>Ga0306924_10000319_pt1 | contig 39905 bp, 36 predicted proteins | sample sta12Can44000111_FD_203756 | JGI IMG/M metagenome (GOLD analysis project Ga0306924, IMG submission 203756) | Lab enrichment of tropical soil microbial communities from Luquillo Experimental Forest, Puerto Rico - statanox.12C.anox.44.000.111 (v2)... | ecosystem: Environmental > Terrestrial >... | reverse complement strand
GGCCAGCACGCTGCAGCTGTCGCAGCGGCAGGCGTGTGCCATCGCCCGGGTGCTGCTGCGGGAGCCCCGGGTGCTGATCCTCGACGAGGCGACGTCCGCGCTCGACGTGGCCACCAGGGACCGGCTGTTCGCCGCGATCGCCCGGCGGCGCTCGGCCGGCCTGTGCACTCTTTTCATCTCCCACCGGATGGACGAGATCGGCGAGATCGCCGACCGGGTGACCGTGCTGCGCTCCGGCGCCACCGTGGGCACCCTGGACCGGGAGCAGGCGGTACCGGAGCGCCTCGTGCAGCTGATGACCGGCGCGGACACCCTGGCCGGCGGCAAGGGCGCGCACCAGCGGCTCGCCCGCCCCACCGCCGAGACCGTGCTCGCCGTGCGCGACCTGCCGCTGCGCGCGAGCGCCGCGCCAGTTTCGTTCTCCCTGCGCGCGGGCGAGGTCGTGGGGCTGGCCGGGCTCGAGGGCCACGGACAGGATGACTTCCTGCGCGCACTGTGGGAGGGGGATCCGAACGGACGCGTGCTTCGCGTCACCGGTTCCGCTCAGACGCCGATCCGGTCCGCCCGGCACGCGGCGGCGCTCGGCATCGGCTACGTGCCGCGGGACAGACGAGGCGAGTCACTGTTCGCGCCGCTGTCGGTCCAGGAGAACTTCGGCGTGGTCACGTCCTCCGCCGACCGCAGGTTCGGCCTGCTGTCGTCTGCCGCGCGGCGTGTCCGGCTCGCCGCTTACCGCGAGAGCCTCAGCATCCGGATGGGCAGGCCGACGGACCTCATCACCACGCTGTCCGGCGGTAACCAGCAGAAGGTCATCATTGCCCGCTGGCTGGCCCGTGAGCCGCGCATCCTGCTGCTCAACGATCCGACCCGGGGCATCGACCTAGGCGCCAAGCGCGACATCTACGCGCTGCTCGACAAGCTGGCCGCCGACGGCGTCGCGGTCGTGATGCTCTCCACCGAGGTGGACGAGCACGTCGAGCTGATGGACCGGGTGATCGTCTTCCGGGAGGGGACTGTGAGCGCCGTCATCGAACGCGACGGGCTGTCCCGCGGCCGGCTGGTCTCCGCCTTCTTCGGTCAGGAGGTACCCGCATGAGCCGGTTCCTGCGATCCAGGCCGTATGCGTTCGCCCTGGTGCTGTTCGCGGTGCTGCTGATCGCGAACATCGCCGCGCAGCCCAGCTTCGCCAGCCCGTCCAACTGGGCCGAGACGCTGGCCATCTTCGCGCCGTTCGCGATCGCCGCCCTGGCCTCTACCCCGGCGATCATGTCCGGCGGCGGCGGCATCGACATCTCGATCGGCCCGCTGATGACCGTCATAAACATGGTCATCGTGGCCAACCTGCTGCCGCACGGCCTCGGCTCGCCCTGGGTGGTGGTGCCCGCCTGCCTGGCCATCGGTGCTGCCGTAGGGGCGGTCAACGGCACGCTCGTCACGGTGCTGCGTTTCCAGCCAGTGGTCGCGACGCTGTGCATGAACTTCATCCTCACCGGGCTGGCCACCCAGCTCCAGGGCAGCACGACACCGCAAGGCTCCACGTGGTGGACCAACGACCTGTCCAGCTCGTTCGGCCATATCCCTGGCGGGCTGATCTCTATCGCCGTCGTCCTCGCCGCCTGGTACGCGCTGTCGCGCACCGCGTACACGCGCAACCTGTACGCGACCGGCGGCGACGACGCGACCGCGTTCTCCGCCGGCGTGGACGTGACGCGCGTGCGGATCCTCGCTTACACGATCGGCGGCCTGTTCGCCGGCGTCGGCGGGCTGGCCCTGATGGCCGTGCTCAAAGAGGGAGAGGCCGGCAACGCCACCATGTACACGCTGGTCGCGCTCGCCGCCGTGGCCCTGGGCGGCACGACGTTCACCGGCAAGCGCGGCAGCCTGGTCGGCACGCTGTGCGGAGCCGCCTGCATGTACCTGATCACCAACTTGCTGGGCGCCGCCAACGTGCCTGACACGTGGACGGACGCGATCTACGGCTGCCTGCTGCTCGGCGCCGTGATCATCAGTGCCGGTCTGGCGAGCGCGACCGCTGTGAGGACCTCATGACGACGATCGACGCCCCGGCGCGCGCCCTGCCGAGCCGGCACCACCTGGCCGACCTGCAACGGCGGTTCCCGCTGCTCCAGGTGGCGGCGCTCGCGGTGCTCTACCTCGCGGGCGCGGCCACGGTCCCGGGCTGGACGTCGCGGTCCACGTTGTCATCGATGCTCGTGATGGCATCGCTGCTCGGCCTGGCCGGCGCCGGGCAGACGATCGTGGTGCTCGGCGGCGGCATCGATTTCTCGGTGGGCGCGTTCATCACCGCCGGCGGGGTGTTCATCACCGAGCTGCCCAGCGTTGACGGCTGGACGACGTGGGCAGCCATCGCGCTGGCGGTCGCCGTCGCCATCGCGGGCGGCGCGCTCAACGGCGTGGTCTCCTACCGGTTCGGCGTCGAGTCCCTGGTGGTGACGCTCGCGGTCGGCTCGCTGCTGGCCGGGGTGCTCACCGGCTGGACCGGTGGCGCGGTGACCGGCACCCCGCCGGCCTGGACTTCTACGGCGGTATCGGTGATCAGCGACACGTTCGGCCTGCCCGTCCCGCCGGTCGTGGTCATCTGGCTGCTGTTCGCGGTGGCCGCCGGGATCGTGCTGGCCAGGACCCAGTCCGGGCGCAGCACCTACCTCACCGGCAGCAACCCGGTCGCCGCGCGCCGGGCGCTGGTCCGCACCGGCCGGACGTGGACGGCTGGCTTCGTCGTCAGCGCGCTGATGGCCACGTTGGTCGGCGTCCTGCTCGCCGGCAACGGCGGCGGCAACCTGACCGCGGGCGACCCGTACCTGTTCCAGGCGCTCACCGCGGTGATCGTCGGCGGGACCATGTTTGGCGGCCGTGGCGACTACTGGCGCACCGTGCTCGGCGCGCTCATCCTCACCGTCGTCACCTACCTGCTTGACGCCCACAACTACAGCACGGGCGTGCAGGAGATGGTCTACGGGCTGCTCATCATGATCGTGGTCGCCGCCTACGGCCGCGAGCGGAGAGTAAGGGATCGCGTTTGACATCCTCCCCCGCCTGAAGGCGGGGGATTCCAGCTACTACGCCGATTGGAGCAGCAGTTGAGGTTCGCGGTTCGCAGGCCGGGCAGCCCCGTCGCCTCCCCGCGCAGTCACGGCGTGCCCCGCCGCAATGTTCCTGGCCGCGTTCACGTCAGCGTTGCAGGCGTATCCGCAGGCGGTGCAGGCGAAGACGGCTTGACTCTCGCGCGACTTCGCATCCACGTGCCCGCACGCCGAGCAGCGTTGGCTGGTGAACGCGGGAGTGACCTTTTCCACCCGGCCGGGGGCCTTGTCTTCCAGGCGGCGCACCAGCAGCCCCCAGCCCGAGGCGAGGATGCCCCGGTTCAGCCTCGCCTTGGCCGCCACATTCCTGCCCGGCTGGGAGGCCGTGCCCCGGGCCGAGCCGGTCATGGCCCCGATGTTCAGTTCCTCGACACAGATCATGTCGAAACGGCGGGCGATATCGGTGGAGGCCTTTTCCGCCCAATCCTTCCGCCGGTCGGCCTCCCGGGCGCGGAGCCGGGCGACCGCGGTTTTAGTCTTGCCGCGCCGCCCGGACCCGCGGCGGGAGCGGGCCAGCTGGCGCTGCAGCCGCCGCAGCCGGCGCTGCTCCCGCGCCGACAGGCCGGACACAGTCAGCATCTCTCCGGTGGACAGCGCCACCGACACCACCACGCCGCGGTCGATGCCGACAACCTGCCCGTTGCTGGGGGCTGGCACCGGATCAGGGATCGCGGCGAACGCGACGTGCCAGCGGCCCCCGCGGTCCTGGGTGACCCGGAACGACTTCACACCGGCTGGCACGGCGCGAGACTGGCGGAACCGGATCCAGCCCGCCTTCGGCACCCGCACCTGGCCCCAGTTGCGGTTCAGCCGACGCACGTCACCGGACTTGACCGCGACGACCCGGAACCCTTCGTCCCGCCCGGCCTTGCGCCATCGCGGCCGCCGGTGCGTCCCGGAGAAATAGTGCGCTATCGCCTGCGCAAAGTCCCGCAGCGCCTGCTGCTGCACCATCTGCGACCCCTCGCGCAACCACTGGTTTTCCGCGCGGGCCGCCGTCAGCTGCCGGCACTGCTCTATGTAGCCCGGCGCGGACCGGCGGCCAGGCTGCCAGTGGGCGTGCTGTTCCACCGCCAGATTCCACACGTACCGGGCATGCGCGCAGTGCCGCGACAGGACCGCTTCCTGTTGCGCAGACGGGTACAGCCGGTACCTGGACATGCCAACACGCTAGTGGCGACCACCGACATTCCCAGAGGAGGTGAGCGGCGCTTCCTCCCCAGCGTGAAAGCAGGGGTATCCACGCCGCCATTTTGATGAATCTGTGCCATCAACACATGGGCCTATCAGTCGCCGACCTGGACAGTGCAAAGCAGTGGTATGCCAACGTGCTCGGAACGACCCAGGGCTTCTTGTTCGAGCTCGCGCCGTTCGGGGTGCGCGGCTGCTTCATGGAAGGCCACGGCACCGGGGTGGAGCTGTTCGAGCGGGCGGGATCCGGCGGCGGGATCAGCGGCCAGGAGCCGCCGCGGGCGCTGCTCACCCGGGGCTATGGCCACGTCGCGTTCGCGTCGCGCGACCTGGATGCCACCTTCGCCGAGTTGGTCGCCCGGGGCGCTACCACGATATGGGATTCCCGGCCATCCCCAGAGCCCGGCGTGCGGATGGCGTCCGTCCCCGACCTGGACGGCAACCTGGTCGAGTTCATCGAGACCCCATTCGGCGAGCGCAGGTGAGCGATCTCACCGGGGGTGCCGTTGAGGAGGCGCTCGCCGACGCCAGGCGCAAGTACCGCAACTGGGGTCGCTGGGGCCCGGACGACGCGCTCGGCACGCTGAACTACATTGACGACGCCAAGCGCGGGGCCGCGGCGGCACTCGCCCGCACCGGCCGGGCGTTCTCCCTCGCGGTTGAGCTGGCCAGGACCGGGCCAAGCAGCGGCCACCGCGGCGGCAACCCCGTGCACACGATGCTCGACTCCGGCGTGGAGGCCGCGGCGGGCACCCATGGCTACCCGCACGGGTTCGGCGACGTCGACGACGTGGTGTTCATGCCGCTGCGGTCCGGCACGCACTGGGATGGCCTCGCCCACGTGTTCGACAACGCGCTGGGCTGGAACGGACGGCGCCGCGCCGAGGTGATGACCGCCGCCGGGGACCGCGTCACCGGGGCGGAGCGGCAGGCCGCCGGGTTCGTCAGCCGGGGCGTGTTGCTCGACGTCGGCCGCGTGGTCGGCGGCGGCTCGCTGCCCGATGGGCACGCGATCACCGAAGACCAGCTCCGGGCCACGATCCGCGCCCAGGGTCCGTCGGCCCGGGTGGTCCGCGGCGACATCGTTCTGGTCAGGACCGGGCAACTGGCCCGCTGCCGCGGGATCGGCGACTGGGCCGGGTTCGCGTCCGGGCCGGCGCCGGGGCTGTCGTTCGCCTCGCTCGCCTGGCTGCACGGCAGCGAGATCGCGGCGGTCGCGACCGACACGTTCGCCGTCGAGGTCCGGCCGCACGAGTTCGACGCCCCATGCGTCTCGCCGCTGCACCAGATCGCCATCCCGAACATCGGCCTGTTTCTCGGCGAGATGTTCGACCTGGAGGCGCTGGCCGCGGACTGCGCGGCGGACGGCGTCTACGAGTTCTTGCTAATCGCCGCGGGCCTGCCGATCGCCGGCGGGGTAGGCCTGCCGGTCAACCCCATCGCCATCAAATAGCCAGCCAGACAGCCGGAGCCACGAGCAGAAGGAGTACATCATGAGCGTGTCGTCTGTCCTGGTCATCGGGGGCGGGATTACCGGCAGCGTGCTGTCGCTCGCCCTCGCCAAGCGCGGGGTCCGCGTCGATCTCGCGGAGATCCGCGAGGACTGGCGCGGCGTCGGCCACGGCATCACCGTGCAGGGCAACGCCCTCGCCGCGCTCGCCAAGGTCGGCGTGCTCGACGCACTGCTGGCGCGCGGCGTGCCGTTCGACAGGGTGCGGATGCGGCGGGCCGACGGGACGCTGATCGCCGAGCTGCCGACCCCGCACACCGGCGGCGAGGCCTTGCCCGCCACCATGGGCGCCCTCCGGTCGGACATCCAGGACGTGCTCTGCGACCGGGTCTACGCCGCGGGCGTCAACGTCCGGCTCGGGCTGACCGTGGCCTCGATCACCCAGGATGACCAGCGCGCCTACGCCGAGTTCAGCGACGGCAGCACCGGCGGTTACGACCTGATCGTCGGGGCGGACGGGATCAGGTCGGCGGTCCGCGCGATGCTCGGCTTCAGCACCGTGCCGCAGCCGTGCGGCATGTCCATCTGGCGGGTCGTCGCCGACCGTCCCGCCGAGCTTGACTGCGCCGAGCTCTATTACGACGGGCCGAGGTACAAGGCCGGATACACCCCGATCTCGCCCAGCCGCTGCTACGCCTACATGATGGACGTGGACGGCACCCGCCGCGACTTCGGCGACCGTCCCGACTGGGAGCTGATGTACGAGCGGTCCGAAGGGTACGGCGGTACCTGGGGCAAGATCCGCGACACCCTCGGCCCGCACTCCAGCGTCTTGCACACCCGGATCGAATGGCTGCTCCTCGACGACCCCTGGTACCGCGGCCGCGCGATCGTGATCGGCGACGCCGCCCACGCGTGCCCCCCGCTGATCGCCCAGGGCGCCGCGATGTGCGCCGAGGACGCCGTGGTGCTCGCCGAACTCGTCACCGGCGACCTGCCGATCACGGAGGCGCTGGCCGCCTTCATGGCGCGCCGGATGCCCCGGGTGGAGATCGTGGTGCGCAACTCGATGAAGCTGGTCCGCTACGAGATGAACACCGTGCCGCACACCGACGCGGACGTGGCGCTCGCCATGAGCTCCACCCTGGACTTCCTCGCCGCCGCGGAGGCTTGACCCGGTGCCCGGCACCCTGGCCGCGAGCCCGAGCGGGTGCCAGTCATCCGACACCGGGGCCAAGAGGCTAGTAACCTAGGCGAGCGATCCCGCCAGCGCAGTGAGGTGCGCGACGTCGCCCTGGGCTGATGGCTCAACAGGAGCGGCCCTTCACGCGGTCAGGCGCTTGCGATGTCCCGACGTATTTATTCTTCAGACGTGTCGCTACCGCTGCACCGATTGCCAGGCCCGTGGCGGCAGTGCGGATGTAACGCCACGAGCGGGTTTTGAATCCGAGTATGACGGTGGCTGCTCCGATAATGGAGGCAGCCGCGCCGACCCTTTCCCAATCGACGTCCCTTCCGCCAGGCTGGGTGACCGCCCGCACGGTCCTGGTCATCGCCGCCTGCGCCTTCCCGGCCTGCGCCGGAGTCTGGTCAGCTGTCATAATTTCCGCCTTCTGCTCGCGGCGGCATCGTGCTGGCCCGGTGGTCCCGGCCGATCCCCCGCAGCGACCCCATCACGATCAATGGCCACCGGCGGCTCGCTGGCACACTGCCCTGATCGTGCCATTTCGCCTCCCCAACCCTCAAACGGCCCGCGCACGCTGCCAGCGTGCCGCGCGAGGAGGTTCCCGGCATCACCCCGGAGGGGGTGACCTTTACCTCGCTTCGAGCGGTCCCCGCCTGCTGCGCATGGTCGACGGATCACCGCTCTTTCCTGATATGACCGAAGTCCCTGGAAGCCGCAGAACCCTTCCACCCCCGGCGAACTGTGTCTGCGGATCCCCTCGGGGGGGTAAGACCGGAGACAACGGCCGCGTGGCGCTGTTGGGGAGGAGGGCTGGCATGTTCGAGGCAGACAATATCCGCAATTGGCTTGAGCACGATGTGGTGGACGGCGACGGGCACAAGATCGGCGAACTGGAGTCCATCTACGTTGACACCGGCACCGACCTGCCGTCCTTCGGCACCGTCAAGGTCGGGATGCCGGGCCGGCACCGGCTTGTGTTCGTGCCCCTTGACCGGGCGACTGTGGGTCCGGGGTATGTCAAGGTCGCCTACGGCAAGAAGCAGGTGAAGGACGCACCGTCGATCGACGTGGACGGCGGGCTGCTCGCGGCGGACGAAGAGGCGGTCTTTAAGCACTATGGCCTGTCATACCAGCCGGGCGCTGGCGGTGAGCGGAGGCTGGGTCGCCGTTGAAGGCGCCTGGCGCTCCGCCTTAGCAGCCAAGATCACCACGCGGTCCTCCCCCGTGATCGCCGCGAGCACCGGCTCCACCCTAGGCTCCGGAAGCCCCAATCCCCATGTCAAGATGACGGCGGCGGCTCCGACCAACCGGTGGAAGGGCCCAGCCGGGGCTCGCGAACCACGAGGAGTGCGCAATGAAGTTCCTGATCAGCATGCACATCAACCCGGCCGTGCTGGACGCGCTGACCGACGAGGAGAAGGCGGCGATCGGCGCCGGCCACGGCAAGTTCATCGAGGCGCTGAAGAACTCCGGCGAGCTGATCACCACGCAGGCGCTGGCCGACCCGTCGCAGGCCGCTGTGGTGTCCGTACGCAACGGCCAGCCGGTGGTGACCGACGGGCCTTTCCTGGAGGCCAAGGAGTACCTAGGCGGCTTCTACCTGATCGACTGCGAGAACAAGGAGCGCGCGATCGAGCTGGCGGCGCAGATCCCGGACAGCGCGATCGAGGGTCTGGGGGTCGAGGTGCGGCAGGTGATGTTCGCGGACGGACTATTGGAAGCATGACGGCACCAGCCATCGAGGACCTGCTGCGTGAGCTCACGCCGCAGGTCCTCGGCGCGCTGGTCCGCCGGCACGGCCAGTTCGAAGGGTGCGAGGACGCCGTACAGGAAGCGGTCCTCGCCGCCACCGTTCAGTGGACGGCCGAGGGAGTGCCGGACAACCCGCGCGGCTGGCTGGTCGCTGTCGCGTCCCGGCGGCTCATCGACCAGATGCGCAGTGACCACGCGCGCCGCGAGCGGGAGTCGGCGATGGCCGCCGAGGTGGTGCCCGAGGACGTGCCGGACACCGACGACACGCTCGTCCTGCTGTTCCTGTGCTGCCACCCGACGCTGACCGCGGCCTCCCAGACCGCCCTGACGCTGCGGGCGGTCGGCGGCCTGACCACCGCCGAGATCGCCCGCGCGTTCCTGGTGCCGGAGGCCACGATGGCGGCCAGGATCAGCCGGGCCAAGCAGCGCATCAAGGCCGCCGGCAGCTCGTTCAGCCTGCCGGACGGCGCGGAGCGCGAGGAGCGGCTACGGGTCGTCCTGCATGTGCTCTACCTGATCTTCAACGAGGGCTACACCGCCTCCTCGGGCAGCGAGCTGCACCGCGCCGACCTCGCGCGCGAGGCGATCCGGCTGGCCAGGATGGTGCACGCGCAGCTGCCCGAGGACGGCGAGGTGAGCGGGCTGCTCGCGCTGATGCTGCTGACCCACGCCCGCCAGAAGGCGCGCACGACGGCGGCCGGCGACCTGGTGCCCCTGGACGAGCAGGACCGCACGAAGTGGGACCGGGGGCTGATCGACGAGGGCATGGAGCTGGTCAAGGCGTCGCTGGCCTGCCCGGCGCTGGGGCCTTACCAGCTGCAGGCCGCCATCGCCGCCACGCACGCCGACGCGGCCGCGGCCGGGGAGACCAACTGGCCGCAGGTGCACGCCCTCTACCTGATCCTGGAACGGATCTCGCCCAACCCGATGGTCACCCTCAACCGGGCGATCGCGCTCGCCGAGACCGAGGGCCCGCCTGCCGGGCTGGCCCTGCTGTCCGCATTGGACAGTGACGAGCGGATGGCCGGGCATCACCGGCTGCTGTCCGTGCGGGCACATCTCCTGGAGAAGACCGGGGACACGGCCGCGGCGTACGAGCACTACCGGCGCGCCGCGAAGGCCACCGCCAGCATGGCCGAGCAACGCTACCTGGAGTCCCGGGCCAGCCGGCTGAGACCCTAGGCTGGGCGCACAGCAGGCGGCTCGCATCACGTCGAATGATTGCGCGATGTTTGACCCCCTGTACGGGGTCAAACATCGCGCAATCTTCCGGTTACGTCAGCCGGCGGCGCCCGTTGTGGGGTTGTGGCCCACAACCCCAGAACGTCTCGGCGCCGTCGGTTACCCTCACCACGATCGGGCTCATCGCCGGCTGAGCGCGCTTCACAATTATTCGCCCGGTGGCTTACGCTTGCCTCGGTCTTGATCCGGAGGGGGGATAAGCGTGAGCGAGCTATGGCGTAAGAGCGCGCTGGAATTGGCGGCGATGATCCGCGGCCGCGAGGTCAGCAGCCGCGAGGTGGTCCAAGCTCACCTGGACCGGGTCGAGGCGGTCAACCCCCACGTCAATGCGATCGTCCGGCTCCTGCCAGAGCAGGCCCTCGCGGCCGCCGATGAGGCCGACCGGTTGGCGGCGGACGGTACCTGGCTTGGCCCGCTGCATGGCGTCCCGTTCACGGTCAAGGAGAACATCGACGTGGCGGGCACCCCGACCACGCAGGGGGTGCCGGCCCTGGCCGAGGCGATCGCCCCGGTCGACGCCCCGCCGGTGGAGCGGCTGCGCGCGGCCGGCGCGATCGCGTTCGGCCGTACCAATCTGCCGGACTTCGCCTTGCGCGTCCACACCGACTCGGCCCTGCACGGCCTGACCCGCAACCCGTGGAACCCGCAGCGCACCTCGGGCGGGTCGAGCGGCGGTGAAGCAGCGGCTCTGGCCACCGGGATGAGCCCGCTCGGCCTGGGCACCGATCTGGGCGGATCGCTGCGCAACCCGGCGCACTGCTGCGGCGTCGTATCGCTCAAGCCCTCCACCGGGGCGGTGCCCTCCGCGACCGTGATCCCGCCGGAGGACATGACTATCTCCAACCAGCTGATGGACGTCGAGGGTGTTATGGCCCGCCGGATCGCGGACGTCCGGGCCGGCTTCACCGCGATCGCCGGCCAGCACCCGCGCGACCCGCTGAGCGTCCCCGCGGTCTTCACCGACCTGGCGCCCGGCGAACGGCCTAAGGTCGCCGTGCTGCCCGAGCCGCCCGGCGGCAGCACCCACCCGGGGGTGGCCGCGGCGGTGCGGCGCGCCGCCGACGCGCTCGCGGACGATGGCTTCAAGGTCACCGAGGCCGTACCGCCCGACTACGAGCAGGCGGTCGAGTTGTGGGCCACGATCCTCGCCGCTGACCTGCGGGTCGTCAAACCGGTGCTGGACCAGCTCATGGGCGCGGGCGGCCGCCAGTTCATCGACTACACGTCCGGGTACCTGCCCGAATCGGACCTGGCCGGCTGGGCGATGGCGCACACCGCCCGGCACGGGCTGGCCCGCCGCTGGAGCCTGTGGTACCAGGAGTACCCGGTGCTGCTCTGCCCGGTCTGGTCCCAGCCTGCCTTCCCGGTGGGTTTCGACATCGCCAGCCTGGACGGCGCGGTCGCGACCCTGGAACTGATGCGCCCGGTCCTCCCGGCCAACCTGCTGGGCATTCCGGCCGCGGTGGTGCCGGCCGGGATGGCTGACGGTCTGCCTGTCGGCGTCCAGGTCATGGGCGGTAAGTACACCGAGCTTCGCTGCCTGGCCGTCGCCGAGGCGATCGAGCAGCGACTCGGCCCGCTCACACCGATCGACCCCGTCGCTGGCTAACTCGCGGGGAGTCAGCAATCCGGCCGCGCGCCAGATGCGCTTGGCGGGGCCCTCGATCAGCCCGGCCGCCTGGAAAGTCGCCACGGCCTGCCGGGCGAGCCACGCGGCGGACGCCCGGCGGTACGGGTTGCGGCGGGCGACCCGCTTGGCCTTCTTCGGGTCGAGGCCGACCCGGGCGTAGACGGCGGGGTTGACCAGCCGGTCCGCGGCCAGCGCGGCGACGACGGCCAGGACGATCCGGCTCACCGCACGGACGATCCAGGGCTGGGCGGGCATGATGCGGACGAGTTCCTCGCGGGCGTACCGCATGTGCCTGGCCTCCTCCGTGACATGGATCCGGCACACCGCTCGCATCAGCGGCTCGAGGCTCTCGTCGTTCATGACCTCCCGCTGCCCCTGGTCAAGGAGTTCCTCGACGAAAAGCGCCGCGGCGAACGTGAGAGGCCCGTTCGAGAATGTCTTGAGAAGCCATCCGCAGGCGTGGGCGAGCCGGTCCAGCGGGTAGTGCCGGGCATCCAGCTTGCGGACGAGACGGGCGAACATGACCGTGTGCCGGCACTCGTCGGCGATCTCGGTGTAGGCGTACTGGATGTGGTTGGTGGTCGGGTCCCGGTGATAGGCGTACCGGATCAGCATCTGCATCAAGATGGCCTCGAACCAGATGCCGCTGACGGCGATGCTGGCCGCCTCCTGCCGGCTCAGCTCCCTGCGCTGTTCCTCGGTGAGCTGGTCCCACAGGTACGTGCCGTACAGCGAGATCCGGTGCGCGGGCATCGCATACCGGTCGGTGGCCACCGGGGTGTCCCAGTCAATCTCGGTGAGCGGGTCATATGAGGCCTTGGCCGATGACACCAGCAGGCGGCGCCCGAGGTCCTCCCGGTCGGTGGTGCGAAGCGAGGCGGGCATGTCAGGCTCCTCCCGGTCTTCCCGGTCAGCTATTGCGAACGTTACAATGCTCATTGTCTCAATACAAGATGTAATCTAAGTCGCATGGCCGAGTACCGGATCGACGAGCTGGCACGGCTGGCGGACGCTAGCGTGCGCAATATCCGCGTCTACCAGGACCGCGGGCTGCTCGCGCCGCCCCGCAGGCAAGGGCGCGTGGGCATCTACAGCGACGCGCACCTGGCCAGGCTGCGGCTCATCGGCCAGCTGCTCAAGCGGGGCTATACCTTCGCCAACATCGCGGAGCTGCTCGCCGCCTGGGAGCGTGGCGGCGACGTGGCCGAGCTCTTCCACCTCGAATCGATCATCGGGGATCCGTGGTCGGACGAGGTTCCCGGTTACATGACGACCGAGGGGCTCGGCGACTTGTTCGGCGCCGAAGTCACCGGGGAGAACCTGGACAGGGCGGTCGCGCTCGGCGTGCTCGAGCCCGACGGCGATCGCTTCCGCGTCCCCAGCCCCCGGCTGCTGAACGCGGGTGCCGAGCTAGTGGCGGCCGGCATGCCGCTTCATGCCGTACTTGACCTGGCCGAGCGGCTGCGCACGCATGTCGACGCCATCGCTCGCGACCTGACCGGCACGGTGACCAAGCACGTGCTAGCCGTCCGGGAGCGGGACGGACTGTTGCTCGGCGAGGACCTGGCACAGGTCGCCGCGGTGTCTCGGCGGCTGCGACCGCTGGCGCAGACCGCGGTGGACGCGCTCCTGGCCCAGGGAATGTCCCGGCACGTCCAAGAGGCTCTCGGCCATCATTTCACCGCGATTCTCGAGCAGATCAGGCAGGGTAGCGACGCCGCGGTTCATTCCGCGTAGCCAGATTTCAGGAGGCATGATGAGCCTTGCCCATGAGAGAGCCGGCTCGGGACCGTCGCTCGTCCTGCTGCACGGCCTCGGGCACCGGCGCCAAGGCTGGGGCGCGGTGCATGACATGCTCACGCCGCACCGCGATGTGATCAGCGTCGACCTGCCCGGGCACGGCCAGTCACCGCCGCTGCGGACCAATGGGCAGGATCCGGTCGTGGCCATGGCGGAGCAGATCGCGGCGCTGCTGTCAGAGCTGGGACTGTCCCGCCCGCACCTGGCGGGGAACTCGCTCGGCGGCACGATCGCCCTGACGCTCGCCGTCCAGGGCCGCGCCGCGAGCGTCACCGCGCTGTCCCCGGCCGGATTCGCCGGCCACCGCTACGAGTTCTACTACGACAGAGCCCTGTTCACCCTCACCCGCGTCGCGGCCCGGGTCATCAGGCCGCTGGTCCCCTTGCTGTCGGCCAGCACCGCTGGCCGGGCGCTGCTGTACGGCACTATGGTCACCCACCCAGGCCGGGTCACCCCCGAGCAGGCCCAGGGCGATGTGGCCGGCTTCGCCTCGGCCGGAGCGGCGATGCGGGCGGTGTTCGCCGGGCCGACGCGGTTCACCGCGTCCGTCCCCGATGATGTGCCGGTGACCGTCGCATGGGGGACATCCGATCGGGTGCTGCCTCGCTCCAACGTCCGGGTAGCCCGGCGGCAGCTCCCGAAGGCCCGGTTCGTCCCGCTCCCCGGCTGCGGACACGTCCCGATGACAGACGATCCCGACCTAGTCGCCAGGGTCCTGCTCGCCGGCAGCGACACCCGAAGAGCCCGTTAGGTTTCGGTGGTCAGGTCCACGACATGGGCTACTGCCGGAGAGCCGTTATTGTCGAGGACCCCTTGGTATACGCGGGCCAGCCCGCTCATGCCGTGGACGGTCTCGACGCTCAGCCACGTCGCCGACGCCGCGAACCCGTCAAGGGCGGCGGTGAAGCGCCGCTGGAGAACGGGCCAGCCCCATCTCCTGGCTAGGTCACGGATCTGCTGCGGAGCGGAAAACCAGTCGGCCGCGCCGCCGGCCGCCGCGCCGCCGGCTGCCGGGCTGCCGTCGCCGTGGGTGCTGCCGGCCACAAGCACCGACGTGAGCCGGCCGGCCAGCTGACCGCGGATCTCCTGGCGCAGGGCATGGTCGCCGGCGACGTCGATCAGGGTTGTCCGGGATCCGGTGAGCGCGGCGAGGGCGCCGAGCTGGTCGTAGCCGGCCACCGCGCCGTATTCGGATGTCTGCTTGACGAAGCTGACGTGCCGTGGCGAGGTGAGCCCGACCGTCGGCACCCCTCGCCCGCGGAGCAGGTGGGCGAGGCCGATCGCGGCCTTGCTCGACGCGCTGGTGATGACGGCACCCGAGGTGAGCCTGCCGTTCTCGGCCAGGTAGCTGTCGAGGGTGAAGGACAGCCAGAACAGCGGGTGCAACACCACCAGGAGGTCTCCGATACGGCTGCCGGGGGAATCGCCGTCCGCCCAGAAATAGGCGTTGTACACCCCCGAGACCGCGGACCGGGCGGCCGACGCATCCCTGAACCCCGCCGCGTCGCCGCGGTCGGGCCGCATCAGGACGCGGGTGGACATCGGGCACAGGCCAAAGGCCCGCCGTCCCGGCTCGACCTCGCCGCTGCGGCTGGCGACCGCGCGCAGGTACCCCCAGACGGGTATCTGACCCCACCCGGTCTCGGCCGGGAACAGGTCCCAGTAACGCAGCCGGTCACCGAGCAAGGCGTAGGTGACGTTGTTAGCGGAGACGCCGAACCGCTCGACCCGGAACAAGGCCTCCCCCGGACCCGGTCCGGCCGGGCTAGTCTCGGCTACCCGCACGCGGCGCAAATCGTCGCGGGCAACCTGCAACGACAGGGTTGTGCCCTCGGTACCAGGAGCCATCTGCCATGCCACCACTCGATCCTCATCTATCTTGAACTCGATGTCAACTTCAAGATAGAGTAGCCGGGTGAGATCTAGTCCCCTGCCGGCGACCGGCAGCGAAGCCCGGCCCCGGCGGGCCGACGCGGAACGCAACCGCCGGGCGTTGCTCGCGGCCGCCAGAAGGGTGTTCGAGCGGGACGGGTTCGTCAGCGCCCGGATCACCGATATCGCCGACGAGGCCGGGCTGGCCCACGGCTGCTTCTACTCGCACTTTCCCGGGAAGGAAGAGATCTTCGCGGCGGTGGTGGCCGAGGTTTCCGAGGAGATGCTGCACCCCGGCCCGGCCCTGACCGCTCCGGCTGGATCCGACCCGGTGGCAGTGATCGAAGCGGCCAACCTCGCCTACCTGGAGGCCTACCGGCGCAACGCCCGGTTCATGGCGCTACTCGAGCAGGTGGCCACCGTCAATGACGCTTTCCTGCGGATCCGCCTCCAGCGGAGCCGGGCGTTCCTGACGCGCAACGCCCGGGCCATCCGCCGCCTCCAGCGAGCCGGGCTGGCGGACCCGGACCTCGACCCCGACCTGGCGTCGCTCGCCCTGTCCGTCATGGTCAGCCGCAGCGCCTATGCGGCCTTCGCGGTCGGCCGCGAACCGGTCGACACCGCCCGGCTCGCCGCCACCCTGACCCGGCTGTGGGTTAACAGCCTGCGCCTCGCCACCTAGCACGAAGGAGCCTCGTCGTGCGGCAGCTCGTGTACACCCAGCCCGGACGGGTCGAATGGCGGGATTCACCCGGCCCTGAGCTCACCGACGAGCATTCCGCGCTCGTAGAACCGCTGGCCGTGGCGCGCTGCGACCTCGACGCGCCCATGGTCGAGCGGGACCTGTTTCCGGGCCCCTACCCGGTCGGCCACGAGCTCACCGGCCGGATCGCGGCCGTCGGCCGCCAGGTGACCCGGCACGCCCCGGGAGAGACGGTGATCGTCCCCTACCAGGTCTCCTGCGGGCACTGCGGGCCCTGCACAGCCGGCACCTTCGCCGCCTGCGCGACCTACCGGGCACCCATCGGGGGCTCGTTCGGGTTCGGTCCCATGGGCGGCGGCCACGGCGGCGCGATGGCGGACCTGCTGGCCGTACCCGCCGCCGACCACCTCCTGGTCACCGCCCCGCCGGGGCTGTCCCCGTCCGCGCTGGCCACGCTGTCGGACAATGTCGTCGACGGCTACCGGTCCGTCGGGCCGCCGCTGGCCGCCCAGCCCGGCGCCGACGTCCTCATCGTGGCCGACGCCCCCGGATCGGTCGCCCTCTACGCCGCGGCCGTCGCCGTCGCGCTCAACCCTGGTCATGTGCGCTTCGTCGACACCGACCCGGACCGCGTCCAGGCCGCCGCGGCCCTCGGCGCCGACGCCGCCCGCCACCACGGCACCTGGCCCAGGCGTTTCGGGGAAGCGCCGATCACCGTCGACGCCACCGGCCACCCCGACGGCCTCGCCGCGGTCGTGCGCTCCACCGCCCGTTACGGTCACTGCACGATCCTGGCCTTCGGATTCGATCCGGTAACACCGGTACCGCTAACGGAGATGTACACCCGGGGAATCACCGTGCACATTTCCCGGGCGGACTCCCTCCGCTACCTCCCCCGCGTCCTGAAGCTAATCGCCACCACGGCCTTCGACCCGCTCGCCATCCCCACTACCATCCGGCCCTGGGATCAGGCCGCCGACGCCTGGCTCAAGCCCGCCGTGAAGCTGATCATCGAGCGCTGAGGGGCTGCGGGAGAAGAGCCGCCACCGTCCGTTCGGGCGAGAAAAGGGCATTGCGCCGAACGGACCGTTGCTTCGCGTGACCGCCCGCATGACCGATGCCCCGAGCCGCCGCAGGCCGGCCGGGCTAAGCTCTCGGCATCAGAACGCTCTGGCAGGGGGTCCGCGTGACGACAACGATGCCCATGGCGGCGCTGGGCAGCAGCGGGATCCAAGTCAGCCGCCTGGCCCTGGGGTCCTGGCGCACCTACGAGCGCATCGGGCCCGACCAGGGGGTCCGCGTCATGACCGCCGCCAGGGAAGCGGGCATCACGTTTCTCGACGACGCCCGGTACAACGACGAAACCGGCCGCTCGCCGATACCGACCGGGTACTCCGAGGTGATCTTCGGCGAGTTGTTCCGTGCCGCCGGATGGCGGCGGGACGACACGATCGTGGCCAACAAGCTCTGGTGGGAGTTCTGGCCTCGTGAGTCGCCGGCCCAGGAACTGGCCGCCTCGCTTGGCCGCATGCGATTCGACTACATCGACTTGATCTACTCGGAAAAACTCCCGCCGGGAGTGCCCCTCGAAGAGGCAGTCGGCATGATCGGCGGCCTCATCCAGGCGGGCGCCGCGCGAGCCTGGGGAACACTTAACTGGGAGCCGGGACAGATCGAGCGTGCCTGGCAGGTCGCCGACCGGGCGGGCATGCCCGGTCCGGTCGCGGCACAGCCGCCGTACAGCCTCATCCGGCGCGAGGCAGTGGAGGATCCGCTCATGCAGAAGGTGGCGGCGGACCGGGCCGTGGCCATTGTCGCCTCATACACCCTCGCGGGAGGCGTCCTCACCGGCAAGTATGAACAGGACCCCGGTGCTGGCCGGGCCGCGGGAACGCTCACTAGCCCGCGGGTGGCTCCGGCAGTGGCCGCCGGCCGAGAGCTGGCCTCCCTCGCGCGGGAAACCGGGCGGGATCCCGCCACCCTGGCGATGGCTTTCGCGCTGCTGAACCCGTCGGTAGCCGTCGTCTTGTTCGGGGCGACGCGTCCTGAACAGGTCAGGGCGAACCTTGCTGTGCTTTCCGTGGCAGCGGACCTCACGCCAGGTGAGCGCCGCCGCCTGCGTGCTGTGGGAGCGGAACGGGCATAGTGTCGCTGGCACGCTGGGTTGCTGGGCTCATGGTGTTTAGCCGGGGGTGCAGTGGGTGTATCGGCCGACAAGCTCGGCGCCGATCCGGGCTAGTTCTGCCTGGACCGATTCCGGTTCGGTCACCTCGATCATCGCTCCCCACCCGGCGAGGTGACGGGCGATATCGAGTGGGGTCGGGGCGCCTACGCGGACCCGGGCGCGCCCGTGGCGGGGGCCGCCGTCGGGGAGGCAGTGGCGCCCGAATTGGGTTTGCAGTATGGGCGCGAATCTGTCGTCGATGAGGACGGTCGCCCAGGTGCGTGAGCGCCGTCGCTCAACCTCGCCGACAACCTGTTCCCACGCAGCGGCGAGGGAGAAGTGATCAGGGCGCTCGGCGGGCTGGTCGGTGGGCCCGGCCGCAATGATCCGGTCGAGGCGGAAAGTGCGCTGCCCTCGTTCGGTCCCGGCGACGAGGTACCAGATGTCGTTCTTGTCGACCAGGCCCCACGGGTCGACCAGCCGCTCGGTGTGCTCGCGGTTGCTGCCCACGTAGGTCAGGCGGACTTTCCGCCGACCGATCACGGCTGCTTCCAGTAGGGCGGCTACCTCGGGGCGGCGGCGGTCACGTTCACCCCACCGGACGGGGTCGGCCACCGTGGCGGCGGCCGCGGCCTCGGCGTCAGCCCGGAAGGTCTGTGGCAGCGCCCGCACGAGTTTGCGCAAGGCCGCTTTGGCTTCACCCGAGACGGCGGCTGGGCCGATGAGCAGGAACAGGGCCTGCGCCTCGGTGGCGGACAGGCCACTGAGGTCGGTGCGAAAGCCGCCGAGCAGCGACCAGCCGCCGCCGCGCCCGGGCTGCGGATATACCGGTATGCCCGCCGTTGACAGCGCTTCCAGGTCGCGGCGGGCGGTGGCGACGGACACCTCGAGCTCGGTGGCCAGTTCGGCGGCGGTCACCCGGCCGCGGACCTGCATGAACAGGAGAGCGGCGACGAGGCGGTCAGCGCGCATGCCAGATCCCTCACAAAGTGCTCAATCGATGATCACTTTAAACCGGAGAATTGGTCTTGTCACTTCACCGCAGGAAGGAAACCACCGATGCTGCGAGGACTTACCACCGTCAGCTTCTTCGCCGACGACGTCACTGCCGCCTGGGCCTGGTATGCCGAGCTGCTCGGCATCGAGCCGTACTTCGTGCGTGAGGCAGGCGCGGCACCCGTGTATGCCGAGTTCCGAGTCGGCGACTACCAGCACGAGCTTGGCATCATCGACAGCCGCTTCGCCGCGAGCACCCGGCAGGGTACGGGGAGCGGCGCGGTGATCTACTGGCACGTGGACGATGTGCAGGCCAGCTTCGAACGGCTGGTCTCCATGGGCGCCACAGTGCATGAGAACCCGGTCGAGCGCGGCCCCGGATTCGTCACGGCGTCCGTGGTAGATCCCTTCGGGAACATCCTCGGCATCATGTACAACCAGCATTACCTGCAGGTTCTCAGCGCGTGGGCGGGAGCGTGAAGTGAACACCTTTTCTGCCGGTACTGTCGCCAGCTGGCGGGCATGAGGACGTCGCCCGGCTGATCGCGGCGCTGCGCGCCGCCGGGGCTCAGGCTGGGCGCCGCCAGCCGGCGCGCGACACCTCGATCAGCGCGCCGTTGGTGTAGGACGCGGCGTCGCTGGCCAGGTAGAGGCAGATGCCGACCATTTCGTCGGGCTGCCCGATGGAGGCCAGCTGCTCGTCGCCGGTGAGCCAGCGCGCCTGCCTCGCGATATCGGTCGCGAACGCGCCGGGCAATACCGTGTTGGCTCGCACCTTCGGGGCGTAGGCGTCCACCAGCCCCTGGGTGAGCTGGTTCATCGCTGCCTTGGCCATGGCGTAGACAAGCTCATGAGCGCCTGCGCGCAGCGAGCCAATCGAGCTCACGTTGATGATCGAGCCACCGTCGCCCTCGTACATGCGAGCGCCGACGACCGTCGCCAGCCGGAACGGACCGCGAGCGTTCAGGCCATGGACCTTGTCGTAGTACGCCTGGGTGACCGACGGGAGATCGGGATACAGCGGCGACGAGCCTGCGTTGTTCACCAGGATGTCGACGCGTCCCGCCGCCGCGTAGGCCGCCTCGATGAGGCGGTCGCAGTCCTCCCACACGCTGACGTTGGCGGCGATCGGCCATGCCCGGCGGCCGGTGGTCTCGCGGACCTGCTCGGCGAGCGATTCACAAGCTTCGAGCTTGCGGCTGGCGATGATCACGTCCGCCCCGGCCGCCGCATAGCCGCGCACGACGGAGGCGCCGATCCCCCGGCTGCCACCGGTCACGAGCGCGATCCGCCCGGTCAGGTCGAATAGGTCGGCAGGCCGTAGCGACTCGTAGACCACGGCGAGATCATACTCATAGGGAGGTGTCCATGATCGATCAGGCCGCTCTCCGCGCGCAGGTGCGCGCGTTCCTGGCAGACGAGCTTGCGGCCGGGCGGTTCGAGCCGTGCTGTGATGCTTGGCTGTCCCAATGGGACGAGGAGTTCACCCGCCGGCTCGCCGCGCGCGGCTGGATCGGAATGACGGTACCCGCGGAGTACGGCGGCGGCGGCCGCCCGGCGGCGGACCGCTACGTGGTGATCGAGGAGCTGCTCGCCGCCGGTGCCCCGGTGGCCGCGCACTGGATAGCGGACCGGCAGGTGGTCCCGACCCTGCTCCGCTTCGGCACCGAGCGGCAACGGCGCGAGTTCCTGCCCCGGATCTGTGCCGGGGAGTGCTACTTCGCCATCGGCATGTCGGAGCCCGACGCGGGGTCGGACCTGGCCGCGCTGCGGACCAGGGCGGAGCGGGCGGAAGCCGGGTGGCGGGTGTACGGCACCAAGGTCTGGACGACGGGCGCGCATCGCGCTCATGCCTTCATCGCCCTGGTCCGGACCTCGCCCGCCGATCCCGAACGGCGCCACGCGGGGCTCAGTCAGCTGCTCGTGAACCTTCGCGGGCCGGGCGTGACGATCCGGCCCATCATCTCGATGTCGGGTGACCATCACTTCAACGAAGTGGTCCTCGACGGCGCGTTCGTGCCCGACGACATGGTGGTCGGCGAGATCGGTGCGGGCTGGGATCAGGTCACCGCCGAGCTTGCCTTCGAACGCAGCGGCCCAGAGCGGTTCCTGAGCACGATGCCATTGCTGCGAGCGGCGTGCCGGAAGGTCGCGGCGAACGGGTGCGACGAAACCACCCGCGCGGAATTCGGCCGCCTCGTGGCCCGCCTCGCGACGCTGCGGCAGATGTCGCTCGCCGTGGCGGCCGCGCTGGACCGGGGTGAGGCGCCGGCCGTCCAGGCGGCGCTGGTGAAGGACACCGGGACCAGGTTCGAGCACGCCCTGGCCGAGGCGGTCCGCGCCGCGCTGGATATCGAGGCCGACCCGGCGGGTGACGAACTCGAGCGGCTGCTCGCCCAGTCGGTCCTCAACGGGCCGGGGTTCACGCTGCGCGGCGGGACCAATGAGGTCTTGCGCGGTGTTATCGCACGAGACCTGGGGCTGCGATGACTCACGGCGATGCGGCGGACCTGCGGCTGCTCACCGATACCGCGGCGGAGATCTTCCTGGCGGCGGAGGGGCAGCCCCTCGACGGCGGATGGCGCCCGGTGCGGGAGGCCGGCCTGGACCTCCTCGCGGTGCCCGAGCCGCTGGGCGGCGGCTGGCTGCAGGCGGCGGCCGAGATGACCCGTGTCGCGGGGGACACGGCGGTGGCGCTGCCGTACGCCGACACGGCGCTCGTCGCCAAACCGCTGCTGGCCCACGCCGGCCTGGTGGTGCCGGACGGCCCGTGCGCCGCCGCGGCGGGCACCCTCGTCGCCGAGCCCGCGGACGGCAAGCTGCGGGTGCGGGGCACGCTGCGCCGCGTGCCGTGGGGAGCCGCGGCCGGCCGGATTGTCGCCGTGGCGGCGGCCGTGGATGGCGACGTCCTCCTGGCACTCGATCCGTCGCGCGCGAGTGTCTCGCCAGGCGTCAATCTCGCCGGAGAGCCCCGGGAGACGGTAGCGGTCGACACCGTGGCGGAACTGGGCGTAGACGCCGCCTCCCTGCCAGCCGGCGGCGCGGTCGTCTTGCGCCGGGGCGCGCTCGCACGCTCGCTCCTGATCGCCGGCGCGGCCAGTGCCGTGCTGCGCGCGACCTCTCGCTATGCCCTTGAGCGGGTGCAGTTCGGCCGGCCGATCGCCAAGCAGCAGGCGGTGCAGCATGCGCTCGCGGAGATCGCGGCTGAGACGGAGGCGGTGCGGGCGGCGTCAGCGGCGGCCGTCGAGGTCTGCGCATCCGACGGGTTCGGCTCCGCGGCGGCGGAGACAGCGATCGCCGTTGCCAAGATCCAGGCCGGCACGAGCGCCGAGGTGGTCGCCCGGCTCGCCCACCAGGTGCACGGCGCGATCGGCACGACGCGCGAGCACCCGCTGCATCGTCACACGCTGCGGCTATGGTCGTGGCGGGACGAGTACGGCCCCGAGCGTCACTGGGCACGATCGCTTGGCGAGGCAGCCCTGGCGGCGGGACCGTGGGAGCTTGTCACTCGCTGAGACATACAAGACAGGGAGGCTTCATGGCAGATGAGGTGCTGGTCGAGTACGAGGACCGGATCGCGGTTATCACCATCAACCGGCCGCAGGCGCGCAACGCCATCAACCACGCCGTCTCGGCCGGCATGGCGGCGGCGTTCGAAGAGCTCGACGAACGTGACGATCTCACCGTGGGGATCATCACGGGCGCCAGCGGGACCTTCAGTTCCGGCATGGACCTGAAGGCCTTCCTGGCCGGCGAGAACGTCACGATCGAGGGGAAGGGACTGGCCGGGTTCACGCAGAGCCCGCCCCGCAAGCCGCTGATCGCCGCCGTCGAGGGCTGGGCGCTCGCGGGCGGCTGCGAGGTCGCGCTCGCCTGTGACCTGATCGTCGCGGCGAATGACGCCAAGTTCGGCATCCCCGAGGTCAAGCGGTCGCTGGTCGCCGCCGCGGGCGGCCTGATCCGGCTGCCGCGGCGCATCCCGGCCGCCATCGCGATGGAACTCGCGCTCACCGGCGACCCGCTGCCCGCGGCGGACGCCTATCGCCTTGGCCTGGTCAACTCGCTGACCGAGCCCGGCGGGGCGCTGGAGGGCGCGCGGCAGCTCGCGGCACGGATCGCCGTCAACGGACCGCTCGCCGTGGCGGCGACCAAGCAGATCATCACCCAGCAGGCCGACTGGGACATGGCCGATGTGTGGGACAAGCAGGCGGCCATCGCGGGGCCCGTGTTCGTGTCCGAGGACGCCCGCGAAGGCGCGCGGGCCTTCGCGGAGAAGCGAGCCCCGGTCTGGAAGGGTCGCTGACCGACGGCCCGGCTACTTGATGAGCGGGTCGCGGGGCAGGCCGAGGATGCGTTCGCCGATCTGGTTGCGCTTGATCTCGGAAGTGCCGCCCGCGATGGACATACCGCGGTGCAAGAGCACCATGGTGCCGCTGAGCGCGCCCGCGCCGTCCAGATAGGCCGCCTCGGGTCCGCTGAGCGCGGTCATGATGGCGGCCGCTTCATGGCCGAGCTCGGAGATCACAAGCTTGGTGATCGCGCCTTCGGGTCCCGGTCCGCCGCCCGCGACGGCACGGTGGGCGGAGCGCATGTTGAGCAGGCCCATCGCCTGGAGCTGGGCGACATACTGGCCGATGCGAACCTCGCCGCCGGGGAGGCGATCAGGATGGGCGTCGTAGCGGTGGACGAGGGCGGAGCCGGGGGTGGTCATGGCGCCCTGGCCGCCGCCGATGCTGACGGATTCGTTGCCGAGGGTGGCCCGGGCGACGGTCCAGCCGCCATCGACGGGCCCTACGACGTGGTCGTCGGGGACGAAGACATCGGTGAGAAAGACCTCGTTGAACTCGGAGTGACCCGACGGCATCTTCAGCGGCCTGACGTCGACGCCGGGTGCGTGCATGTCTATCACCATCATCGTGATGCCTTCATGCTTGGGCACGTCGGGATTAGTGCGCACGGTGGCGAACCCCAGGCCGGCCACGTGCGCGCCGGAGGTCCAGACCTTCTGCCCGTTGACGACCCACCCGCCGTCGACACGGACGGCGCGGGTCTTGATGCCCGCCGCGTCGGACCCGGCGTCGGGTTCGCTGAAGAGCTGGCACCAGATGACGTCCTGGCGCAGGGCGGGTTCGACCAAGCGGGCGACCTGCTCCGGGGTGCCGTGCTGGATGAGGGTGAGGATCAGCCAGCCGGTAATGCCGTAGGAGGGACGCTGGATGCCCGCGGCGGCGAATTCCTGCTCGATGACGAGCTGCTCGACAGCCTCGGCGGCCCGGCCGTAGGGCGGGGGCCAGTGCGGCATCGCGTAACCGGTCTTGATCAGCCGCTCCTTCCGCTCCTCAGCCGGCAAGCCTGCGATTTCTCCGGTGAAGGCTCGCACCTGCTGCCGGATGGTCTCGGCTTCGGGCGGCAGCTCCACGGTCTTAGCCCGGCTGATGCCCCGGCGGGTGAGCTCGGTGAGCTCGGCGGCCGCGGCGTTCGCGTCGAGCAAGCTGAGCAGGGCGGTGGCTCGCCGCATGTACAGATGCGCGTCGTGCTCCCAGGTGACGGCGATGCCTCCGTGCACCTGGGTGTTGAGGTTGGCGCACAGGTCCGCCGCGGGCCCCGCAAGCGCGGCGGCGACCGCCGCGGTGTAAGTCAGCTGCTCCCCGCCGGTCTGCGCGGCCCTGGCCGCGTCCCACGCCGCGGAGGTCGCGAGCTCGGCCGCCACGGCCATGTTGGCGCAATGGTGCTTGACGGCCTGGAACGTCGCGATCGGCCGGCCGAACTGCTCGCGCTGCTTCGCGTACGCCGCGGCTAGTCCGGTGCACTGGGCGGCCACTCCGACCGCCTCGGCTGACAGCACGACACGGGCCAGGTCCACCAGCACCCGCCGGGCGCCGGGCAGGATCGTGGCCGGCGCCTCGTCGAGGGTGACCCGGGCCGCTGGCCGGCTCGGGTCCAGGTTCGGCGGCACCTCCACCGACACTCCCTGGCCCACCTTCACCACGACCACGTCCTCCCCCGCCGGGATCAGCAGCACGCCGGCAAGACCGCCGCCCGCGACCGCCGGCGCCCGGCCGGACGCCTTGCCGTCGCGCACCCGCACCGCCGCGTCGAGCGCGACCGCGCCGATCACCGAGCCGTCCGCCAGGCCGGGCAGCAGGTTCTCCTTCGTCCCGGCGTCGGCGGCCGCCACCAGCACGGCGCTGGCGATCGTCGTCGGAGCGAACGGCCCCGGCGCCAGCACCCGGCCCATCTGCTCGGCCACGACGGCCAGTTCCTCCAGCCCGTAGCCTGAGCCGCCGTACTGCTCGGGCACGTGCAGCCCTAGCCAGCCCAGGCTGGCAAGTTCTTGCCAGAACGCAGGCGGCGACTGCGCCCCCGCGTCCGCCGCAAGCAGCGCCCGGGTCGCATCCCTGGCATTCCGCTTGGCGAGAAAGTCCGCCGTGGTCTCCGCCAGCGAGCGGTGTTCCTCAGTTATCGCGATCGGCATGGTAGAACCGTATGCGAAATAGGTATGGCAGGCGAGGGACCTGTGAGCGCTGACATAGTGATCATCGATGCCTGGATGCAGCATCCGTCCGCGGCTTTCCTGGCGGACCCGATGTTCGATTCCCTGCGCCGCTGGGCCCACGGCCAGCTGGCCGCCGGCGAGGTTCCCGTCGAGGCGACGGTGGCGGCGATGGACGCGGCAGGCGTGCGGACCGGGATGCTGTGCGCCTGGTGGGGACCGCGAGGGCCGCTGATCACCAACGACGAGGTCGCCGCGATCGTCGCCCGCTACCCTGACCGGTTCGCCGGCGTCGCCGCCGTCGACCTGGCCCGTCCCATGGACGCGGTGCGGGAACTGCGGCGCTGTGTGCGCGACCTCGGCTTCCGCGCGCTGCGGGTAGTGCCGTGGCTGTGGAACCTGCCGCCCAGCGACCGCCGCTACTACCCGCTGTACGCCGAGTGCGTCGAGCTGGGCATCCCGTTCTGCTTGCAGGTCGGCCACACCGGGCCGCTATGCCCGTCCGAGCCGGGCCGGCCAATCCCCTACCTGGACACCGTGGCGCTGGAGTTCCCCGAGCTGGTCATCGTGGGCGGCCACATCGGCTACCCGTGGACCGAGGAGATGATCTCGCTGGCCACCAAGTACCCCAACGTGTATATCGACACCTCCGCCTACAAGGCCAGCCGCTACCCCCGCGAGCTCGTCGACTACCTCCGCGGGCACGGCCGGCACAAGGTGCTGTTCGGGTCCAACCACCCGGCCTGGCCCGCCGCCGACTGCCTGCGAGACCTCCCTGGCCTCCAGCTCGACGACCAGACAGCCGGCCTGTTCCTGCACGGCAACGCCGAACGGGTCTTCGGCCTCAGTAGCGCGTAACCGCCGCCGGCACCGCGCGCTCTGACCCGGCGATGTTCGAGAAACTGCTGCACCACAAGCTGCTGACCGGCCCCTCCGGTGCCCTGCTCCTCGCGGGCTTCAATAACGCGAAGGATGCTACGGCCTAGAGGTCGAGGGATCTTTCGCATTAATTCGATCTTGGTGCGTTTGTGAGGATAAACGCGGCAGGGACCGGGGTCCGGCCGGGCCGGTGAAGAACAGTGGCGGGCGGTTTTTCAGCTGTCATCACGTCGAGCCACTTACGGGCTTGTCAGCCTCGCGAGGAACACGTGCTTCACGTGCGCGCCGTACTTCGTCGTGGACGGCACGGGACGCACCGCGCCACCGCACCGGATCAAACACCGTCAAGAATCCGTACTCCCAGCAAGATCTGGCAACGAACTGGAAAAGCGGCACCAGCAACAGCGCAGCGCCCAAGCTGCCACCGCGATCAGGCTCAGTGAATCTTTTGCCAGTGCGCCGCCGCCAAAATGCAGCAAACAATATAGAGCCGCAACCTCTCCCTGTCTTGGCCGATGCGCTGACGGCGGCCGGTCATGACGACCTGCAGGTGCGCGACCGCGGCCTGTAGGTTAACGTGACTCTATCTCCTGTGGGGGGCTACGATTCGGGTCGGGAGAGAAGATGGGCAGCAGGCGGCGTCGGCTTGACCCTGTGGGGCCGTTCGGCAATCCGGATGGGTCACGAGCCGATATCGAGGACTTGATTAGCGAATTCGTCGATTTCGGCGGCAATCCGGCGTACGGCCACCTCGCGACGCGCGCGAACGACTCCATGGTGCGGGTCATCGTGGGGAAGCTCGGGGCCGGCAAGACGGTCTACCTGCGGCGTCTTCAGGATTTCCAGGCACATCAGGGTTCTGTCTACGCCGATGTGCCGCAGCAGAGCCTGCCGAAGACCGAAGTCATAGTGAAGGCCTGTCAGTGGTTCTCGGATCGTGTCCTCGTCGAGAAGTGGATGCAGATCTGGGAGCGCGCGATCACGCAGTCGCTGGCCACATTCCTGCTGCGCCGTCCCGAGTTGCGTCAGCAGCTGCGCGACGAGGAGGCCGAGGAGATCGAGAAGTCGTACGCGCGGCTGCTCGGTGAATTCCGCCGGCCCCGGTCGATCTACAGCGCGGTGCGCGACATCATCAACCAGCAGCAGACCGCCCATCAGCTGTCCACGTACCTCGACGATCCGCTCTGGGACGACCTCGAGGATCTGCTGGGCGAGGTTGTCTGCCACTGCAAGCCGATCTATTTCTACCTGGACGCGGTGGACGAGGAGTTCAGCCATGCCCCGATGTACTGGCTGAAGTGTCAGGAGGGGCTGTTCTACCAGGTCATGCGGCTGCTCCGCGACCAGAAGCTGGGCGGCCGCCTGCATGTCGTCGTCTGCATCCGCGACATCGTCATGTCGTCGGTGTACAAGTCAGAACACGCGCCGCGGTACTACAACGAACCGCACATACGGGTCTTGACCTGGGACCGCGGCTCGCTGCTCTACCTGCTCGGTCAAAAGCTGAAGCGGCTGCCGCCGACGCTGCTGATGCGGCGCGCCACCACCGGCGCCCCCACGATCGGCGACTGGCTAGGGATCAACGGCGACTGGACGGGACCCGACGGGGACGGAACGATCGAGGACTACCTGCTCAGCCACACGAGGATGATCCCCCGCGACATTATCTCGCTCGGCAATGAGCTGAGCGAAGAGGTCTTGCGCCAGAAGCAGGCTGGCCATGCGGGCCTGTCCGCGGAGGCTCTCCAGGGGGTCGTGCAGCGCTGCGCCAAGCGGTTCGGCGATTCCCAGCTCGCGCAGTGCGCCAACCAGATCTCGTCGGACCTGATGCCGAAGAACGCCGCCCTGCAGGAGTACTCCGAATTGTTCACCAGCACCCAGGCTTACATCAGCGGGGTGCAGGAGGAAGTTCGCTCCTTCGTCCGGATGATGGGCGTCGACCGGTTCTCGCGCGGGGACCTCACGGCACTGCAGGAAGTGGCGGACCTGCACTTCGAGAAGGCGACGGACCTCGCCTCCGTGCTGTGGCAGAATGGCCTGCTCGGGTATGTCGACGAGTCCGGGCGGCGCCGGTTCTACTCCATGAGCGACGTCGAGCAGTTTCACTTTCCGCCGGAGGCGGGCACATACGTGTTTCATCCGTGCCTGGTGTACGCCGTCGGGGGAATCCGGCAGGTGCGGGAGGACCCCGCCAGCACCGCGGACGCGCGCCGCCGCACTCGCCAGTTCCCGTCTCCCGAGATGCCATCCCCGGCCGCGGCGAGGGCCGCTGACTACGCTGTCGGCGACGTCCTCGACGGCCGCTTCGAGATTCTCCAGGTACTCGGGCACGGCGGTTTTTCGAAGGTCTATCGCGTGCTCGATGACGTCGAGGGCAAGGAGCGGGCGCTCAAGCTCTTCGACAGCGCCGCCGGGGACGAGGCGGTGCGCCGCGAGATCGGCGCCTTGCGGGAGATCCATCATCCCAACGTGGTGGAGGTCTTCTGGGCCGGCAAGACCAGCGCGGGCGACTGGTATCTCATTACCGAGTTCATTGACGGGGAGTCACTGGAGGAGTTCGTCACCGGGAAGAGAAACCTGCGTGACCGGGAAGCGGCAGACGTCGCGCTCGACCTGCTAGGCGCGCTCGCCGCTTTTCATCCTGATGCGGAGGGACGGGGGCTGATCCACCGCGACATCAAACCGCGCAACGTCATGCTCACCCGCGCGGGAACGAAACTGCTTGATTTCAACATCGCCTCCCGGGTCGGCGACCCCGTGCATACGCAGTCCGGCACACCGCCCTATCAGCCCCCGGACGCCGATCTCGCCCGCTGGGACGTCTCCACGGACCTGTTCGCCGTCGGCGTGCTGCTCTACCAGCTGCTCTGCAACGGCAGCCACCCGTATCCGAATGCGATGCCCGTGGTCGACGGATTGGTGATCGACCCGAGGACGGTGCGCTCCGACCTCGGCCCTGATCTCGCGGAATTCCTCATCAAGGCATGCGCCCCAGCCAGCGGCGACCGCTTCTCCACAGCCGCCGAAATGCAGGTCGCCTTGCGTGACGTCCGGGCTCGCCTTTGACCTTGCACGTTCTGAGGACGGCGGTTCACTATCAATAGGTGACCAGCCTCCTTGAACGCCTCGCGCAAACTGCGTACGAAGCACACCGGGCCGCCCTCCCCGCCTCTGCCCCGCCGTGGGAAGCCCTCACTAGGCAGGAGCAGCAGGCATGGAAGGCAGCCGCGGCCGCCGTCGCCGGGCAAGCCGGCGGCACCATCCCTGAGCCGCCGAGCGGCAAGGCCCTGGTCATCCAGATCGGAGACGAGCGTCTTACATTCCGTAATGACTTCACCGTCGGCCGCGAAGGCAGCCTCGTCATCGACGACGACTTCACTTCTGGCCAGCACGCCCGTTTCATAACTGTTCGCGGCCTGTGGTATGTCGAAGACCTCGACTCCACCAACGGCACCGCGCTCAACGGGCGCCGCATCCTTTCAGCCCAGTTGCTGAAGAAACGCGACAAGGTCAAGATCGGCCACACGGTCATGACCGTGGTGTCGGCGTGACCCTGGCTGAGCGAACCGCCAAAAGCCCGATCGTCATTGTCGGCGGCGGCCTCGCGGGGGGCAACGCCGCCGCGACACTGCGGGAGGAGGGTTTCCGCGGCCCGGTCGTACTCATCAGCCGGGAACCCGGCGTCCCCTTCGGCCGCCCGCCGCTGTCCAAGACCTACCTGCGGTCGGAAGAGGATCTCGACGGCTGGTACGTCAGGCCGGCCGGCTGGTACGCCGACCACGATGTCGAGCTTCGCAACGGAGCCGTGGCGGCCATCGATCCCGCCGCGCACACAGTCACCCTGGACTCGGGCGGAGAACTCGGCTATCAGAAGGTTCTGATCGCCACCGGAGGACGCAACCGGCGGCTCGGCATCCCCGGGGCCGGCCTGCCCGGGATTCACTACCTGCGCACGGTGGCCGAGTGCGACGCGATCAAGCGGGAGGCGAGGCCGGGCCGGCACGCGGTCGTCGTGGGCTCGGGCTTCATCGGCTGCGAGGTGGCGGCCTCGCTGACCCAGCTCGGAGTCCGGGTGACAGTGGCCTTCCCGGGCCGGAACCCGCTGGACAGGGTTCTGGGAGGCCAGGTGGGGCAGCAGCTCGGCGTCATCCACCGCGCGAACGGTGTCGAGCTGCTGGCCGGAGAACAGGTCGCCGCCTTCGAGGGCACCGAACGGCTGGAAGCCGTCGTGACCGCCTCCGGTCGCCGTATCGCGTGCGATTTCGCCGTCGCGGGCGTCGGCATAACACCTGATCTCCCGGCCGTCGCGGTCGCGCAGGAGAACGGGATCCTGGCCGACGAGCTCTGCCGGGCCAGCGCGCCCGATGTCTACGTGGCCGGTGACGTGGCGAACTTTCTGCACCCGCTGTTCGGCCGGGTCCGGGTCGAGCACTACAACAACGCGGAGAAGCAGGGCGCCGCCGCCGCGCGGTCCATGCTCGGCTCAACGGCCCCTTACGACTACCTCTACACTTTCTGGTCCGACCAGTACGAGCACAAAATCGAGTACGTCGGCCACGTCACCACGTGGGACGAGTTCGTAGTCCGCGGCAGCGTAGCCGACAGCAAGCTCATCGGCTTCTACCTGGTAGACGGGGTAGTGCGGGCCGCCGTCGGCCTTGACCGCGGCGGTGATCCCGAACTCGACCTCGACGGCGAGATGGCGGCCTGCGCCCGCCTGGTATCCGCGCGGGCCCGGGCGGCTCCCGCCGTGCTCGCCGACGACCGCACGGACCTATGGTCGCTGGCCCTCTCCTAGGCGTTCGAGAACAGCGGGATGTTCGCCCCGCTGACCGGAGCCAGCGGGCTGTCCAGCAGCGCGACGATCAACTCCCCCACGTCGGCCGGGGTCAGCCCCGGACGCAATGCCGGGTTGGCCCGGCGCAGCATCTCGGTGTCAACCGCGCCCGGGCTCAGGCAGATGGCGCTGATACCGTGTTCCTTGCCCTCGACCGCGACCGCTTCTGTCAGGCCGACGACCCCGAACTTGGACACGTTGTACGCGGCCAGTCCGGGGAACTTCTCAGTCGCGTACACGCCAGACAGCGACGCGATGTTCACCATCCGGCCCTCGCCGGCGGGAACCATGGCGGTGAACGCCGCGCGACAGCACAGGAAAGCGCCCGTCAGGTTGACCCCGAGCGTCTCGTGCCACATTTTTGAGGTCGTTTCGGCGAACGGCGCATTTGTGAGCACCCCTGCCGCGCAGACCAGCGCGCTTAGCTGGCCGATCCCGGCGACCTCAGCGAACAGGCGCTCGACCGAAGCCTCGTCGCTCACGTCCGTCGGCACGGGCGTGGCCTGGCCGCCCGCGTCCTTGATCTGGCCGGCCACGCCGTCAAGAGCCTGCCGGTCCCGGGCGGCCAGGACGACGCGAGCGCCAGCCGCCGCCACAGCGGCGGCGGTGGCCGCCCCGATCCCGCGGCTGGCCCCCGTGACGACCGCCACCCGTCCCGCTAGCCACCTTTCGGTGGGGCTCATGTGCCGGCCACCCGACGATACAGGCGCTCGTGTGCGTCGAGGCTCAGTTCCAGGTCAAGCTGCTCCTCGGCGTGGTCGCGGCAGGCCGCTCGCGAAATCGCGGCCACCTTCGACACCGCTTCGGCGGCGGCCCGGACGTCGCCGGGCGGCACCAGGAAACCACTGACGCCGTCCGCGATCACCTCACCCAGTCCGCCGCGGCTGAACGCGACAACGGGGGTCCCGCACGCCTGCGCCTCAGCCGCGGCGAGCCCGAAGGGCTCGTCCCAGCAGGCCGGACACAACACCACGGCCGCCCGGGCCATCACCTCCCACAGCGCGGCGCGGGGCACTCCCTGGTGAACGGATACTCCCGGCCAGTTTCGCCGCGGGTCGATCTGCTCCCTGCCGTAATCAGCGTCGTAGACATCGCCGTAGATATGGATCGGGACTCCGGCCGCGCGGGCGATGTCGATGGCCTGCGCCGTGCCCTTCTCCGGGCTGAACCGGCCCGCGAACAGCGCGCCCTCTCCGGCCGTCTCCGACCAGCGGATAACACGGGTGGGCGGGTACGGCGGCAAGATCGCGTCGACGGGGACGACCGGGCGCCAGGCTCTGGCCTGGAAGACCGACACCGTCGCCACCGCCGGCGGTCTTGTCCTGCGGGCTACGTCGCGAAGCGCCGCCGAGACGGCCTTGTCCGGAGGCAGGTGGAGCGTGTGCACCACCGGTGTCTGGAGCGCCGTCGCGAGCCTGACGGCGGGCGCGTCGAAGGCGTGATTGTGGATCACGTCATACCGGCTCGCCCGCATGGCCGTGTAGGCGGTAGTAAACGCGGACTCGGCGGCCGCGGCCGCTGGATCGGGTTCTGCTGGCCCGGGTCCCGCCGATTCGCCCGCGGGTGTCCCGAGCGCGCGGTACAGCGTGCCGGCCAGCGACCGGGGATCGATTCCGGTGTCGATCACCTCGACCCCCGGGATCTCGGATCCAGAGGCAGCGTAGACGTGTACGTCGTGCCCTCGGCCGGCCAGGCCGCGGGCCAGGTCGGACACGAACGCCTGCGAACCGCCGAGCTGAGGCTCGCGGATAGCCGTCACCAACGGGGCCATAATCGCGATCTTCATGCCGCGAGCACCTTGAAGGCCACGTCACGCGGCGGATTGATGCCCAGCACCTCGAACGGAACACTCCGCCTGCCGAGCCGCCGGACCTCGTCGGCCGCGCGGGGGAAGAAGATCCCGGCCAGTTCCACCGCGTCAGCATAGCTACCGAACTCGACCGACATCGCCCCGGGGAAGCTGACGTACTGATAGCCGCGCGCGGCCAGCCATTCGAGGTGGTTCGGCCAGATGATGGCCACGCAGCCGCCCGGTCGGCATACCCGCTCCATCTCGGCCAGCCCGCCCTCGCCGCCGTGTTCAGCGGCGGGGGTGAAGGCCGAGCAGGCGAGCACCAGGTCGGCGAAGCCGTCGGGTAGCGGCAGCTGGTCGAAGAACCCGTGCGTCACGCGCGCCCGGTCGCCGTGATCCGCCGCGGCGAGCTTCCGCGTCAGGATCCGGCGCAACGGCAGCGCGGGCTCCATCGCCACCACCTGCCGAGCGCGGTCGATGAGCTCGAGCGTCAGCCGTCCCGTGCCCGCGCCCACCTCGGCGACCCGGTCCACGACCGGTGGCAGCCACGCCACCACGCCGGGATGCAGGCGCTCGGCGCTGGCCAGCCGGTCGTAGAGCTCCGGCTCGAGCCGGTACAGCAGTTCCCATGCCAGTGTCACATCGGATTGCGGATCACCGCCTCCCCGCGGGACGAAGCGGCTCGCCTCCTCCGGGGTAAACACGCTCAGGTCCGCGGCCGTGTACCGGCTCCGCAGTTCCCGGCCTGCCCGCGGCGAAGCCTCCGGCGGCCCGGCCCGGGCCGGAGCCTCAGGCCCCGTCACCGACTTCCGCCCAGTTCTTGTCGGTCTCCCAGACCCGGACCGACCGGAGCATCCCTTCCGGAAGCTCGGGCACGAGCCGCTCCCAGAATGCCAGCGCCAGGTTTTCCGAGGTCGGGATGCATCCCTTCAGCCACGGGACGTCGGTATTCAGGTTGCGATGATCCACATCGCGGATGACCTGCGTGGTGACGACGGTGGACAGCAATTTCAAATCCAGGACGTAGCCGCTGGTCTCATCGATCTCACCGGCCACGACCACCTCCAAGACGTAGTTGTGCCCATGCAGGTTCGCGCACTTCCCGAATAGGCGCCGGTTCTCGTCATCGGACAGGTCCGGGTCGCACAGCTGGTGTGCGGCATTGAACGATTCCCGGCGGCCTACCAAAACGGTCATCAGCCTGGTCCTCTTTTTGAGAGTTTGCCCTAGCCGTAGAATACGCGTTCGTCTGCGGCTGCCCCGAACCGGCAGCTCGGCGGGGACCATGCGGGCAGCGCCACGGTCCGTTCGGGCAAATAAAAAGGGCCATATCCCGAACGGACCGTGCGATTCTGCGGAGATCAGCGCTGGCTGGCGAACGTGTCGGCCACCCAGTCCGCGATGAAGGTGCTGACGTGGGGCAGATGGTCGAGCCCGATGTGCTCGGTGCCGCCTTCCTCGGCGGTAAAGATGCGCAGTTCGCGCTTGGGACTGGCCACGGCCTGGCCGTAGGACCGGTGCGCGTATTCGAGCGGGATCTGCCGGTCGCCGGCGCCGTGGGCGATCAGGAACGGCACGGTGATCTTGCCGACGACGCCGTCCAGGTTGACCTGGTCGGCGAACTGGATGAATTCGTCCAGGGAGTCGTAACCCCAGACCCACAGGACGTGGTCCCAGTAGTGCGGCACCGGCCGCTCCCCCTCACGCTGCAGCCGGCGGCGCTGAACCGCGCCCCAGTCATGGTTGGCGCCCCAGGCGACGACGAGGGCGAGCCGCTTCTCGAAGGCGGCGGCGCGCGGGGCGTAGTATCCGCCGAGCGACCAGCCGACCAGGCCGATCGCCCTAGGATCAACATCGTCGCGGGCGAGCAGGTAGTCGACGCATGCCGCCGCCCACGCCTCGGTGTCGATCCTCGCCGTCAGTCCCCGCAGCCGGAGGGCTTCCCCGGAGCCTGGGCAGTCGACCATGAGCGTGGAGATACCGCGGGCGGCAAGCTCATCCCAGTGACCCGAGGAGTACATGTGCTCCTTGGTCGAGTCCAGCCCGTTCCACATGATCATGACCGGGGCCGGCCCGTTGTCCGCGGCCGGGGCCTGGCTGAAGTAGGCGGGCAGGGTCGTCCCCTCGTAGGGGATCTCGACCCGGGATAGCCGCGGGTCCTTCAGCGCGAAGGCCTTCTGCTGCAGGTCCAGGACCCGCCGGTAGGTGTCCAGCCGGTCCGGGGCCTTGGCGCTCTGCATCCGCTCGGCCTGGCACAGGTAGTTGGCGGCCCGGGCGTACAGCTGTCCGGCGGTCCGGGCATGGGCGGCCTTCTCGGCCGCCTCGGCCTGGGCGACCAGCGAATCGGTCAGCGCGGTCCAGGCGCGCAGGAAATCGCGCGTGCCGGCGTCCTCGCCCCTGGCGGCGGCGTCCTTGATGGGCCGGCAGGCCCGGTCCACCTCGTCGATCAGCCCGCCGCTGTTGAGGGTGGCGACGACACCGAGATTCCACACGTAGTTGCCGGGAAAGTACTCGAACACGGCTGGTCCTCTCGTCGGTCAGACCGGCGGGGCGACAAACATGCCGCGGTCGGGGTCGTTGAACGACTTGGCCGCGACGAACTCGTTCATCTGGTTGGCGGTGCCCCACTGGTCGGCGACCTCGGGCTGGGTGAAGTCGTAGATGTGCGGGTGCCAGGCGTCCTCGTCGATCCGCTCCAGCTCGGTGGTGTACTCAACGGTGTTGCCGTGCGGGTCCAGGAAGTAGGAGAAGGTGTTGTTGCCGGCCAGGTGCCGGCCCGGGCCCCAGATCTTCTCCACTCCGGCGCGCAGCAGCCGGCCGGTGCCGCGCATGTACTCGTCGATGCCGCGCAGCTCGAACGAGGCGTGGTGCAGCGACGGGTGCGGGCAGCGCGCGATGGCGAGGCTGTGGTGCCAGGAGTTGATCCGCATGAACCACATCATGTGCCCCATGTGCGGGTGCATCAGGGTGTCCGACAGCGCGAACGCCAGGTGCTTCTCGTAGAAGGCGCGGGTGGCCTCGGGGTCGGCGGAGTTGATGACCACGTGCGACAGCCGGACCGGGATGGATTCGCCTTCTTCGATCTTGCGGTGCGCGCGGACCGCGACGCCGGCGCTGATCTCGACGGTGCGGCCCTCGTTGTCGAAGAACCGGAACCCGTAGCCGCCGCCCGGGGTCTGCATGGCGCCCGGCTCGCTGACCAGCCGCACCCCGGCGGCGGCCAGCCGCCCGGCCAGGGCGTCCACGTCCGCGGGGCTGGCCGCGCCGAAGGCGATCAGGTCGATGCGCTTGTCGGGCGACTGGCGCAGCCGCACCACGTACTGCTCGGGAGACCCCTCGGCCGCCAGGAACGTCAGGCCTTTTTCGCCATGCTCGGCCGTCAGCCCCCAGGTATTGGTGAAGAAGTCCAGCTGCTTGTCGTGGTCGGGTACCGCCAGGTCGACGTGCCGCAGGTGGGTGATCAGGCGATCGGTCATCGTCTTGTTCCTTCGCTTGTTCCTTCGCGCTCTCAGGCGGGCTGGCTGACCAGGCCCATGACCTTTCCCATCAGGGCCGGGACGTCACCGTCGACGGCGTCGAGCAGCCACTGCCCGAGCTGCACCGAGGCGTCCACGACGGTCTTGGCCCGGTCGTAGCGGCGGTGCGTGAAGGCGTCGAACACGGACTGGCCGACAGCGCCGGCCGGCAGCAGCACGTCGGCCAGCACGGCGGCGTCCTCCAGGGCCAGGGCCGCGCCCTGGGCGAGGGTCGGCGGACAGGTGTGCACGGCGTCGCCGATGAGCACGACCCGGCCGCGGTTCCACGGCGGGGGGAGCAGATGGGCTTCGAACCGGGTGTAGTTGATCGTGCCAGGGTCGGTCATCACGGCCCGGATATCGTCCCACGGGCCGTGGTAGTGCGAGGCCAGCTCGCGCATGACCGCCAGCCGCTCATCCGGCGTCAGCCCGGCCCGGTCCTGGACGTCTTCGACCAGGTACGCATAGAGACTGTCGTCGGCGGTGGGGCAGTAGCCGGCGATGTAACAGCGGCCGCGGTAATACAGGTCGGTCCGGGTCACACTGGCGGGCCTGGACGTGAACACGCGCCAGATGCCCATCCCGGTCGGCCTGGTCGTCAGCTGGATCCCGACCAGCGACCTGATCTGGGAGCGGACCCCGTCGGCGCCGATCACCAGGTCGTACCGGCCGCGGGTCGCGTCGGAGAAGGTGACGTCCACGCCGCCGTCGTCCTGGGCCAGCGAGGTGACGGTGGTGGCGTAGCGCGGCTTGGCGCCTACGGCGGCGGCTTTGTCCGTCAGGATGCGGGCCAGGGCGGGCCGGTACATCCCCACCGTGGCCGGCAGGTCCGGACCGCCCGTCCGGGCGTCCTCGATCTCGGCGAGCAGCGTGCCGTCCGGCGCTCGCAGCCCGACGGTGTTGAACGCGTACCCGGCCGCGGCCACCTCGTCCCACACGCCGAGCTGGCGAAGCACCCGCAAGGCGTTGCCCTGGACGGTGATGCCGGATCCGAGGGCAGAGACATCGGGCTTGATCTCGACGAGATCGACCTCGACGCCGGCCCGGGCGAGCAAGACGGCCGCGGCGCATCCGGCGGCGCCGCCGCCGACCACTAGGGCGTTACGAACACTGGGCATGGTCAGGGCTCCTTCGCATTCGCACGGCGCGTCTTCCGCATGGCTAGAGGTGATTGCCCCCACTGTGCCGCAGAGAGCATCATCGGGGAAGACGAACCTGCCGATGCTAGATATAGACCACGCTGATGACCCGGCCGCTGCACGAACTCAAGCTCGCCAACCTTGACCTGAACCTGCTCGTATCCCTGGACGCGCTGCTGGCCGAACGCAGTGTCAGCCGGGCGGCCGCGCGTCTCGGCTTGAGCCAGCCCTCGCTGAGCGCCTCGCTGGCCCGGCTGCGCCGCCATTTCCGCGATGACCTGCTCGTCCGGGTGGGTAACAGCTACGAGCTGACGCCGCTGGCGGCGCAACTGGCCGAGCAGACCGCCAGCGCGCTGGCCGCGGTAGCCCGTGTGTTCGCCAGCGAACCCGACTTCGACCCGGCCACGGCCGAACGCGAGTTCACCGTGCTGATGTCCGATTACGCCATCTCGGTGCTGGGCCCGCAGCTGGCCGCGCTGCTGCGGGGGGCGCCGGATGTCCGGCTGCGCTTGCACCAGATCGCCATCCCCGCGGTCAACGCCGCCGCCCAGGCTCTGCGCGACGTCGACGCGATGGTACTGCCGCACGGATACCTATCGGGGCTGCCGTCACAGCACCTGTTCACCGACCGATGGGTCGCCATCGTGGCCGCCGGCCATCCCGCCATCGGCGAGAAGCTCACCATGACCGACCTGGAAGAGCTGCCGATGGTGGTCGCTCATCACGAGCCGGCCTCCTACACCCCGGCGGGCAAGCAGCTCAGCATGCTGGGCGTGCAGCCCCGGGTGCAGCTCGTGGCGGAAACCTTCCTGGCCCTGCCGTTCCTCGTCGCCGCCGGCAACGGTGTGGCGCTGATCCAGGAGCGGCTGGCGCGGCAGCTCGCCCCCGCCGTTCCCATCCGGATCTTGCCCTGTCCCTTCGAAGCCACGCCCCTCATCGAAGCGCTGTGGTGGCATCCCATGTACGCCCGGGACGCCGGGCATCGCTGGCTGCGTCAGCTGTTCGCCGACGCCGCGGAGCTCGTGCTCCTCGGCGCGGACTGACACCCGCGGCGGCATCAGCCCGGTCGATACCGGCTATCGGCGATGCCATCTTCCCGGTAACGCCGATATATCTGCGCAGTCGAGAAGCGAGCCGTCCTCTTCTCCGCAGAACAGATAAAAAGTCTTCGTGATCATGAATCGAATAGGTAATCTTGTCCGACAAATTGATATCCGTCTCTAATGCCGGTATAATCGAGCTATGTCAAAGTCTCCCTGATCCCCGGGCGGGAGGTGATCCGCATGCGGGAAGCGGTGTTCGACGGTCCCGCCGAGGCGGCCGATGCGCTGGACGCGTCGCTGGATCACCTGGCCGCGGTGGACTGGGCGTCGCTGGGCACGGCGGCGCACGGGCAGATGCTGGCCCGGCTGCAGCGCGCGCAGGCCAAGCTGACCGCGGCCAACGCCGCGGTCCTCAGCGCGTTCACCGCGCAGTCGGGGTATGAGCCGGACGGGCACCGGTCCGCCCGGGCCTGGCTGATCGGCAAGACCGGGATGGCCAAGGGGGCGGCCGGCGCGGCGGTCGGCTGGCAGAAACGCCTTGGCCGGCACCGGCGGATCGCCGAGACGATGGCCGCGGGGGAGGTCTCCGAGTCCTGGGCGCGGGAGATCGCCGGGTGGACGGACAAGCTGCCGGCGGACAAGCGGGACGAGGCGGACGCGATCTTGCTGGATGCGGCCGCGGGCGGGCTGCCGCTGGACGACATCGCCATCCTCGCGCAGAAGATCCACGAATCGTGGCAGGCGCAGCACCCGGACCCCGACGACGGCAACGGGGACGACGGCGACGCGGACGGGTTTGCCGACCGGTACCTGCGCCTCGGCACGACACTGGACGGCGTCGGGCACCTGAACGGGAACCTGACCGCGGCCTGCGCCGGGGCACTGCAGGCGGTCTTCGACTCCCTGGGCAAGCACCTGGGCCCGGAGGACCACCGCAGCATCGAGCAGCGGCAGCACGACGCCCTCGCCGAAGCCCTGCAGCGGCTGATCAAGGCGGACCTGCTGCCGGACAGCGCCGGGCAGGCGACCATGGCCCAGGTGCTGATGGACTTCGCCGACCTGCGGCGGATGCACGGATCCTCGGCCGCCGAGCGGGAGTGGATCGCCTCGCAGGCGG
>Ga0306924_10000316_pt1 | contig 39989 bp, 35 predicted proteins | sample sta12Can44000111_FD_203756 | JGI IMG/M metagenome (GOLD analysis project Ga0306924, IMG submission 203756) | Lab enrichment of tropical soil microbial communities from Luquillo Experimental Forest, Puerto Rico - statanox.12C.anox.44.000.111 (v2)... | ecosystem: Environmental > Terrestrial >... | reverse complement strand
GACGCGACCCGGTTGTCGGTGAATTGGTCGCCTCGGACGTCCATGAGATCGTGATCCGACGCAGTGATCGTGAGATCGGCGAGGTTTGCGTGCATTTTCCACGCGCCGGCTTTGTGGTTGCACCGGCCTAACTGGTCATGCTCGGGCCCCCGAACTCACGGGGCGTCCGCAAGGTAGGGCCTGGCGACGTCGGGCCCCTATCTCGTTGAGCTCGTTCTGTAGATCCAGATCGGCAGTCCGACGCGAGTCGGGCCTCACTGAAGCCGGTGTCCGGTCAAACAGGGCGCGATGCGTGATCTAGCTGTTGCGGCCGGAGCGGCTTGGTCGCTCGTTGCCGCAACAAAACGAGGGTGAAATGGACCAAGTCGAAAAGGCCGCCCGATTTGCCGAGCTCCACGTCAAAGGCGCGCCGCTGCTGCTGTACAATGCGTGGGACGCCGGCACCGCGAAATCGATCCTAGACGCGGGCGCAAAGGCCATTGCGACCAGCAGCTGGGCTGTTGCGGAGGCGCAGGGTTACAGGGACGGCGAAACCATTCCGATCACGCTCGTCGAGCAGATCATTGCGCGCATCGTAAGCACGATCGATGCACCCGTGTCCGTCGACTTCGAAGGGGGCTACAGCGACGACAATGGTGCGCTGGCCGAAAACGTGGCCCACCTCCTTGAACTCGGTATCATCGGGATCAATTTCGAAGACCGCGTCGTTCAGGGCGCCGGGCTCTATCCAATCGACCAGCACGCCCGACGGATCGCAGCCATTCGTGAAGTTGCGGAGGTGAAGGGCGTCGACCTCTTTATCAACGCGCGGACAGACCTGTTTCTGGGTCAACAAGGCGACCCGGCAAACTCTATTGACGACGCTCTGGACCGCGCGAAAGCCTATGCAGCCGCAGGAGCGTCCGGCTTCTTCATTCCGGGCTTGCGGGACGATGCGTTGATCGGCCGCATCTGCGATGGCGTTGCGCTCCCCGTCAATGTGATGGTCATGGAAGGCGTGCCGTCGACTAGGCGCTTGTCCGAGCTTGGTGTCGCGCGCGTCAGCTACGGCGCGATTCCCTATGTCCGCGCGATGAAGGCTCTCGGAGAGGATGCGCGGCAGGTCCTTCCTTAGGAAGGTTAGTTCGGCATAGGTGACGCCGTCCTACCCCCGCAAGGGTCGGCAAAGGGGCACCACCGGCCGTTCGAGCGCCGTAGCGACGATAGCGGCTCAGGGATCGAGAGCGGACGCTAGTCTAGTGTGACTGAGCCGCCGGGGCGTCCGTCGTGCGGATAATGAATGTTTATTGCCAGAGCCGGCAATATTCCTGGGAGTTTTCGAGGTTGGGGCCTGGGGTGCCGTCCGGCGCCAGGACTTTGAGCCAGCCGTCGGGTTGGGCCGGCCTCGGCGGCTTGCCGCAATCGGTGTGGACCCAATCGATGCCCAGCCCGCCGCGGGTAAAGAGTTTGCCGCAGAGTTCTAACCGGTCGCCAGCCCGGATCGTCGAAAGCGGCGCCGGAACGCTATCTCCTGCCGCGTCGTAGCCGGCCGCGAAGACGTTATCGATCGCGACATGGTAGGAGCGTCCGTCCTGATCCGATAGAAGCGTCAGATGCGTGTGGGACAACTCGACCCCATTGCGCAGATGACCGCGCGTAAAGGTCAGGTCTCGGGTCACTTTGCCGGTGAGATAAGTGCCGGCATTCGCCCGGCATAGCGCCGCCTCGTCTGCTCCAGCGGTGCCCGCAGCGACGAGGCAGAGGACGAAGACGCCAAGGAGTTTCATGAAGGCCTCTCGCATTGTCGCGGCGCTGACCGATAGCGGGGCACTTTAGACAGGTTCAATATTCTGTCACACCAGCGAAGGCCTGTGCCAAAATCCGGCATGGGTCCCGGCCGCCGCCGGGATGACGAGAGCTAGGATACGGCTTATGGCTCCAAAAATCGGATATCTGCTGCCGACCCGGGAACGGATCATGGAGGGCCGGCCCGAAACTGGCTCGCTGTTGGAGCTTGCGGCGCGTGCGGAGGGTCTCGGCTTCGCTTCGGTATGGGTTGGGGACTCGCTGCTGGCTCGGCCCCGGCACGATCCATTGACCTTGCTCGCCGCGGTGGCGGCCCGCACCCGTAAGGTAATGCTGGGCACTGCGGTCTTTCTGCCGGCATTGCGCAATCCGGTGGTGCTGGCGCATCAGCTCGCCACCCTCGATCAGATCAGCGAGGGGCGGCTCGTTCTCGGGGCGGGCATTGCCAGCGACCTGCCCAATATTCGCGCCGAGTTTGCCGCTGCCGGAGTCCCGTTCGAGGGGCGCGTGGGGCGGATGATGGAAGGCCTGCGGCTGGCCCGGGCACTGTGGACGGGAAAGCCGGTGAATTGGGAGGGACGCTGGCCGGTCCAGGACGGTGTGCTCGGCCCGACGCCGTACCGTCCCGGAGGACCGCTGATCTGGATGGCCGGGTCGGTTCGGCCTGCCATCGAGCGGGCAGCGCGGCATTTTGACGGCTGGTTCGCGAATGAGGCCGATCTGGGCCGCTGGACCCAACAATGGGCGGAAGTGAAGCAAATTCTTAGGGAAGCTGGGCGAGATGCCGGCGGGTTTGTGGCGGCGATCTATGTGACGCTGGCGATCGATGAAAATGCCGGCCGCGCCGACCAGCGGATCGATGCATTTCTCGAAAAATATTACGGACAACCGGCCGCGGTGATGCGCAAGCGGCAAGGTTGTTATGCCGGCCCGGCTGCGGGCGCTGCGGAATATCTCCAAGGCTATCTCACTGCCGGCGCAAACCACATTATCGTGCGGTTCACGGGCGAGCCTGAAGCTCAGTTCGCGGCCTTTGACGGAATTCGCGCGCAGCTGGGCTGACAGCGGCCATCAGGCCCGCTGACCGATGATCGCGGTGCGCAGGCGCTGTGACGTCCAATCAATTGCCGCCACGGTGATCAAAACCATTAGGATCAGAAAGCTGACCTGCTGCCACTCGAGCACACGGATCTGTTCGAAGAGCTGAAGGCCGATGCCGCCCGCCCCAACGATCCCGATGATCGTGGCAGAGCGGGTATTGGATTCGAAGAAATACAGGATTTGGCTCGCAAAGACCGGTAGCACTTGCGGCAGCATGCCAAAGCGGATGGCATGCAGCCGGCTTCCACCGGCCGAAAGCACACCATCGACGGGTTTGCGATCGGCCGCCTCGATCGCTTCAGAAAAGAGCTTGCCGTACGCACCCAAATCCGAAGACATGATGGCCAATGCGCCGGCGAACGGACCGAGGCCGACGACATTGATCCAGATCAGTGCCCAGATCAGCGTGTCGACACTGCGTACCGTGTCGAGGCATCGCCGAGAGAGAAAGTGGATCAAGCGGTTGGCGACGACGTTGCGGGCGGCAAGAAAACCAAAGGGGCACCCCAAGATTGCGCCGAGTAAGGTGCCAATAAAGGCGATTGCAAGAGTTTGGCCGAGCGCTCCGAGATAAAGCAGCACTCGTGCCCAACTCTCCGGGTTCGGAGGAAACATGAGGACCGCGATGTTGGTGAGCCGGCCGAGACCGGAGATGATATTGGAGGGCGAGATATCGAGAGCCATCAGTGCCGCGAAATAGACCCCGGCTGCCGCAGTGCCCAAAGCGAGCAGAGGGATCTTTTGACGCAAGCCAGGCTTCAGTACGTCTGGATCGCGAGCGAATAGTTCTAAGCCCTGAGTGACGAGAGTCTCGTGTAGTCCGCCCGATCGGTTCACTGAGGGTTCTCCATCGCCAGCAGCCGGTGGCGTAGGCGTGCCGAAATCATGTCGATGATCATCACGGTCGCGATGATCATCAACAGCATGGCGCTGACATCGGAATAGTAGAATTTGCGGATCGCCACGATCAGGTCCTGGCCGATCCCGCCAGCCCCGACGAACCCGATCACGGTCGCGCCGCGCACATTGATCTCAAAGCGCAACAGGGCATAGCTGACGAGGTTTGATAGTACTTGCGGAGTGACGGCGAAACGCACTTGCGCCAGCCCGCTGCCGCCGGTCGAGGCGACCCCTTCGACCGGGCCCATATCGATATTTTCTACCACCTCGGTGAACAGCTTGCCGAGCGTGCCGGTCGTATGAAGGGCTACGGCCAATATGCCGGGCAAAGCGCCGAGCCCGAACGCCGCAACGAAGATCAGCGCGAAGACGATGTCCGGGACCGTGCGGCAGAATTCGAGGCATCGTCGTACGGCAAAGCGCACCGATGCATGCCGCATCAGATTGCGGCTGGCCGGCGCTGCCGCGACAAACGCCCCGACCGCGCCGGTAATGGTGGCGACATAGGCGATCAGCAGGGTTTCTCCGAGGAGCCGGCTCCAGCGTGCCAGCCCCCAAAACCATTCGTACGGATCGGTCCACACCCGCGCGCCATTATCGAGCTTTAGCAATCGATCGAAGTAGCTCGTGAAATTGCCGATCTTGTTCCACAGGGTTACCGGCTGCACTTCGGCTCCGACGGCCGAGACGAGCAGCACGGCGGCCGCGACTGCGAGGCCGAGGGCGAGCTGCCGCCGCTTTGCCGCCGCCGCTTCGCTGTAGTTGTGGATCAGCGGCGCGAGCTGCGCGGCCGGTGGAACCGAAACCAGTCGGGTCAACAGCGGCGTTGGATGGTGGGCGGCCCTGGCGGCTTTGCTCTATCTCAGCTGCTCTTCTTGCGCAGCCGGTCGACGAACTGGATCAATTTGATCGTGTCGTCATAGGCGGCGTTGTCGATCGGCTGCCAGGGCTGGTTCTTGCCGTCCGAGAGCCGGTCGAACGCCGCTTTATCCTTCGTCGCCGCTTCGAGAAACGCCGTGCGGATCGCCGATTTCGGTTCGGGCGGCAGGCTCGACAGCATCGCGGTCGGCGAGTTGATGATCAGCTCCGATTTCAGGACGATCCGGAAATCCTCCTTCTTCATCGGTGCCCCATCGGGGTTCTTCAGCATCCCCTTCGTCAGCATGCGCGTCAGGTTCGAGTCATCAGGGGCATTCCACCAGTTGGCGGCGACGTCGACGGTTCCTTGCGTCAACGCCAGCACTGCGTTCTCGTGACTCCCCGTTACCTGGGTCTTGCCGAAAAACGTGTCGGGGCTGATGCCGAGCTTGTCGAGCGTGTAAAGCGGCATGTTGTACCCGGAGGTCGAGTTCGGATCGACCAGACCGAGATTCTTGCCTTTTAGGTCTTCGATCTTCTGATACGGGCTCTTTGCCAGAACATAGAATACCGAATAATAGCCTTTGCTGCCGTCACTGTTGACGTCGATTACAAAGGCGTCCGTCGGTACCCCCGTCAGCCGGGCGCGAGAGAAGGATGCCGGCCCATAATAACCGATGTGAATGTTGCCGGCGCGTTGGCCCTCGATCACGGCGGCATAATCATTGGCGACACGCAGTGTGACTTTGGTGCCAAGCTCGCGACTGAGATAATCGACAAAGGGCGCGAAGCGGTCGGTCACACCGGTGGCGTTTTCGGCGGGCACAACAGCGTAAACCAGCTCGGGATATTGGCCGCGCCAGTTCTGCGCTCGGGCAACTCGGATTGTGCCGGCCGTGGCGGCAATGCCGACGAGTAGCGTGCGGCGGTTCATCGTCATGTCCAACATCCCCCTCTGGCGATAAGTCGAAGCTGCGCCGCAATCGGTAATCAGGTTGCCGCTGCGATACTGGCGGCAGCACCCAGAAACGGCGGATCCGAGGCGATCCGCGCGGCGTTTTCGTCTGTGCCGTACAGCCCGCGCGCTGCGGCATCCGTCAGCCGCGCCGGAACGTCGTCGAACACGACACGGCCGGCCGACATGCCGACGAGGCGATCACAATAGGCACGAGCCAGTTCGATCGAATGCAGATTGCAGACGACCGTTACGCCGTAATGGTGATTGATCCGCTGCAGCGCGTCCATCACGATCCGGGTATTCTCCGGATCGAGCGAGGCGACCGGCTCGTCGGCGAGTACGATTTCGGGCTCCTGGACCAGCGCGCGGCAAATTGCCACCCGCTGCTGCTGACCGCCGGAAAGGCTTTCCGCCCGCTGCTCGGCAACTCCGGCGAGGCCGAATTGATCGAGCGCGGCCATCGCGATGATTTTATCCTCGCGGCTCCACAGCTTGGGCAAGGATTGCCAAGCCGGCGCATAGGACAAGCGGCCCATCAGCACGTTGTTCATCACATCGAGCCGGCCGACCAGATTGAATTGCTGGAAAATCATTGCGCAGCGGCGACGCCAGTCGCGCAACCTGCGGCCATGCAGAGCGGTGACATCCGTCCCGTCCCACAAGATACGGCCGTCGTTGGGCTCAGTCAGCCGATTGAGGACGCGAAGTAGTGTCGACTTGCCGGCTCCCGACCGCCCGATCACGCCAACAAATTGGCCGCTGTCGAAGACGAGCGACACGTTGTCCACTGCGCGCACGCGCCCGAAAACTTTGCTGATCCCCTCGATCTCTAACATGGGTGGCGGAGTCATTAAGGCGGCGAGCACTGCGACGGCCGGCAAGACTGATGCGGCGAGGCAACACCGACCCAGGCCGAATCCTGCGCGTAGCCCGCCTGCATAAACGAGGTATGTGACAGGACAATGACATCTGCGCGTGTCCGCGACTTTGCCGCGGGCCACTTCAAATTGCGATGCGAGGAGGTACCTTCCGGGTGTGTCCGACTGTGCTATCGTATTGCCTCTCGATTTGGCCTAGGGATCACGCCAACGAGATCCTCCAAAGGGGAGTAATCGAGTGCCCGTATCGATCCACCAAACACATCCGGTCTTCGTTGGAGAGGTCGCGGGTATCGATTGCCGCAACCCACTGAGCCCCGATGAGGTCGCGGCAATCGAGGCGGGCATGGACGAATACGCCGTGCTGGTATTGCGCGACCAGAACATCACCGACGAAGAACAGATCGCGTTCACGCGCCATTTCGGGGAGCTTGAGAGCTACAACACGCCGGGGCACATACGAAGGCGCGAGGACAGCCGGCTCCGGGCGGGGATCGCGGATTTCTCCAACCTCGACAAAGACGGCAACATCATCTCGGATGAGGACCGGGTCTGGTTCTTCAAGCTCGGCGACCGGCTCTGGCATTCCGACAGCTCGTTCCGCCCGATCCCGGCGAAGTACTCGCTGCTTTCCGGGCGCGTGCTGCCCTCCTGGGGCGCCAACACTGAGTTTGCCGATATGCGCGCCGCCTATGACGCGCTCGATGCCCGCACCAAAGCTGAGATCGAGGATCTGATCTGCGAGCACTCCTTGATCTATTCGCGTGAGGCGATCGGGTTCACCGATTTGACGCCACAAGAAATCGCTGCCTTCAAGCCGGTGCGCCAGCGGCTCGTCCGTACGCATCCGGCGACGGGGCGGAAGTCGCTGTTCTTGGCCTCACATGCCGGCGCGATCGTCGGCTGGACGATTCCCGAGGCGCGGATGTTCCTGCGCGATCTGACCGAGCACGCAACCGATCGGGAGTTCGTTTACTCGCACTGCTGGCGGCCCCACGACCTCGTGATGTGGGACAATCGCGTAACCATGCATCGCGCGCGCCGTTTCGACCGCAACGAAATCCGCGATGTCCGCCGCACCACTCTCGCCGGCGACGTGGCGACGGTCGAGCAGATCGCCTAACCGCGGCTTTCCACAAAGGCGGGCGCCACTTCGGCCATGAACCGCACCATCTCGTCCTTGACCTGTGAGTGCGGCTTCAGACCGACATTGAAATAGAGGATCACCTCGTCGAAACCGGCCGTCTCGACCTTTTTTAGGGTGTCGACGATCTGCGACGGCGAGCCGAGCAGTACCGAATTTTCGGTTAGGTCGGCGGGACGGACGCTGCGGAGCCTTTCTACCATCCCGACGAAATAGCGGTAGCTCGGCGGCGCGGTCACCGGATCACCCGGAAAGGCTGCGATCACGCATTCCTTGTAATAGCGGATTTGCCGGGCCCGGGCGGTTTGCTCCTGTTGTTTCGTGTCGGCGAAATGAATAAAATAGCTGCACATCAGCCGGCCCTGAGGCTGGCCATGCTTGGCACAGGTCTGGTGATAGAGCTCGCCGACCTGCCGCAGCCCGCCATAGGTCATCGCTGCGGCGAAGGGTGCCACGATCAGCCCGCAACCAAACCTGCCGGCGAGCTCGATCGAGGGCTGCGAGAACGACGCGACATAGGCGGGCAAAGGCCGCTGAACGGGCTTGGGGGTGATCGTGACATCGTCGAACCGGTAATACTTGCCGTGATGTGAGATCGGCCCGTCGCTCGCCCACAACCGGCGGACGACCTCCATCCCCTCCTCGAAGATTTCTTGGTTATCCTCGAACGAGACCCCGAGGGGCAGATACTCCCGCCGGTCGTAGCCGCGGCCGGCGGCGAAATCGACCCTGCCGCCGGAGAGCAGGTCGAGCGTCGCCCATTGCTCGGCGACCCGGATCGGATGATGCAGCGGCAGCACCGTCACCGCGGGCGCCAGGCGGATGCGCCGTGTTCGCGCCGCGACATGAGCCAACACCAGATCGGGGCAGGAGAGGACGCCGAGCGTGCTGAAATGATGCTCGCCGATCCACGCCGAGTGCAGGCCAACCTCTTCGGCGTAAACCGCCTCGTCGAGAATATCGGCGACGAAGGCATTGGCCCCGCGAGGATTGTTGTCGTAGTGATTGTCGCTCAGCGTGAAATAGCCGAATTCCATTTAGCCTCCCTGAACAGGCGCCAGTGCTCCCGCTCATCGAGATAACACCGGAATGGGCCGAGGCGAAGTTCCCGGTAATTCCCGTTGAAACGGGAATTTCGTCGATTTGACCCATGAAGCGGCCGTTTAGCGAGAAAGACGGTGAGCCCAATCAAGCACTTGCGGGCAAATTCCCGTAGCCGCCCGAACCGGGAATTTGTACCGGGCTAATCGGGAATTAAATCCGCCGAACCGGGAAATAAAGCAGAGGCACCTCTCACCGCTTCGCCGGAATGCGATTAACCATAAATCCAATCGATATTCCGATCTTACCGCGATATTTGGCCGTTTTTACGGCGGATCGGGCGCGTAGCTGCTGCGGACCTCAATACAAGCCCAGGGCGCGCGGGCCTGGCGAGATGCGCGCTCGGGCAGAATAGTGCCGCAGTTCTTTTCGCGTGGCGGGAAGCCCGGCAGCGTATTAATATCGTCTGGCCAGAGGGGAGTGTCCGATGGAGATGCCGCGTTCCCTGCGCCGATGGTCGCGTTTGCCAGGTCGTGTCGCCCTGATCTTGGGGATGGGTGCGCTAACAACGACCAGCGTGCGGGCCGACCTGCCGGAGCAAAATGAGCTGACGCCATCCAGCGGCGCGCTGATCCGGAGCGAAGACGGAAAGATCTACCTCTCGGAAAACGGTCGAGAAACCGAATTGGAGCTCCACGCGACGCCACAACGCGATCACCTGTTGCGGCTGCTCGAACAGCATGGGACCGCCGGCATTAGACTCGATCCCGATCCTCGTCTGATCATGTCGGGCGGCGGTGGCTCGGGGTTTTCTTTGTGGGACCTGAAAAAATCCGCCGCCGACCAGCTGGCGCCGGCACGGCAGGACCCGCCGCAAGGTGCCGCGCCCCCTAACTTGCCCAAGCGAGAATCGGCTCCGCGCGAACCTAAGCCGGCCAACGACAAAAAAGGTTGACGCCCGAAAGTCTTCGCATTGTCAGGGCTGTTGCCGAGACAGCCTTACCGAAGGCTTTTCGGTATGGCACCCACCGGATGGTCGCGCCCTCGGTAACCCTGGCCCGATGCCGCCCCTTTATGCCGCAGATGGGCATCACGCGGCTCGGCAACATCACGGGTCTCGACCGCATCGGCATCCCGGTGGCCGTTGCGGTGCGCCCTAATTCCCGTTCGGTCTCGGTCTCGCAGGGCAAGGGATTGGACCTGACTCAGGCCATGACTTCGGCTCTGATGGAAGCCATCGAAGGTTTTCACGCCGAGGAGGTCGGGGAGGGTCGGCGCGCCACCTATCGCGGGCTTGCCGCAAATCGCTGCGTCGTCGACCCTCTGACGTTGTGCACGACAGGCCGAACCTTCGATGTCGATGCCATGATCTCTTGGCTTGAGGGGTTTGATCTGCTGCGACAAGAACCCTGCTGGGTTCCGGCCGAGGTCGTCCACACCGACTATACGCGGCCGCTCGACGGATATTTTCTCGCCGGCTCGAACGGACTGGCGTCCGGCAATCACCTGGTCGAGGCGATCGGCTCGGCAATCTGCGAATTGGTCGAGCGCGATGCTGTCGCCGTGTGGAGTGCGCTCGGCATGCAGGCACGGGCGCAGCGGGCTCTCGACATCGGCTCCGTCGACGACTCCGATTGCCGGGCACTATTCGCCAAATATGACGCAGCCGGCGTCGCTGTTCGACTGTGGAATGTTACAACGGATATCGGCATCGCCGCCTTCCTCTGCGATATTCGCGACAGGTCCGCGGGCCAGCCTCGCCAGCTGCGCCGCTACCACGGCGCCGGATGCCATCCCGATCGAGCGATCGCGCTGGCCCGCGCGCTGGCCGAAGCGGCGCAGACGCGCCTGACTTATATTACGGGCATCCGCGATGATCTCTTGCCGTCGGAATACGAGGAGCCCCCGGCAGCCGACATTGTCGACGCGCTGCTCGACGCATTGCGGCAAGAAACCAAACCCATCTCTTTTCGTGAAGTTCCGAATTTTGCCTCAGATGATTTGCGGCAGGATCTTCAACGGATGCTGGAATGCCTGCGGTCAACGGGCATCACACGCGTCGTCGCCGTCGATCTGACCCGCCCGGATTTCGACATCCCGGTCACCCGAGTCGTGATCCCCGGTCTCGATGGAGACATTAGGCACCCGCATTACATTCCCGGTCCACGGGCGCGCCAGGCCGCGGCCCTGTCACGATGAATGCTCCGCCGAGAGCCGTTATCTTCGCCGGCCCGTCATTGCCTCCAGCCTTTCGACCTGGCCACCCGACACTCGAATACCGCCCACCGGTGCGACAGGGTGAGGTCTATGAGGCCGCGCTCACCCGCCCTGCAATCATTGGTATCATCGACGGTTATTTCGAGGTGACGCCGACAGTCTGGCACAAGGAGATCCTCTGGGCGATGACGCAGGGGATCCACGTCTACGGCAGCGCCAGCATCGGTGCGTTGCGCGCCGCCGAACTATATCCCTTTGGCATGACTGGGGTGGGCCGGATCTTTGCCGCCTATCGCGACGGCATCCTCACCGACGACGACGAGGTCGCCGTATTGCACGGCCCTAAAGAGCTGGGCTATCCCGCCGTCACAGAGGCGATGGTAAACATCCGCGCAACGTTGGATAAGTCGGCCGCCGAGGGCATTCTCGACGGCGCGTCGGTCACCAGTCTTTCCCAGATAGGCAAGATGTTATTCTACAAAAAACGCAGCTGGGGCACGATGATGCGGCTGGGCGTTGCGGGTGGCCTACACAGCGGGCTGCTTGGCGATTTGGCGGAGTGGCTGCGCTGCGGGCGGGTCGATCAGAAGCGCGCGGACGCGCTCGATATGATCGCAGCGATCCGCGACCATCTGGCGGCCGGCGTTACACCGTTGAGGGCTGCCTTCCGTTTTCACGACACGGGATATCATAAAGCTGCGGCACGGCGTACTATTGAGGGCGAGGCAGAGCAAACGAATTTTCACTCCGGCTCGAATCCAGAGCCCTTTCTATAGCTCTCTGAGACGCCTCCCACAATTATCGGTAAGGTGCATTTGCAACACAGTTTATTTTACGTTCCAATTCTGGTTTATTATGTGAAATTACGTCAAGCGCTATATTTTGCGTGCTCGGTCCGTTTCCCTGTCCGAATGGGATTGTTAATGGGAATGATTGTAATAGCGCTCCTTCTAATACCCAAAGTCGATAAGTCTCAACAAAATCTTCATCTGGCGTGAATGAACCAAATAGGCTTGGCCAAGGCTGTGACGGCGAGTGTAACGTATTGTTAAATCCACCTAACGTCCTCTCATCATCATTATCGATCGCTTGAAAGATATCGCTAAGCTTCGGGTCTGTTTTGTGCTCAACGTGTGAGACGTCGGGTCGGTCCCCGAACTGCCGCCATCTATTCGGTACTTCAAGAAAGGAGGTATTGGTGAATTGCCAACTGTTAGCAAAAAAACCTGTTCCGTCGGCACATGTCATCAAATATGTGAAATCATAGGAACCGCCGGGGCTGGGGACGTTGACGTCGAACCAGCGGACATGCCCGAGTTCATGGGCGAGGGCTGCCAAGACGGTCATGTCGGGACCGTTGTCGGGAATGGCATGACCATGTTTGGGCTTATTAGATCCCTTCCACTTCAATAATCGATTGAGGACCGCGGATTCGTAAGTATCCAAGGCATCCGGGGGTGTTGTCCCCTTCCAAAGCAACTTTGAAGTCGCAATATATCTTCCTGCGGCTGTAGATTGACTTGGCTGTTCGCGAAAGCCCCACGAGTTGTCGGTAACGTCATCAGGAGTACAGTGCTGGGGATCATGGCATGGATTCTCGTTGACGAAGACGCATGTGAGGCCACAGAGGTGCTCCTTGAAAGAGGGTGCAGCAATGGTAAAAGCATCACTTAAAGTCGACAGATAGCGTCCGCTTACGGGGTTATTACATTGTGGGGAGTGGTAATTTGATCCTGTTAGCTGAGGGTCGAACCCAGGCGCCAAAAACGATACCTTTTTGGAAACGAACGTTTTCCCCGCATTGACGGGGTCTGTCACATAATCGATGCCCTGCGCTGCGCAGCTCAAAAATGCTGAGACGCGCACCGGTGGGGGGGGCGGCGGCGGGGGCGGTTGCTCGCATGCCGCGCACAGCAACGCGACGAGCACGGTGCAAGAGATCCTTATCTTTCGTATCATGAACGTCTCCCACACCGCTCATGGCGTCGTCCGGGACTGGCGCCCAGACCTGCCTATTCCGACTGCTCTTAATCGACGCCTCGTGCTTCATCCCGAGATCGAATAGAGCTTAATGATAGCCTATCAGGTGCTCATTGGCCAACTCTAACATACTAATGGTTGAGCCAAACAGGTGTCACCAAAGGGAAGCTTCCGGCGCCGTTGTGCGGCGTCCCACAAGAGTGATCTCCCGCCATCGGTTTGCGGCGGTACATCGATCGAGCCCAGCCGTAGGATTCAAAACATTTGGTACCGGACGCCGCAAATCCGGCTGCACAGAGTTAGCCGAAGGACCGGAGCCCCGTTTCAATCGAGCAGCCAACAATATTGCACCGTCTACTTGGTCGTCCGGGCGCAGGCCGTGACCCAGGGCTGCCCTGGATACCGGCCTTCGCCGGTATGACGAGGCGGCGCCCTGATGCGGTACCATCTGTTTGATTTTATCTACTGGAACGAGCCGAGACTTTATATCCCGCCTGCGAGCAGGCCTATGGCCGTACCACGGTCGAGCCCGGCACGTGCGGCTGCAACTCGAACGGGTTCATCGATCGTGCCGAGTACTTGGAGAAGCGACGCGGCCTGGTCGAGCAACGCCCGTGCCGTTGTGAGATCTCCGGTGGCTTGGCGCAACGCCGCTCTGGTCACCATCGCTCGCGCGAGATCATTGCGCGCACCGATGCGGCCCAGAATCTCCATCGCGGTCTCGACGTAGGGCTCGGTAGCCGCTCTGGCTTCCGGCGCGAGGCATTCGCCGATTAACCAACAGGCCACACCCTCCAGCTGGAGGTAGCCGGTGCTCTGGCTCGTCTGCAGCACCTTGTCTACCAAAGATCGGGCGGCGGCGCGATCACCGCGGACGAGAAGACCCTCGGCCAGCCATAACGCGTAACGGGCATGCGTGTAACGCAAACGGAAATTCTCGAGCCAGGCGACGGATTCATTGAGATCGGCAATACCGGCATCTAACGCGCCCGCCTTGATTTCTCCGTAGCCCCGCACTGCCTTCGCCATTGCCGCGTCAAACGGGAGAGCTCCGAGCGCCAGTGCCTGGTTACAGTATTGTATTCCTTGCTTCGCATCGCCTTGATGGACGTGCACTGCACCTGTCCGCCACAATGCCACCACCCGGATACGCAGATCCCTGAGGGCAGCGCCGTATTCGAGGGCGCGGTGGCAATAGTTCAAGCTCGCGTCCCACTCGCCGAGGGCCATGGCCGCCGGATGTAGGTGCCAGATCGTCCGGCAAGCCCACCAGAGATTTCCTAGAGCCTCGAAGCTGGCGAGCGCGCGCTCACCGATTTCGATCGCTTCGCGCAGCCTGCCGGTGAACAAGAAGATTTGCGCCAGACAGGATTCCGCGAAGGCTTTTATTTCATCCAGACCGGCGTCTGCTGCGAGCCGTGCAGCTTCGTTGCAGTCATCGATTGCAACATCCGGCCGACCTCCCGTTAAAGTATGCAAAAATCCGCGCCAATAATGCCACGTAGCACGCCGGAGCGGGTCGTTGCTCTGCTCGACGAGATCGCGAATTTGATCGAGGGCCTGGATATGCTCGGCGTGCTGGCCGAGAGCAAACTTGACCTCGGCTTGTTTGATGACGGCGTCGATCCGGCGCAGCCGATTGACCTCCGTGTCGGGCAGCAGGTCGAGGCGGTGGAGCGCGTCGTTGAAATAGATCAGCGCTTCGCTGTTGGCCCAGCGGCGCTGTGATTTTTCGGCCGCCAGGATCGCATAATCGATCGACTTTTCTGCTTCGTTGCTGCGGCCGAAGTGAAGCGCCAGCAGTTCTGCAACTTCTTCCGGATGCTCGGGGTGGAGCTCCTCGAGAGCCTGTCCGATCGCGCCGTGATAGACGCGGCGATGCCGCTCGAGCAGGTTGCCATAGGCGGTTTCCTGCGTCAGCGCGTGACGAAAGACGCAAACTGTCCCTTCGGCCTCGCGGCGCTCGTAGACGAATTCCAGACGGCTGAGCTCGCGCAACTGGTCTTCGGCCGAACCGGGGCCTTTCCACACGGCTTTCAACAGGCGCAGCGGGAATTCTCGGCCGATCACCGCGGCGGTTTGGAGAAATCGCTTGGTTTCTTCCGGCAGTCGGTCGATCCGCGCCATCACGACATCGTGGATCGTGTTTGGCACCATCAAATCCGCGCGAAGGTCTCTTGCCTCGCCGGCGTGCAATGCCAGTTGCTCGAGAAAAAACGGATTGCCGTCGGCCTTCGCGACGATCTCCTGGGTCACCAGATCGATAAGGTTTTCCACTCGCAGCACCGAGCGGACCATCTGAATGGCGTCGTCTCGCGACAATGGCTGCAGCGGCGTCTGGCCCGCATAGGATTTGTCTATCCACGGGGGCCGGTAGCCTGGCCGATAAGTCGCAAGCAAGAGGATGCGAGCCCCGCGAACGCTCTCGGCCAGGAACCCGAGGAACTCCTCCGATACCTTGTCCACCCAATGGAGGTCTTCGAGCACGAGAACCAGAGGCCGTCGCAGACTGCCCCTGATACCGAGCTGCCGGAAAGTTTCGAAGGCTTTGCTTTTGATCGCCTCAGGGTTCGACAAAGCCGGCGATTGGCCAGCGTCCTTGAGCTCCAGCAGATGCAAAAGGACGGGCGCATCCTCGTCCGGGTCCATCCCGACTTCGCGGAGCCCAGAACTCACCTTTTCGACGACGATGTCGGGGGGGTCAGTCTCGCCAATCCTGCAATTGCTGCGCAGCAGATCGAGGGCGAGCAGGTATGGGATCCCGGTACCATAGGATAGGCACCGGCCCTCCACCCAGGTCACGCGTCCGCGGGCAAGCTGGCTGCGGAACTCCGCAACGAGCCGAGACTTCCCGATCCCCGGCTCGCCGACGAGACCGACCGCTTGGCCGCGCCCGTTTTCGACCTGCCGAAGGATGTTGTTCAGGACCGCGAGTTCGTTTTCGCGATTGATAAAATTGGCCGTGCGAGGCGAGGCCGATTCGCGAAGCCCGGAGCGCCGATGCGACACATCGATCAGGCGGTAGGCGGTAAGCGGCTCGGCCTTGCCTTTGAGACTTAAGGGCCCGACCGGCTCGGCGCGCGTGTAGTCTTGCGAGAGGAGCCGGGTGGCTTCACTTATCAGGATCGTTCCGGGTTCGGCAGCTTCCTGAAGGCGGGCGGCAACATTGGCAGTGTCGCCGATGACCGTGTAGTCCATCCGCAATTTGTCGGCGACCGGGCCGAATATGACCGGCCCGGTATGGACACCGATGCGCACCGAGAGGTCCAGCCCATGACGATTGCGGTCGCCGCCGCTGACAGCGCGCTGGACGGCCAAGGCCGCCAGCAGACCGCGCCGCACATGGTCCTCCTCGGTAACGGGAGCGCCGAACACCGCCATGAAACCATCGCCGGTAAATTGCGGCGCCGTGCCTCCGTAGCGCTGCACCTCGGCAAGGCTCATCTCGAGAAACGCGTGGACGAGGTCGCGCATCGCCTCGGGTCCGAGCCGTTCGGTCAGCGGGGTCGAGTTGACGATGTCGCAGAAGAGCACCGTCACCTGCTTCATTTCGCCGGGAAGCGTGCCCCTCGCTTCGGCGATTTGCGGCTTGGGCAGATAGAGTTCCGGCGCTGCCGTCTCCGGCAGAACTGGCCTGTCGAGCGACGCCCCGCAGTGGCCGCAAAATTTGCGGTCGGGAGGGTTGCTGGCTCCGCATGATGGGCAAGCGGAGCTGAGCGGCGCCCCGCATTGCCCGCAGAACTTCATGCCGGGCGGATTGTCGGCGCCGCATTGTGCGCAACTCATAGCGGAGCTACTCGGCAATCCGCGCTCCGGCGGCCTTCTTCACGCCGGACCCCACAATTCTTTTGTCGCGAGGCGCGCGCCTTCGCCGAGCGCCGCCAGCTTTGTCCAGACGACGCTCGGGTGAACCTCGCAGGACGTCGAAAAGCTGGCAAAGCCGCAATCGGCCCCGGCAATCACGTTCTCCCGCCCGGCTACTGCGGCGAAGCGCGCGATCCGCTGGGCGATCGTTTCGGGATGTTCGACGAGATTTGAGGCATGCGTGATGACCCCGGGGATCAGGGCCTTGCCTTGCGGCAGTTTGACACTCTCCCAAACCCGCCATTCATGCTCGTGGCGCGGATTGGCGGCCTCGAAGGAATAAGCGCCCGCGTGCACCTTAAGCATGATGTCGACGATGTGCTTCAGTTCTATGTCGTGGACCCGTGGGCCCATATTGATGCTGTAGCAGGTATGGTAGCGCACTTGCTCGGCCGGGATCCCGCGCAGCGCGTGGTTCAAGAGCTCGACGCTGACGGTGGCCCATTTGCGGCACTCCGCCAGATCGATCTCGGGGTGCATCGCCCAGTGGCTCGCGAGCTGCGGATCGTCGATTTGCAGCACGAGGCCGGCCTCGACGATCGCCTGGTATTCCTCGTGCAGCGCGTCGGCCAGTGCGACCCGGAATTCCTCGTCGGTGTTGTAATGCTCGTTGGTGTTCCAATTGGCGAGGTTGACCGGTGAGACCGCCGGCATAAAGGCCTCCTCGTAGTTCACCCCGGCGAGTGCAGCCTTCAAATTATCGATGTCGCGCTGCAGCGCCGCCCGCCCCCGATAGGAGATGGGGCCGGTGCAAACCCATTGCGTCGGCGGCGCCTTTCCGGCCGCCCCCGGCATTTGCGAGGCCCATTGGTAATATTCCGGAAAGGCCTTGTATTCCCTTGACTGCCCCCAGGCGCTGCCGCGGCCGGTGCCTTTGCGCGGCTCGATGCCGGCCAGGCGCTCGTTGACATAGGGGATGAACCCGAACCGTCCCATCTCACCATCCGCGACGACGTCGATGCCGCAGTCGGCCTGCTGTTTCACGGTTTCGGCGACCGCGCTCTTGATGCGGCTGGCAAACGCCGCGGTATCGAACGGTTCACCCCGCTCTTTTGCCTGGATCATCTCCAACAAATCGGGCGGCCGCGGCAGGCTCCCGACATGGGTGCTAAGAATTCGCTCCGTGCTCTGCTTCATCTCGGCCCTCCTCGCTGAGAAAAAGGGCAGCGCGTATCGAATTCACGGTCGATGGCGTCGCCCTCGTGAGGGTTTATCAGGTCAGCACAGATTCCGCCCGCATGCGCTGCAACAACTCGGCCCGAGGAATTGTGCGTGGGAAGCGAGGTTGCGGGCGCGGCCGGGTCGCCAGTCCCGCAAGCAACTGTGGCTAGCCGCCGTTGCCACCCGCGTAGCCGATCAGAAGATGCTCGGTAGCATAGCAAATGAGATTCTTGTCCTTGTCATACAAAGGATAGCGATATGTGATCCGAAGGCTTTTCGTGACCTTGTATTCCCCGCCTTTGAACGCCCACTCTCCCTCGTAATTGTCCACTTGGACAGGGAATTGTCCTTGGCTCTCTGCCTCGCTGGAAGCCGGTTGCCCTGCCGGCGTAGGAGTATCGGCACCGTGCTTCATATCGGTCGAGTAAGGGTTCAACAGGCGGATCAGCCTCCCGAGTTGTTCGTCGATGGACATTTGTCATCTCCCCGATTGATTTCGCTTTACCGAAGTGCCGGCCAGATTCGGGCTCCAAGGAGCACCGTCTCGATATCTAAAATCTTACCATTTGCTCACACAACCATATGTGAACTAATTCACACCAGCGGTTCAGTGCTGCGGGAACTTGGATTCCGGGGGCCGCTTGAAGCGGCGAGCGCAGTGTCAATGATGGTGATGATCGACGAGCAGGGGGATTTTGGCGCCACGGTCGAGCCCGGTTAGCGCCGCCTTGACCCGGCCCGCTTCGTCGAGAGTCCCGAGGGTTTGGAAAATACCGTAGGCTTGGTCGAGCAGCCGTCGTGCGGAGCCGAGGTCCCCGGCTTTCTGGCGTAAAGCCGCTCGGGTCACCATGGCCCTGGCGAGGTCGTTTCGTGCTCCCATCCGTTCGAAAATCTGGATAGCGGCCTCGATGTAACCCTCAGCGGCGCGAGGGGTTTCCACGGCGAGGCATTCACCCATCAACCATCCAGCTCGACCTTCGAGCTGCGGATAGCCCCGCCGGCGGCAGGAGGTCAGCAAATCATCGAGCAACGATCGAACGACGGCAAAATCGCCACGGCGAAGATAGCCCTCGGCAAGCCACAACGCATAAAAATCGCGCGAGTATCGGAGGCCGGAACGGTCGAACCAAGCTAGCGTTTCGACCAAGCCTGCAATGCCGGCGTCGAACTGACCTGCTTTGATTTCTGCGTAAGCGCACGCGGCCTTGGCCATCACGGCATCGCGGGGGATTGGGGCGAGAGCAAGCGCTTCCTTGCAGCACTGCAATCCGCGTTCGAGGTCGCCCTGCTGTATATGAGCCGATCCCATACGCCACCAGCCAACCGCCTGAACCGATTTGAAGCGGAGCTCTTCGAGTGCAATCCCGTAATCGACACCGCGCCGGCAATAACTGACGCTGGCCTCCCAATCGCCGAGGGCATTTGCCGCGATGCTTAAAAACCACAGCGTCCGAGCCGCCCACCACAGATCTCCCCGGGTCTCGAAGCTGACAAGAGCCCGTTCACCCGCCTCGACTGCGTCGTGCAACTGCCCAGCTACGATGTAGACCTGAGACAGGCATGACTCAGCAAAGGCATTGATGTCATCGAGACCTCCTGCTGCCGCTATCCTCACCGCTTCACGGCAATGTTCGATGGATGTCTCCGGCCGACCTCCGCTCACGCTATGCAAGAAGCCGGTCCAGTAGTGCCACCCGGCGCGACGGCGCGGATCGCCGGTCTGGTCAGTGATGCTACGGATGCTTTCCAGAGCCCGGAGGTGCTCGGTGTATTCTCCGGCCGCATATTTGATCTCGGATTGTTTGAGCACCGCATCGATGCGGCGCAGTTGGTTTGCCTCCGTGTCGGGCAAGATGTCCAGACGGCGGAGCGCGTCGGCGAAGTACGTTACCGCATCGCTGTTGGCCCAGCGACGTTGCGCCTTCTCGGCGGCTACGATTGCATAATCGATCGCCTTTTCCGGCTCTTCAGCGCGCCCGAAATGAAATGCCAGCAGTTCGGCGATTTCGTCGGCACGGCCGGGATAGAGCTCTTCCAGCGCATGTCCGACGGCACCGTGATGGGTGCGGCGATGTCGCTCGAGGAGGCTGCCGTAGACTGTCTCCTGCGTCAGAGCGTGGCGAAAAACGTATGCGGGCCCCTCTGGCTCGGGACGCTCGTAGACGAATTCGAGACGGCACAATTCGCGTAGTCGGCTCTCCAGTGAGGCCACACCGTCCCATATCCTACTCAGCAGGCTGAGCGAGAATTCCCGGCCGATCACCGCGGCGGTTTGCAGAAGTCGTTTTGTTTCTTCCGGTAATCGATCAATCCTCGCCATCACGACATCATGGATCGTGTTCGGAACCAAAAGGTCCGATCGAAGGCTTCTGGCCTGGCCGGCGTGAAGTGCGAGTTCTTCGAGGAAAAAAGGATTGCCGTCGCCTTTAACGAGGATTTCTTCTGTGACCAGCTCGATGATCCGTTCCGCGCGAAGCACCGACCGAACTACTTGGAGGCTATCGTCCCGGGATAGCGGCTGCAGTGGGATTTGCGCCGCATAGGGCTCATCCGTCCAGGGCGGTCGATATTCGGGGCGGGACGTCGCTAGAAGAAGGATGCGGGCGCGAGAAACTTTCGCGGCCAGAAACCCGAGGAAGTCTTCGGAAACCTTGTCGACCCAATGGAGATCCTCCAGCACCAATACGAGAGTGCGCCGGCGGCTAGCCTTTAGAATGAGTTCGCGGAGGATTTCGAACGTCTTCGCCTTGACCGCTTCGGGATCCGACAAGCTCGGCGAGCTGACCTCCCTGAGCCCCAACAGATGGAGAAGGAAGAGCCCGTCCCGTTCGGGGTCCATCCCGACATCGCGGAGGCTCGAGCGGATCTTCTCGCTGGTTGTCTCCTGCGGATCCGCCTCCAAGATCCCGCAACGGCTCCGCAGCAGGTCAAGGACGAGGAGATACGGAATGCCGGTACCATAGGAAACACCCCTGCCCTCGACCCAGGTGACCCGGTCATCAGCGAGCTGCTGGCGGAACTCGACGAGGAGCCGAGACTTGCCGATGCCGGCCTCGCCGACGATTCCGACCGCTTGACCGCGACCACTTTCGACGAGCCGAAGAAAATCGTCTAAAACCGCGCGTTCGCTTTTCCGGTCGACAAAGGTAGTCGCCCGAGCCGACGAGGTGGACTCGCGGATCCCGGAGTGTCGGTGCGAGATACCGAGCAGGCGATAGGCTGAGAATGGTGCGCCTTTGCCTTTGAGATTGACCGGCTCCACTGGCTCGATCCGAGCGTAACCTTGCGCCAGCCGACCGGTCGCTTCGCTTAACAGGATCGTTCCCGGAGAGGCCGACTGCTGTAGTCGCGCGGCAACATTCGCCGTATCGCCGATCGCCGTGGAGTCCATTCGCAAGTTGCCGCTGACCGGGCCAAAAACGACGGGTCCGGTATGGACGCCCATCCTCACGGGCAGATCCATGGTTGGGACATCGGAGGTGTCCGAGTGCCCGCCGAGGGCGCGGTGGATAGCCAGCGCGGCCAACAGCGCGCGTCGCACATGGTCTTCCTGCGTAAGGGGCGCCCCAAAAAGCGCCATAAACCCGTCGCCGGTAAATTGTGGCGCCGTTCCGCCATAGCGATGGACCTCGGCGAGGCTCGTTGCCAAAAACGAGCTGACGAGGTCGCGCATGGCCTCTGGTCCGAGCTGTTCCGTCAGCCCCGTGGAGTTGACGATGTCGCAGAAGAGCACCGTCACCTGCTTCATCTCGCCGGGGAGTACCGCGCTCGCCTCGGCGCCAGATTTATGGGCCTCGGCTGGTGATGATTGTTGCGGCCCCGGACGGTTGAGCGCTGCCCCGCATTGACCGCAAAACCTATGTTCGGGAGGATTGTTAGAGCCGCATGACGCGCACGCGGTACCCAATGGGGCGCCGCATTGGCCGCAGAACCTCGTACGCGCAGGATTGTCGGCGCTACACCGAGGGCACCTCATACCGGGTCTCCACAGCGCGCCGGAACGCACTCAAGGGGTGGCCCACCCTAAGTGGCAACCCCGCAAGAGGTCAATGTCCACTGTCCTTTTCAAAACAGGAGCGCCAAATCGGCGCGGCGGCACATCCCAAACGACCTCAAAAGAGATGGTTAAATTTTTTTCTGCCGTCTGTGAAGCGGTTCACACTTGACGACCGAAGCCGGTGATATGCTGCGCGCGTGACGGAGCCGTCCCGCAGGATTGGGAGCTCGCTATGGCCGCGCGAAAGCCTAGACCTCTGCGATGGAGCGAGGAAGCCGAAGCAAGCCACGTGTCCGAGTGGGCCGCACTCGAACACGGGTCGTCGATTGCAGCGACCCTCCCTGACATCCGTTCTGCTAGGCCCGTTTGCCCGCTTGACCCTTTCGGCGTGCTCTCTAGGATCCGGCTCTTCTTGCGCCGGGCCCACTTACAAATAATGCGAGACGGTTAACAACGACGGGTCTATTATCGCCTGTGATAGGTTGTTCGCAGACAAGTGGCGGCAACGCCTGATAGCAGAAAGAACCCAAGTGTTACCGGGCGCGGGTTTGCTTTCCCAGCCCTTGATACAATCGCCTTCGAGAGGTCTGTCATGAACAGCCCAACTCATCAGGAAAAACGGCAGATATTCGAGCGTCACTTCCTGCTCGGGAAATTGAGTGGTGACGAGATCGACACACTGTTGCATTACGCGCGGGTAGAGAGCTACCCGGCGGGCTACGAGATTTTCTCCAAGGGCTCGCCGGGAACCAGCATGATGGCGGTGTTGCGTGGCACGCTCAAAATGAGCTCGGTTTCCTCCGAGGGAAAGGAAGTCGTCTTCAACATCATGAACCCCGGAGACTGCTTCGGCGAGATCGCGTTGCTTGACGGCGACGAGCGGTCTGCCGACGCAGTGGCGATGACCGACTGCGAGCTCTTGGTACTGCATCGCCGGGACTTCATGCCAATCCTGGAAAAGCGGGCGGACATTTGTCTGATCCTGCTAAAAGTCCTGTGCCAACGCCTTCGCCAGACGACCGAGCAAGTCGAGGACGTCTTGTTTCGGCATCTCGAATCACGGATTGCTAAGGCGCTGCTGCAGCTCGCCGAGAGCGCCAACCTACACAGGGTTCCGGGCTCGCCGATTGAACTTCACGTCTCTCAGCGAGAACTCGGCCATATTGCGGGCGGCAGCCGGGAGAGCGTCAACAAGCACCTGCAGGCTTGGCACAAGGCAGGCTGGATCGACCTCGGCAAGGGAACGATCGTGATCCGCGGCCTCGCGGCTATCGAGCGCATGGCGGAGGCGCCTGAACTCTGATCCCGCGGCGCCGGCGCCGACCGTTCCTTTCCCGGCGCCGGCCGCCTATATCGGAGATCCTGGCAACCACCACTCCCCTCGCCTGATGCCGTTTGCTGCGCCGCGGCCCGAGACCTGGATAAGGACAACGCCCGCCGGGCTCTATTGCGAGCCCGGTGAGTTCCACATCGATCCGTTGCTCCCGGTGCCGCGGGCGGTGATCACCCACGGCCATGGCGACCATGCGCGGTCGGGCAATGAGCGGGTGCTCGCCACGCCGGGCACCATCGCAATCATGCGGTCGCGTTACGGTGAGGCCGCCGGCGGCTCACTGCAGCCGCTTGATTACAGGGAGACCCTAGCGCTCGGCGACGTGGCGCTGCGCCTGGTGCCGGCGGGCCACGTGCTGGGCAGCGCGCAAATCGTGCTCGACTACCGAGGTACACGGGTCGTCGTTTCGGGCGACTACAAGCGCCGGCCCGACCCGACCTGCGCGGCCTTCGAGCCTTGCAACTGCGATCTCTTTATCACCGAGGCGACGTTCGGGCTGCCCGTCTTTCGCCATCCCCCCGACGGGCAGGAGATCGACAAGCTGCTGCATTCGCTCTCGTTGTTTCCCGACCGCTGCCATGTCGTCGGGGTCTATGCGCTCGGCAAATGCCAGCGTGTCTTGGCGCTGCTGCGGCGGGCGGGCTACAAGGAGCCGGTTTACCTGCATGGCGCATTGCTCGGCTTGACCGAGCTCTATGAAAGTCTTGGCGTGCCGCTAGGGCCAGTGTTGCCGTGCGCCGGGGTGGCGCGCGAGGCGTTCAAAGGCCGCATTGTGCTGGCTCCGCCCGCTGCGACGACCGACCGCTGGTCGCGCCGGCTGCCTGACCCGCTGGTCGCGATGGCGTCGGGGTGGATGCGAGTGCGCCAGCGTGCCAAGGCGCGCGGCGTCGAACTCCCGCTGGTGATCTCCGACCACGCCGACTGGGATGAGTTGACGACGACGATCGACGAGGTCGCCGCGCAGGAGATTTGGGTCACCCATGGCCGCGAAGAAGCGCTCGTTTATTACGCGTCGAAAAAGGGCTATCGCGCGGGCGCGTTGGCGCTGACCGGCTTCGAGGAGGACGAGTGAACCGCTTTGCGGCGCTCCTCGACGCCCTCCTTTTTACGCCGTCGCGCAATGGCAAATTGCGGTTGATGCAGGAATATTTCGCGAGCCAGGCCGACCCGGAACGGGGTTGGGCGTTGGCCGCGCTGACCGGCGAGCTGGTCTTTGACGAGGCAAAACCCAGCCAGGTGCGTGCCCTCGCTGCTGCCCGGGTCGACCCCGAGCTGCTCGGCTGGTCCTACGATTTCGTCGGCGATCTCGCCGAAACCGTGTCTTTGATCTGGCCTGCCGCGGAAGAAGCACCCGGCCATGTCCCGAGCCTTGCGGAAATTGTCGAGAGGCTGAAGAGGGCGAGCCGCGCCGAGGTCTCGGGGCTGCTCGAACCTTGGCTCGACGCGCTCGATTCCACCGGCCGCTGGGCGCTCTTGAAACTCGTTACCGGCAGTCTGCGGATCGGCGTCTCGGCGCGCCTCGCCAAGACCGCTCTCGCCGAATGGGGCGGCGTCGAGATCGATCGTATCGAAGAGATTTGGCATGGGCTTGCGCCCCCTTACCAGCCGCTATTCGATTGGCTCGAGGGCCGCCATCCGCCGCCCGCGACCGGCCAGCTGCCGACCTTTACCCCGCTGATGCTGGCGCAGCCGCTGGAGGACGCCGACATCGGCGGCCTCGATCCGCGCGACTATCTCGCGGAGTGGAAATGGGATGGGATCCGCGTCCAGCTCGTCGCCCGGGGAGGCGAAAAGCGGCTCTATTCGCGTTCGGGGGACGAGATTGGCGCTGCCTTCCCCGATCTTTGCGCGGCGATGCCTCTAGAGGTGACCCTCGACGGCGAGCTTTTGGTATTGCGCGACGGCGAAGTCGCTTCGTTCAACGATTTGCAGCAGCGGCTCAACCGCAAGACGCCGAACCCGAAATTGCTGCGGGATTTTCCGGCGGCTGTACGGCTGTACGACATCCTGCGCGAGAGCCAGGAGGATTTGCGCGGCCTCTCTTTCGCCGAGCGCCGGCACCGGCTCGAAGCGTGGTATGCGCGGGCGCCGCGCCCCTCGCTCGACCTGTCGCCGCTGGTACGGTTCGTCAGCTGGGACGAGCTGCGCGAATTGCGGGACGGCGCACGCGAGCGCGGCATCGAGGGGCTGATGCTGAAGCGGGCGGATTCGCTTTATGTCTCCGGCCGGCCGAAGGGCCCGTGGTTCAAGTGGAAGCGCGGCGCGCTGACCCTCGACACGGTTCTGATGTACGCCCAGCGCGGTCACGGTAAGCGGTCTTCCTTTTATTCCGACTACACCTTCGGAGCGTGGAGTGGCGACGAGCTGGTGCCGGTCGGCAAGGCCTATTCCGGCTTCACCGACGAGGAGTTGCGCCGCCTCGACCAATGGGTGCGCAACAACACGGTGCAGCGCTATGGGCCGGTGCGGGAGGTGACGCCGCAGATCGTCCTCGAAGTCGCGTTCGACAGCGTACACCGCTCGACCCGCCACAAATCGGGGGTCGCGATGCGTTTCCCGCGCATCCACCGCATTCGCTGGGACAAGCCCTTCCGCGAAGCCGACACCTTGGAGACGCTCGAACGCCTGCTGACGTAACTCTTTCCTCCGGTCCGGTTCCCGGTTTTTCCCGTTGAACGGAATCTCACCGATGCTGCTCGACGCCGGCTGCGTCAGGTTTTCTCGACGTTCCACATGAAGAGGGCGGGGGCGATGATGACGCCCTTGACGCTCTTGCGATAGGCGGTCACCGGCGACCATTGCCCGGTTGGGATATAAGGCAGAGTTTCGAAGACTCGCGCCTGGATCTTGGCAGCGATCTCCTGGCGGGCTTCGCTATCGCTCGTCTGCAGCCATTCCATCCGCAAGGTCTCGAGCTTGTCGTCGCTCGGCCAGCCGAACCAGGCGGCACCACCATTTGCCGCCAACGGTAGATCACCGGACGGGTCGAGCGTTTCGACACCGGTCCAGCCGGTACCAAAGATGCTCCAACCCCCTTCCTCGACCGGTTTTTTCGATGCCCGCCTGATGACCAACGTACCCCAGTCGCTGGAGGCTAGCTCGACATTGAGACCCAGCCTTTTCAGGAGCTCGAAGACGACCAGGCCGTGACTGTGCGCGGTCGGCGTATCGACGGCGTCGAGAACGACGATCTTTTCACCCTTGTAGCCGGCCTCGGCGATAAGCTTTTTTGCTTTGTCGAAGTCGCGCTTGCCGGTCAGCGCCTCCGAGCCGGCGTTATTGGCCATCGGCGTGCCGCAGGTAAAGAACGACGCACAGAGGTTCCAGTTCTTCGGGTCGCCGGCCAAGGCGCTCATGAACTCCGTCTGATCGATTACCGCCAGAACCGCCTGGCGCATCTTCACATTGTTGAAGGGCGGATGCAGCTGGTTGAAGCGCAACATCGTTATGCTGCCGAGCGCGTCGGTCTTTTCGACCGAAACGTCGGGGTTGGCGGCTAGCATCGGAACGAGGTCGAGCGGCGGCGCTTCCCACCAGTCGAACTCGCCGTTGCCAAGCGCCGCGGCGGCGGTGGCGTAATCGGGCATGTAGACCCACTCGATCCGGTCGACCTTGACGACTTTGCCTCCTGAGGCCCAGCTCGGCGGTTCGTCGCGCGGCACGTATTCGGTATTCTTGACATAGACGGCTTGATGTCCGGGCTGAAACTCTTCGGTGACGAATTTGAAGGGGCCCGACCCCACCGTCTCGGTGATTTGCTGATACGGGTCGGTCTTGGCGAGCCGCTCCGGCATCACAAAGGGCGGTAGGCTCGACACTTTGGCGAGGCCCGCGAGCAGCAGCGGGAACGGCTCCTTCAACCGGATCGTGAAATCCTTGCCATCGGCCCCCGTCGTCTCGTCAACTACCGAGGCGAGGCTCTGACCAAGAGAATCGCGCGCCATCCAGCGCTTGACGGACGCGATACAATCGGCGCCACGGACAGGTTGCCCGTCGTGAAATTTGAGCCCGTCGCGCAAAGTGAAGCTGTAGAGCAGCTTGTCCGCAGAGATGCTGTAATCGCCGACCATCTGCGGACGCGGCTGGAACTTCGAGTCGAGCGCGAACAGAGTGTCGAACACCATGTACGCGTGGTTGCGGGTCATATAGGCCGTGGTCCAGTCGGGATCGAGGACCCGCAGATCGTTCCGCATGATGAAGCGCAGTGTCTTGGGATCGGCGGCTCGCGCCGCTTTGCCGAACCCAACGACGGTGAGGCTCGCTGCGCCCGCCGTTACCGCAAACTCACGACGCGTCATCCCGCGAGCCATCCCGCACCTCCGCCGTTTGGTTACCAGCAGGCAATGCGCAAGAATCAGGCCAAGGGCTGCACTGGGCTTCCGCCTACGCGTTCATCCCCGATCAGGGCTAGAATTAACTGATGCGCGTCACGGATTTTGATTTCGATTTGCCGCGCGAGCTGATCGCCTCGCACCCTTGCGAACCCCGCGATGCCGCTCGTCTGTTGTTCATTCCGAGCGCAGGCGGCTTCGAAGACAGGCAAATCACTGACCTGCCCATATTGCTGCGTCCGGGTGATCTCCTCGTCTTCAATGATACCAAAGTGCTTCCGGTGCGGCTCATCGGACGCCGCGGCGAGGCGGTAATCGAGATCACCCTCTATCGCGATCTTGGCGGCGGTATGTGGCGGGCCTTTGCCAAGGGCGCACGGCGATTGCGCGCGGGCGATCGGATCGTCTTCGCCGAGGAATTTGAGGCGAGTGTTGCGCAGAAACATCCCGAAGGTGATGTGACCTTGCGCTTCGACGTCGAAGGGGGTGCGTTCCGAGAGGCGCTCACTCGTCACGGTACTATGCCGCTCCCGCCCTATATCAAGCGCTCACGCGGTGGCGATCCTCGCGACTGCACGAATTATCAGACGATCTTTGCTCGGAGCGAGGGCGCCGTTGCAGCGCCGACGGCCGGGCTTCACTTCACTCCAGCCCTGCTGGAGGCGCTCGCGCGCCGCGGAATTGGCTGGACAACGCTGACCCTCCACGTCGGACCCGGCACGTTTTTGCCGGTCAAGGTTGACGATCCCCGCGAACACTATATGCATGCCGAGTGGGGGCTGCTCGCAGCTGAGACGGCTGCAGAGATCGCCGCTACGAGGCGCGAGGGCGGCCGCATCATCGCTGTCGGAACGACGAGTCTGCGCCTGCTCGAAAGCGCAGCGGCGGAGAATGGCGAAATCTGCGCGTTTGCGGGCGAAACCCGTTTGTTCATCATCCCCGGCTATCCCTTCCGTGCGGTTGATATGCTGCTTACCAACTTCCACCTGCCCCGCTCGACTTTACTGATGCTGGTAGCCGCGCTTGCCGGCCTCGACCGCATCAAATCCGCCTATGCGCACGCGATCGGCGCCGGCTACCGCTTCTTCTCCTACGGCGATGCCTGCCTGATCGAGCGGCTGGGTTGATTAATTGTGCCGAGCCCGCTCGACATAGGAGCGCAGCACAGTATTGATGCGGCTCTGGTAGCCGCGCCCGGTCTTGCGGAAAAAATCAAGCACGTCCTGATCGATGCGCATGTGCAGGTCGGCCTTCGGCTTGGGCAACTCGACCGACACGTCGTCCCAGTCCACCACCATGCCCACCTCGTCGGGGTCGGAGGCGATATCCGCCTCAATCTCCTCATTGGTCATCGCGGCAGCACGCGCCCAATCGGAATGGCTCTCCTCGCGCTTGCCCGCTTGGCGGCGAGTGCTTTAGCCAAATATCTGACGATAGGCTCTTTCTTCGCCATACAGATTGTCGTCAATCTCGGCGGTGGAAACGAAACGGTCTTCGTCATTGCGCCGCGAGGTGCCATTGTGACCGGGCGGCCGTCGAACACGAGATCGGCGTCTGCGAAATCGAGGCCGCGCCGGCTCAGGTTCTCGAGCCGTTTTGCTCATCCAAACTCAAGCACATTCTAATGTGGGCGTTTTGTGTACGTCGGGTCGGCGGATCGATACCCCTGGGGGGGACGGCGGTCTCGACAAGAACGAAAAGGGAACCTATATGATCAGTCGCGCATCTGATTGACCCCATTGCCGGAAATGGTTAGCGATCCGCATGATCTGCCTGTTATCACTTGTTTTCTGGGCCTGGAATCCAAGAATATCAACACCTTGGTCCTGATCTCTTTTTGCCTCGCGCGCGGGCGCTTCGCCAAGGGAAGCTCGGGCAACTCACGGGGCCGCCTCGATCAGTCCAGCATAAATAACCGCCTACAGACGGAAGTGTATTATGCGAGTCAAAGACATCCCCGAACAGGCCGTGGCATCCGAGGAAATCGTCGAAACGGAAGCCGAAGACCTGTTCGAGATGGCGAACCTTTATCCCGACACGACAGGGCTGCCGATGACGGTATGGGTCAGCCCACGCGGCACCGCGCGGCATGATGTCCGGGTCAAGGTCAACATGACCCACGGCAATCAGATGAACATAGCGAACACGGCGGTTGTCGGAGTTCGGCCGACGCCGCGGGTCATCGCCGGGCAGCTCTCACCCACCGATGCGCAAGAGGTTTGCCAGTGGGTGTCCCTGAATGCGGACGCGCTAGTGGCGTATTGGGAAGGGCGCATCGATACCGCGCGGCTGATTCATGCGTTGAAACCGCTGCCGCGCCAACCCAGCACGCCCGTCGCGCCGTAAATTGTCGTCTTCGGCTGTCTTAGAAGATTTCCCCTTCTTCTCCCTATAGCGGCAGACTCAAGTCCATTTCCGTTACTCTTCGATGATAAGTTTGCTTTTGCCTTTCTCTGTCACCGACACGTAGCGAAGCTGACCAGTTTCGTTCTCCGTGCCTTCCAGCAACCCTTCTTTGATCAATTCTCTTAAGATTGCCGCTCAAATCGGAAATGATCCTACAATGGGATCTGCATTAGCACCCTTATTGATCCTGATGGCCGCGGACTCAGTGTTTCCCTGCCCCAAGAATCAAAAATAGGCTAACGTCTGATTTTTGCACATTTTATGGCTCAACCTTGGCGGTTTGAATGAGTGACCCTGAAATCGTCGTATTGGTCTTGCATACTTCTGGCCAAGGACGGCGAATGGATGACGAGCTTACTAACAACGGCGGACAAGGTGGAGAGGAGCGGGCGTCGGCCGGGAACTGCAACCGATACGGGAAATGTTCCCGATGATCTCCTGCAGATGCCAGGGACGCCAAACTATGCACACAAGCAATAATTGTAGGATCGACAGACGGCGGGGCGGTGAGCGTCGGCTTTGAGGTGCTGGCGCGCGACAGCGCAGCGCGGCGGGGGCGGCTTACGACGGCCCATGGCATTGTCGATACGCCGGTTTTCATGCCACTCGCCACGACCGGGACGGTCAAGGCGATGACCCCCCAAGGGGTCGCTGCGACCGGCGCGCGCATCGTCCTCGGCAACACCTATCATCTGATGCTGCGCCCAGGTGCGGAGCGCATCGCCGCGCTCGGCGGGCTCCACCATTTTATGAATTGGCCCTATGCGATCCTGACCGATTCCGGCGGTTTTCAGGTCATGTCGCTCGCTGACCGGCGCACCATCGCCGAGGCGGGTGTCACCTTCCGCTCGCATCTCGACGGCAGCCTGCACGAGCTGACGCCAGAACGGTCGGTGGCGATCCAGCACTCGCTCGGCGCCGACATAACGATGGTCTTGGATGAGTGTACGCCCTACCCCGCACCGCGCGAAGCGGTCGAACGCTCGATGGAATTGACGATGCGTTGGGCGGAGCGCTCGCGCCGCGCCTTTGTCGAGCGGCCGGGCCATGCTGTCTTTGGGATCGTGCAGGGTGGGGTTCATCCGGATTTACGCCAGCGTTCCGCGGCGCGGCTCATCGAAATCGGGTTCGACGGCTATGCCGTCGGCGGGCTAGCGATCGGCGAGGGGCAGGACACGACCTTCGCAGTGCTCGACGCGACAGTGCCTGCCCTGCCGGAGGGTCGCCCGCGCTATTTGATGGGTGTCGGCAAACCTGCCGATCTCGTCGGCGCAGTATCTCGCGGCATCGACATGTTCGACTGCGTACTGCCAACCCGGTCGGGACGGACCGCCCAGGCCTTTACCCGACGCGGCACCGTGAACCTGCGCAATGCGCGCCACGCTGATGACCCGGCGCCGCTCGACCCCGAATGCGGCTGCCCCGCTTGCACCGGCTATAGCCGCGCCTATCTCCACCATCTCAGCCGCGCCGGCGAGATCCTCGGGAGCATGCTGCTCACCGCGCATAACCTGCAGTATTATGCGGATCTGATGTCTGCAATGCGGTCGGCGATCAAAACCGGTTCGCTGGCAGCCTTCGTCGCCGCATTTGCCGAGGCCCAGGGCGAGAGCGCCGCAGAAGGCACGAAATGAGCGATCCTCACCACCTCACCCACCTCGGGCACCGGTCGGCCCTGCCGGAATCCCCGGATACGGCGGTGCTCGATACAGTGCCCAATCCGCATCCCGGGCTGCTCTATGCCGTCCGCTTCACGTGCCCCGAGTTCACCTCGCTCTGCCCCGTGACGGGTCAGCCCGATTTCGCCCATCTCGTCATCGACTATGTCCCCGAAGCGAAGATTCTCGAGAGCAAATCGCTGAAACTCTATCTCGGCGCCTTCCGCAATCACGGCGCCTTTCATGAGGACTGCACCCTGTCAATCGCCCGCCGGATCGTCAGCGCTCTGACGCCGATGTGGCTGCGGATCAGCGGCTATTGGTATCCGCGCGGCGGCATCCCGATCGATGTTTTCTATCAGACCGGCGATCGGCCTTCCGGTCTATGGCTTCCGGATTCGGGCGTCGCTCCGTATCGCGGCCGGGGTTAAGCGCCGCCATGGCGGATCCGATCCGCGAGGCGATCCGCGACCAGGCCCTGGCCACGGAATTCGATGCCGTCGGTTTCGCCCAGGCACACCTCGCCGAGGAGGTGCGCGCCGGCCTCAGCGAGTTCATCGCCCGCGGCTATCACGGCGATATGGGCTGGCTGGCGCGGACCGCGACGCGGCGCGGCGATCCCCAAGCTCTGTGGCCCGACGCGCGAAGCGTTGTCGTTCTTGGCGTCAACTATGCCCCCAAGGACGATCCACTAGCGTTGGCCGATATGACCGAATGCGGAATGATTTCGGTCTACGCCCGCGGCCGCGATTACCACGATACCTTGAAGCGCCGTTTGAAGGCGCTGGCGCATTGGATCGAGAAGCGTTGGCCGGGGGCGCTAAAATTCTTCGTCGACACCGCCCCGGTGATGGAAAAGCCGCTCGCGCAGCGCGCCGGGTTGGGCTGGCAAGGCAAGCACACGAACCTCGTCTCACGGCAATTCGGCTCCTGGCTGTTTCTCGGCGAGATCTATCTAACCCTCGCGCTAGAGCCTGATAAGGCGGACAGCGACCACTGCGGCTCCTGCCATCGGTGCCTCGATGCCTGCCCGACGGCTGCGTTCCCTGCCCCCTATCAGCTCGATGCGCGGCGCTGCATCTCGTACCTGACGATCGAACACAAGGGGATGATCCCTGTCGAGCTGCGCCAAGCGATCGGCAACCGAATCTACGGCTGTGACGACTGCCTCGCGGTCTGCCCGTGGAACAAATTCGCGCGTGCGACGCGAGAACCCGATTTTCTGGCGCGCGAGGAGATAGCGGCGCCGCGTCTGGCCGAGCTCGCTTTGCTCGATGATACGGCGTTTCGCAAAATGTTTGCGGGATCGCCGATCAAACGAACCGGCCGTGACCGGTTTTTGCGCAATGTGCTGATCGCGATCGGCAACGCGGTTGGAGGGGATCCGCAGCTCATGGCGGCTGCCCGCCGCTGCCTTGACGACCCTTCTCCGCTCGTTCGCGCGGCTGCTGTGTGGGCCTATTCGCGACAGGCGCCGGAAGCGCTGTGCGAGGCCGAGCGGGTCCATCGGCTCGCCGAAGAAGCCGATCCGCTCGTCAGAGAGGAGTGGGAGCGGGCCGCGGTCGAAAGTGCAGCGGGCCTTGTGCAATGAGCCCGATGATCGGGCGCGCAATCGGGGTGCTCATACTTTGTTTGCTGGTTGGGCTCTTCCTGACGCATCTCGGCATTTCCGCGCGCGGCATCCTGACAGACACCTGGCGCACGATCTTGTCGGTCGGTCAACTGATGGGCGATTTGATCATGTGGGCAGTGCCTTACACCTTGCTTGGCGCTGTCATCGTGGTGCCGCTACTGCTTATCGGGCTGGTCGTGAAGCGCGGTCCCTGGCGGTAGCCGCTTGACCTCGGCTCGCTTAGCAGGTCAACGAAAGAATGACCGCGTTCGCTCGGCGTAATCGCTCCGACAGACTTTCGCCAACTGCGGCTATAAGCTTTGCGTGGATCTCCGGGCCGGCAGGCCCCGGGAAGCCGCGCGGCAAATCCGCGTTTGGCGAATATTTGAGCAGGCGGATCGAGCGCTGAGGACCATCCGCTAGAAGCACGATCGGCGCCAAGCCGGTCAGGTCTGCTTCACCCACGGTGCTGCGGTGCCGAGGTCGAGGCTCGTTGCGGGGGCTGGCGTTACGTCTCTCGCGGCCGCGCCGTTCTTGACCTGTTTGACCTTGGCGCGGTCGATCTCGACGTTGATCTCGAGCAGCGAGGTATCGCCCGATTTCCCGACATTGACGCGCAGGATGTCCTCGCGGATCTCGACATATCGGGCAACGACGTCGAGCAAATCCTTCTGCAATGCCGGCAAGAACTCTGGCGCGTCACGGCTCGCCCGCTCATGGGCAAGGACGATCTTCAGCCGGTCCTTTGCCACCGCGGCACTGGTCCGGCGCTCCGGAAAGAGCAGGTCAAGCAGGCGCATCATTATGCTCTGCCGAGCAGAGTGCGGAAAAAGCCCCGGCGTTCCGGCTTGACGAAGCGCATTTCGCGTTGCTCGCCGAGAAAACGGGCGACAGCATCGTGATAAGCGCGACCCGCTGGGCTCTCCTGGTCAAACACGATGGGGGTCCCGGTATTCGAGGCGCGCAGCACCGACTCCGATTCGGGGATGACGCCGAGCAACGGGATCGACAGGATCTCCTTGACGTCCTCGATCGACAGCATTTCGCCCCTTTTTACCCGCTCTAGCGAATAGCGGGTCAACAGCAGGTGCACGTCGACCGGCTCGAGATTGTGTTCTGCACGGCGCGATTTCGAGGCAAGGATGCCGATGATTCGGTCGCTGTCACGGACCGAGGAGACCTCGGGGTTGGTAACGATGACAGCGCTGTCGGCGAAATAAAGCGCGGTGATCGCGCCGTGCTCGATCCCGGCCGGGCTGTCGCAGACGATGTAGTCGAAGTTTTCCTTCAACTCGTCGAGCACCCGCTCGACCCCCTCCCGCTTCAAGGCCTCCTTGTCGCGCGTCTGTGAAGTCGGAAAGATGTAAAGGTTATCGTTCCGCTTATCTTTGATCAGCGCCTGGTTGAGTTTGGCGTCGCCGTTGATGACATTGATGAAATCAAACACGACGCGGCGCTCGCATCCCATTATCAAATCGAGGTTGCGCAACCCCACATCGAAATCGATGACGACGGTGCGCTTGCCCCGCAGAGCCAGCCCGGCGGCAATCGCGGCTGCCGAGGTGGTCTTGCCAACACCTCCCTTGCCCGAAGTGAGCACGATAATTTTTGCCAAATAAACCTCCCCCTTTTCCCGACCAAACCCCTATCCGGACCCTTGACGGCAGCCCCAGCCCCTCGCCAGCAAACGGTCCCCGTTGATGATGAGCGTCAATTTCGTTCGATGGTCAACCGATCATCGACGAGGGCAATCTGCACCGGCAAACCCCGCTGTTCCGGCGGGAGTTGATCGCTGACGAGATAATGTCCGGCGATGCTGACTAGCTCCGCCTCGAGCCGGCTGCAAAAGATTCGCGCCTCCGCGTCGCCACTGGCACCGGCGAGGGCACGGCCGCGCAGCGCGCCGTAAACGTGAATGTTGCCGTCGGCCATGATCTCGGCCCCGGGGCTGACCGCGGCGGTGACGACGAGGTCGCCGCCGCGCGCATAGATCTGGGTTCCAGATCGCACCGGCTGGGTCACCAGCCGTGATTTCGCGGTGCTGGGGGGGGCGGCCTGCGGGGCGGCCGCTGCGGTGGCACCAGGGTCGACCGAGCGCGGCCGGCTGAGTTGCGTCGCGTTCGGGGCGAAGCTGGCAAGACCGGCAGCAGCGGCAGCGTCAAGTTGCGCCGGCTGCGCGTTCTGTACACCGATCAGGGTCAAGGTGTGGCGGCGCAGGATCTCTCTCGCTTCGGCGAACTCTTCTCTCCCGGTGAACTCCGCCACCTCTCTCAAGTCGAGCACCACCGGCGCATTAAGGAAGAAGCGTGGGCTGCGCTGCACTTGCTGGGCGAGCTCGAATTCAAAACTTGGATCGCGCAACATCCCTGCGCGCACCACCATGACGGTGAAGACCGCGCCTTGCACGAGATTGCCCGCCATCCGAAATTCGCTGCCCCGCCCGCGGCGTTTTGAACCCGCTACGGGTTAATCCCAAACAGCGCGTCTCGCAACGGTTTTGGCTTCAGAAGGAGGGTGGGGTTTGGCCCGGGCTGTCGAGCGGTCCAAGAATGGAGATGATCGGGCAACCGCATATCGGGCAGCGCAAGGATGCGGCGACTTCCTCCCGGTCGTATTTGATACCCGCCGCGTCGAGGCGGGCGAAGGCAGCCTCTAATGTCGGAGCATGCACTGGATCCGCAGCGCAGCGCTCCCGGTATTGCCTCGCGAGTTGAGCCGGCATGTCCTCCCGCGAGAAGCCATAAGCGCGGCGCGCGACCACGGCCCCTGCGGCGAAGGGAAACGCAGTTCCAGCCACCCAAAGCAACTCCCGCCGCGTCCTCACGAGGTCCTCCATCGTTCCTCGCAACGGATTGGGCGACAGCGCGCGGAGAAAGTCAATTGTCGAGCAAGAAACCATGTTACCGGGGGACGAGATCAGCTCGCACCGGAAATCGTATCCAACAGGCCTCTGAGCCCCAACCCCATCCCGACCATCGCAGCGGCCGCCAACAGCAGCCCAAACACGATAATGCGCAGTCCCGAAGATGGCCGAACCAATGTCAGCGCCATCAGGACCAGAGCGCAGCTCAGGATTGCCAGCGCGTCGCGTTCGGGAGCCATCGCAATTCCCTCCCGCGTACATTCTAGCCCGACGCTTTTTACAAAGGCTTAACTCGTGGCCGCGCCCGAGGTTGGCGGTGGGCCGCCGGGTCATTATCGGCGCTCGCGAAAGAAGGCGCGCAGCAGTTCACCGGCCTTCCGCTCCTCGATGCCGCCATAGACTTCCGGCCGGTGGTGGGTGGTCGGCTGGTCGAACAGGCGAGGGCCGTGCTCGACAGCGCCGCCTTTCGGGTCATACGCGCCGAAATAGAGCCGGCGCAGGCGCGCGAAGCCAATTGCCGCGGCGCACATCGCGCAGGGCTCGAGGGTGACGTAGAGATCGCATTCTTCCAGATTTTTGGCGCCGAGCCGCGCCGCGCCTGCCCTCAACACCAGCATTTCTGCATGCGCCGTCGGGTCGCAATCGGCCTCTATCCGATTGCCGGCAGCAGCGAGGATGCAGCCCTCACGATCGACCAGCACGGCGCCGACCGGCACCTCGCCGCGGTCGGCTGCCGCGTCGGCCTCGGCAAGAGCCAACGCCATCGGCGGCAGCTTCTGGGTCATCGGCCGTGCCAGCGCCGAATCGGCTCGGGTATCGCGATCGGCTTGCGGGTCGAGAGGCGCATGAACAACCCTTCCTGCTCGGCCTCGGCATGAACAGCGCCATTGACCGTGAATTCGGCGGCAAGATGCCAGCGCACCCGGCTCAGCGCTGACACTCGGATACGGCCGATCAGCGGGTCGGCGATTGTCACCGGACGGCGGTAGGTAATACGGGTCGACAGGAGGATCGGCGCGACGTCCTCGGCGAGCGCCCGGATCAGCGGATAGGCCTGGTCCATCAGTCCGAGCCGCAGGTCCTCGAGCCAGCGAATGAACACGATATTGCTGACGATCCCGGCAAAATCTATGTCATAGGTCCGTATCGGGAGCGCTTGCTCGTAATATTCGCTCATCGCATCCCCGGTCTGGATGAGATCCGCCACATCGCACAGCCAGCAATCGGCCTTACCCTCGATCGTGGCCCGCCCGGCGTCAAATTCTCTGTGGTACGTTTGGCTGACCGATCCGATATAGCCAAACTAGCGTTATTTCCGGATGAAAAGATGAGCGAGCTCCGCGCCCGCGCCAGAGTTCTGTACAACGCGCTGAATTTCGACATTCCGGTCAATTTCGGCCAGGAAGAGCTCGTCCCTAAGGGCCTGGGAGAAGACAAGTACGTCGACAATTTGCACGGCGCGGCCGATCGCGACCCCGTGCAGGAGTTGGCCAATCAAATCGACCTCTCCGACAGCGCCGGCGCCTATCTCTTCACCGGCAATCGCGGCACCGGCAAGACGACGGAGCTGCTGCGCCTCGCGACGATCCTACGGGAATACGATTGCGAGGTGTTCTATGCCGACATGGCCGATTATTTGACCCTCACTCAGCGGATCGAGGTCTCCGACTTTCTGATCAGCGTCCTCGGCGCGTTTTCCGAGAAGATCGCCGATCGCTTCACGGCAGACCCGGGAAAGCCGAGCTTTTTCGAGCGCCTCCGATCGTTCCTGAATTCGAATGTCCAATTCACCGAGATCAAGGTGCCGACCGGCTGGATCGAATTCAAAGCCGCCTTGCAGCAGAACCCGACCTTCAAGGAACAATTGCAAGAAAAGACCCGCGGCGTTGTCGAGCAGCTCGTAAAGCAAGCGCGGGACTTCGCGGTTGAAGCAGTTCAATACGTGCGGGGACAGCAGGCCAGCCCCGATCGCAAAATCATCCTGATCGTCGATTCCGTCGAGCGGCTGCGCGGCGTCGGCGATACCGACGATATTCGTGAAGTCTTTAAAAGCGCTGAGACCGTGTTCTCCTCACACGCTGACAAATTGCGCTTTACGGCGTTGAACGTCGTCTACACGGTCCCGCCCTATCTTTCCGCGTTGGCGGGTGCACTCGGGTCCGTCTATGCCGGTGGCCGCATCTACGCTCTGCCGAGCGTGCACATCTACGAGCGCCGCCCGGCGCCCGGCGAAGAGCCCGTGCCGTACCCCGAGGGACTCGCCAAGATGCGCGAGGTGGTCGAGAAACGCTTTCCCCAATGGCGCGACTTTTTCACCGAGGCTCAGCTGGCGCGTCTGGCGCAGCATTCCGGCGGCGATCTGCGCGATTATCTGCGCATGCTTCGCCTCGCCGTTGCCAGGCTGTTGCAGTCGGGCCAGTTGCCCGTGTCGGATACGCTGATCACCGATGCCGAGGATGCAGTACGCGGGGACATGCTGCCGATCGCCGACAACGACCGAGATTGGCTCCGCAAGATCACCGCGAGTCACAATGCCGAATTGCCGAACCTCGACGCGCTGCCCGATTTCGCTCGGCTGCAGGAGGGCAAATATCTGCTCCATTACCGCAATGGCGAGGATTGGTACGACGCACATCCGCTGTTGCGTGCCCGGGTGAAGAGCGGTGGAAACCAGCAGCCCGGCGCTTGAGGCAGTCTGGCGCGACCTGCGTCCCCATCTCGAATGGGCGCAGGGCTTCGCCCTTGTGTTTCTGTTCGCCGGCCATCCGCAGCCCGTCGAATTCCTCCGGCGACGACTCGAGGAGAGCCTGCAACTTCGCACGCTTCGCCTAACCGTGTTGGCGCCGTCGGCGCCCGCAGAACTCCCCCGCGCCGTGGAGCAGATTCTCGCTACCCGCCCCGATCCCGGCCGCGGCCCGTTATGGGTGGAGCTGTGGCGCGGCACGGACGAAGAGGGGTGGCCCACGGCGCGGCGGCAGGCGCTGCATCGGCTTAACGAGCGGCGGACCCTGCTCGAACGCGATGTTGGGTTGGCGATGGTGTTGATTCTGCCGCTGGCCGAGCGCGGCCGCGTCTATGTCGAGGCCCCCGATTTGTGGGCGGTGCGCTGTTTCACCGCCGAATTGCCGGCGCCGGGCGCACCGGTCAAAGTTTCGGAAATAGGCCGCGCAGAGGAATTTTCTTCGGCCGTCGGCGTGCCACCGGGTGGGGTTGAGCTGGAATGGGCGCGTCTTCTGGAGCGGACAACGGATCACACCCGCCTGGACTTGCGCGACGGGTTTGCTGCATTCGAGGCGGCGCTGGATCGGGGTGATTTGACGGCCGCCCGGGCCACGGCCTACCAAACCCTGGACCTATCGCGCGAGCACCTCCAGACAACAGGCGACACGCCGCAGGCGCTGCGCGATCTCTCGATCGCGCTCGACAATGCCGGCCAGGTCGAGCGCGATCTCGGCAATCTGGAGGTGGCGCGCAGCGCCTATCGCGAGAGCCTGGAGCTTTGCCGCCGGCTGCGCGAGGCGCTCGGCGACACGCCGCAGGCGCTGCGCGACCTGTCGATTTCGCTCGACAATGTCGGCCAGGTCGAGGGCGATCTCGGCAATCCGGAGGCGGCGCGCAGCGCCTATCGCGAGAGCCTGGAGCTGCGCCGCCGATTGCGCGTTGCGCTCGGCGACACACCGCAGGCGCTGCGCGACCTGTCGATCTCGCTCGACAATGTCGGCGGGGTCGAGCGCGATCTCGGCATTTTGGAGGCGGCGCGCACCGCCCATCGCGAGAGCCTGGAGCTGTGCCGCCGGCTGCGCGAGGCGGTCGGCGACACGCCGCAGGCGCTGCGCGATCTCTCGGTCGCGCTCAGCAATGTCGGCCAGGTCGAGCGCGACCTCGGCAATCTGGAGGCGGCG
>Ga0306924_10000315_pt1 | contig 40053 bp, 40 predicted proteins | sample sta12Can44000111_FD_203756 | JGI IMG/M metagenome (GOLD analysis project Ga0306924, IMG submission 203756) | Lab enrichment of tropical soil microbial communities from Luquillo Experimental Forest, Puerto Rico - statanox.12C.anox.44.000.111 (v2)... | ecosystem: Environmental > Terrestrial >... | reverse complement strand
ACCGCATTCGGCGTCTGCCGCCCTACGTCTTCGAGCAGGTCAATCGCGCGAAGGCCGCGGCACGCAACGCCGGTGCCGACATCATCGACCTCGGCATGGGCAACCCCGACCTGCCGGCGCCCGCCCACGTCATCGACAAGCTCAAAGAGACGATCGGAAAGCCGCGCACCGACCGCTATTCGTCCTCGCGCGGGATTGCGGGGTTGCGCCGCGCGCAGGCGGCCTATTACGGGCGTCGCTTCGCGGTGAAGCTCAATCCCGAGACCCAGATCGTCACCACGCTGGGCTCGAAGGAAGGGTTCGCCAACGTGGCGCAGGCGATCACCGCGCCCGGCGACGTCGTCGTCGTCCCCAATCCCAGCTATCCGATCCACGCCTTCGGCTTCTTGATGGCGGGCGGCGTGATCCGCGCGGTGCCGTCCGAGCCGACGCCGGCGTTCTTCGAAACGCTGGAACGCGCCATCATCCGCTCCATTCCCAAACCGATTGCGGTCGTCGTCTGCTATCCCTCCAATCCCACCGCGGCCGTCGCCGATCTCGATTTCTACAAAGAGCTGATCCCGTTTGCGAAGAAGCACGGTGTGTTCGTGCTCTCGGATCTTGCTTATGCGGAGGTCTATTTCGACAATGATCCGCCGCCTTCGGTGCTGCAGGTACCAGGCGCAATGGAGGTCGCGGTCGAGTTCACCTCGATGTCGAAGACTTATTCGATGCCCGGCTGGCGCATCGGCTTTGCAGTCGGGAACGAGCGGATCATCGCGGCGCTGGCGCGGGTGAAATCCTATCTCGACTATGGCGCCTTCACGCCGGTGCAGGTGGCGGCTACCGCCGCGCTCAACGGCTCCGACGACTGCATCCGCGAGATGCGCGAGACGTACAAGCGCCGGCGCGACGTGCTGGTGGAATCGTTCGGTCGCGCGGGCTGGGAGGTGCCTCCTCCGCGCGCCTCCATGTTCGCCTGGGCGCCGATCCCGGAGCCGTTCCACACCCTCGGCAGCGTCGAGTTTTCCACGCTGCTGGTCGAAAAGGCCGAGGTCGCGGTCTCGCCCGGCATCGGGTTCGGCGAACATGGCGAAGGATACGTGCGCATCGCGTTGGTCGAGAACGAGCAGCGCATCCGTCAAGCCGCCCGCAACATCCGCCGCTTTCTTGAAACCGGCCCCAAAAAGTTGCACAACGTCGTCCCCTTGGCCCAGCGACGCTAGATGCTTCGTTTCCACGCAGGCCGACGATGTCCGCTCCACTGAAACTCGGTATTGCCGGCTTGGGCACGGTCGGCTCGTGCGTCGCCCGCCTCATCGAGCGCCAGCGCGACGCACTCGCCGCTCGTTGCGGTCGCCCGATCGAGGTCGTCGCAGTTAGTGCGCGCTCGCGCAGCAAGAAGCGCGACATCGGTCACAAGAAACTGCGTTGGGTCGCCGACCCGGTAGCGCTCGCGAGCGATCGCGAGATCGACGTCTTCGTGGAGTTGATCGGCGGGGAGGGCGACCCGGCCCAAGCCGCGATCTCGGCCGCGCTCGCCGCGAAAAAATCGGTTGTCACCGCCAACAAGGCGCTGCTTGCCCGCCACGGCGTCGCGTTGGCGGCCATTGCCGAGAAGAACCATGTGGCGCTCAATTTCGAGGCCGCGGTCGGCGGCGCCATCCCGATCGTGAAAACGCTGCGCGAGGGTTTGGCCGGCAATTCGCTCGCGCGCATCTATGGAATCCTCAACGGCACCTGCAACTACATCTTGACGCGCATGGAAGAGGAGAAGCTCGCGTTCGCGGACTGCCTGAAGGAGGCGCAGCGGCTCGGTTACGCCGAGGCCGATCCAACCTTCGACGTCGAGGGCCATGATACTGCGCAGAAGCTCGCGATCCTGGCGAGCCTCGCTTTCGGCACCAAGGTCGATCAAGGCGCCGTCTACGTGGAAGGCATTTCTTCTATCGCGCCCGAAGACCTCGAATGGGCCGCCGAGCTCGGCTACCGCGTGAAGTTGCTGGGCGTCGCGGTAAAGACCGACAAGGGCATAGAGCAGCGCGTGCATCCGACCATGGTCCCGAAGGACACCGCGATCGCCCAGGTGATGGGCGTGACAAACGCCGTCACCGTCGACGTCGACGCAATCGCGCCGATCACGCTGGTCGGCCCGGGCGCAGGTGGCCTGGCGACGGCGTCGGCCGTCGTCGCCGATATCGGTGACATCGCCCGTGGCGTGCGCACGGCGCCGTTCGGCCGGCCTTCGGCGCGGCTGACCACCAGCAAGAAGGCGCCGATGCAACGTCACGAAGGCGGCTACTACATCCGCCTCCTTGCGGTCGACAAACCGGGCACCGCCGCGACCATCGCCAAGCGACTGGCGCAGCAAAACATCTCGCTCGAGTCGATCGTGCAGCGTCACCGCGGCGAGCCGCCGCATGGCGGCGATGTCGCCGGCAGCTCGGGCGAGCCGGTGCCGGTGATCCTGATTACCTATGCGACCACCGAGGACGCCGTGCGCAAGGCGCTTGCCGCGGTTGGCCGCGATAAGGTGATCTTGGGTAAACCGCAGGTCATCCGGATCGAGAAAAACTGATACAATCATGCCTTATCGTTGCCAGCCGCCTCGAGGCGAGGGCGCGGCATGGGCAGGACAGGCGCGAGGGTGAAGAAATGAACAAAGGGGAACGCCGAGCCGTGCCGTCGATCACCATCCAGCCGGACTTGGCGCTGGAACGCGTTCTCACGCTGGAGATCGTGCGGGTGACCGAGCGTGCGGCGGTCTCGGCGGCGCGGCTGTGCGGTCGCGGCAACGAGAAGGCCGCCGACCAAGCCGCGGTCGACGCCATGCGGCGCGAGCTCAACAAGCTTCCCATCAACGGCACGATCGTGATCGGGGAGGGCGAGCGCGACGAGGCGCCCATGCTGTTCATCGGGGAGACGGTCGGCAACAAGCACGGGCCCGAGGTCGACATCGCGGTCGATCCGCTCGAGGGAACCACGCTGTGCGCCAAGAACATGCCGGGCGCAATCGCCACCATGGCCGTGGCGGAAGCGGGCACGCTGCTCAACGCGCCCGACGTCTACATGGAAAAGATCGCGATCGGTCCTGGCTATCCGAAAGGCATCGTCGATCTCGATGCGCCGCCCGAGCACAACATCCGCGAACTCGCTAAGGCCAAGGGCGTAGAGCCGGCCGAGATCACCGCGCTGATCCTCGACCGCCCGCGCCATGCCGATCTGGTCGCCGGCGTGCGCAGGGCGGGCGCCGCGGTGCGGCTCATCACCGATGGCGACGTCGCGGGCGTCATCCACACCGCCGATCCTGCCGACACCGGCATCGACATTTACATGGGCGTCGGCGGGGCGCCCGAAGGGGTGCTGGCCGCCGCGGCATTGCGCTGCATCGGCGGCCAGATGCAGTGTCGGCTCGTGCTCGACACCGAGGAAAAGCGCGAGCGCGCCGGAAAAATGGGCATCAAGGACCCGCGCAAGAAGTACGGGATCGCTGACATGGTGAAGGGCGATTGCCTGTTCGCCGCCACCGGCGTCACCAACGGCGCGCTGCTCGAGGGTGTGCGGTTTCGCAAGAACGTGATCGAAACCGAGACGGTGGTGATGCGCTCGATCACCGGCACGGTGCGCTGGATCAGAGGCGAGCACCGCCAATTCGAAAAGTTTCATTTGGATTGACCGCAGTTCCGCGGCTCATTCTGCTCACAATGGAACAGCAAGCGATTCTCCAGGGTCCTCGCTCGGGCCGTCGGCAAATGCGGAGAATCGCGGCAATGTTTGCCGGCGGATACGACGCCGGAGCTGTCGCGGATTCATGCCGCGGCGGCTGAGTGGCGCTGCAAACCTTTCGGGGTCGTCGCATGGCCGCAGCCGATATCGTGGTCCGGCCCATCCGCGCGGATGAGCGCGCGGAGTGGGAGCCGCTGTGGAAGGGCTACCAGGCCTTCTACAAGGTCGTGATCTCTGACGAAACCACGACCGTAACCTGGGCGCGCCTGCACGATCCGGCAGAACCGATGGACGTGCTCGGCGCCTATATCGGCGGGCGGCTCTGCGGCATCGTGCACTACCTCTTCCATCGCTCGTGCTGGACGATCGGAGACTACTGCTACCTGCAGGACTTGTTCGTCGCCGAAGGCGCACGCCATCTCGGACTCGGGCGTGCGTTGATCGCTGCTGTGGAAGAACGCGCGCGTCGCGCGGGTGCGAGCCGCGTCTATTGGCTCACCCACGAGAGCAATGCGGCCGCTCGAGCGCTCTACGACAAGCTGGCGGAGCGCTCGGGCTTCATCCAATATCGCAAGCTTTTCTGACGCGATTCGCGGGACCCGAGATGACAATCGCCCTGACGGCACCGACCGGCCCGACGCGGCGCCTCTTTCTCGGGGTCGAGCGCTCGGCCTGCGGACGCGCCTGGCGCGACCGGCTCGACGAGCGGGACGCGGCGCGCGCGCTCGCGATCGCACAACGCCACCAGGACGTGCCCGAGTTGCTGGCGCGTATTCTCGCTGGTCGTGGGGTCGAGGTGGACGAGGTCGCAAGCTTCCTCGACCCGACGGTGCGCGCGCTGATGCCGGATCCGCACACGCTCGCCGGCATGCGCGGCGCCGCGACGCGGCTGGCCGACGCCATCACGCGCGGTGAAACGATCGCTATCTTGGGCGACTATGACGTCGATGGCGCGACGTCGGCGGCGCTGCTCGGGCGATACCTGCGCCATTGCGGCCTTAGCGCCATCATCCACATCCCCGATCGCCTGTTCGAAGGCTACGGGCCGAACACCGAGGCGGTTCGTGCGCTCGCCGCGCGCGGCGCAAGCCTGCTCGTCACCGTCGATTGCGGCACCACCAGCTACGAGCCGCTGCTGGAGGCGCGCCAGCTCGGCCTCGACGTCATCGTCATCGACCACCACCAGGCTGACGAACGGCTGCCCGCGGCGCTTGCCGTGGTCAATCCCAACCGGCTCGACGATCTATCGACGCTCGGACACCTCGCCGCCGTCGGCCTCGTGTTCATGACCGTGGTCGCGGTCAACCGTGAACTGCGCGCGCGCGGATTTTGGACGCCGGAGCGGCTGGAACCGGACCTCCTCGGCTTCCTCGATCTGGTCGCGCTCGGAACGGTTGCCGATGTGGTGCCGCTCAGGGGCCTCAACCGCGCTTTCGTCGCCAAGGGTCTGTTGGCGCTGCGTCGGCGCGACAATGCCGGGCTCACCGCCTTGATGGATGTCGCGCGGCTCGGCGGCCCGCCCGAGCCTTGGCATCTTGGCTTCCTCCTGGGGCCGCGGATCAATGCCGGCGGCCGCATCGGCCGCGCCACGCTCGGCGTCGATCTGCTCATGCAAGACGATGCCTCCGAATGCGCGCGCCTCGCCGTGGAACTTGATCGACTGAACCGCGAGCGCCAGGCGATCGAACTCGCCACGCTGGCGCAGGCCGAGGCCGAGGCCATGGCCGCGCTCGGTGCCGAGGAGAAGGGGGCTGTGGTGGTGACCGCCGCCGACGGCTGGCATCCGGGCGTGGTCGGCCTCGTCGCCGCGCGGCTGAAGGAGCGGTTCGGACGGCCCGCCTTCGCCATCGCGCTCGAGCCGGGCGGCATCGGCACCGGCTCCGGGCGTTCGATCACGGGCGTCGACCTCGGCCGCGCCGTGCGCCAAGCCGTGAGCACGGGTCTCATCATCAAAGGCGGCGGCCACGCCATGGCAGCCGGCGTCACGCTGCGGAAGGGTACGCTGAGCGCGTTTCGCGCCTATCTCGAGGATGCGCTCGCGGTCGCGGTCGAAGCCGCGCGGCGCGAGGATGCGCTGCTGATCGACGGGGCGGTCACCGCCGCTGCCGCCAACGACGCCATCGTAGCGACGATCGCGCGCGCGGGCCCGTTTGGCGCGGGCAATCCCGAGCCGGTCATTGCGCTTCCCGCCCATACCATCGTCTATGCTGAAGAGGTGGGGCAGTCCCATATGCGTGTGCGGTTGCGCGCCGGCGACGGCTCGATCATCAATGCCATCGCGTTTCGCGCCGCCGAACAAAAACTCGGGATCGCGCTCGGGCAGGGTCGCGGGCGATCCGTGCACGCCGCCGGCACCTTGTGTATCGACCGCTGGAACGGCGTCGAACGGGTGCAGTTACGGCTCATCGACGTGGCGCCGGCTGACGTGAGCCTCGGCATTCATTAACATCATTCATGCCCGTTCTGGGGGTCGGCAGAGGCCCGTCCCCAGCGCACGTCCAGCCGGAGGCAACCTGATGGCAACTCGGTTTTCGCGCCGCTCCGTCATCGCCGGCGCCACCGCGGTCGGATCGACCATCATCGTCAAGCCGACGCGCGCCGCCGACCATAAGTTCGTGCAGTATCACAATCAGCCGGCCGGCGGCACGCTGCACAAGAATCTCGTCGCCATATGGGATGCCGTTCGCGGCGAGACCAACGGCCGCGTTGAGGCGACGGTATACGCCGAAAACAACAAGATTGCTGGCGGCGATCCCGAGGCGCTGAAGAAGCTCCTCTCCGGCGAAATCCAGTTCTTCACGCTCATGGGCGGCATCGGTCGTGCCGGTGGCGGAGGCCCAACAGGTACCGTTCGCCTTCAAGTCGGCGCCGGAGGCGCACAAGGCGATCGATGGGCCGTTCGGCCGCTATATCGGTGAGGAGATGGCGGCGAAGGGCATGTACCTTTTCCCGGTTGCCGGCTTCGACAACGGCATGCGGCAGGTCACCACCGTCAATCGCCCGATCGCGAAACCGGACGATTTCGCCGGCATGAAGATCCGCGTTCCACCGGGGCAGATGATCTTCGACACTTTCGCGGCGTTCGGGGCGCAGCCGATCACGACGCCAGCCAATCAAATCTACGACGCGCTCAAGAGCGGCAAAGTCGAGGCGCAGGAGAATCCGCTCGCGATCATGCAGGGATACAAGCTCGACGAGATGGTGAGGTATGTGAGCATGACCAACCATATGTGGTCGGGCTTCAACCTGATGGCGCATTTGAGCACGTGGAAGGCGCTACCCGACGAGATCAAGGCGGTGATCGAGAACAACGCCGCAAAATATGTGCGCCAGCAGCGCGAGGAGCAGGGCAAGCTCAATGCCGGCCTGCGGGCCACCTTTGCCGCGCGAGGTATCGCGTTCAACGAGGTCGACCAGGCGGCATTCCGTGCGCGCCTTCCCAACGTCTATGCGACTTGGAAGGACAAGCTCGGAGGCAAATGCTGGAGCTTGCTGGAGGCCGAGGTGGGCAAACTCGGCTGACGGGCACATGCCGCGTAGTCACCTCCCCGCACACGGGGGTCATGGACAAATAAGAGACTTGGACAGGCTCACCAGCCGCGCCGAAGCTTGCAGAAAGATCGAGGACAATGTCGAAACTTAAGCTCTCCGTCGCGGTCGGCAACTACGACCGGGTGCGGCCGCTCATGGACGGCGCGGTGCAGATCGACGGCGTCGATCCGGTGTTCATGAACTTGCCGCCTGAGGAAATCTTCTTCCGCGCCTTTCGCGGCATGGACTTCGACATCTGCGAATTGTCGATGTCGAGCTTCACGGTGAAGACCGCCGAACGCAATTGCCCCTATGTGGGGGTGCCGGCGTTCGTGTCCCGGGCATTCCGGCACAATTCGATCTACGTGCGCAAAGACCGCGTCAAGTCGCCCGCCGATCTCAAAGGCAGGCGCGTCGGGCTGCCGGAATATCAACTCACCGCCTGCGTGTGGGCGCGCATCATTCTGGAAGACGACCACGGCGTGAAGCCGTCCGACATGGTCTGGGTGCGGGGAGGAATCGAGCACCCCGGCCGGCCGGAGAAGATCGCCATCAAGCTCCCGCCCGGCGTGCGCATGGAAGATGCACCGTCGGGCGTCACCATCTCCGAACTATTGGAGCGCGGGGACATCGATGGCTTCATCGCGCCGCGCGTGCCGAGCCTTGCGGGCAAGAAAAATCCCCATATCGGTTGGCTGTTTCCCGATCCGATCGCGGCCGGCCGCGATTATTTCACGCGCACCGGCATTTTCCCCATCATGCATATCACCGGTATCCGGCGTGAACTCGTCGACAAGCATCCGTGGTTGCCGGCGGCGGTGCTCAAGGCGTTCGAGCAAGCCAAGGCCAAGTGCCTCGAGGCGCTCGAAGACACCGCCGCGAGCAAGGTGACGCTGCCCTTCGTCGAGGATCAGCTGCGCGCCGCGCGCGAGTTCATGGGCAACGACTTCTGGTCCTATGGGCTTGCGCCCAACCGCAAGGTGCTGGAGACCTTCCTGCGTCACCACTATGCGCAGGGCCTTTCGTCGCGACTGGTGTCGCCGGAAGAGCTGTTCCATCCCTCGACCCACGAAAGCTTTGCGATTTAGGGCAATCGCGGCGAGGGCGTCACTTTTTCTCGGTTCCCCGCAGCATGGCCGCTGTGGCGACTGCCGAATAGCCGGGCTCGACCCGGACATCGACCACCGCCACTTGGCCCGCTTCGACCGCGGCGATCGCCTTCTCGAAGGTTGGAACCAGATCGCCGGTCTTCATCACGGGATCGAATCCAACCGCCCCTTGCGCCCTGCCGAGTCCCGCACAATCGATGTCGGGATCGGAAATGCGTTGGCCGATCCAGCGGTTCTCCGGTGGCCGATTGCGGATGCGGGCGACACGCTCCTGATGCAGCTCATCGTTGAAGAACGAACGATTGTTGCAGACGACCACCAGGAGCGGAATGCGATAGTGCACCGCGGTCCAGAGCGCGGTCGCGCCCATGCAGAAGTCGCCGTCGCCGCAGATCGCGATCGGCAGTCGCCCCGAGCCCTTGAGCGCCAGCGCGGCGCCGACGGAAATGCCCGGCCCGCCGCCAACGCCGCCGCCACCCTCCGAGCCGATGTAATCGAGCGGATGATGAAACGGCCAAGTGGCGCCGTTCCAGGAGAGCGGCAGGTGGGTGAGCGTAACTTCGCGTTCGCCGACCGCCGCCTTGAGCGACCGCGCGAGGTCGTCGACCCGTAGCGGGCCGCTGGACGGTTGGTATTTTTCAGCCCTTGGCTTCACCGCCGCGGGCTTGCGCGCCTTGGCGCCGCCGAGCGCGGCGAGGAGTTGCGGCACCGCCTCGTCGGGCGTCGTCGGCAACTGCAGATCGACCGGCGGCAGGCCTTCGTAATCCATGCTCCAGCCGTTGTGGACGTGGAAGTCGGCGCTGACATTGATGATCTTGGCCTTCGGCGCCTCGTGGCCGAGTGCGTTGCGCAAGGCCCCGGCGAGGTCGACCCAGTCGAGCGCAAGGATCACGTCCGCCGCTTTGATCGCCTCGATCGCCTCGGGCACCATCGCGTTCGAGGCCGGGGCGCCGGCGTGCAGCGGATGATCGGTCGGGAAGCCGCAGCCGATCTTGAGGTCGCTGATCACCTTGGCATTGAGCGCCTCTGCGAGCGCGACACGATCGTTCCAGCCATCGATGCTGCGTGACACCCGTCCCATCAAGATCACGGGGTGCCGCGCGCCCTTGAGCATCGCCGCGGCGTCCTGGACGAGCTCGGCGGAGGCTGCGGGATTGGCGAGCGGCATGAAACGGGCGGCCTCGATCGGCGCGAGCGGTTCGGCGAGCCTTGCTTCCTGCATCTCGGCATCGAGATTGATGTAGACCGGGCCCTTGGGCGCGGTGTTGGCGATCCAGCTGGCGCGGATGAGCGCCTCGCGGGCGGCCGCGGGGGAGGCGGGCTGGTCGTCCCACTTGGTGTAGTTGCGAACGATCGCGCCTTGGTCGCGCGCGGTATGAATCCAGTCGATCCAAGGCCGGCGCTTGACGGCGTCGACCGGACCGGTCGCGCCGAGTACGACGACCGGATGGCGATCACACCAGGCGTTGAAGATCGCCATGGTGGCGTGGAACAGCCCGACATTGGAATGCACGGCCGCGGCCATGGCCTTGCCGGTCACCTTGGCGTAGCCGTGGGCGAGGGCGACTGCGCTTTCCTCGTGCAGGCAGAGCAGCATCTGCGGCGTCTCGTTGCCCAGGAAGTTCACGATCGAATCGTGCAGCCCGCGATAGCTCGCGCCGGGATTGAGCGCGATGTAGGGAATTTCGAGCGCGCGCAGCGTGTCGGCAACCACGTCGCTGCCGAAAGCGGGCGCGTTCGTGCCGGTCAGATTGGCCGGGCGCTCGAGCGCGCGTAGCGATGGATGGGCCGCGCTCGCGGGTTTCTCGGCGGCGGGTGCCACCTTGGCTTTTGCAGTCGTCACGGGATGATCCTTGGGTTCTCCGAAAGGAGCCCCATAGAACCGGATCAGAGGCCCTGGCGCAACCGCGCCAGGAGCTTCACGCCGGCATAGCCGTCGGCCGGCTGCATGCCGACTTTGCGCTGGAAATTGCGCACTGCGATCATGGTGTCGTTGCCGACCCGCCCATCGGTGCCGCCGGTGTCGAAGCCGAGCGCGGTCAGGCGTGTCTGGATTTCCTGCACCTCGGCGAGCGTCGGCGTGCGCTCGCCACCGGGGAAGGGCTGTACCAGCGGCCCGCCGCCCATGATGCGGTCGCCGAGATGCACGATCGACAACGTATAGTTCATCGACGGGTTGTAGGAGCGCACGGCGTAGAAATTCGGGCCGAGCAGGAACGCCGGTCCGCCCGGCACCGGCGCCCAAAGTCTTGCCGATGCAGTGGGCTGTGGAAACGCCTTGCCGTCGGCGCGCGTCACGCCGGCCTTCTGCCAACTTTCGTAGCTTCGTGACGCCCCTGCGCCGGTTGCGCCGGCAGCGCCGCGCACCTCGTAGCCCCAGTGCTCGCCGGCGCGATACTTACCGCGCTTGACGAGATATTGCGCAGTGCCGGCGAGTCCGTCGTCTGGCTTGCCGAAGGGCGTCACCCGGCCGTCGCCGTCATAGTCGAGCCCGACATTGAGCCACACCTCCGGCATCCACTGGGTATGGCCCATGGCGCCCGCCCAGGAGCCGCGCATCTCCTCGGGCGTGCTCCAGCCCCGCTCGATGATGACGAGTGCGTTGAGCAGTTCCTGCTCCCAATAGGCGCGGCGGCGCGGCTCTCCCCACGCGAGCGCTGCGAGCGCCGGGATGACCGGGCGCATGTGGTTCTTCTGCACGTCCGGATCGCCGAAGGCCGATTCGATGCCCCAGAGCCCGAGCATGATCCCGCGGTCGACCCCGTAGTCCTTCTCGATGCGGGCAAAGAGCGGGGCGTATTCCTTCGCCTTCTCCTTGCCGGTCGTGATGCGCCAGTCGGAGACGCGGCGATTGAGGTATTGCCAGAGCTGTTCGTTGAATTCGGGCTGGGAGCGGATGAGCTCAAAAACTGTCGTATCGGGTTTGATATTGCCCATAACCCGTGTGTACGTGGCGTCGGATATGCCACGCGCGCGCGCCCGTGCGCGGAAAGCTCCGACCCACTGGTCGAATGACGATTTGCTTACCTGCGCGCGTGCCGTTGCGCTCCACGTTGCCATGGCCGCCGCCAGCATGGACAGACAGGCTCGCCTTGACAGGGGAGGGTTCGTCCACTCGCTCATCACGCCGTGCCCCGGTTTCCTTTGGCGGCGGGGATTCTACAGCCGTTTCTGTCGGCTTTGCGGCCGCGTCCGCGGGCGGCACAGGGGCTGCGGCGGGCAGCGGCTTGACGGGGATCGACGCGGTCGGGAGGTCTTCTTTGACGTCTTGTTCCTTGATTTCCTGGCCACGGCCGCGGATCAGCCGCTCATACGACGCCACCAGCGTCATGTAGGGATTGACGAAGACCCAGCCGTATTTCGTCGGCACCTGCATGTCGAAGTGAAGGTGATAGGTGGTGGCGCGCTCGCGCCGAAAGAAGTTGCCGACCTTGCCGATCACCTCGCCCTCGTGCACGAAGCGACCGCTCACCATGCCGTCGGCGTTGAACTGCTTGGGCAGCATGTGCAGGTAGCGGAAGCGCAGACGCTCGTTGGGCGCGTTGACCACGATGTAAAGCGCCTCCTGGGTGGGCGCGCGCAGCACCGCCCCGTCGCGCACGGCGACCACGTCGTGCAGGTAGGGCTCGCAGCGGTTCGCCCCCTCGATGCGCTGCTTGCAGAAGCTCGGGCGGATGTCTTGGCCCTGATGACCGAGGCCCCCCGGACACTGGCCGACATAGAAGTTGCGGGTCTCGCAGAAATTATCCCGCCACGGATAGGAGTAATTCTCAGGGGCCGATTCATCCAGAACCAGCATCTGGCCGTTCACGCGGCAGCGATAGGCTCTAACGCCGCCCAAGGTTCCCACCCCGAAACGTCCGGTCGCCTCGCAATTTCCCCAATTCATGAACGACTGGGAATTGGCGAAGGCCGGCGCGTCGGCGAGCGGGAAACGGACCTTGGAATAGACCGTGTAGTCGGCCACGCCGCCTTTGCGCCGAAAGCCGGTGCCGGGAAGAATGTCGCCGGGGCTGTGGTAGGTGAAGACCGAGGACTGCTCCGCCGGCCGATCGATGGTATCGGCGGCGATCGCCTCCGGTTGGGCCTGCGGCGTGCCGCCCGCGACGCGCAGCGCTTTGAGGAAGCGAACCGCGACCTTATCGGCGTCGCGGCATGACATTTTGCGGAACCGCAGCCGGCCGTCGGAGCATTCGATCGCCACGACATAGGGCACGCCGTAGCGCACGAAGGTGTAGCGCACGTAGTTTTCGAGAAACGTGCGGCGGATGCCGGGAAACTCGTCGAGGCCGTGGACCGGCCATCCGATCACGCCCCTAGGCTCGTCGAGCTGATAGACGAGCGCGGAGCCGCCGATATGGATGTAGATCGGATCGGAAAAGCCAATTCCCAATTCGCGCATCTCCTGCGCGCGGGCGATGACCACGGCGTCATAGCCGGCGGGCCCGGGATAGAAGAACGGCACCGCGTTGAAGCCAGAGAGATAATCGTCGGCCGGCGCATTGGCGCTCGCAGCGGCCGGGTCCGATGCGGCGGCGCGGTCGCGCCGAAAGGCCGCCGTATCGAACGGCAGCAGCACCGGCACCGGGCTTGCGGCGATATTCGCGAAGCGTTCGCCGGTGGCGCGGTTGAGCTTCGCCATCACCTCCGGCACGCTGGCCGGTTTTGGCAAATCGAGCGCGTCGACCTCCACGGCGACCGCGTCCCAATCGACGTGGGTGGGGGCGATGCGCGGGCTCTTCATGTCCTGCGCGGCCGCGGCAGCGATGCCGACGGCGAGCGCGAGGCCCGCAATTCCGTATCGCAACATGACGCTCCATTACCTTGCCGGAGCTGTCGCCGCGACGTCCGGGCACGAATCAAGTATTGCCGCAGCCACAGATTCTGCCAAGTGGGTTAACAAAAACGATTTCCACTGTTGCAAATGGGTTGCGCGGTCCTCGGGCGCAACGCCCCAGAAATGAAAGAGCTCAGTCCTTGGCGCGCTCGACGTAGGAGCCGTCCGCGGTCATGACCACGATTTTCGTCCCCGGGCCGACGAAGGGCGGAACCATCGTGCGCACGCCGTTCGACAGCAGCGCGGGCTTGTAGGAGGAGGCGGCGGTCTGGCCTTTCACCGACGGCTCGGTTTCCACCACTTCCAGGGTGGCCTTCTGGGGAAGCTCGATCGAGACCGGCACCCCCTCGTGGACGGAGAGCATGACCTTCATTTCCGGCTGGAGGTAGGCGGCCTGCTCGCCGATGATGTCGGCGGGCAACGCCACCTGGTCGTAGGTCTCGGTGTTCATGAAGTGAAAGCCATCGCCGTCCTGGTAAAGGTATTGATGCTCGCGATCCTCCACGTAGGCGCGTTCGACCTGCTCGGTCGTCTTGAAGCGCTGCGCGACCTTCACGCCGTCGCTGATGCGGCGCATGTCGACCTGAGTGGTGGGGGTGCCCTTGCCGGGGTGGAAGCTTTCGGCGTTGAGGACGGCGTAGAGCTTGCCCTCGAATTCGACGATATTGCCCTTGCGGAGCGAACTGGCGATGACCTTCACGGCGAGTTTTCCTCGATTATCGGACGCGCGCGACCAATGCTGGGCCCAAACGTCGGGCCGCACCATACTGATCTGGCGGCGGTTCGCCAGTGATTTTCACGACGATTAGACGGTTGAAACCGCGGTGGACGGAGCGCCCCTGATGCCGCCGCCCTTCTGGGCCTTGCACGCCGGCCGGCGGCCCTTCCTGGTCGGGCGCATGCGCATTGCCGCGGCGTTGCGACAATTCTTCGCGGCGCGGGATTTCGTCGAGGTCGAGACCGCGACGCTCGTCCCTTCGCCGGGGAACGAGACCCACCTCCACGCCTTCGCGACCGATCTGGTGGCGCCAACCGGCACGCGCGCGCGATCGTACCTGCGAACCTCGCCTGAATTCGCCTGCAAGAAACTGCTGGCGGCCGGCGAACGGCGGATCGTCGAGTTCGCCCGCTCGTTTCGCAACCGCGAGCGCGGCATCCTGCACCACCCCGAATTCACCCTGGTCGAATGGTACCGGGCACAGGAGCCTTACGAGGTCCTGATGGAGGACTGCGGGGCTATTCTTGCGCTCGCGGCGGAGGCGGCGGGCTCGAAGCGGTTCTCGTTCCGCGAGCGCGCGATCGATCCGTTCGCCGCCCCCGAGCGACTGACGGTGGCGGAGGCGTTCGCGCGCCACGCCGGCATCGACCTCGCTGCGATGCTGCCGCCGCAGCCCGCGGCCGTTTTGGCCGCGGCGGCTAATGCCGCCGGCATCCGCACGGCGTCCGACGACACCTGGGGCGACGTTTTCAGCCGCGTGCTGGTCGAAAAGATCGAACCGCACCTCGGGCAAGGGCGGGCGACGATCCTTTACGAATATCCGGCAGTGCAGTCGCCGCTCGCCCGGCCGAAGGCCGCCGATCCGCGGCTCGCCGAGCGCTTCGAACTCTATGCCTGCGGGGTCGAGCTTGCGAACGGCTTCGGCGAGCTCATCGACGTGGCCGAGCAACGCACACGGCTCGAGCATCAGATGGCGGAGAAGGAGCGCATCTACGGCGAGCGCTATCCCATCGACGAGGATTTTCTCAGCGCCCTTGCGGTGATGCCGGAGGCCTGCGGGATTGCGCTCGGCTTCGATCGGCTGGTCATGCTCGCGACCGGAGCCGCCCGCATCGACGAGGTGGTGTGGACGCCGATGTCCGCAACTTGAACGATCGAGGAATGAAAGGACGCCGCGTGCTGCCGTTTCGCGCCGCGCTTGGTATCTTCGTCGTGGTCGCCGCCGCCGGCCTCGCGCAGCCGGCTTGGACGCAGACCTATCCGACGCAGAACATCACGTTGCAAGTCGCGTTCGCGGCCGGCGGCATCGCCGACGTCGTCGCGCGCCTCCTTGGGCAGAAGCTCAGCGAGCGCTTCGGGCAGGCGGTGGTGGTGGAAAATCGCGGTGGCGCCGGCGGCAATCTGGCGGCGAAATCGGTGAGCGGCGCGGCGCCAGACGGCTACACCATCCTCGCCACCACCACCTCGCTTGCGGTCAATGAGACCGCCACCAAAAACAAGGGCTTCTCGGTCGACGATCTGCGCGCCATCGCCGTCGTGGCCTTCAGTCCCGACGTTCTGGCCGTGCATCCGAGCAATCCGGCGAAAGACTTGAAAGAGTTCATCGCGAACGGGAAGGGCAGGAGCTTCACCTTTGGCAGTGCCGGCGTCGGCACGGGCCCGCACATCGGCGCGGAATATTTTTTCCGCGAGGTCGCCAAGGTACAAGCCGTGCATGTGCCGTTCACCGGCGGCGCTCCGGCGGTCACCGCCGCCATCGGCAACCACGTCGACGCGATCGTGCTGACGCTGCCGACGGTGGTGCCACCCATCACGCAAGGGCTTCTGCGCGGCATCGGTCTTGCGAGCGCGGCGCGCAATTCGGCCGTGCCGAGCGTGCCGACTTATGGCGAGATGGGCTTCCCCAACGTCTATTCGGGCTCATGGGTCGGCTTCTTCGCGCCGGCGAAGACGCCCGATGCGGTGGTCGCGAAGCTCAACGCGGAGATCAATGCGATCATGCGGGAGCCGCAGGCGCAGGAGAAGCTCAAGACCATCGGTTTCGACGTCATGATCAAGACGGTTGGCGAGGCTACTGACTACTTCAGGAGCGAAGTGGCGACCTGGGGCAAGATGACGCGCGCGATCGGTTATTCGAGCGATTGATCGTTGTGCGAGAACACGCGCGCCCCAGTGCTGGCGCGGCCGTCGTCGCCGCCTCGTCATGCCCGGGCATAGCGCGTCGGAAGAGGCGCGTAAACGCGCTTATGACCCGGGCATCCATCGAACAAAGCGCTTCAATCGAAGAGGATGGATTGCCGGGTCAAGCCCGGCAATGACAACGAGTGGGTCAGGACCAGTCTGAGCGTCGCGCGCGGCGCTTGCCCGCCTTGCCGGCATACCCTGAGCGTTACCGGCTCACCACCACGTTGAGGATCGCGGTCCTTCCGTCTTGAGTGGCGGCGAGCGCGCTTTGCAAGGCGCCCTCCAATTCGGCGCGATTTTCGACGCGCTGGCCATGGAAGCCGAAATGGCTTCCCAACTCCTCATAGTCCGGTCCGTTGATGGTCACCCCGAAATGCAGATCTTTGCTGGCCGAGGCGCCATCGGGATAGTGATGGACGTGGCCCATCCGCATCGCTTCGTATTTCCTGTTGTTGAGGACGACGATGATGATCGGCAGCTTATGGCGCTTGGAGGCGCCGAGCGCCTGGATGATAGGGTTGTAAAGGAACGAGCCGTCGCCGACGAGCAGCGCCACCGGCCGCTCGGGCGCCGCGAGCTTGATGCCGAGCGCGGTGCCGATCCCCTGGCCGAGGCCACCCGAACCCCGAAAGAAGCTTTGCGGCGTGGTCTGCGGAAGATGCTGGCGGATGAGCGAGGAATGGGTGATCGTCTCGTCCACGTAGATCGTGTCGGCGGGCATCACCTCGCCGAGCGCGCCCATGAGCGAGAGCGGATCGATGGCGCTTCCGTTCTGCGCCTTCTCGCGCTCCGCGCGCAGCTCCGCGACGTAGCTGTCGTGTTCGCGGGTCCAACGCTGCCGCCGCGCGTTCACCGCGGCGGCATCGATCTTCGCCGACTTTGCCGCCGCAGTCAGCAACGTGAGCGACTCGGCGATATCGCCTTCGAGATAGCAGTCGGCGTGCAGACTCTGGTAGACCATGTGCTCCTTGAAGGGGTGGTCGTGGATCGCGACGATCTTGCCGCTCGTCGGCCGCCGCCGTGGCGGGTACCACGGCGCGCGAGCGCCCACGAGCAGGACGAGATCGGCATCGTCGAGCGCCTTGTACCTCCCCGTGCCGAGATAGAGCGGGTGATTGGTCGGAAAGTTTGCGTAGGCGTTGACCCGTCCGTTGATCACCGCAATGCCGAGGAGATCGGCGAACTCTGCCAGCGCTGAAAATGCCTTGGGGTCGCGTCCGGCAGTCTCCGTCACGACGACCGGGCTCTTGGCATTGCGGACAAGCTCGGCGACCTTGGCGACGTCTTCCTGCCGCGGCCGCACGGTCGGCGCTGGCGGCACCTCGCGCGCGACGGCCGGCGGCGTCCAGTCGTGCAGCATGTGTTCGAGTGCCACGTTGAGGTAGATCGGGCCCTTCGGCAGGCGCTGCGCCATCTCGCCGGCGCGGATCACGCTTTCATAGAGCGTATGGGGGCTGGTCACGGCGCGCGCCCACTTCGCAACCGGCTCGACGAAGCGCTCGATGCCGCCCACGGTGAGGCCGCCATACCACTGCTGCTCGATGTCGAGGGCGGGGTCTTCGCCGAGCGTCTGGGATTCGCCCGACATGACGACCATCGGCACTTCGTTCTGCATGGCGCCGTGGATGCCCATGCTTCCCTGCAGCACGCCGACGCCGGCGTGCAGCAGCACCGCCTGCGGCCGGCCGGTGATCAGCGTGTAGCCGGTGGCCATGTTGACCGCGAGCGTCTCGTGCCAGGACTCGACGAAGGCCGGGCCCGCCTTGTTGTCGAGTTTCTGACGCGCCAGCGCCTCCCAGACGGGCGACCATTCCGAGCCCGGGGAAGACATGATGTAGTCGATCTTGAGCTTGCGAAACGCCTCGAGGATCGCCTCGCCCCCATCGAGATAGTTCTTCATCTTGTCCTCACTCCCGCCAGTGCGTGGCGCATACCAACACCGAATTTTGGCGGTCCGCAAGCGCGGGCGTGCGGCGCGCGGGCGGGATCAGGGTTGCACCGCTCGCTTCGGGTCAGCACGGCGGACGCGGATTGACATTTGGCCGCTGCCGCCGCATCAGCGACACGCCTTTGCCCGCCGTGATCGGCCGCAACCACTTCACGCCAGGACGTTGCCATGAGACCAGCACGCAAGACACTGCGCCGCCCCGATGAGCTCGTCGCGGCCGGATTGATTCCGGGCGAACGCCGCGGCGAGATCGAAGCGGTCGCCGCGCGCTACGCGTTGGCGCTGACCGCCGACGTCGCCGAGCTCATCGATCCCGCCGATCCGCGCGACCCCATGGCGCGCCAGTTCGTTCCCGCGGCGGCGGAACTCGACGCCAGGCCCGAGGAGATGGCCGACCCGATCGGGGACGGTGCGCATAGCCCGCTCGAGGGCATCGTGCACCGCTATCCCGACCGCGTGCTGCTCAAGCCGGTCCACGTCTGCGCGGCCTATTGCCGCTTTTGTTTCCGCCGCGAAGTGGTTGGGCGCGCGCGCGCTCTCTCACGCGCGCAGCTCGACGCCGCGGTGGCCTATATCCGCAGCCATCGCGAGATCTGGGAGGTGATCCTCACCGGCGGCGATCCGCTCGTGCTCTCGCCGCGGCGTCTTGGGCAAGTCGTCGAAACGCTGGCGGCGATCGACCACGTCAAGGTCATCCGCGTGCACACCCGCGTGCCCGTGGTCGCGCCCACGCGCGTGACGGTAGCGCTCGTGCGCGCGCTGCGCGCGCCGGGCAAGGCGACCTACGTGGTGCTTCACGCCAACCACGCGCGCGAGCTCACGTCCGCGGCGCGCGCGGCCTGCGCGCGCCTAGTCGATGCCGGCATTCCCATGCTGAGCCAGACCGTGCTCTTGCGCGGCGTCAACGATGAGGCGGCGGTGCTGGGCGAATTGATGCGCGCCTTGGTCGAATGCCGCGTCAAGCCTTACTACCTCCATCACGGCGATCTCGCTCCCGGCACCGCGCAGTGGCGCACCGGCATCGACGAGGGTCAGACGCTGATGCGCGCGCTTCACGGCCGGCTCTCGGGCCTCTGCCAACCCACTTACGTGCTCGACATCCCCGGCGGCTACGGCAAATCGCCGATCGGCCCGAGCTATCTTGCCTGCATCGGCGGCGCCAACGGCACGGCGCGCTACGAGGTCGAGGACTTCAACGGCCGCCGCCACGCCTATCCGCCGGCGCCGCTCGAGACATCGGACCGCGCAAGCTCCCTGTAAAGAACCGGGAAAATCCTCACCACCACCAACTGCCGCCGCACCACATCTCGCACGTGCTGCGGCGATAGAAATTATAAAAGACCGCGGCGACGCAGCGGCCGTTCCAGTCCCCTGCAATGAGCCTGATCCGTTCCCCCGCGGCCCAGCTGAAACAGGCCGGCGTCCGTGCCGTGAACCGCGTGCCGTTGATGATGAAATTGCCGCTGTAAGGGGGCTGCACGACTTCGATCACGTGCTGCTCGGGTGGCAGATAGTACCGGTAGTACCCCCGACGTGGATATTCCATCTCGTCTGCGAGGGCCGGCGCGCATATCGACGCGGCCAAGGCGTACGCCGACATCCACTTGAGCATTTTTGGCCTCCCCCTAGTGTCCCGATTCCGAAGTTCGCAAGCCCCTGCCGCACGCTCTCCTGCGAACTTCGGAATCAAAGGGACACTAGCAAACTTGTGACTCTAGTGTGGGTTCTGGATTTGAAGTTCCTATGCGAACTCGCTGCAAATCCGTAGGAGCTTCAAATCCACCACACTAGCGGTGCGCAGAGGATAGAGGCGATCTCGAGCGCTGCCAAGGGAACACCTGCGAGGCCTGACCGACGTTGCAAACGCAAAGCTGGCGTTGCGCTCATGCTGCCAATTTTGTGGAATGTACGAACGTCATCCGCTAGCGTCACATCTCAATGCTCGTCATCTCGATAATTCTCGAAGCTCTAGTTGCGATCATAGCAATCTTGGCGGCCCGCAAAGGCAAACCGTATATCTACGGCCTTGCATTTACGTTCGGCGCTTACGTGCTCTATGATCTCGCCCGTCTTCTGCAATGGGATGTTCAGGGAGGGGTTCTTTCCGGGCTCTTCCTGCTCGCGACCATTACCGCACTGATCGCGGTGTGGGGACTGTACCGGGAACAGAGAAGCGATTAGCGCCTGGAGGAGTTCAACCATGTCAAAACTTGCTTGGATCGTCGTGCTCGCAATGCTGACGGCCGCGCCCGTGGCGGCGCAACAGAGCGCGATCCCCGACCTTCGCGGCACCTGGAAAGGCGAGAGCGAGTCGATCATCCTCGGGACGGGCAATCCGCATCATGCCGCGGCCCCGTCGGCCGAGCCGCGACTCAACAGCGTCGCGTTCACCGCGACCATCGACAAGCAGGACGGTCGCCGGTTCTCCGGCACGTTTTCCTCGCCGCGCGGCAACGAAAAGTTCGTCGCCGCGATCTCGCGTAACAACACGATTTTGGTGGTCGACGACGATGGCTATACGGTCGGCACGATCTTGGCGCCAAACCGCATGGAGTGGTGCTACATGCACCGGTCGCAAACCACGCAAATGGTATCCTGCACGGAGCTGACCAAGCAGCCGTAGCGTGGGCCGTCGCCGCCTCGGAAGTCTGCCACCCCGCTCAGATGGTCCACTCTTCACGATCGGCTTGCGCCTGCGATGCGAGGCCGGTCGGGCGCAGGATGAGCACCATCGGGGCGATGCTGACGTCATCCGCGGCCGTGCACTCTCGGTGAGCGGGCACATCGGTAACACCGTCCTTACATCTGCTATGCAACTCTCTTAGGCATCGACGCATGGAGGCTCCGTATGAAGGCGCTTTTGTATTCGGCAACGTTCGCCATTCTCGTTTCAACGCCAGTGCTCGCCGCTGATTCAGTCTCCCTCGTCGGCACGTGGGTTGGCCAGAGGGATCGAATTGCCAAGGTTGAAGGACGGCGCGGCGGGCTTGCGACCCTGGTCATAACCGAACAACAGGGCAACACCTTCGTTGGTCGCCTGAAGCGCTCCAATGCAACCGGCGACGAGGAAGAGCCGCTGTGGGGCGCGTTCACGCCCGGCGGCAAGTTGATGATGGGATCCGATGACGAAGGAACCTACATCTTCAGTCTCATCGATCAGAATACCCTCGACTATTGCTACAGCGAGACCGGCCGTTCTCCGCGATCCGTGTGCGCAAGGCTGACCCGTCAGCCTTGACCGCAGCGCTGGTCGTTCCCTCCCGCGTTTCTTTGGGCCGCGCGCGCTCGGCGGCGCGCGCGAAATCGATGTGCCAAGCGTCTGCCTGCTGCGAGCCCCACGCGCCCGGAGAATTCATTTTGTTTTCAACTCTTTTTCTAAAATGTTGCTGAGCGCTTCAACAGCGGCTCGACATTCCGGTCGTTCCCACGCTGGTTTCTTGGGGGCATCCCAACAATGGTCCTTGCGGACGGCGTTTAACATTTTCCGCGTAATGGCAGTCGGGCGACAGTCCGCTCTCTCAAAAACGGGGCTGTCCTTGCCGCCGCGCCAGTTCATGCGGTACTTAGCTTCTGCCTCGCATTCCGCCAAACTGGAAAACGGAGGAAGAAATCGCGGGTCGTTTTTGTTTCGCAGAAACTGACGTTGTTCTTCGATCAGCGCGCCGTCGCTGCGGCGATAGGCGGTGTCAAGCCAATAGATTTCCGGCTTAGCGATCTCCGGTGCGGGCCTCTCGGCCGCCTTCCTCGCCGCGTCCTCTTCGCCGCCTTTCCGGGCGGCTTTGAGGTCGTTGCTTGCGCCGTGGGCAGATCCCGCAAACGCAAAAGCCAATGCAACGATTGTAATGTAGCGCATCCGTCGATACCTCCCCGTGCCGCCACGACGGCATAGTACGCAAGAACCATCCGCAAGGTTCAGGGGCAAGTGCGGGCTGACAAGGCAACGCTCGGGCGACCTGCGTTCCCACGGAAAAGGCCCCGTCTAGATGGACGGCCCCCTTCGGCCAAGGCTGTGCCAGGAAAATCGAATTGGCGGGGATGAGTAGCGGGTCTGAAAGCGATTTTGCAACCGGCCAACTGCACGGCAGCGCCGCTTATGTCCCGTCAGAAGCGGAGAGGCTCAAAACGAGCACATCAGCAAAGTCGGAACCTATCTCACCTGCGCCTCGCCTGCCTTGATTTGGTGGCGCGCCCTACGGGACTCGAACCCGTGTTTCCGCCGTGAAAGGGCGATGTCCTAGACCGCTAGACGAAGGGCGCTTAAGGCGCGGCGACATATAAAGACGTTTGCGCGGTGCGGCAAGGAAGCGCCAATCGCCGCGAAAGGAGGCGTTTTGCCTCACCACTTGCCGCTGTTCGGCATGGAAACCCACGGTTCCTTGGGCGGCAGCGGGGCGCCTTTCTGTAACAACTCGATCGAGTGCTTGTCGGGCGAGCGCACGAAAGCCATCACGCCGTCGCGCGGCGGCCGGTTGATGGTGACGCCGGCCTTCATCAATTTTTCGCATAGCCCATAAATGTCATTGACCTCGTAGGCGAGGTGACCGAAATAGCGCGCCTCGCCGTAATCCTCGCTGTCCCAATTGTAGGTCAGTTCGACCAATGGGGCGTCGCGGCCGGTGCGCTTGCTCTCTTCCACCAACTCTTCGTCCTCTGGCGCGGCCAGGAAAACGAGCGTGTAGCGGTTCTTCTCGTCGACCCGGCGGCGCGCCTCTTTGAGCCCGAGCTTGTTGCAGTAGAAGTCGAGCGCTTGATCGAGGTTGCGCACGCGCAGCATGGTGTGCAGATATCTCATAATGTGACCTCCTGGCATCGCCTGGAACCAAACCGGATCAAGCATACATGATCGCGCCCGACGTGGAGACCGCCATCGACGAACTGCAGGAACTGGTGGAGGCTGCGCGCGTCATCGCCCCGTTTACGGGAGCCGGAATTTCCACCGAGTGTGGCATTCCCGATTTCCGCTCGCCCGGCGGGCTCTGGACCAAGAATAAACCGATCCCGTTCGATGAGTTCCTCGCGAGCCAGGAGATGCGCGACGAAGCGTGGCGACGGCGTTTTGCCATGGAGGCGCAGTTCTCCGCCGCCCGGCCCGGTCGCGGGCACCTTGCGCTCGCCAGTTTCTACCGCGCCGGCAAGGCGCCGGCCGTGATCACGCAAAACATCGACAACCTTCATCAAAGCTCCGGAATATCGGCGGAACACGTGATCGAACTGCATGGCAACAATAGCTATGCCTTATGCCTCGGCTGCGGCAAGCGCTACGAATTGTCATGGGTGCGTCAGCGGTTCACCGATGCGCGCGAACGCGCGCCCGATTGCGCCGATTGCGGCGGCCACATCAAGACGGCGACGGTTTCCTTCGGTCAGGCGATGCCGGAGCGCGAAATGCGACGCGCTGAACAATTGACTCTTGACTGTGATCTTTTTCTCGCGGTCGGCTCTTCGCTGGTGGTGTGGCCGGCTGCCGGATTCCCCTTGCTTGCCAAACGAAACGGCGCGCGTTTGGTGATTATCAATCGCGAAGCGACCGAATTCGATGAAATTGCCGACGTTGTCATACGCCAGGATATCGGAACGGTGCTATCTCCTTTCATCGTCCACTGATTCGGGAGAGGTCGTCGAGATTTGCACAGCCATCCACCTCTTTTGGCTTGCAAATGCATTTTGGCCTTTCCCGTTCGCCGCCGAATGATATCTTCATGATGGCCAAGATTCGAAGCGCACGGAAGAAGCGCCTGGACTGAGCGGCGGCGTTGGGGCGTCATGACGTCGGACGGAATTGGACCGAAGGGGCCGGGCGGCGGTTTGGCGACCGGCCGCGGCACCGGTGGCGAGATCGGCGACGAGGCCGCGAGCGTCATCGAACTCACCGGCGTCATCAAATGGTTCGACGTCTCCAAGGGCTATGGGTTCATCGTTCCCGACAACGGGATGCCCGACATTCTCCTGCACGTGACCTGCCTGCGGCGCGACGGGTTCCAAGTCGCCTATGAAGGCGCGCGCGTCGTGGTCGAGGTGCTGCAGCGCCCGCGCGGCTTGCAAGCATTCCGCGTCCTCTCGATGGATGAATCCACGGCGGTGCATCCGGCGCAGATGCCCCCGCCGCGCACCCACGTGACCGTGACGCCGACCAGCGGGCTCGAGCGGGCGCAGGTGAAGTGGTTCAATCGGCTGCGTGGCTTCGGCTTCCTGACCCGCGGCGAGGGGACGCCCGACATTTTCGTGCATATGGAGACCCTGCGCCGCTTCGGCCTGACCGAATTGCGGCCGGGCCAGTATGTCCTGGTGCGCTTTGGACCCGGGCCGAAGGGATTGATGGCGGCCGAGGTGCGCCCAGAAGGCGCGCCGCTCGGTCCGGCCTCGCACTAATCCCACCTAAAAGACCGCCGCCATGCGGGGTGCGGCCTGCAGCCGACCCGCCTTAACGCGTGTTCCCGGCGGCGTGTCCTGATCTGCAAGATCTCAGGTCTCTGCTATCATCGGCGCTCGTCAATCGAGGCCCTGTCCATGCGTCGTTGCCTGCTTGTTCTCCTCGCCGCGCTGTCCGTCCTGACGCTACCGTCCGCCGGCCTTGCCGGGCGCGTCGCGGCGGCCGAACTGCAGCCGCTCGAGATCGCAAGCAAGAGCGGCGTGCACGTCTTCGCGGTCGAGATGGCGTCGACGCCGGAGGAGCAGGCGAAAGGACTCATGTTCCGCCGCCAACTGCCGGAAGGGCAGGGCATGCTGTTCGACTTCCATCAGGAACAGCCGACCAGCTTCTGGATGAAGAACACCTATATCCCGCTCGACATGATCTTCATCCGCGGCGACGGGCGCATCCTGCGCATCGCCGAGAACACGGTGCCGCTCTCGGAGACACTCGTGCCCTCCGGCGGGCCGGTGCGCGCGGTGCTGGAAGTGATCGGCGGCACCGCCAGGAAGCTTGGCATCGCGCCCGGAGACCGCGTGGGGCACGCGATCTTCGGTGGCGGCCGATAGCTCCGTTGCGGCGGCCCGGCGCGGCTTGCTGGCGCAAACCGAACCGTGTATCGAGGCCCGGCACGGCGCCGGGGCATAGCGCAGCCTGGTAGCGCGGGAGTTTTGGGTACTCCAGGTCGCAGGTTCAAATCCTGCTGCCCCGACCACGTTGTTCGAGCACGAGCAAGCGACAGGCCATGATCGCACGCATCTACAAGCCCGCGAAGACTGCGATGCAGTCCGGCACGGCCAAGACCAAGGAATGGGTGCTCGACTACGAGCCGGAACAGCCGCGCCAAATCGAGCCGCTGATGGGCTGGACCAGTTCGGGCGACATGCGCCAGCAGGTGCAGCTGCGCTTCGACACCGCCGAGGAAGCGATCGCGTATTGCGAGCGCCACGGCATTGCCTACCAGCTCTTCAAGTCCAAGCCGGCTGAGCGGCGCGGCATCTCCTACGCCGACAATTTCGCGGTCAACCGCCGCGATCCCTGGACGCACTGATCCCAGGGGACAGAGGACAGTGGTCAGCAATCAGTGATCAGAAGAAGACATAGTTGATGCTGATCACTGACTACTGATTACTGACCTCCGCACCACCTGGCTCGCTGCCCACAGGGCGAGGCTCGCGAACGCGGCGATCAGCGCGATCATCAGAAAAAAGTTCGCCTTCGCCATGCTGCTCCAGAAGCCGCCGAGGAACCCTGCGAGAACGTCGGCGGGCAAGGTGGTCGCAAACCAAACGCCCATCATGATGGAGGTCGTGCCGGCGGGAGCGAGTCTCGAGATCAATGCGAGTCCCACCGGCGCAAGATGAAGCTCGCCGATCGTCGCAAGGACGAAGTAGCCCACAAGCCAGAGCGCGCTTGCCTTGCCGGCCGCGCTCCCTGCCGCGCCCGCCATCACCAGATTGGCGAGCGCGACGCAAAGGCAGCCGAAGGCCATCTTGCTGATCGGGAAGAGCTCGGTGCCGAGCCGGCCCTGGCGTGCCCACAGCCGCACGATCAGCGGCGTGAACACGAAGATCATGAGCGGATTGAGGGCGAGGAACCAGGGCGATGGAAACTCGCCCCGCCAAAAGCCGAGGTCGACCGACCGGTCGGTGAAATCTTCGGCCCAGAGCAGGATGGTGTTGCCTTGCTGATCGTAGGCGGCCCAGAACAGCGTGACCAGCACGCAGGTCCCGATGATAGCGAGCACGGCACGGCGCTCGCCGGCGTCGAGCGGTTTGTTCTCGCGCGCAAGCGCGCTGCCGCGCGATCGTGCGTCCGCCGGCAGCGTCCGTCGGCCGTAGACATAGATGGCGAGGCTCACGAGCATCCCCACGCCGGCGGCGCCAAAGCCGTAGTGCCAGCCGTATTGGACGGCGAGCGTGCCGCACACCAGCGGGGCCAGAAACGCCCCGACATTGATGCCGAGATAGAAGATCGAGTAGGCGCGGTCGCGCCGATCGTCCCCAGGCGCGTAGAGCGCGCCGACCTGGGTCGAGATATTCGGCTTGAACGCGCCGATGCCGACGATCAGCATCAAGAGCGCAAGGAGAAACAGCGCTTCGAACGCCATCATGAAATGGCCGATTGCCATGAACACGCCGCCGATGACCACGGTGCGATGCTGACCCAGCCAACGGTCGGCCACGAGACCGCCCAGGATCGGCGTGAAATAGGCAAGCCCGGTGTAGAAGCCGAAAAGCTGGGAGGCGAGCGGCTGCGGCTCGAGCCGTCCGAACAGGAATTCGAGCGCGGCTCTGACTGCGTCGAGACCCAGCACCGCATCGAAGCGGCCGGGGTCGAAGAGATATTTCGTCATGTACAGCACGACCAGCGCGGCATTGCCGAAGTAGGAAAAGCGCTCCCAGGCCTCGCTCGCGAACAGGACAGCGAGCCCGCGCGGATGGCCGAGAAAGTCGCGGCCAACAGGGGGTATTGTCGCCGCCTCACGCCCGACCTGCGGGATCATGCGCGGCTCCCCGGCAGGCATGCGTAGATGTCGCCGGAATTGGCGGCTTGCGGCAGGGTGCGAAGCCAGACCGTGATCTCTTCGGCGCTCACCCAGTCACGATAGACGAGGGCATGGCTCTCGCCGAGCACGGCGTTGTAACGTGTATAGCCGAGCTCAGCGCAGCGGCTGACGCAAGCCTCCGCCACGCCGCGTTGAATGGTGGTGAATTCGAACGATAGGGTCGGGGAGGGGCGCGTGAGCCCGGCCAGCGCCTCCGATTCGGAACCCTCCACGTCGATCTTGATGAAGACGGCGGCCCCATGCTGCGCGACCAGCATGTCGAGCGTCATGACCGGCACGTCGATGGTTCTGCTCCATGCTTGTCCTTCCCAGCCTGGCGCACCGTCGGCCGCCTTGCGGAACGCGTCCGAGGCGGTGGAGACCGTTGGGTTGTCGACGTTGAGGCTGAACTCGAGCATTCCCGCGCTGCGGCCGATCGCGACCGGCACGATGGCGACCGCACGATCGCGGCCGTAAAGGAGTTTCAGCGTCTTGACCAGCGCAGGCTGCGGCTCGACCGCCACCACGCGCGCGCCCAGGTGGCGCAGGACGGCGATGCGGTCGCCCACATGCGCGCCAATATCGAAGACAAGATCGCCCGGCGCCACGAACCGGCTGTAAAGACGCTCCATCGCCGCACGGCGCGCGCCGTTGCCATAATAAATCCGCAGCGAACGTGCGACGCCGCGGATGGTCCGCCAACAGTCGTACCAACGGTCGTACCAGGACTCGTACCGGGCCGCGTCCATGACCGGTTTATGACGACGCCGGCTGCGACAGCTCGATCGCAGGCAGCTTGAGCGCGCGCAACTCCGGCGGCGGCAGCGCCTCCTCCGGCAATCGGTCGAGCCCGGCCGCGATCAGGGCGCGTCCGAGCGCGGGCGCGGCGGTCGCCACCGCGAGCGGGATCGAGAGCAGCGGACCGGCCGCAATGAGCAAGGCATAAGGAACGGCCGAAGGCGCGGCCACCGCGAGCAGCAACACGGGCGCGAGGGCGATCAAGGTCTGGGGCCAGAACTGCCGGCAGGCGAGCGACCACGGCACCTCGTGGTCGTGGCGCGCCTGCGCGCCCCAGTCGAGCGAGCGGCCCGACAGCAGACGCACGAGAAACAGCGTGTGGCTCGCCCACATGATCGGTGCGACCAGCACGACGAAGACGATGGTAATCATGAAGCTCGCGCTGAACCGCACTCCGCCGCTGAACAGATGCCGCAGCTTGGGGCGGGTCAGCACGTCGATCACGGTGGCGATGTTGGGCGCAAACCACATCGCCAGCACGAGGACGAGAACGGCGATTCCCGCATCCCACCGCATGAAATCGGCCGGCGTCGGCGCGAGCGCAACCGCCGCGCTGCCGATCAGCAACAGCCCCATCCAGGCCGGAGAGCCGAGGAACATCAGGATGGCGAAGGCGAGCTGATAACGGGACAGAAGCGGCAAGCCCGGCATGCGCAAAAAGTGCCAATACTGCATGTTGCCCTGGCACCAGCGCAGATCGCGGCGGATGAATTCGACCAGCGTGGGCGGATTCTGCTCGAAGCTCGAGCCTTCCCCCGCCAGCACGCGCACCCCGTAGCCCGCGCGCCGCATCAGCACCGCTTCGATCTGGTCGTGGCTGAGCACGTGGCTCTTGACCAGCGCGCCGTCCGCAAGCACGGGCAGCTGACAATGCGCCGCGAAAGGGGCAATGCGCACGATGGCGTTGTGGCCCCAGTATGGCCCGCAATCGCCTTGCCACCAGGCGCTGCCGATGGTGTAGGAGCGCATGCTAAGCCGCATGCCGAACTGGAAGATGCGGGCAAAGGCGCTGGCCGAAGGCATCCCGATGACCAGGCTTTGCACGATGCCGAGCCGCGGATCGATCTGCATGATGCGCACGAGCTTGAGCACGAGGTCGATGGTCATCACGCTGTCGGCGTCGAGCATGATTGCGAAGTCGTGGTTCTTGCCCCAGCGCTCGCAGAAGTCGCGGACATTACCGGCCTTGAACCCGATATTTTGCGCGCGACGACGGTAGGTCAGCGCGACCTGCCCGCGCCATGCCGCCGCCAGCGCCGCGAAGCGCGCGTCCTCGGCGGCGGCGATGTCAGTCTCGCTGGTGTCGCTGAGCACGTAGACATGGAAGCGCTCGCCGACGCCGCGCGCGGCGAGGCCTTCCATCATCGGCTCGAGCATGCGCACGACCCGTTCGGGCGGCTCGTTGCGGATGCACAGCAGCACCGCGGTCGATGCCGTGATCGGCTCGTCCCCCCGCACGCGGCCGGCAACCGGCATAACCGCCGCCACCGGGTCGCGCGCAAAGCGCATGATCAGCAGGCCGACGGTCGCATTCCAGAAGCCGATCACGTACCAGGGCAGCGTGACGGCGAAGAGCACGATCAAAACGAGGTCGACGGCGCCGAAACCACCGGGTGTGAGCGCGATCGCGGCGAGCCAGATCAGGCCGGCCATCGTCAGTCCGACGCTTAGGAAAACCAGCATCGGGCGCCATGCGGACAGGGTGGCGGGCGCGGCGATCATGACCTCGTCGCGGGGGGAACGTTCGAGCATGGAAGGGCTTTGCGTGTCTTTTCGGGCGTTTGAGGATATAGCGGTGTGCGTCCAAGTCCAATGCGGGAGGCGTGACGCGTGTTACCCTTTATTTGTACCGCATGCCGGATTTGTATCGCTTGCCGGCTCCGCGGGGGCATCTTCCGGGGGCAATGACAACCGAGACTATGGCCAAGATGCAGGGCAAGGCCCTCTGGTATGTCGGCCCCGGCCGTGCCGAGCTGCACGAAGAGGCGGTTGGCGCGCCCAAGCCCGGCGAGGTGCAAGTGCGCGCGCTGTTCGGCGCCATCAGTCGCGGCACGGAGCGGCTCGTTCATGCCGGCTGCGTGCCGGTGAGCGAGTACGAACGTATGCGCGCGCCTTTGATGGGGGGGACATTTCCCTTCCCGGTGAAATACGGCTACGCGACCGTCGGGCGGGTCGAGGCTGGGGCCGCCGAATTGCGCAAGCGCGTCGTTTTCAGCCTGCATCCCCACCAGAGCTTGTTCACCCTGTCGGCGCAAGCGGTGGTTCCCGTTCCCGAGGGTGTGCCGCCGCGGCGCGCCGTACTCGCGGCCAATATGGAGACCGCGCTCAATGCGGTGTGGGACGGCGCGCCCGGCCCGGCCGACCGCATCGCGGTCGTGGGCGGGGGGCTCGTCGGCCTTTTGGTCGCGTATCTATGTGCGCGGTTGCCGGCGGCTGAGGTGACGGTGGTCGATATCGCTTCCGCGCGTGCCAAACCCGCGCACGCGATCGGCGCCCGCTTTGCCGGGCCCGACGGCGCGCCGAGCGATTGCGATCTCGTCTTCCACGCGAGCGGCACCGCCGCTGGTTTGACGACTGCGCTGCGGCTTGCGGGCGAGGAGGCTCCCATCGTCGAGCTGAGCTGGTATGGGAGCGGCGACGTCGCGGCGCCGCTGGGCGAAGCATTCCACAGTCGGCGGCTGCGGCTCATATCGAGCCAGGTCGGCGCCGTCGCGCCGTCACACCGCTCGCGGTGGACGCATCAGCGGCGCCTGGCGGCGGCGCTTGCGCTCCTCACCGAGCCGGCGCTCGATACCCTCCTGGCCCCCGCCGTGGCTTTCGACGAGCTGCCGGCGAAATTGCCTGCGGTTTTCGGTTCCGACTCGAACGTGATCTGCCCGCTGATCCGCTACCCGGCGGCTGATGACGCACACTGACGCAGAGGAATACCCGTGTACGCGGTTGAAGTCTCCGACCAGATCATGATCGCCCATTCCTTCCGCGGGGACGTTTTCGGCCCGGCGCAAAAGGTGCATGGCGCGACGTTCGTCATTCGCGTGGCCTTTCTCGCCGATGAACTCGACGCCCATGGCATCGTCGTCGACATCGCGCGCGCCCACGAAGTGCTCAAAGAGGCGCTCGCCCCGCTCAACTATCGCAACCTCGACGAGCTGCCGCAGTTCAAGGGCGTCAACACCACCACCGAATTCTTGACCAGGTATCTCTTCGATCACCTCGCGGCTGCAGCGCGCGCGGGCAAGCTCGGCCGCGACGGCCGCGAGCTCAAATCGATCCGTGTGACCGTCGCGGAATCCCCGCTTGCGCGCGCCTGGTACGAGGCGCCGTTGTGGTAGGGGAGGCCTCCTTCGCGGTGCCGGGCGACCTTGCGACCCCAACCGGCGGCTATGCCTATGACCGGCGGATCATCGCGGAGCTTTCGGCGGCGCTCGCTTGGCGCATCGAGGTCGTCGATCTCGGGGACGGATTTCCGTATCCCGCGGCCGGTACCCGCGCCACCGCCTGCGCACGACTTGCGGCGCTGCCACGCCATCCCGTCGTGATCGACGGCCTCGCCTTCGGTGTGCTGCCGGAGGCCGCCGCGACGCTGCGGGCGAGCCATCGGTTGGTGGCGCTGGTGCATCATCCGCTCGCGCTCGAATCGGGGTTGAGCGCGGCCGATGCGGCCTCTTTGCGCGCGAGCGAACGCTCGGCGCTCGTCTGCGCGCGGCACGTCATCGCGACCAGCGCAACCGTCGCGCGGCTCCTGGTCGCCGACTACGGCGTTGCGTCCGGCCGCCTGAGCGTCGTGGAGCCGGGGACGGATCGCGTTTCGGCACCGCCGCGCAACCGCGAAGGCGTGGTGAAGCTGCTCGCGGTCGGGTCGGTAATCCCGCGCAAGGGCTACGATGTGCTGGTAGCCGCACTCGCCCGGCTCGGGCATTTGCCCTGGCGGCTCGTCATTGCCGGTGATTGCGGGCGCAGCCAGCAAACGTCTCGCGGGCTCAGGGCTGAGATCGCGCGCCTTGGGCTTACCGACCGCATCAGCTTGCTCGGCGCCGTGGCCTCCGAGCAGATGTCGCCGCTCTACACATCCGCCGATCTGTTCGTGCTGCCCTCGCGCTTCGAAGGCTACGGCATGGCCTATGCCGAGGCCATCGCCCATGGCGTGCCGGTCATCGGCACCACCGCGGGCGCGATTCCGCAGACGGTATCGGCCGACGCGGGCGTGCTCGTGGCGCCCGACGACGTCGAGGCGCTCGCGGCGGAATTGCAGCGGCTCATTGCGAGCCGGGACGAACGCGAGCGCCTCGCCGCCGGCGCCCGCGCCGTCAAGTTTCCGTCCTGGAGCGAGCAGGCCGCGCGCTTCGCCCGCGTGCTGGAAAGCCTCGCATGAATGGCTTTTCCCCCGACTGGCTGGCGTTGCGCGAGACCTATGATCTCGCCGCGCGCAACGCCCAAGTGCTCGACACGGTCGCCAACGCGTTCCTTGGGCAGGCAGCGATCTCGGTCGTCGATCTCGCCTGTGGCGCCGGCGCGACGCTGCGCGCGGTGGGACCCCATCTTCCGCCGCGTCAGAGCTGGCGGTTGGTCGACAACAGTCTCAGTCTTCTGGCGCGGGCCTTTGCCCCCGAACATCCGCCGTACGTCAACGTCACGACCACGCCGCTCGATCTCGCGCGCGACCTCGAACTCGCCCTCGATGGCCCGCTCGATCTCGTCACCACGTCGGCGCTGCTCGACCTTGTTTCGCCCGAATGGCTCGATCGCCTCGTTGTCGAAGTCGCGGCGCGACGGCTGCCGTTCTATGCGGCGCTGACCTACGACGGCCGCGCCGTCGCCGCACCGCGGCAGCGTTTCGACGACGAGCTCGTGGCCGGCTTCAACCTCCACCAGCGCACCGACAAGGGCTTCGGGCCGGCGCTCGGGCCGAGCGCGGCGGCGCGGGCCGCCGAGCGGTTCCAGCGTTTCGGATACGCGCTCGTGCAAGGCCGCTCGGATTGGGTATTCGGACCCGACGATCGGACCATTCAGGACGCCCTCTTTACCGGCTGGGCGGAGTTGGGGCCGCTGACCACGGGCTTGTCGGCCGACGAGATCGCGGGATGGCTCGCCCAGCGTCGCGTCCATCTGGCCGCGGGCCGTTCGCGCTTGCGCGTTGGTCACGTCGACATTTTTGCGCAGTCGATCGGCACCCGTTGAGCGCTGAGATCGCAGTCGAGCAGCACGTCGCCACCGAGCGCGTGGACGCGCATGGGCGCGCGCACCGCCTCGTCGACGCGCTCGATCGGCGGCAGCGTGAGGCTCGATCGTCCGCCGCCCAGGATGATCGGAGCGACCAGAATATGCAGGCGGTCGAGACAACGGGCGGCGAGGAACCGCGACACCGTATCGGCTCCGCCCTCGATCAGGATGCGCTGGAAACCGCGCGCGGCCAGCGCGGCAATGATGGCGGCGGGGGCGAGTTGGCCGTTCGTCGCGGCAACCGGCACGATTTCGACGCCGCCGGGAAACCGCGCGCGCGCGCCGGCGGCGGTGACCACGAGCCTGCGCGCACCATCGGCCGCCAGCACGCGTGCGGTCGGCGGCAGTCGGCCTGTCGGATCCACGATGACACGCGCCGGGTTCGGGCCCTCGACGCGCCGGACGGTCAATAGCGGATCGTCCGCGATCGCCGTGCCCACGCCGATCACCACCGCGTCGACCAGCGCGCGCAGCCGGTGCAGATGGGCGAGGCCCGCCTCGCTGTTGATGTAGTGCGAGTGTCCGGTGAGCGTGGCGATGCGGGCGTCGATCGACTGGCCGCATTGGCCGACCAAAACGAGATCGTCGATCACGCCCTTGCGCAGCGGTCCGAAAATGTCCTCCCAGGGCGGCGGCAAGGAACCATCGGCGGTGCGAAACGTTTTCGGTACCGGCGCCCACGATGAGGCGGGGCCGGAGCGATCTTGAGTGCCACCGGGTTCACTCCGATCCCCCTTGGCAGAGCGGCCACCTGCCATCGTCGAATACCTGCTTTCGGAGCTTGTTGCTTCGTGCCATGATATTTCGCGCGAACGTCAGTGCAAACGCGCGCAACGAAAAAGAGGCAACCCGCGGAATAAAATCCGCTGGGGCGCGTTCTTATTCCGTCGATGTGGTTTTGCGGGTGCGACCCAGAGACGTGTGTCATGGTTGGGAGTGAGACGTCGGGCCTGTTTGGCACGCCCAAGCAAGTCGCCGTAGAGCGTGGTCTTGCCGAATTTCGGTGCGGGCGGCCGGTCATCGTGACATCAGCCGACGAACGGATGGCGGCCTTGCCGGTCGACGGCATGACCGACCAGGGACTTGCCTCCTTTCGGACGTTGTGCGCGCCGGGGCGGCCTCGTCTGCTCGTTACAGCGCGCCGCGCCCGCGCGCTCGGGCTCGATGCCGCCGGCCCCACCGGTTTAGCCATCGGCGATCTGCACGACGCAGCCGCGATCTTTTCACTTGCGGCCGAAGCGCAGGTCACCCGGCATCTCGAGGTCGTTGCCGTCAGCAAAATGGCGCCGGCGGTAATCGAACTCGCCAAGCTCGCCCAGCTGCTGCCGGCGCTGCTCGTTGCCGACGGCAGGACGACGACGATTGATGCAAGCGACCCGCCGCTCATCAGCGTGGCCGCCGACGCGGTGGCGCAATTTCGGCACGCCGCCATCGGGTCGCTTGCCGTCGTGGCCGAAACGGCCATCCCTCTCAATGGCGGACTCCAGGCTCGGTTCGTGGTCTTTCGCGACGCGATCGGTGGCACGCCCATCGCCGTCATTGTCGGAAAACCGGATCTCGCGCGGCCGGTCTTAGTGCGATTGCATTCGGCTTGCCTGACGGGAGACGTGTTCGGCTCGCGGCGATGCGACTGCGGCGATCAGCTTCGCCTGGCGCTCCCGCAACTCGAGCAGCACGGCGGCGGGATCATTCTTTACTTGGAGCAGGAGGGCCGCGGCCTCGGCCTCGCCAACAAGATCCGCGCCTATCAGCTGCAAGACGCCGGTCTCGATACCGTCGACGCCAACACCGTGCTCGGCTTCGACGACGACGAACGCGATTACGGCGTCGCGGTGCGCATGCTGCAATTGCTCGGCTGCACGCGGGTGCGGCTGCTGACCAACAACCCGGCGAAGCTCGCCGGCCTCTCCCACGCTGGCATCGACGTATCGGGGCGCGTGCCCCTGCATGGGCCGATCAATTCCGATAACCGACGCTATCTCACCGCCAAGGCGCGGCGCGCCGGGCACCAGCTCGATCACATCCTCGGCGTGCTCGCCGGGCCTGATGAGGACTCGCGCGAGCGCTGATCCGCACGCGGCCGATTCGGGGTGTGGTCGCGGCGGGCGAGCACGGCGGCCACCGCGCCGGCAATCGTTGCGAGCACGCACCAATAGGCATAGCGGAAGTCGGCCGCCACGCCGAGCACGAAGAAGGTCATGACATAGACGGTGGCGGAGGCGGTCACGCCGAGGGCGAAGGCTCCCGCGGGCGTCGATCGCGCCCCCCAGGCGCAAACACCGATCGCGACGGCAAGGACGAGCCAAAGCCCGGGGCGAAACAGCCAAGTCGGCTGAAGTTGGTCGTGCAGCGCGACGAGCGGGGTGAAATATGGGCTGTGGCCGTAGGCCGAGGCCGGATCGAGCCAATCCCAAACCGGCAGGACGAGATTCGAGCGGCCGAGGAATTGCCACGTGAAGGTCGCGCGGTGGCTCAGATAGGCGACGGGGTGCGCCGCAAGCGCATGCCACCATGCCTCGATCAGCCGCGGCGTGCCGAAGATCACGTCGTCGGGGCGCTCCAGCCGCCGCATCACGAACGGGCAGGGCTCGACGTGCCAATAGGAATCCCAGCGGGCCGGGTCGTAGCATTTGCCGATCAACAGCGCCGTCTGATCGCGGCTCCATGATACCGGGAACTGGTTTTCTCCGGCGAAGTGGGTGACGCCGCCGAGATCGAAGACGACGATCGAGTGCAGCGGATTCTGCCGTTGCGCGTCGAGAAGACCGTAATAGACGAGGGGGATGAGCGCATAGAACAGGACGAGCGCGGGCAGGAAGACGATCGCCACTCGCTTCAAATCGAAGCGCATGGGCCAAATGACATAGGCGGCAAGCAGCGGTGCTGCGACCACGGCATTGGGCCGCAGCAAGACGCCGAATGCGATCAGCAGCAGCGCCAAGGCTTGAAACGGCGCGCGCAAGCGCGCGGGTCGATCAGCCGCCGCGAAGGCGAGCACCGCCGCAACAAGCCAAATGACGGCGAACAGGACGTCGCGCCAGATCATGCCGACGAAAAAGAATGCCGGCGGCATGAACGCGAGCAGCGCCGTCGCAAGCCCGAGCCAGAGCGAGCGGCGCGCCGCGATGAGCGCGAGCGTGCCGAAGGCGAGCCAGTACACGGCGGTGGTCAGCAGGAACATGCTCGACGGCCCGGGCGCGATCGGATCGATCAGCCACCAGAGCACCGCCATCGCGGGCGATTGCCAATCGCCGAAGCGCCAGGCCATGGCGTCGGCGTAGACATAGCGGGCATCGGCGGTGCTGTAGCCCGGGTAGAACACGAGCACGGTCAGGGCATAGCCGGCCGCCACGGTGACGAGGACAAGCAGCGATGCCCTCTGCCGTGACAGAGCCTTGCCTGCGATCGCCTCGCGATGCTCGACGGCAGCCATCACCATGATCCAATGCGGGCGCGTATCCGGCCCTACATTGGGATCATAGCTTAGAGCAGCGCCGCCTCGAGCCGACGTTGGCGCTCAAGGGCAAGATTTTGCGCCGGCGCAGGATCGGCGGGCGGGCCGATCTGGGTGCTTTAACTTAGAACGGGTGGGCCCAGTATTCGGCCGGAAGGCTTCTGCCCTGCTTGACCATGATCTCATGGGGCGAGAGCGGCGCCGACGTCTCGGTGGCCTGCACGGGGCCTGCACCTTTCGACCTGGCGAATGTGGCAATCGACCAGACTACGGCCGTCGCGGTGACGACCACTATTGCGACGAAAAGAATGCTCTTGCGCATCGTGTCACCCTTTTCAGCGTGATGAGCTGGTGACTGCTTTGGCATATCGTTCGCGGCCCCGAGGTGAGGGGCATCACACGCGGGCTGATTTTTCGTCATAGCCCGTAGCTATCGCGGGCGTCGGCGGCACGCGCGCGGTTGACGCGCATGCAATGCGCGTGGATAGGCTCGCAACGGCCATCGCGGCGTGCATCGCTCGAAGCTCGGCGGTGCGACGCTTTACGGACCAGCAAAACGGCTGAAGTGGCGTCCCCGGCAGAACTAGCCTAATCGAACAATCTCAAATGGTTGGATTGGCGAACCCTGCCGCACGCCCACATTGGCATCAAAGATGAATTTGCCACGTTGGCTAACCGGGTGAGCCGCTCTATCTTTGGGGGCATTCGTCCATGCTTCGTCCCGCCCCATATCTCTCCCGAAAGCTGACCCGGCCCCTCGTCACCAAAGATGGCGGCACGCTGCGCACGGTCCTAGATGCCCGCACATACATGCTGCGGCTGTCAAAGGATCGGGAGCGCAGCGCCCAATGGCAGCGAGCGGCCGAATTGCTATTGACGCAGGCTGACGTGCCGAGGTCAGCAAGCAGGTTGAGCTTGCGCTATTCTACGACGCCAAGCTCGACGTTGGGGGCGACGGCATGACCGTTCTGATCCTCAAATACGCATCGGCTTCTCGTCCCTCGGGCGAGTGGAACGATGACGACTTTGACGTGCTCGCCGATGGCGCCGTCGCAGACAAACCGAAACTGCTCGACTCCCGCCCGAAAGAGGCGCATGGTTTCAGGCATCACCGGCCAATAATAACTTAGAATGCAGGCGTCGGTGGCCGAGAGACCGGTTGCGCTCCCGCCTGTAATCCTCGGGAGGTGCGCCATGCTCCAAAATCTGAGCAAAGACATCCGTGAATGCTACCTGCATGCCAAAGAATGCAAGCGGTTCGCTGAAACCGCCCGTACTCCGTCTGCAAAAGGGGTTTATCTTGCGATGGAGCGTCGTTGGTTATCGTTGGCCCACAGCTACGAATTTACAGAACGGCTATCGAATTTCACCGTGCCCTTCAGCAAGCGCGAACATCAAAAATGAGCCGCTCCGGCGCAAGCCCAGCACACCCATCACCCTGCGGCAGGGTGCGCGAGTGATCGAGGACAGCCGGCGCCTGCGCGTTCCGTGAGGAACCTCTGGCGCGCCCGTGAGTTTGCGAAGCGGAGCCCTCGTGGCAATCGCCCTTGGACGAAATGGGGGTTCCCGAGACCCCGCCCGATCAACCTCCCTTTGGAATGCCACACTCGGGCGGGGTTCTCGTTGGCGAACCGACCCGCTTTATCGGCGCGGCAGGGGCGGCGATTAGAGAGAAAGTTTAGCCGGCATGTTTGGAACATTCGCGTTGACGCAGGCGTTACTTTTCCGCAGCACTAATTTTTCAAACAAAAGGGAGGTAAACGATGAAACGTGCTCTCATCACAATCGCAACTGTGGGCCTTTTGGCTCCGACCGCCTGGGTGGCGGGGGCGAATGCACAATATGGCGCTCCGGCCCCAGCCTACGGTCCTGCCCCAGCCTACGCTCCTGGGCCAGCCTACGCCCCTGCGCCGGCCTATGGCCCTTCTCGAAGATATGCCCGTCGAGCCTACCGTCGCACTGCTCGTCAGACCTATGGCGCTCAGACCTATCCAGGCGCTCCCCCTGCGGTCTATGCCGGTGGTACGGCCTTCACCCCTGGCTCTGGTGGGCCGCCCTACGCCGTTCCTCCTCGAACATATGCCGCACAATCTGCCCAACCGAATGAATGGTACGGCCCAATGAGACGCGGCAATATGTGCACGACCCACGTCGACGTCAATCGCGGTTACGGCTACGAAGCGGCGTGCAAGAAGTGAGTGTGTGACAAGAGCCCCGCGCTGAGCGGGGCTTTTTCTTTGCAGGCCGCTCGGCACGCCACCGGGCGGCCTTCTTGTATGGGGGGTGCCCATGATGCCCGCGCCTTTGTGCCCGTTGGTGATGCCGGCAACGCTCGGCACTCTGCGCTGCCCATCTAGGAGAAGGTCGATCCCACAAGCGGGATCAAGCTCGCCAAGGTGAAAGACACCGGCGGCCATGCGACCTGGACGGAATCCGATATCGAGCAATACCGGGTACGTCATCCGCTCGGAACGCGCCCGCGCCTACCCCTCGAATTGCTCTATTGGACCATGCAAGCCCGACAGGATGCTGTGAGGCTTGGCCGGCAGCATCTTTCAGGCGGCATTCTTTCGTTTCGACGCAGCAAGACCGGTAACCCGGTCGATATTCCGATTTTGCCGGAGCTGCAAACAGCGATCGATGCCATGCCGAAAGCGGAACGCAATATGACGTTCCTAGTGACCGAACAAGGAAAACCGTTTACGCCGGCTGGTTTTGGCAATTGGTTCCGCGGTCAATGTGACGCGGCGGCTATCTCAAAGAGCGCGCACGGGCTGCGCAAGGCAGGCGCGACACGATTTGCTGAAGCTGGAGCAACCGATCACGAAATCATGGCGTGGGGCGGTTGGACAACGTTGAAAGAAGTTCAGCGATACACCAGAGCAGCGAACCGAAAGCGGCTCGCGTTGCACGCGGCCGAAAAACTCAAAACGGGAACGAAATTGGCTAACCTTGAAACCCGGTTAGCCAATCAGGGCGAAAAGCCTGAATATTCAAATAGCGAATTTGAAGATGGCGTGACACAGCGGGGCAGCGGCAGCGACTTAGCTTGTCCAACCGCCGCTAAAGCCCCTATTGAGCGCAAAAGACAATTCCCGGCGATGTCCAGCCCCCGAGTCGGCGATTAGGAGGTGATGTGAGATCGTGGGCCCGCCGAGCCAAATTTGTCAGCACCACTGGGCGGAAAATTGCAAAACGTGACGGGGGTGAGCCAGGGGAAGGGGAGGTCACTTATTGCTCTATTAAACCTCGTAAACCCCGCCGGAGCAGGTTCAAAAACTGCAGATGGGGGAGGGTGAAGCGTCCTTACCGGCGCGGGTGCGGGTCGAGGGGGCGGGCGTGAAGCGTAGCTTCGAACAACGCCAACGTGATGAGAACGAGCGAGTGCAGGACGGTACTCGTTAAGACGCAGATCGGGATGCCCGCTTTCGGGGGCAAAGCGGACAACATTCGCTCAGTCTGAGCCTCTCCATTTCCGCTTTTGATGCTGTGGACGGCGCCCACTCTGCGGCATCAAGGTGCCATAGGGTGGCTTCGTCGAAACGAACCACTTTGAGGGGAGCCGTCCATGGGCGAGGTTAGCACGATCGGT
>Ga0306924_10000314_pt1 | contig 40065 bp, 40 predicted proteins | sample sta12Can44000111_FD_203756 | JGI IMG/M metagenome (GOLD analysis project Ga0306924, IMG submission 203756) | Lab enrichment of tropical soil microbial communities from Luquillo Experimental Forest, Puerto Rico - statanox.12C.anox.44.000.111 (v2)... | ecosystem: Environmental > Terrestrial >... | reverse complement strand
GCGTGATCCCGGAGTAAGGTCAGTAGCACCGAATGATATTGACGGTCTTCTCAGTGCCGTAATACCCGCCGGGAAACGTAAGGGTCTCCTCGGGGCAGCTCGGCGTGTAGGGTCGTTCGGAAGGGTTGACCGCCGGCGGACACCGATGCGCCCAATCCCAGGGGATATCATAGGTACAGGTGCCGCGGACCTCGCCCGACACCGGCTGCCCTCCACTGATAACGGGTTCGGCGTACGGAGCGAAGGAGTAGTCGCCATAACCGGGCCAGAAGGCTCCGAGATTGTTTCCGAGATTGTTTCTGCGGTGATGCCGGAAGAAATGGCCAGACGACGGATGAGAGATGGAATGCCCTGGTCCGGCCTTGGCGAAGGTTTCGCTCGGGGCAAACACGAGCGCCATCGTGCCGAGACACCCGATCAACGCTCCATACATTTTATATGTCATGACACGCACTAATTCGTTGGTTGCTGGGCAGCTTGCGGCGGACGCTATGTCCCGCCTTTGGTGCCCGCAAACGCATAATTAATTTTTGGTTAAAATGTAATGTTAACAAGGGCGCCAATCGGTCCGAAACAGCGGAACGGCGGCCATCAAAGGGCGTTCACTACCGATGCTTCCCCATCCCGCTGACCCCGCCGCCGCTCCATCGTGATTTCGGCCAGAATCGACATCGCGATCTCCTCCGGCGTGATGGCACCGAGGTCGAGGCCGGCCGGCGCCTTGACGCGATCGATCGCGCTGGCTTCGACGCCCTCTGCGATCAGCTTCGCACGCAGGGCCTCCATCTTGCGACGGCTGCCGACAAAGGCGAGATATGAGGTCTGCACCGCCAGCGCGGCGCGCAGCGCGGCCTCATCGCCCTTGCCCTGGGTCGAGACAACGATGAAGCGCTTTGCCTCGTGCAGCTCGCCCAGCCGAAAACTGTCGACCAGCATGTCGACCCCGGGCGTCTCGAGGAGATCGGCGGCGGGCGCCGCAAGCGTGACGTGATAGCCGAGCTGCCGCGCCTGGGTCGCGAGCGATAACGCCACCGGGCTCGCGCCGAGGATCACGAGCGAAGGATGCGGCAACATCGGCTCGACGAAAATATCCATCGTGCCCTTGCTTGGACACATGTTGGCGGCGAAACGGACGCCGTCTTTGGCCTCGCCGGGCTTGACGCCGAGTTCGGCGAGCAGATTCTCCGGCTGCACCGACACCATGCGCGGCTCGCCGTCGGCCAGCGCATCGCGCGCCGCCTTGAGCACCGCACCCTTGGCGCAGCCGCCGCCGATCCAGCCCGCCACTATGGTTCCGTCCGGACGGATGATGGCCTTTGCGCCGGCCTTCGCCGCAGTCACCGAGACCGTGCGAACGACCGTTGCCAGCACGAACGGCTGTTCAGCCGCCTTCATCTGCGCGGCCAGGTCCATCACCTCGACATGAACGGTTTTATGGGCGGTCATGGACGCCCTCCTCTACAATTTCGCCAGATAGGGCTCGAGCGCGGCCAGGCTCTTCAGCGTATTGGCCGGCGCGTAGAGATCGACATGAGGCAGCGCGGCCTTGATGCCTCGCGCCTCGGGCGCATAGCCTTCCCAGGCCATCATCGGGTTGAGCCAGACGATGCGGCGGCAGCGTCTGCCAAGTGTCGCCATCTCGCGGCCGAGCAGCTTCGCATCACCTGTCTCGTAGCCGTCGGACACGATCATCACACAGCTGCGCGAGTGGATCACCCGCGGCGCATGCCAGCGATTGAAGGTCCTTAAGCTCTCGCCGATTTTCGTGCCGCCGCCCGCGCCCTGCGCCAGCAGCGACAGGCGGTCGAGCGCGCGGCCAGCGTCCTTTTCCTTCATCGCATCGGACACATGGGCAAGGCGGGTGTGGAACAGGAACGCCTCGGCCTCGCGGAATTCGTCGAGCACGCCGTGGATGAAGCGCAGGAACACCGCGGTGTACATGCTCATCGAGCCGGAAGCGTCGAGCAGCACGATCAGCCGTAGCGGCTTGTCCTTGCGGCGGCGCTTCACCAGCGAAATCGGCACGCCGCCGTGGCTGATGTTGCGGTGGATAGTGCGGCGAAGATCGAGCCGGTAGCCGCGCCGCCGCAACAGATCGCGCCGCGTCAGCCGCGTTCGCATCGCTTTTGCGAGCCGCGCTGCCGCCTCATGGGCCTGCTCGACCTGATCGGGATCGGCCAGCTTGCGGAAATCGACCTCAGCCAGATTTTCGGCAGCCGAGGCGCCTTCCATTCGCCCTTCGCCGCCGCCAGCGGGTGCATCGTTACCAGATGGAATCTGGTCGGTTGCGGACTGGCCGCCCTTAGCCATGTCCTTGTCCTGCAGGTTTTTCAGCGACGGATTGTTTGCAGCTTTTGCCGAGCCGATCGTCAGCGAACGCGAGCGCACCCGCTTGCCCAGCCAGAAAGCGTCGAAAATTCCATCGAATTTGTCCCAATCGGACCGCCGCGCCGAGAACAGATGCTTGAAGGCCGAACGCAACAGGGGAGGTCTCGCCGCAAAGCCCTGTGCCATCAACGCCGCCGCGTCGCGCCCTTCGGCAAGACCCACCGCAAAACCGTTGTCGCGGAGCGTGCGCAGGAACGCCGCAAGCTTCGTCGAAACCAGGCGGGAGACCTCGTCCAGTTCGTCATGGGAGGGAGTGGTGCCGCAGCAGCTCATGCGACCTTCCCCAACAGCCGTTCGGCCACCTCACGGTTGAGGCGCGTGCGGTCCTCGTGCGTCTTGAGCAGGCACATCAGGGTTTCATGCACCAGTTCGGGAACGTCGTGCAGATCGTGCACGTCGAGGCCGACCAGGGCTGCGGCCCAATCCAGCGTCTCGGCCACGCCCGGCACCTTGCGCAGCTCTTCTTTGCGGATGCTTTCGACCATGCGTGCGATCTGCAGCGACAGCGAGGCGCTGGCGCCATCGATCCGCGCCATGATGATGCGCGCCTCGCGATCGACATCGGGATAGTCGACATAGTGATAGAGACAGCGGCGGCGCAGCGCGTCCGACAATTCGCGGGTGGCGTTCGACGTCAGCACGACGTGCGGAATGCTGGTCGCCTTGATGGTGCCAAGCTCGGGGATCGACACCTGGAAGTCCGACAGCAACTCGAGCAGGAACGCCTCGAATTCGTCGTCGGCGCGGTCGATTTCGTCGATCAGGAGCACCGGCGGCTTGTCGCGCCGGATCGCCGCCAGCAACGGGCGCTCCAACAGGTATTTTTCCGAAAAAATCCGATCCTCGATCGCATCGGCGTCGCCGCCGTGATGCGCCTGGATGGCGAGCAGCTGCCGCTGATAATTCCATTCATAGAGCGCCGACGACTGATCGAGCCCCTCGTAACATTGCAGGCGGATCAGTTCGGTCCCATGGAGAAAGGCGAGCGCCTTCGCCACCTCGGTCTTGCCGACACCCGCCTCGCCTTCCAGCAGAAGCGGGCGTCGCAGCCGTTGCATGAGTGAGATCGCGGTCGCAAGCTCTGCGTCTGCGATGTAGCCGCAAGTCGCAAGCCGCTCCGCGATCTCCTCGCGATCCTTCATGTTTACGCGAGTACTCCCAAACTCTTCGCCGCCTTCCAGTTGCGCCAGTAGTCATGCGGCATCTGGATATGCGTCGATCCCAGGAACGAGAAAGCGTCGTTTACGGCGTTGGAGAACGCCGGCACGCCGCCGACGTTCGGGCTTTCGCCGACACCCTTGGCGCCGATCGGATGATGTGGCGACGGCGTCACGGTGAAGTCGGTCTCCCAATGCGGCGTCTCCACCGCGGTCGGCATGAAGTAATCCATGAACGAGCCGGTCACCACGTTGCCACCCTCATCATAGCGGATTTCCTGGCCCATCGCGATCGCGAATGCCTCGGTCAGGCCTCCATGCACCTGGCCCTCGATGATCATCGGGTTGATGCGGGTGCCGCAATCATCCAGCGCATAGAAGCGCCTGACCTTGTACACGCCGGTATCGACGTCGATGTCCATCACGCAGAGATAGGCGCCGAACGGATAGGTCATGTTGGGCGGATCGTAATAGCTGACAGCCTCCAGCCCCGGCTCCATGCCGGGCGGCACCGAATTGTAGGCTGCCCAGCAGATGTCCTTCATCGACATGGACTTCTCCGGCAGGCCCTTGACGCGGAAGCCGTCGATGTCCCATTCGAGGTCGTCCTCATGGACCTCGAGCTTGTAGGCCGCGATCATCTGCGCCTTCGCCTTGATCTTGCGCGCCGCCATGGCGATTGCGGCGCCTGCGACCGGCGTCGAGCGCGAGCCGTAGGTGCCGAGCCCGTAAGGTGCGGTATCGGTATTGCCCTCCTCGACCATGATGTTGTCGGCGGGGATGCCGATTTCGCTGGCGATGATTTGGGCCCAGGTCGTCTCATGACCCTGGCCCTGGCTCTTGGTGCCCATGCGCGCCACGCCGGCCCCGGTCGGATGCATGCGGATCTCGCAGGAATCGAACATCGCAATCCCCAGGATGTCGCAATTCTTCGACGGCCCGGCACCGACGATCTCGGTGAAGAACGAGACGCCGATACCCATGATCTCGCGCGTCTCGCCGCGCTTGAAGGCCGCGCGCCTTTCCGCCTGCTCCTTGCGAAGCGCGGCATAATTGGTCGCTTCCATCATCTTGCGCATGGCCGTGTGGTAGTTGCCGGAGTCGTATTCCCACCCGAGCGCGGAGTGGTAGGGAAACTGCTCCGGCTTGACGAAGTTCTTCAGCCGAAGCTCGGCTGCGTCCATGCCGAGTTTTTGCGCCAGGATATCCATGGCGCGCTCGATGCAATAGGCCGCCTCGGTGACGCGGAACGAACACCGATAGGCGACGCCGCCCGGCGCCTTGTTCGAGTAGATGCCGTCGACGGTGACGTGCGCCACCGGGAAATCGTAGGAGCCGGTGACGATGTTGAAAAAGCCCGCCGGCCATTTCGACGGATCGGCGCAGGCGTCGAACGCGCCATGGTTGGCGAGCACGTGGACGCGCAGACCCGTGACCTTGCCGTCCTTTGTCGCCGCGATCTCCGCCGTCATATGGTAGTCGCGGGCAAACGAGGTCGCGGTGAGGTTCTCGATGCGGTCCTCGACCCATTTCACCGGCTTGCCGGTGACGATCGAGGCTACCGCCGCGCAGATATAGCCGGGATAGGCGCCGACCTTGTTGCCGAAACCGCCGCCGATGTCGGGCGAGATCACGTGGATCTTCTGCTCCGGCAACTTGGCGATCAGCGACACCACGGTGCGGATCACATGTGGCGCCTGGAACGTGCCCCAGATCGTCAGCTCGCCCTTGACCTTGTCGAACGAGCAGACGCACTGGCAGGTCTCCAGCGGACAGGGATGGGTGCGCTGGTAGGAGATCAGCTCCTTGATCGTGACGTCCGCCTTCTTGAAGGCGGCGTCTGTCAGCTCCCTGTCGCCGACCGACCACTCGAAGACGTGATTGTGGTGCTTGCGCGGGCCATGCGCGCCCGATGTCTTGCCGGCCAGGTCCTCGCGCAGCACGGGCGCATCCGGTGCCATCGCCTTGAAGGGGTCGATAACGACGGGCAGTGCCTCATATTCGACCTGAACCTTGGCAACGCCATCGTCGGCGGCGTAGCGGTCGGTTGCGACCACGAACGCCACCTCCTGGTTCTGGAACAGCACCTTGCCGTCGGCCAGCACCATCTGCACGTCGCCCGCAAGCGTCGGCATCCAGGCGAGGTTGACGGTCTTCAGCGTCTCGGCGGTGATGACCGCGAGCACGCCGGGCACCTTCAACGCTTCCTCGCTGTTGATCGACTTGACGCGCGCATGCGCATGCGGAGAGCGCACGAAATCGCCGTGCAGCATGCCCGGCAGCTTGAGGTCGTCGACGTAGTTGCCCTTGCCTTGCGTGAAGCGGACGTCTTCGACGCGCTTGCGCTTGCAGCCCAGGCCTTCGAGAGCGGCGGTGCGTTGTTCCCGCGTGGGAGTCATGTCGTTCATTCCGCAGCCTCCTTGAATTCGACGCCATTGAGCTTGGCAGCGGCGTACTGGATCGCCTTGACGATGTTCTGGTAGCCGGTGCAGCGGCAGATGTTGCCGGAAATGCCCATGCGGATTTCCTCTTCGCTGGGCGAGGGGTTCTCCTTGAGCAGCCGGTGCGCGCGCAAGATCATGCCGGGCGTGCAATAGCCGCATTGCAGGCCGTGCATCATGCGAAAGCCTTCCTGCAGCGGCGACAACGAGCCGTCGGCGTTGGCCATGCCCTCGATGGTGGTGATGTCGCTTCCGTCGGCCTGCACGGCGAACATCGTGCAGGACTTCACCGACATGCCGTCGATATCGACAGTGCAGGCGCCGCAATGGGTGGTCTCGCAGCCGATATGGGTACCTGTCAGCTGCAGGTTCTCGCGGATGAAATGCACGAGCAGGGTGCGCGGCTCGACCAGGCCTTCGACCTCGGCGCCGTTTACCTTCATTTTCACATGGGTTTTTGCCATTTTGTCCTCCCCCTCATTTCGCGCGAGAAGCGGCGCGTTGCAACGCGCGCGTTACCATGATGCCGCCGACATGCTTGCGGTATTCGACCGGCCCCCGCGCGTCCGCAGCCGGCGACATGATCGCTTCGGCAGCGGTGGCGGCCTTTTTCAACGAGGCCGCATCAAGGCTTGTTCCGACCACGGCCTTTGCCGCGTCGGCGGCGAGCAGCGGCGTCTCGTGCAGATTGGTCAGACCGATCGAGCAGGTCGCAACCTTGCCGCCCACGATCGTCAGCACCACGGCTGCAGCAGCCGTCGCATAGTCGCCGACCTTGCGCTTCAGCTTCTCATAGGCATAGCCGTGACCGGCTGGCGGAACGGGAATTGAGACCGATGTCAGCAGTTCGCCCGGCTCGAGCGCGGTGAAATAGGCGCCCTGGTAGAACTCGCCTGCTGCGACCTCGCGGGCACCGGAGGTTCCCTCGAGCCGGTAGGTTGCGCCAAGCGTCATCATCAGCGCCGGCATATCGTTGCCGGGGTCGCCATTGGCGACATTGCCGCCGACGGTGCCGCGATAGCGCACCTGCGGGTCGGCGACCAGCAGCGCCGCCTCGTGCAGGATCGGCAGCGATTTCTTGATTTCGTCGGAGCCGAGCAGTTCGTGCTGCGTGGTCATCGCCCCGATCACGACCTTGTTGCCGTCGCGGCGGATCCCCTTCAAACCCGCAACCCCATGCAAATCGATCAGGTGAGTGGGAGTCGCCAGCCGAAGCTTCATCATCGGGACCAGGCTGTGGCCACCCGCCAGCGGCCGAGCTTCGTCGCCAAGCGTCGACAGCAGTTTGACCGCATCGGCCACAGTCGCGGGCCGATGATAGCTGAATGAGGCAGGAATCATCGTCTCCTCCATCCGTCCTGTGATTTGGTCTGCGCCCTTTCCCTTGCGGAGCAGCGCCGGACGTTGGGAAGCACGCTCTGCCGGTAAAATTACCGGCGCAAGGCAGCGCGCCCCTCCGGCTCACAGGACGAGGAAATTCGCACGAATTGCTGATACCCGCGCACCAAATGCGTCAGGCCTTGCGACCTAATCGGCCTGCGCGGTGCGCCCCAGTTAGTGCGTTGTACTGATCTGTGGAGGTCCCGCGAGATGCTCGAAACGGCAGCCACGCGCTTCCAGAACGGGCTTCATTTCACGAAAAGCGGCAGCATTTTTCGTTAGCGGGATTGCGGGGTAGAGATGGTGAATGCCGTGATGTTCCATGCCGAGGACCAGAATATTCCCTAAGGGGCTCGTGAAGAAGCGCGTGTTCCGATAGCGGCCTTTTTCCTCCGCCGGGTGGTGCGGCGCCCAGCTCAAAAACAGCGAAATGTAGCTGATGCCAATTTGACGCGGCAACCACCAGATCAAAGCAGCTTCCAACCCATGGCCAGTCCAGGCGAGCACGGCAAGGATGACCCAGTAAGACAGGTTCTGCAGCGCACCCTCCAGCGCGGCGCGATTGACGAGTGGATTGTCGCCGAGTCGCTTGATCGCGATTGCGTAGCTGTTGGGTTGACCCGGTTGCCGTCGTTTGATGCCGGTCACGATCGCCTGCCACCACGTCGCGGCATGGGCACCAAAATCAGGGTCGAGGTCAGGATCGTTGGTGTGACGGTGATGTTCGAGGTGAGTGAGCCGTGCGATCTTGAACGGCAGCACAAGGGGAATGGTCGAGACATACCCGATCAGCTCATTGAGCCACCAGAAGCGGTCCCCGGGCCTTCCGAAGTTCGAATGTTGGGCTTCGTGCGAGGGCAGGTAACAAAGAATAACGTTCACGGTTGCAATCGGGAATGCCGCCCACAAGGGCAGGATGCCGGTGAAGACAAGCGGCCAGAGCGCGAGCCAGCAAACGAGATTGCCAAGACCCCAGATTGCCAAGGCGAGCGGAAACTTGCCGATGTATTTGCGGGCAATTGCCCTCTCGTGACGAATGAGCTCTTTCTGCTTCTGGTCTCCGCTGTCGACCATGGGCGCCGTGATGGCTTCCATTGTCATCGTCATATCCAACTCCCTCGAAATTTTGCGTAAAGGCCCCAGGCGCTGCCGACTGCAACCCCAAGCCAGATCGGAGGCAATCCGACTGACGCTTCAAGACCGCCTCGGGTCATAAGTGTTGCAATCAGCGGAGCGATAAAGCCGAGGCCGAAGAACAACGGCCCCCAGGGATTTAGGCGTTGCAGCACAGATCGGATCATGTGCGTCTATTCCTCTTGCGAGTGTTTCTTGCGGTTTGCGGATTGGCCGGATCGATAATGAGCCGAACCATGCGGTCGATCAGGGCCTCGCGATCAAGGCTGCCCATACTTTTTAGGTAGAGCGGATCGCTCAGCAGCGCCGCGACGCCTCGCACAGCCGCGAGGCTGAAAGTCACGGCGTCCTCGACGCTTTCGCCTTTTAGCCAGCCAGCCGCTTGAGCCTCTCGCGCCGCCTCCACTGTCATTTCCATCCGGCGCCGAGAGGCAGCCCTCAGCTCCTGATCCGCGTGGGCGGCCACTTCCGGATGACGCGTTGCTTGGTAGTAGGCAGGGTACTCAAGGCTGAACCGCACAAAGGCGCGGCCGAGCGCGGCATAGCGCTCAAGCGGATCGGGACCTGCCGCTTCAGCTGCGGCAAACACGTAGTCTGCCAGCTTGTTGTGACCCTCGGTCGCCAGTGCGCGTAATAGGTCCAGCTTGTCCTTGAAATGACGTGCCGGTGCTCCGTGCGACACACCCAGGTCCTGCGCCAAGCCGCGCAAACTCAGATTTTCGATGCCCTGCTTGGCGATGATTTGGGCTGCACGATCAAGCAGTTCTCTGCGCAAATTGCCATGGTGGTAGTTCATTCCCGAACCCCAATGTTGTCGTTGTCTACATATGCTCTTAGCAAGATGCGCAAATGTTGTCAACGTCTACATTGGGCCATTACGAACGTTTCACGATCGCTTGCCTGTAAGGCGGTTCAGCAAGGACCGGCGCTTTTACCGGCATATCAGCGGCATTGGCTGCGATGCTTACGCTGATTGCAATGAGTGCAGCGCCTCGGAGAATCAGGTTTCTCATAACTCGATACCGACGAGCGAAAAGCCAAACATTTCGGTTGCTGCGGCAATAGACACAATTGTGTACTTCCTACAGTCACGATGTGCTCTTTTGGTAACACCTAATGACATTCAGCGGGGCGGTTTCCATTCGACAGAATCGCACTCGGAGCGTCCGTTTATAATTGCGTCGGCTCATGAGGCGGATAGATCATGACGATGCATGGCAGCAGCGGCGCCGTCGCCACGGAGTCGGTTGGTCATTGCGGGTCGCCCTTTCCGTCAAGGGCAGTCTTCACTGCGATCGCACTGGCTTTCCTCACTGCGGTACCCGGGATTGCTCGAGCCGACGAAGGCGGCGTCAGCTTTTGGGCGCCCGGAACCTATGGCAGCCTGGCGGCCGTACCCCAGCAAGAGCCAGGGTGGTCGGCGACTACGATTTTTTATCATTACGCGCTTTCCGCCGGCGCTGATGTAGCGCGCGCCCGCGAGTTCGACATCGGTGGCATTCCCGCGAATGTGACCGCCAACGTGAACGCCAACCTCAATGTCAATCTCAATCTCGAGTGGCTCAGCGTGGGCTATGCTTTTGCGACACCGGTGTTCGGCGGTCAGGCCTCTTTCAGCCTTCTTGACCTCGTCGGCAACAACACCACGTCGCTGGCGGGATTGCTCACGGGAACAGTGACAGGCCCGGGCGGTACCACTTCCTTCTCGCGCTTCGATGCCATCGATAGCTCGCTCACGGGTTTTAGCGATTTGATTCCGACTTTCGCAATTCGCTGGAATGCCGGTGTCAACAACTTCATGACCTACATTACCGGCGGCATCCCGATCGGGTCCTATCAGTCAAACCGTCTTGCAAACTTAGGCACCGGGTTCTGGTCGGTCGACGTCGGCGGCGGCTACACCTATTTCGACCAAAAGGCCGGGCACGAATTTTCGGCGGTGCTCGGATTCACCTACAACGCCATCAACCCTGCCAGGCAATATCAGAGCGGCGTTGACATGCACCTTGACTGGGGCGCGTCGCAATTCCTGACCAAGCAGTGGCAGGTCGGAATTGTGGGTTACGTCTATCAGGAGATCGGTTGCGACAGCGGCTCCGGCGATCGCGTCGGCTGCTTCCAGTCACGGGTGCTCGGAGTAGGTCCGCAGGTCGGCTACATCTTTCCGATCAACGACAAATGGCAGGGTTACCTCAATCTGAAAGGCTACGGCGAATTTGACAACGCGAATCGCCCAGCGGGCTGGAACGTCTGGCTGACGTTCAATCTTTCGCCCACGGCAACGCCGCCCACGTCCTCGAGGCCGATGTTCACGAAGTAGAGCATCTACCCGCGCAATTTGTACCAGGGATGCGGATTGCCTGGCACCTTGACGCGCAGCGCGTAAACCGACGTGGCAGCGCAGCACAACAACGTGCGCAGATCGGGTCCGCCGAAAGCGAAATTCGTCGCCTGCTCGGGCCAGCGGATGATGCCGAGCCGCTTGCCCTCGGGTGAAAACACCCAGATGCCGCCCGCTCCGCTGCAAAAGACGCGGCCGAGGCTGTCGACCTTCAGGCCGTCGGGGATGCCGGGCTCGGTGCCCTCGTTCATGTCGGCGAAGATGCTGCGCCCGACCATGCGCCCCGCTGCATCGAGCCTGATCGCATGGATGTATTTGGACGTGCGGGTGTTGCACACATACATGGTGCGCTCGTCGGGCGACAGCGCGGGCCCGTTGGGATGTTCGCAAAACGCCAGCACGCTCATGTCGCCGTCGGGTGTCACCCGATACACGCGCCCGCCACCCCACATTTTCGGATGGGCCTCATATTCTGTATCGCCTTCCGGACCGGGAATCTCGCGCTCACTAAAGGGGCGCAGGTAGTCCGGATCGGTGAAATAGAGACAGCCGTTGGAGTGACAGATCACATCGTCGGGAAAATTGAGGCGCCCGCCCTTGTACTTGTCGACCAGCGTCTCGACCTTGCCGCTGGCATCTATGCGAGAGACGCGCCGGCCGGTCGCTTCGCACAGAATGAGGCGGCCCTGCAGATCGAAGGTCGTGCCGATTCCGCCGTCGGTCATCCTCACCGGCTCGACCTTCGGCGGCTTGCCGGGAGTCAAGCGAAGCAGCTTGTTCTCGAGGGGGGCGACGAAATACCAGTAGTCATCAGGATGCCAGGTCGGGCCTTCGAGGAATTTGAACCCGGTCGCCAGGCGCTCGGCCTCAGTGGTTTCCGGCACGTCAGGAAAATAATTGGTTTGAGTCATAATGCGTTCCTTGGGAGGACGCCTACTTCGTCACCGGTGGGAAGTCGTAAAGCCGCGCAGGATTCGTGACCAAAATCTTCTCGCGGATCGCCGCGTCGGGCGCCCACTTCGGCAACTGGTTGAGCATATCCCCGTCGTCGATCGGGTAGTCCTCATTGACGTCGGAAAATTTTTTCCCGGGCAGCGGACTCGGGCTCGGATGCGGCCAGTCGGTGCCCCAGACGATACGGTCCGGATTGGCGGCAATGAACGCTTTGGCGAGTGGCACGATGGCGGCGTAGTTCGGCTTGGCCCTGGGGCCAGGCTCGGGATAGGCCCAGGCCCGATCCGGGCCGATTTTTACGTAGGCTTTGCCAGAGCGCACGAGCTCGAGCACGTCGGCCAAGCCCGGCTGCTCCAGGCCGAGCTCCGCCGTCGTCCCGGCAAAGTGATCGAACACGAACGTCACAGGCGCGGCTGCGAACGTCTCCTTGAGCGCGCCGAGCAGTTTCGGATCCGCATAAAGCTGAATGTGCCAGCCGTAGGTCTTGGCGCGGTCGATGGCAAATTTCAACTGCTTTTGCGCCGGCCCGGGATCGGTGACAGACGCCATCGCAAACCCGAGCCTGATGCCGCGCACGCCGCCGGCACGCAGTTTTTCGAGCTCTTTCTCGGGCGTGTTCTCGTCGATCACGGCGACACCTCGGGCGACGCCGGGGAACGCTGCCATGCCGTAGTAGGTCGCATGGTTGTCGGAGCCGTAAATGCTCGGCGTCACGACCACCACACGCTCGAAGTGGCAGAACTGATGCATGGCCGCCAACTCCTCAGGCAGCGCGGGGGGCGGCGTATAGAGGCGCTTGGCGACCATCGGGAATCTGTCGGGCGGACCAAAGATATGCGAGTGGCAATCGCACGCGCCGGCAGGCATGTCGAAATTCACCGGCGTCGATGGCTGCGGCGCTAATCCTGGCATCGCTGCCTCCCTCCCAATCGCGCCCCCAAAAGCCATGGCGTGTCGTTGGCATGGTCGATTGATCCAGATCAAGCGCGCTCAATGAGTGGCGTGCCGGTGCACCGTGCGATACACCCAGATCATGAGCCAGGCCGCGTAAGCTCAGATGCCCTGCTTGGCGATAATTTGGGCGGCGCGGTCGAGGAGTTCCCTGCGCAAGTTGCCATGATGGTAGTTCATTGCTCCAATGGGGCCAAACGCCCCTGCGCAAGGTCCGGACGTGCTCCACGGACGACATAGCTGCAGCTTGCATTGGCTTCGCAATTTATGAATAAGCCCTAATGGGAGGCGTGACGCCGGACCAGGCCGAGCCGCGCCTTGACCTCGGCGATCTTGGCCCGGCTCACCGGGACGCGGTGCGGCGTCGGCCCATCGAGCTCGATCACGGCGCCGTCACCCTCCTTGCGGACGAAGGAAACATAGGGGATTGCCACGATGTGGCTGCGGTGGACGCGCACGAACAGGCCGGGGTCGAGCTGCGCTTCCGCTTCCGAGATCGACCACGGGCACATGCGTTCCCGGGTGCCGTCATGGACCCGGGTGTAGTGAGCATCGGCGCGTACGCTGCGCACCTCGGCGGCATCGATGAAATGGGTGCCGTTGGCGCCCTCGACCGGCAAGCGCGGCGCGGGCGAGGGCCGCGGCGGCTGACCTATCCCGCCGAGCGGTGCCGGCATCAGCCGCGGCGAGCCGAGCGCGATTGGCGCCGCCCCAGGCGCGGCCAACGCCACCTTGTCGGTGCTGTCAGCTGCGGGCGCCGCACTTTGCCGGCGCGGATCAGGCACCAGCGACAGCAAGAAGCCCGCGGCGATAACAAAACAAAGCACGGAGACGGCGATCGCAAGGATTTGCGGCGAGGCCGCAAGCCCGCCCCCTAAGCCATGATGCGTTGCTTGCGAGAGCGGAACGAAGTGCATGCCATACATGGCGGTGTAGTGCATGCCTGATACGGCAATGCCGAAAGCGACCGAGCTTGCGATCAGCCGAATGCCCTCCTGCCGCGCCAGGAAGGCGCGCAGCCCGCCATAGGCCGTGACGATCGCCACTGCCGCCGCCAGCAGCACCATCGGCCAGTCGTGCTGGATCGCGAAATTGCCGGCGAGGCCGTGAATGCCGGCATAGTGCATGCTGACGATGCCGAGCCCCAGCAAGATGGCCGAGGACATCACGCGCAACCGCGACGGCTCGCCGATGCTGACGAAGAACAGCGAAATGCCGACCACCAGCGCGCAGATCAGAAACGAGATGATGGTCGGCAGCACCAGATAGACGGTGTCAGTGGGGATTGGTGCTGCCAGCACGCCGACAAAGTGCATGGTCCAGATGCCGACGGCGAGAAAGATCGCCGCGCCCGCCAGCAGCGCGCGACGGTTCACATCGGGCGCGTCGCGAATTCGCGCCGCCAGCGAAAAGCCGGTATAGCCTCCCAGGATCGCGATCGCCACCGAGAGCGCGACGAGATAGGGATCGTGTCCTTCGAACATGATCTTCTCGACCATCCGTCACCACGGATGATCTCCTCCCATGCTCAAGCTTACCAAGGCGGCAGAGCAAATGACAATCAATCGATTGTGGCATGGGGCAACCCCACCCTTTCCCTTCTGAGGGAAAGGATGGGGAGACTTCTCTTGCGATCTGTCCTTTTAGACGCTCTGCACGATCCCTGCCGCGACCTGGCCGCGCAGCCGCTCCAGGCTAAGCAGCGTGTTGGCACAGGCCTCGGCAACCTCGACGCCCTTGGTCGCAAAGTGCTTCCTGAAGAATTCGAAATGCGCCTGGGACTCGTGGAACTGCTGCGGCGTCAGAACGGCCGAGAACACCGGCACCTCCGTGCGCAACTGCACGTCCATCAACGCCTTGATCACGGTGTCGGCGACGAACTCGTGGCGATAGATGCCGCCATCGACCACGAGCCCGGCCGCGACGATCGCGGTATAGCGCCGCGTCTTGGCCAGGATCTGCGCGTGCAGCGGAATCTCGAACGAGCCCGGCACCTCGAATATGTCGATCGCCGTGCGCGGAATGTGACGCGCTTCCGCCTCGCTCAGAAACGCGATGCGGCACTCTGCCACCACGTCGCGGTGCCAGGAGGACTGCACGAAGGCCACCCGCTGTGGCCTCGCGAAGCGCGGATGCGCGGGGCTGGGCGGCGGATCCGGCGTGTCGGGGGATTGCTTGATTGGGGAGTCTTGAACTTGCGGTTCTTGCAACATCTGATTCATGGCTTTCCTCGTTTGGGACCAGAATCAGGGCATACGGAACGACGAACCAGCGCGAAAACGCGCCGGCATCGCAACCGTTCTCTTTCATCCGGACTTTAACCGTCGGCTTCGGAATTGCACCGAATCTGCTGACCCTTCCCTTTTTCAGGGAAGGCGCTCGCGGGCTTGGGCCTCCTCTTTTCCGAGACCCTTACCGCCGGTGGGGACTTTCACCCCGCCCTGAGAACGCGAGCATTTTCAGGCAAAGTGGGAACCGGTTTGCCGTAGAAAATGCTCCAATTATTAATCTTCGCGCATTCTGGTCGCAAAACCGGTACCCACTTTTGCGGAATGCGCGAACCATTCAGGATTGAATGGCCGTTAACGACTATGACGAAACCGCGAGGCGTCGGCAAGCGGCTTTGCCATCGGGAACCGGCATGCGCCCATGCCGTAGCCGCGACACTGTGCGGGGAAGCCACCCAAGTCCCCTGATATCCCATGCCGAGAAATTGACGATTCGCCGGAGGAGCCAAATCCGATTCCGGTTTGTTCTCCCGTTAACGAATTCGGCCTGCGATCTCTGTGGAAAGAGCCGTCGTTAGGCTGTGGACGGAGAGCCCCCGACGTTGCGCAGATTCCGCAAATCACATCACTTGATCCCGGCGGGCCCGGACTCGGTCGGGATTTTCAGCTGGCCCAGCGCTCCATCCGGTCACGTGCGTACCTTCGAATCGGGAAGTAAAGGTCGAGACGGCATGTCCATGCTCGAAAGCATCGTCGATTCCCAAAGCCACCCGCTTGCGGTGGTGGAGGATATCGCCGCCAACAACAACTGGTCGTTCGAGCGCTCCGGTGAGGACGAGATCACCATCGTCACGAGGGGCGATTGGACCGATTATCAACTCTCCTTTACCTGGATGAGCGAGATCGAAGCGTTACACCTGGCCTGCGCCTTCGATATGAAAATTCCGCCTGCCCGGCACGGCGAGGTGCAGCGGCTCATTGCCGCCGTCAATGAGCAGCTTTGGATCGGCCATTTCGACCTCTGGACCCATACCGGCATGATCATGCATCGCCAGGCGCTGGTTCTGCCCGGCGGCATCACGGCATCATCGGCTCAGTGCGAGAGCATGCTGACCGGCGCAATCCAGGCCTGCGAACGCTACTTCCCGGCGTTCCAGTTCGTGGTCTGGGCCGGCAAGTCGGCAGCCGAGGCCATGGATGCGGTGATGTTCGACACCGAGGGTGAGGCCTAGCTAATCACGTATGGGTAAACGTGGATGGCCGGGCCTTCGCCACGCCGAAGGGGGCTACGGCCCCGCAGGCGGGACAAGCCCAGCCATGACGCGTTATAAATCGCAGATGACCGCCGCCAAAACACCCATCGATATTTCCGGCACCATCGCGCTTGCCGGCGCGGGCAAGATGGGCAGCGCGATGCTGACCGGCTGGCTGGCGCGCGGTCTCGACGCAAAACGCGTGGCAGTCATCGAGCCTGCGCCGTCGCCTGACATCGCAGCGCTTGCGGCGAGCGGCATCCGCCTCAATCCGAAGCAAACGGGCGCGGTCGACACGCTGGTGGTTGCGCTGAAGCCACAGACTTTCGGCGAGGTCGGCGCCACGCTGAAGCCATGGGTAGGGCCGGTAACGCTGGTGGTTTCGATCATGGCGGGGACCACAATCGCCGCGCTGCGGGCCGCTTGCGGCGGCGCCGTGGTGCGCGCGATGCCCAATACGCCGGCCTCAATCGGCCGAGGCATCACCGTCGCGGTCGCGGCGAAAAATGTCAGTGCCACACAGCGAACGACCGCCGACGCGCTGCTATCGGCTACAGGGGCGGTCGAATGGGTCGACGACGAGAGCCTGATGGACGCGGTCACTGCGGTCTCAGGGTCAGGACCCGCCTACGTGTTCCTGCTTGCCGAAGAGCTGGCGCGCGCCGGCGTCGCCGCAGGCCTTCCCGAGGCGCTCGCCTCCCGCCTCGCGCGCGAAACCGTGGCCGGCTCTGGAGAGCTTTTGCATCGCTCCGATCTTGCCTCCGCCACGCTGCGGCAGAACGTGACCTCGCCAGGCGGCACCACGGCCGCCGCCCTCGAAGTGCTGATGGGCAAGGACGGCCTTGAGCAGCTCATGAGGCGGGCCATCGCGGCAGCCACCGCGCGCTCGAAGCAACTGGCGAAGTAGCTGTCTCGTGTCCCGGACGCGGTGCGGCGCGCAGCGCTGCTCCGCAGAGCCGGGACCTATGCGATTAGGATGGACCCCGGACCGGCAGCGCACCACGCCGCATAGCGCGTTGAGACGCGCGTGAGCGCGCTTATGCGTGCTGCGCAGCATCCGGGGAACGCAACCGACACCACCAAGGTGCGCTCACTTTTGGCTCGCGCCCCGGCAATGACGCCGCGCGTCACTTCTTTGCGGCGGCGCGCTCCACGAAGGTCTTGCCGCCCTTCATCTTGTGGTGCAGCGGCGCTTCGTTGATCTGGATCACGACCGCATCGGCATCGACGCCGAGGTTTTTCACCAGCGCCTGCGTGATATCGCGCATCATGCCGATCTTCTGTTCTTCGGTGCGGCCACTGGCCATGCTGATGGTAATCTCGGGCATCGCTTTCCACTCCCTGTTTTCTTCCCTCTCCCCTTGCGGGAGAGGGTGGCGAGATTGAGCGCAGCGAGATCGAGCCGGGTGAGGGGTCATCCTGAACGACTTACCCTCACCCGCCCTCGCTACGCTCGGGCACCCTCTCCCACAAGGGGAGAGGGTAATCAACTCCCCCACTTCACGTCATGCCGTGCCAGTACCTCCCGCACTTTGGCGACTAGCTCATCTTGTTTGCACGAGAATTGCGCGGGCCGGCTCTCCCGCCATTCCTGGTTCGAGGCGATGGCGCTCGCTGCCTTTGCGCCCTCGATCAGGTCCTTGATCTGCACCTCGCCGCGCGCCTTCTCGTCAGGACCCTGGATGATTACGCAAGGCGAGTTGCGGCGGTCGGCATATTTGAGCTGGTTGCCCATGTTTTTGGGATTGCCGAGATAGAGCTCGGCGCGAATGCCGGCGTTGCGGAGTGTCGCGACCATCTTTTGATAATCGGCGATGTGATCGCGGTCGAACACGGTGACCACCACGGGACCGAATTCGGGACGCGTGTCGAGCTGGCCAAGCAGCGTGAGCGCGGCCTGCAGGCGTGACACACCAATAGAGAAACCTGTTGCGGGTACCACCTCACCGCGAAAGCGCGAGACCAGGCCATCATAGCGTCCGCCGCCGCCGACCGAGCCGAAGCGAACGGGGCGGCCCTTCTCGTCCTTGGTGTCGAGCAGGAGCTCAACTTCGAACACGGGGCCGGTGTAATATTCGAGGCCGCGAACGACTGAGGGGTCGATCTTGATGCGATTGGAACCGTAGCCGGACGCGATAACGAATCGGCTTATTTCCGCAAGCTCTTCGCGGCCTTTTTGCCCGATATTGCTCTTGTCGACTCGAAAAGCCAACTGAGCACCTTTTTCCTCGGCATCAGGAACGGGCTCGATCACGCTAGTGATCGATAATATGTCGGCCTTGCTGAGTCCCGCGCCCTTGGTAAAGTCTCCCGACTCGTCCTTGCGGCCCTCACCGAGCAGTTGCTGAACTCCGGCAATACCAAGGCGATCGAGCTTGTCGATTGCGCGCATCACAGTCAGCCACTGACCGTCGTCAGAAATCCCTAGCGCCTCACGCACTCCATCCAGCACCTTGCGGTTGCTCACCTTCACCACGTACTGGCCGCGCTTGATGCCGAGCGCCTCCATCGTGTCCGCCGCCATCATGCACATCTCGGCGTCGGCGGCGGGCGAAGCGCTGCCCACCGTATCCGCATCGAACTGCATGAACTGGCGGAAGCGGCCGGGTCCCGGCTTCTCGTTGCGGAACACCCACCCCAGGCGATAGGAACGATAGGGTTTCGGCAGCGTGTCGAAATTTTCTGCGACATAGCGCGCGAGCGGCGCGGTGAGGTCGTAGCGCAGCGACATCCACTGCTCGTCATCGTCCTGGAAGGAGAACACGCCCTCGTTGGGGCGGTCCTGGTCGGGCAGGAATTTGCCGAGCGCGTCGGTATATTCGATGGCCGGTGTTTCGACGGGCTCGAAGCCGTAGCGCTCGTAGACGGCGCGGATTTTCTCCACCATCTCGCGCGTGGCCTTGATCGCGGCACCACCACGATCCTCCAGCCCGCGCGGCAGGCGCGCTTTCAGTCTTTGCGGCTTTTTGGGTTTGTCGGCCATGGAGCGGCGTTTATCAGGAGACGTAGGGTGGGCAAAGGCGCTTTTTTAGCGCCGTGCCCACCGGCAACAAGGGTGGGCTCGCTGCGCTTAGCCCACCCTACAAAACTGATCCGGTCATTCCGGGGCGATGCGAAGCATCGAACCCGGAATCTCGAGATTCCGGGTCTGGCCCTTCGGACCATCCCGGAATGACATTACTCACAGCACCTTTCTGATCCAGTTGTGCGGGTCGGCCGCGCGACCGTACTGTATGTCGATCAGCTTCTTGCGCAGCCCCATGGCGACCGGGCCAGCCACCCCGCCGCTGATGAGAAAATCGCCACTTCCCGAACACACCTTGCCGATCGGCGAGATGACGGCGGCGGTGCCGCAGGCGAAGGCCTCTTTCAGCCTTCCGCTGGCCGCGTCAGTGCGCCACTGCTCGATCGTGTAGGGCTCCTCGCGCACGCGCGTGCCGGAATCCTTCATAAGCGCGATGATCGAATCGCGGGTGATGCCCGGCAGGATCGTGCCAAGCGGCGGCGTCGAGAGCGAACCGTCGTCGAACACGAAGAACACGTTCATGCCGCCGAGTTCCTCGATGTAGCGGCGCTCGACCGCATCGAGGAAAACCACCTGATCGCAACCATGCTCGATGGCCTCGGCCTGCGCGCGCAGGCTTGCGGCGTAGTTGCCGCCGCATTTGACGGCGCCGGTGCCGCCGATTGCGGCGCGGGTATAGTTCTCCGACACCCAGATCGAGACGGGCGCGGGTCCGCCCTTGAAATAGGAGCCGACCGGCGAGGCGATGACAGCGAAGATGTAGTCCGCCGAAGGCTTCACACCGAGGAAGACCTCGCTTGCGATCATGAAGGGCCGCAGGTAGAGGCTGCCCTCCCCGCCCGGCAACCAGGCGCGATCGATGCGCACGAGCTGCTCGACCGCCTCGATGAACACGGGCTCCGGTAGCGGCGCCATGGCCATGCGTTCGGCCGAATCGCGGAAGCGCCGGGCGTTGGCGTCGGGGCGAAACAGGTTCACGCCGTCGTCATCGCGCTTGTAGGCCTTGAGGCCCTCGAAAATCTCCTGCGCGTAGTGCAAGACGGCGGTCGCCGGATCGAGCGGGAAATTCGCGCGGGATTCGAGGCGCGCGTCATGCCAGCCCTTCGCTTGACTGTAGCGGACCAGAGCCATGTGATCGGTGAAAACCCGGCCAAACCCTGGGTCCAGGAGCTTCGCCGCGCGCTCCTTCTCTGGAGTTGGATGGGCCGCTTGCCTGATTTCGAATTTCAAACTCATTGCATTGCTTCCCGCTGTCGGAACCGGCGCAATCTCCGGCTCCGGCCTGATTTCCCCGGACCTTGTGGCCCTGGTTCGGGCTGATTTATCCAACGAAACCCCCATGGGCTCTCTCCCGGATCGGCGCGACATGCACGGCGGCGCCGTGGCGCTGTTTGGTTCGCTGGGCTTCAGCCATGCCTGCCTTGCGGCCGGCTATCACGGTTGCACGCCCCTGGACATGCTTTTGCCGGATGCCGAAGTCCAGTATGTTTGCCGATATGCCGCTCGACAATCGCACGGTAGATCAATTCGCTGCTGTTGCCGCTGTCCGGCTTTCTCAAGCCGTTTTGAAACGCCGCCGCGGGCAAAACGATCTAATATTTCGTCCGGGCCGATCGTTTTGTAACATTGGACGCCAGATACGTCAATATGGCTGACATAAATTTTTCTAGGCAGGCGACCAGCCCTGATTCGCGTGCCACAGAGGCCCGCGGCGGAGCCATGCGGGAAAGCGATTTGCGCTGGGATATCATTGAATTGCTGTTTTTCGCCTACCGCGACTTCGTGGGCGACGCCGATCACGAGCTGGAAGCCTTCGGCTTCGGCCGGGCGCATCACCGCGTCATGCATTTCGTCTGCCGCTATCCTGGACTGAAGGTGGCCGACCTCCTGGACGTATTGCGCATCACCAAACAGTCGCTCGGGCGGGTGCTCAAGCAGTTGCTCGACGAAGGCTACATCGTGCAAAAGACCGGCAACAATGACCGCCGGCAGCGCCTGCTCTATGCGACCGCCAAGGGCGAGGCGCTGCTCGCAAAACTAGCCGGCCTCCAGACCGCGCGCATCAACCGCGCGCTCGCCGAGATCGGTGCCTCCAACGTGGAGGTGGTTCGCGGCTTTCTGCGCGCGATGATCGATCGCGAGGACCCCGACAAGGTGCTGGAGACGATTTTCCGCACCTCCAGCCCGAAGAAGGAGTGAGAGTGCCGTTCGCCGCTACCGTCCTGCCTACGCCGCAGCAACCCGCGGACGACGCCCCGCATCTGCTGCTGGTCGATGACGACCGGCGCATCCGCGATCTCTTGTCGCGCTTTCTGCGCGGCGAAGGCTATCGCGTCACCACCGCGCTCAACGCCGGCGACGCCCGCGCCAAACTCGCCGGCCTACATTTCGACCTGCTGATTCTCGACGTCATGATGCCCGGCGAAACCGGCTTCGACCTCGCCCGCTTCATCCGCCAGTCCTCCTCGGTCCCCATCGTGATGCTGACGGCGCGACACGAGGCTGAGGCGCGAATCGAAGGGCTGCAGATCGGCGCCGACGACTATGTCGCAAAACCCTTCGAGCCGCGCGAGCTTGCGCTGCGGGTCGGCAACATCCTCAAGCGTGCCGCGCCGCCGCCGCCCGCTGAGACGCTGGAGCAGGTCGCCTTCGGTCCCTACGTCTATCACCTCGCCCGCGGCGAACTGCGCCAGGGCGAGGAGGTGATCCATCTGACCGACCGCGAGCGTGACATGCTGCGCATCCTCGCAACGACTCCGGGAGAAACCGTGCCGCGCGGCGCGCTGACCGGCAACGGCAGCGTCAATGAGCGCGCGGTCGACGTGCAAATCAACCGCCTGCGGCGCAAGATCGAACGCGATCCCGCCAATCCGCTCTTCCTGCAGGCGGTTCGCGGCATCGGCTATCGCCTGGTGGCTTCACCCTGAGGCCAGCCTGAGCAGACCATGATACGAGTGGAGCTTTGGGATTTGACGTTCGCATCCGAAAATCGCGGCGGCTGGATGGCGAACGTCAAATCCGCTCCACCAGTGCCCGCTTTCCGAAGTTCGCGCACCCTCGCGGCACCCTTCTTTCGCGAACTTCGGAAAGTTACGGGCACTGGCAAACCTATGATACGAGTGGAGCTTTGGATTTGACGTTCGCATCCGAAAATCGCGGCGGCTGGATGGCGAACGTCAAATCCGCTCCACTCGCCACCGGCCTCACCCTGATCCGTATCGCGGCGGAGCGCCTTTCCGCCTTCAACGATCGCCTGAACAACGCCTTCAAGCGCTGGATGCCGACAGGGCTCTATGCCCGCGCGCTGCTGATCATGATCGTGCCCATGGTGGTGCTGCAATCGGTCGTCGCCTTCGTGTTCATGGAGCGGCACTGGAACACGGTGACGCGCCGCCTGTCGGCCGCGGTCGTCCAAGACATCGCCGGCCTGATCGACGTCTACAAGACCTACCCGCAGGACAAGGATCGCGCGCAGCTCAAGCGCATCGCGCAGCAGCGGCTGGGCCTCGTGGTCGATTTCCTTCCCGTCGGCGATATGCCGCCGCCGGGACCGAAGCCGTTCTTCTCGCTGCTCGACCAGACGCTGTCGGTGCAGATCGGCCGGCAGATCGGACGTCCGTTCTGGATCGATACGGTCGGCAAATCCAACCTGGTCGAAATCCGCATCCTGCTCGATGACGCTGTCATGCGGGTGTTCGCACAGCGCAGCGCCGCTTATGCCTCCAATTCCGAAATCTTCCTGTTCTGGATGGTGGGCACGTCCTCGATCCTCTTGATCGTGGCCGTGCTGTTCCTGCGCAACCAGATCAAACCGATCCTGAGGCTGGCGGATGCCGCCGAAAGCTTCGGCAAGGGCCGTGAGGCGCCCAATTTCCGCCCGCGCGGCGCGCGCGAGGTACGCCGCGCGGCACAGGCGTTTCTGGAGATGAAATCGCGCGTCGAGCGCTCGATCGAACAGCGGACCGCGATGCTGGCGGGTGTTTCCCACGACCTGCGCACCATCCTGACCCGCTTCAAGCTGGAGCTCGCGCTGATCGGCGACAGCCCGGAAATCGAGGCCATGCGCAAGGACGTCGACGAGATGTCGATGATGCTGGAGGACTATCTTGCCTTCGCACGCGGCGACGGCGGGGAGAGCGCGCAACCGACCGACATGGCCATGGCGCTCGAGGAACTGCGCGGTGATGCCGAGCGCAACGGCCACACCGCGACCACGGCCTTCCACGGCCTGCCCGTGGTCACTGTCAAGCCCGCCGCGTTCAAGCGCTGCCTGGCCAATCTCGTTTCCAATGCGGCGCGCCACGCCAGCACGATCGCGATCACCGGCCATCGCGATCACCGCTATCTGACGGTGACAGTCGACGACGACGGCCCCGGCATTCCACCAAGCATGCGCGAAGAAGTGTTCAAGCCGTTCCTGAGACTGGATGGCGCCCGCAACCAGGACGAAGGCGGCACGGGGTTAGGGCTTGCGATCGCCCGCGACATCGCGCGTTCGCACGGCGGCGACATCACGCTCGGCGACAGCCCGATGGGCGGCCTGCGCGCGAGCGTGCAGGTTCCCGTGTGAGGCGCCTTGCGCGCGGCTACTTGTTGTTGCCGCTGCCGGGCAGCAGCTTCTTCAGCTTTTCAGCGTCCTTGACGTTAACCTTGAAGCCGCCGGGCATCACGATGTCGCCCGGCTTCTGGTCCGCCTTGCAGCCGCCCAGCCATTTCGCCTCGATCCTGGTGGTGGTGTCGCCGACCGCCGACGAACCCTTGTCCAGGTGCGAGGTCGTGACGACAGTATAGGCGGAATCGAAGTCGCCGACGATTTCCGAGTGCGAGGTCATCGACACGCCGGCGACGGTGCACACGGAATCGGCGATGTAACCGGTTGCTGTCTTCTGGACCTCCTGCTTGGTGCAAATCTGCTTGGCCACCGGCGAGACCGAGTTGGCCATGTCCTTGTCGGTGGCGGCGTCGGTGCAGTGCTGCATCGTCATATTTGGCAGCAACGAGCCGGTCTTGACGATCTTCATTTCCCACAGGCCCGGCTTGCGCAGCGGCAACTCGTCGGCATCGGCGCGGAGAGCGCACACCAGCGCGAACGAACCGAAGCAAAGGCAGGACAACAGAAGCGGTCGCATCATGTTGCGCGCTCCCACCCGGGCGGAGAGCTAATCAGTACTTGGTGATCAGCGGCTGGCCAGCGGCACCATAAGGCACCCAGCGGCAGGAAAAGGAAAGATAGCCGCCATACTCGGGATCCACGGCGAGAAACTTCACGATCTTGCCGTACTTGGCACAGTGGTCGACGGCAAGCTGCCGGGCGTCCGCCTCGGTCGCCAGCGAATAGGCGATGATGCCCCCGGTATCATTGCCCTTGAAACGCGGCACCCAGTCCGCACGGGCTGGCGCGACGGCCAGCACACCGGACAGCACGATGAGGCTCGCGGTCACAATCCTTCGCATGGCAAACTCCGTTTCGCCTGTCATCTTAGGGCGCCTCCACGGCCATGAAAAGAACGAGGCACCCCCCGGCAGCGACTTAACCGCGAGTGTTGCCGCCCTGCACTTGACCCCGTTCGGGCTTCGTGGCACGGTCCGGCTTCGGATCACTTCGCGGACTGCGCATGCGCGACTTGGCTACAGCGTTGAAACATCAGGGGCTTGCCCGGATTGCCCTGGCAACCTTCCTGGCGCTCTCGGCATTTGGCCGTCCGGCCCATGCGGCCAATCCGTTAGAACTGAATTTCGGCCTGTTCGGGCCAGGTTGGGAGGGGCGCGTTGCACCCTGCGAGCGAGCGCTCAGCACCATCACCGAGCAGTTCCGGGAGAAAGAAAGCACCTTTTGGAATTCCGCGCTGCGAATCACGGCCTACGGCAATATCCATGAGATAGCGTTCCGTCCCTGGCAGTCCGACAACATTCCGCGCCGCTATTGCAGCGGTAGCGCCATGACCAGCGACGGCAAGGTCCACACCGTGAACTTCTCGATCATCGAAGATGGCGGCTTCTCCGGCTATGGCCAGGGTGTCGAATGGTGCCTGACCGGCCTGGACCGCAATTGGGCCTATAACCCCTATTGCAAGGTGGCCGGTCCATAGCCGGTCGGCTCTTGCCTGGCGCCCCGGCGGATTCGGGTGCTCTCAAAAATTTGTTCTTGAAATGTTCCGCTCGCCTGTTAGCTTCCCAGCGGAGTAGCGGTGTGCGAGGGGCTGTGATGTCGAGCTGGATCCGTATTTCGATTGCTTTGTTGGCTTTGATCGTGTTCGGCAGCGCGGGGGGGCCAAGCCTTGCACAGGACCAGCGCCAGAACACAGCCGGCGAGTTCGACTTCTACGTGCTGTCGCTGTCGTGGTCGCCATCCTTTTGCGAGAATGCCGAGGAGCGCGGCGGCCGCCGCTCACAGGCCCAATGCGGGGGACGACCGTTCTCCTTTGTGGTGCACGGGCTTTGGCCGCAATATGAGCACGGCTTTCCCGAATATTGTCAGCGGCCCTCGCCCCGGCTCAACCGCAACATCATGACCTCAATGCTGGACCTGATGCCGGCACCGGGGCTGATCTACAATGAGTGGGACAAGCACGGCACCTGCTCTGGCCTCTCCGAGCGCGCCTATTTCGAAACCATCCGCAAGGCGCGCGCCGTCATCAAGATCCCGCCTGACTTCCTGCAATTGTCCGAACCCAAGGTGATCGCGCCGGCCGACATCGAGGAGGCCTTCATCAAGGCCAATCCGGGCCTCTCCAGTTCAGCGATCGCCGTGACCTGCAACCGCTCGCGGCTATCTGAGGTTCGGATTTGCCTGAGCAAGGACCTGCAATTCCGCGACTGCGAGGAGATCGACCGCCGCGCCTGCCGCCGTGACGAGGTGACCATGCCGCCGATCCGTGGCGGATGATTGCCATGCTCCGCTTCTCCTGACGCTGCGCAGCGCGTCTCAGCACGCTTTGCCGAATCGCGGCTAGTGTCCCGGTTCTGACATTCGTATCCCATCGCGGCGGTTTCGTTTACGAATGTCAGAACCAAAGGGACACTAGCAAATCTTTGGGTTTAGTGTGGTTTTGGATTTGACATTCGCCTCAAGGACTCGCGGCGCTGCTGAAGCGAATGTCAAATCCACCACACTTTGGCGTAGTGCTGGGCCATGAACTACCATCACGCCTTCCATGCCGGTGGATTTGCCGACGTCATCAAGCACATCGTGCTTGTGCGCATTCTGACCTATCTGCACGAGAAGCCGGCGCCGTTCCGCGTGATCGACAGTCACGCCGGCTCGGGACTCTACGACCTGAGCGGCGAGCAAGCGCGCCGCGGCGGCGAATGGCTCACAGGGATCGCCCGCATCATGCAGGCACGGTTTTCGCAAACCGCAGCATCGCTCGTGAAGCCCTATCTCGACATCGTGCGGGCCTTCAATCCGCACGGCCCGCTGCAGGCCTATCCCGGGTCGCCGCTGATCGCGCGTGCCATGCTGCGGCCGCAGGACCGCATCACCGCGTGCGAGATCGAACCGGCCGCGCGCAAGGCGTTGATCGACGCGCTGCGCAAGGATGCGCAGGCGCGTGTGGTCGACCTCGACGGCTGGGTGGCGTTGCCAGCTTTCGTGCCGCCGAACGAGCGGCGTGGTCTCGTCCTGGTCGATCCGCCGTTCGAGGCCAGCGATGAGTTCGATCGGCTGGCAGATGGTTTCAATTCTGCCTTCAGCAAGTGGCCGACCGGCGTCTATCTTTTGTGGTATCCCGCCAAGAGCCGGCGCGCGAGCGATCAACTCGCGCGCCAGGTCGCGCAAACGACAGCCTCCGTCAGGCCGGAGCGAACCTGTCTGCGGCTGGAGTTCAGCGTCGCGCCACAAGCAGTGGACAGCGCGCTGACCTCTTGCGGGCTTCTGATCGTCAACCCTCCGTGGACGTTGCAGGGTGAACTCAAGACCATCCTGAGCGAACTGGAAAAGCCGCTCGGTCAGGGTGGCGCCGGTCGCTTTCGGCTGGTGCGCGCGAATTGAGCGGGAATGGTTCACGCAAAAACCGCGCCAAAAACCCCGGGCAGAAGGCTCGGCGGGGCGAAAATTCGTGTTCAATTTTGGCCAACCGTACTATGCTCCGGCGCATCGAGATCGGCTTTACGTTCCGCTTCCGGCGATGGTTGCGGCGGAGTGATCAAGGACCCAAGAAATCCAGCGGACCGACCCACGCGGCGGCCCGTCAAGGTGGCCAAACTTTCCGGCAGCGAATGTCCGCTCGAGCCGCGACGCGGCATGCGCGTGGCGGCCAAGCAATGCGGGGAGGGAGTTTCCCGATGGCCATGACTGGTACGGTCAAGTTCTTCAATGGAGAACGCGGCTACGGCTTCATCAAGCCTGACGACGGCGGGCGCGACGTGTTCGTGCACATCACGGCCGTCGAACGGGCCGGATTGAAGGATTTGACCGAAGGACAACGGATCACCTTCGAGGTCGAACCGGACAAGAAGGGAAAAGGCCCGAAGGCGGTCAATCTGGTGGTTCAGCCGTAGGCAAAAAAATCCCGGCCGCGACGCGGCCGGGAGATTTCAACTTACGCATTTTTTTATGGCTGCCAGAAATGATAGTTCACGCCGACGCGGGCAACTGAGGCCCGGGAGCCGTTTGACACCCCTGTAATGGCGAACTGACTGCTGGAGAGATCGATGTAGAGATATTCGATCTTCGCGCTCCAGTTTGAGTTTGGCGCGAGTTTTACTTCGGCGCCGAGCCCCACAGTCCAGCCGACGGTGGTGTGGGATTCCGAGAAGCCGAACGTCTGGCCGTGCAAATCGCCGAAGGCCAGACCGCCGGTGCCGTAGAACAGCACATTGCCGAGGGCGTAGCCGGCGCGGCCGCGAACGGTGCCGAACCAGGGGTTGGAGAACTTCCAGGGCGCAAAGGTATCATCGGCCCCGGTGGCATCGATGTCGCCTTCGACACCGAACACCCAGTTTCCATTTCGATTCTGCCAGTTGTAGCCAGCCTCAATGCCGCCGACGAAGCCCGATGGATGGGTGGGGTTGTTGCTGACGCTGCCCCAATCGTAGCCGAGAACACCGCCAAGATAGGGTCCGGCCCAGCTATCGGCGTTGAGCGGCTGGTTGACCGTCCAGGGCGCGGGCGCGCGCCGCGTGTAGAGGTCGGCGGCCCGCGCCGACGCGATCGAGCCCGCAAGCGCAAGCGCCACCGCGCCCAAGGCGAACCTGTTCATCGAACTCTCCGACGCAACTGCCGCCCCTCGCGCGTCGCGAGCGCCTGGCGGGCGCAACACGAGCCGCATGGTTACGGAACCCCAACTTTTTCCCGTCGGATTTATCGAGAGTTTTCGGTTAAAGGCTTGTTAAGCCCGGTTACCACGCGCCTAGCACTCTTAACGAGGCCTTACCGCGCGACCACGCTTACTGCCTGTTCGGGAACTTCAAATCACCAGCGCGAGCCACTAAATTTGGGCCATGAACGACGACAAGACCGCTCGGTCGGCGGCGGACCCTCACAAGGCGCGGCCTGGCCCCGCGCCTGACGCGCCGCAGCAGGACATGGCCTCCCCTGATCTCGACCCCGCAACCGCGGGCGCCGAGGAGGATGAGGAAGCGCTGCTGCCGGAGATAGTGGAGGAGGCGACTGATGCGGTAGCCGAGGGGCCGCTCGCGCACGGCCATGCTGCGATCGAGAACGCGGTGCGGCTCGCACCGACCTCACCCGGCGTCTATCGCATGCTGAACGCTACCAGTGACGTGCTGTATGTCGGCAAGGCGAAGAACGTTCGCAAGCGGCTTTCCTCCTATGCACGCGTCAACGCACCGCAGCCGGCGCGTATCCTGCGCATGATCGCAGCGACTGCGAGCGTCGAGATCATCTCGACCTCGACCGAGACCGAAGCGCTGTTGCTGGAAGCCAATCTGATCAAGCAGCTCCGGCCGCGTTTCAACGTGCAACTGCGCGACGACAAATCGTTCCCCTACATCTTGATCACCGGCGACCACTGGGCGCCGCAGATCCTCAAGCATCGCGGCGCGCAAAGCCGAGCCGGCAGATATTTCGGCCCGTTTGCTTCCGCCGGTGCCGTCAACCGCACTATCACGGCCTTGCAACGCGCCTTCCTGATCCGTTCCTGCACCGACGGCTTTTTCGAGAGCCGCACGCGGCCCTGTCTGCTCTACCAGATCCGCCGCTGCGCAGGTCCCTGCACCGGCGAAATCGATTTTGGCGGCTATACCGAGCTCGTGCGCGAGGCGACCGATTTCCTCTCCGGCCGCAGCGACCTGGTGAAGCAACAGCTCGCGCGCGAAATGGAGAAGGCCTCCCACGAACTCGAATTCGAAACCGCCGCCCTCTACCGCGATCGTCTTGCCGCGCTGGCGGCGATTCAGTCGCAGCAAGGCATCAACCCGCGCACGGTCAAGGAAGCCGACGTTTTCGCCATCCATCAGGAGGGCGGCTATTCCTGCGTCGAGGTGTTCTTCTTCCGCACCGGCCAGAACTGGGGCAATCGCGCCTATTTCCCGCGCGCCGAGAAGTCCTTCACGCCGGAGGAGGTGTTGTCCTCGTTCCTCGCGCAGTTCTACGACGACAAGCCGCCGCCCAGACTGATTCTGCTGTCCCACGACATCGAGGAACGCGGCCTGCTCGCCGACGCGCTGTCGGTAAAGGCCGGCCTCAAGGTCGAAGTCTCCGTGCCACAGCGCGGCGAGAAGAAGGAGCTTGTCGCACACGCCCTCGTCAACGCGCGCGAGGCGCTGGGACGCAGGCTCGCCGACACCGCAACCCAAGCACGCCTCCTGGAAGCTCTCGCGACCACGCTCGGATTGCCGCAGACGCCGAAGCGCATCGAGGTCTACGACAACAGCCACATCCAGGGTACCAACGCGGTCGGCGCGATGATCGTTGCCGCCGCCGATGGCTTCGTCAAAAGCCAGTACCGCAAGTTCAACATCAAGTCGGAGGGACTGACCCCCGGCGACGACTACGCCATGATGCGCGAGGTGCTGCAGCGGCGATTCAAGCGGCTGCTGGCGCCGCCGGCAGATGACAACGCCGGAACGGCCGAAGATGCGGTTCCGCAATGGCCGGACCTGGTCATTATCGACGGCGGCAGGGGCCAGCTCAATGCAGCCCGTGAGATCCTTGGGGGTCTCGGGCTGGCCCAGATTTCGTTGCTGGCGGTCGCCAAGGGGCCGGATCGCGACGCCGGGCGTGAGACGCTGTTCATGCCCGAACGCGAGGCCATCAAGCTCGAGCCGCGCGATCCCGTGCTTTATTTCATCCAGCGGCTGCGCGACGAGGCACACCGATTTGTGATTGGATCGCACCGCAAGCTGCGCAAGAAGGATATTCGGGAGGCGGGCTTGCAGGAAATCCCCGGCATCGGCCCGTCGCGCAAGCGCGCTTTACTGCATCATTTCGGAACGCTGAAGGAGATCGAAAGGGCGTCGATTGCCGACCTCGGCAAGGTGCCCGGCCTCAGCGCCGAGAGTGCGCGCCGGATTTTCGAGTTTTTCCACACCCAGACAGGCTGAACGATGATTCCAGCGGAGTTCCCAAGCCCCTCGGGCCATGCCCCAGGACCCTGCCGGGAGACTCCGGAAGTTCATACCGCCATCGCTTCCCGGGGGGTAATCTAGGTTAAGGATCGTTAAACTGGACGGCGACCGCGATTCGACGCAAAGCTTCAGCGGTTATCGGTAGGACGGATGAACATCGCAACCACCAGGGCGCAGCCCAAGAACCTTTCGCTCCCGAATATCCTGACCTACGCCCGGATCGCCGCGATCCCGGTCGTCGTCGGCTGCATCTTTGCCCAGTCGATCATGGACGGGCCGCTTTGGCTGCGGTGGGTGGCGGTCATTGTGTTCATCGCCGCAGGGGTCACCGACTATCTCGATGGCTATTACGCGCGCATCTGGAACCAGCAATCAGCCTTCGGCCGCATGCTCGATCCGATCGCCGACAAGCTGCTTGTGGCCTCCTGCCTCCTGATGCTGGCCGCCGACGGCATCATCCACGGCTGGTCGCTATGGGCTGCAATCGTCATCCTGTGCCGTGAAATCCTGGTTTCGGGACTGCGTGAGTATCTTGCCGCGCTCCGCGTCAGCGTACCCGTGACGAAGCTCGCCAAGTGGAAGACGACGATGCAGCTGGTCGCCATCGGCTTCCTGCTCGCGGGCGAGGCCGGCGACGAGGTTGTGCCGGTCGTCACCCAGATCGGCTTGTTGTTGCTGTGGGCCTCCGCGATCATCACGATCTATACCGGTTATGATTATTTCCGCGCCGGCATCCATCACCTCATCAGGGAGGATGAAGGATGAAGGTCAAGTATTTTGCCTGGGTGCGCGAACGCATCGGCAAGGCGGAGGAAACGATCGATCCGCCGTCGAGCGTTCGCACCGTTGCCGATCTGGTGGCCTGGCTCTCCGAGCGTGGAGAAACCTATGCCTATGCCTTCGAAAGGCCGCGCGTGATCCGCGCCGCGATCGACCACGCCCATGTCAGGGCGGAGGCCGAGATCGCGGGAGCGCGCGAGATCGCGTTCTTTCCGCCGATGACGGGCGGCTGAACCGCCGGCTTAACCCACATGACTTGTCCGCTCACCATCCGCATCCAGGAAGCCGATTTCGATATCGCGAGCGAAATCGCCCTGCTGACGCAGGGCCGCACCGATATCGGCGCGGTCGTGAGCTTTTCCGGCATCTGCCGGGGCAGCGAGGGCGGCGGCAGGATTGCAGCGCTCAGGCTTGAGCACTATCCGGGCATGGCGGAAGCCGAGATCAGGCGGCATGCGGAAGAGGCGCTCGCGCGCTGGCCGCTCGACGGCCTCACCGTCATTCACCGCTTCGGCCGCATCGAGCCGGGACAGAACATCGTGCTGGTGCTGACGGCCTCGCAACACCGGCAGGCAGCGTTTCAGGCGGCCGAATTCATGATGGACTATTTGAAGACATCCGCGCCGTTCTGGAAGCAGGAGGAAGGCGCCGAAGGAAAAAGCTGGATCGAAGCGCAGGCCCATGACGATGCCGCCGCCGCGCGCTGGACCAAGTCCTGATGGCGAGAGGCAGAAAGCGGGTCGCAAGGAGAAAATCCGCGGCAAGATTTCCGAAGGCGAAGCCGGGCGAACTGACGACCCTGCTTGATTTCGTGCGCTATGCGACAAGCCATTTCGTCAAAGCCGGCCTTGCTTTTGCGCATGGTACCACCGACCCCGTTGCGGAGGCGGCCTTCCTTGTGTGCGAAGCGCTGCACCTTCACCCCGATCAATTCCAGGCCTTCGCGACCGCGCACGTCACGGCTACGGAGGCCAAGACCATCCTTGACCTGATCGAGCGCCGCATCATCGAGCGAAAGCCTGCGGCCTATCTCGTCAACAAGATCTACATGCGCGGGCTGCCGTTCTTTGTTGATGAACGGGTGATCGTGCCGCGTTCCTTCCTCGGCGAATTGCTGGATACTCATTTCGGCGGCGATCGGGAGGCCGCTTCCCTGATCGGCGATCCCCTGCAGGTCGAGCGCGTGCTCGACCTCTGCACCGGCTCGGGCTGTCTTGCGATCCTTGCCGCCCGGCGTTTTCCCAACGCACAGATCGATGCGGTCGACATTTCCGCCGACGCACTCGACGTGGCAACGCGTAATGTCGCCGAACATGGGCTCAAGCAACGTATCGCGCTGCATCGAGGCGATCTCTTCAAGCCGCTCGGCAACAAGCGCTACGACCTGATCATCTCCAATCCGCCCTATGTCGATGCCGAGGGAATGGCCGATCTTCCGGCGGAGTGTCGTGCCGAGCCCTCCCTCGCTCTCGACGGCGGACCCGACGGGCTCGATATTGTCAGGCGCATCCTTGCCCAAGCCCGGCGGCACCTGACCGATGAGGGCGGGCTATTGTGCGAGATCGGCCGCGGCAGGAAACGGCTGGAAGCCGCACTCCCGCAACTTCCGCTGCTGTGGCTCGACACCGAGGACTCCGAAGGCGAGGTGTTCTTTATCGCCGCCGCCGATCTTAAGTCCGGAAACTGACATTCGCGCCACTCTCAGACGACCTCAGCGCAGCGCAATATTCCGCGTCATTTAGCGCAAAGATCGAAAGTTATTGACGTTCACGGCGCAGCGCGAAGCTGATAGCCTGCAACGCAGCCAACCATCCCCTTTTTCGAACCACCGAAGAGCCCCCCATGCTGGACAAGAGCCAAGCCGCCCCCAAGGTCAACGTTCCGAACGATCTCGCCGCGCATTGGATGCCGTTTACCGCCAATCGGGCCTTCAAGAAGGCGCCGCGACTGCTCGCCGGCGCCAAGGACATGCACTACATCACAGTCGATGGCCGCAAGATCATCGACGCCGCCTCCGGCATGTGGTGCACCAATGCCGGCCACGGCCGCTCCCAGATTTCGGAGGCCATCGCCAAGATGGCCGCGGCGCTGGACTATGCGCCGCCGTTCCAGTTCGGCATTCCGCAGGCCTTCGAGCTTGCAAGCCGCATCGCCGAACTTGCGCCCAAGGGGCTCGACCATGTGTTCTTCTGCAATTCCGGCTCGGAGGCGGCCGATACCGCGCTGAAGATCGCACTCGCTTATCACCAGCTCAACGGCCAGGGCAGCCGCACCCGCCTGCTCGGCCGGGTGCGCGGCTATCACGGCGTTGGCTTCGGCGGCACTTCCGTGGGCGGCATCGTCAATAACCGCAAGGTGTACGGCACCCTGCTCGCAGGCGTCGACCACCTGCCCGCGACCTACGACCGGGAGAAGCAGGCCTTCACCAAGGGCGAACCGGATTATGGCGCGCATTTCGCCGACGAACTCGAAAACCTTGTCAATCTGCACGGCGCAAACACCATCGCCGCCGTGCTCGTCGAGCCGATGGCAGGGTCCACCGGCGTGCTGCCGCCGCCCAAGGGCTATCTCAAGCGACTGCGCGAAATCTCCCAGAAGCACGGCATTCTGTTGATCTTCGACGAGGTCATCACCGGCTATGGCCGGCTCGGCCATGCGTTTGCCGCCGAACGCTATGGCGTGGTGCCGGACATGATCACCTTCGCCAAGGGCGTGACCAATGGCGCAGCACCAATGGGTGGCGTGATCGTGCGCGACACCATCCACGATGCCTTCATGAACGGGCCCGAGCACATGGTGGAGTTCACTCACGGCTACACCTATTCCGCACATCCGCTCGCATGCGCCGCGGGCCTCGCTACGCTTGACATCTACCGCGATGAGAAGCTGTTCGAGCGTGCAAAGAAGCTCGAACCGGCATTTGCCGAGGCGGTGATGTCGCTGAAGGGCCAGCCCAACGTGCTCGACATCCGCACCGTCGGCCTGACCGCGGGCATCGACCTTGCACCTCGAGCGGCCGACCTGGTCGGCAAGCGCGGTTACGACGCCATGACGAACGCCTTCCACGACAACGACCTGATGCTGCGGATCGCCGGCGACACGCTGGCGCTGACGCCGCCTTTGATCATCAGCGAAGACCAGATCGGCGAGGTCGTGGAGAAAGTCGGCAAGGTCATTCGGGCTGTGGCCTGAAGGCCCGGCCGCCTTTTCAAGCCTTACCCCCGCGCTGAGCTCCCCTCCCCGTGTGAGCGCTGGCGGGGGCATTGGCCTGCCCGAGCAGGACGATGCCTCCTGGGCGGTTCCTACCGTGCCCAAGAAACAACTCACACCTCGAATCAACATTAGTGCTAAGGTTGTCGCGCACGGGGGACGCTGCGTAACAAATGATCCGTATCTCAACGATTTTCGTCGCCATTTGCATGGTGCTGGTCGCAGCGTCGCTGGGCCTGATCCTGTACTCGGTCGCCGGCATCAGCGGTTCGGAATCGGCAATCGTGGCGCTCACCGCGCTGACCTTCCTGATCCTCTACAACGCCGTCTCGATGCGCTTGCGCGACCGCAGCGACGTCGGCGGCCAGATCGCGGACCTGTCGCGCGGCACCGCCGACCTGGCGCGCCAGGTGGCTGAATTCGGCCGCCGCCTCGCAGCCGTCGAGAACCGGGTGGCGTCTGCCAATCTCACCGGCGCCGACCGCATTCACACTCTGGCCAACGAGATCGGCGAACTCGGCGGATTGGTCAAACAAGTCGCGACTTCCGTGGCGAACCATGAGGACTTGCTGGCCGCGCTGCAGGCCGGAACCGCGCCGGCCGCTGCCATCGAGCCAAACGGAATCGGCGGCACGTCGAACGAGGACGCACGGCGCACCATCGACGGGAAGCCGGCGAAGGCAGCGCCGTCGCGCAGTCAAACCCAAATTCTCGGCGCAATCAGGAGCGCGATCGACCAAAACCGGATCGAGATCCATCTCCAGCCGATGGTCAGCTTGCCGCAACGCAAGGTGCGATTCTATGAAGCCCTGACGCGGCTTCCGGGCGAAAACGATCAACTCCTCGCCGCGGACGATTTCATTGGCGTAGCCGAAGCGGCCGGTCTGATCGGGCGCGTCGATCACATGGTCATGCTGCGATGCGTGCAGGTGCTGCGTCGCCTGATGGTGCGTAACAAGGAAGTCGGCGTTTTCTGCAACGTTGCGGCAGCCACGCTCGGCAATCCCACAACGTTTTCGCAATGCCTGGATTTCCTGGAAGCCAATCGCGCACTCGCGCCGTCCCTGGTACTCGAGTTCAAGCAGGCGACGTTCCGCGACCTCGGCCCGACCGCTGCCGAGCATCTCGCGAGCCTAGCGCAGCGTGGCTACCGCTTCTCGATCGATCACGTGAGCGACCTGCGGATCGACCCGCGTGAATTGGCCGATCGTGGCGTCCGCTTCTTCAAGGTGCCGGCTGCCCTCTTGCTCGATCCGAAGCTGGGCTCGACATCCGATATTCATCCCTCCGACCTGTCGGATCTGCTCGGCCGTTTCGGCATCGACCTGATCGCAGAGCGGATCGAGGGCGAACGCGCGGTGGTCGACTTGCTCGACTACGACGTGCGTTTCGGCCAAGGCTTCCTGTTTGCGCCGCCGCGCCCGTTGCGGCCGGAGGGCGTTCCCGGCAACGGCGGCCCGGCTCAATCGAACAACGGACGGGAAGGCAACGCCGGCGGAGCGACGGAGCCGCCCGAGGCCTCCATCATCGAACCGCCGACGCGAGCGAGCGGAAGCGCGGCACTGGCGCGCCGCGCCGCCGGGCCTGGCTAGTGGAGCGGATTTGACGTTCGCTGCCTTCATGCCGCAAATGCCTCCTGCGAACGTCAAATCCAAAGCTCCACTAGCATCATAAAATTACTAGTGTCCTTTCGAATCCGAAGTTCGTAAAAGGGGCCCCGCAAATGCTACGAACTTCGGATTCGGGACACTAGACCGGGATGGCAGCCCTGCACTTTGTCGAGCGGTTGCGCGATCTCGTCGACGGCGTCGAGGTCGTGCTCTCCGACATCTGGGGTGTCGTCCACAACGGGCTCGAGGCCTTCCCTGAGGCCTGCGAAGCGCTTCAAGCCTATCGCAGCAGTGGCGGCACCGTCATTCTCATCACCAACGCGCCGCGCCCGGCCGATTCGGTACAACGGCAGTTGCGCAAGCTCGGCGTTGCCGACGAGGCCTATGATGCGATCGTCAGCTCAGGCGACCTGACCCGGCATTATGTCGCCGAGCATGCCGGCCGAAGGGTGTTCTGGCTCGGCCCTGATCGCGACAGCGGAATCCATCGCGGGCTCGATCCCGTTCTCGCGCCGCTGGAGCAGGCCGACTACATCGTCTGCACCGGATTATTCGACGACGAGACCGAGACCGCGGAGGACTATCGCGCGATGATGCTGAAGGCGCGCGCGCGTGGCTTGACGCTGATCTGCGCCAATCCCGATATCGTGGTCGAGCGCGGCGATCGGCTGATCTATTGCGCCGGCGCCATTGCCGAACTGTACCGCGAACTCGGCGGCGAGGTGATCTTCTACGGCAAGCCGCACCGGCCGATCTACGAGCGCGCCGTGACGCTCGCCGCCGAACATGGCGGTCACGAGATCAGGCTCGATCGCGTGCTGGCGATCGGCGATTCCGTCCGCACCGATCTCGCCGGCGCGCATGGTTTTGGCATCGACTGTCTGTTCGTGACGCGCGGCATTCACTCGGAGGACTTCGAAGGGATCGATCAGCTCGATCCGGCCTCCGTGAGGGAGCTGTTCGGCCATCCCCCACGGGCGCTGATGCGGGACTTGAGGTGGTAGGTGCCTACGCGCCTGCCATATCCGGAAAGACCGCCTCGATCTTGGTCTTCAGCGTGGCAGCATTGAATGGTTTGACGATGTAATTGTTCACGCCGGCCTTCTTGGCCGCGATCACGTTCTCGGTCTTGGACTCCGCTGTGATCATGATGAACGGGGTGGTCGCGAGGTTGGGATCGGCGCGGACCTCCCGCAAGAGGTCGTAGCCCGTCATCGGCTCCATGTTCCAGTCGGAGATCACGAGCCCGTACCGCTTGCCGCGCATCTTGTTCAGCGCTGCCGAACCGTCGCTGGCGTCGTCGATATTCTCAAAGCCAAGCTGCTTGAGCAGATTTCGGATGATCCGGATCATGGTGCTGTAATCATCCACCACCAGAACCGACATCGACAAATCAACAGCCATTCTTGACTCCCCGCGCGAACAGACGCCCCACAACCAGAGATATGTCCCCGGCAGTTCGGCCAAAGCACTAACATCAGGCCTTAAACAGTGCGTTAACTGCTGTATCCCGATACGGACTTCTTGACTTATCGGCGGCTGCCAAGTCACGGTCCGGCCGCGTCAATCAGGTCCTCGTCGTTCCATTGATTTGCTGACAAGAAATTGAAATGACTGCTGCATTCACCATCATCCGCGACTCGACGTTTGCCGCCGCGATTCCAAAGGGAACGGTGGTCGCGATGGGCAATTTCGACGGCGTCCATCTGGGTCACCGCGCGGTGATTGCCGCGGCCTTGGAGATGGGCCGGACTCACCGCCGCCCGGCGCTGGCGTTGACCTTCGAGCCCCATCCCCGCCGCTTTTTCAGCCCGAACACCCCCCAATTCAGACTTTCCGACGAGACCGCGAAGCTTCGCCTTTTGGCCGGAGCCGGACTTGCCGGCGCAGTGGTCATGACGTTCGACCGGAAGCGGGCCGAGACGTCAGCACAAGACTTCATTCACAATGACCTGATCGGGCGCCTTGGCATTTCGGGGATAGCTGTCGGCTACGACTTTCACTTCGGCAAGGGCCGGGTCGGCTCGCCAAGCCTGTTGGTAGCGGAGGCGCCCCGGCTCGGCATCGAGGTCGACGTGCAGCCCCACGTCGATATCGAGGAACGGCCGGTTTCCTCCAGCGCGATCCGCATGGCGTTGGCGGAGGGGCAGATCCGTGAGGCCACCGCAATGCTCGGCGGCCCCTGGTTCGTGACCGGGGAAGTGATCCATGGCGACAAACGCGGCCGCGATCTCGGCTATCCCACGGCCAATATCCGCCTCGAAAACCAATGCGGTCTCAAGCACGGCATCTACGCCGTGCGCGTCGGCCGCGGCGCCGAACGGATCGACGGTGTGGCAAGCTTCGGCCGCCGCCCGACATTCGACAATGGCGCGCCGCTTCTGGAAATTTTCCTGTTCGATTTCAACGACGATCTCTACGGCGAGACCCTTGATGTGGCCTTCATTGGCTTCATACGTGAGGAGCTGAAATTCGACGGCGCCGACGCGCTGGTTCGCCAGATGAACGATGACGGCGGCAAGGCCCGCGAGGAGCTTGCCGCGGCGCCAGGGCTGTTTCCAAGGTTAGGTGCGGTCGCCTGAATCGGCGGCCGGGGGCTTTGCGATTTGGCGTCCCCCTGCTATGGAATGCCCATGTTTGCGCGGCGCACCATCATCGGTATTAGCGGCCCGGCTTCCGCCTGAGCGACCCGCTCGGCGCAAGACCGGGGTTCTCCTCATTCGCCCGCACCATCCGGGCGTTCCACCGCCCTTAGCCAACCGAATGTCGATGTCCGAAAAGCCGCAAAAATCCGACGCCAGGGATTATTCCAAAACCCTGTTTCTGCCCGAGACTGATTTTCCGATGCGCGCAGGCCTGCCGCAGCGCGAGCCGGAAATCCTCGAGCGCTGGAACGAAATCGTCCTCTACCAAAGGCTGCGCGAGAGCGCGAAGGGCCGCGCCAAGTTCGTCCTGCACGACGGCCCGCCCTATGCCAACGGCAACATTCACATCGGCACGGCGCTGAACAAGATCCTGAAGGATCTCGTGACCAAGAGCCAGCAGATGCTGGGGCATGATTCCAACTACGTGCCCGGCTGGGACTGCCATGGCCTGCCGATCGAATGGAAGGTCGAGGAGGAGAACTACAGCAGCAAGGGCAGGCAGAAGCCCGACTTCCACGACGCGGCTGCGATGGTGGCGTTTCGCCGGGAATGCCGCGCCTACGCCACCCACTGGCTGAATGTTCAGCGCGAGGAGTTCAAGCGGCTCGGGATCGTCGGCGACTGGGATCATCCCTACGCCACCATGAGCTATCCGGCGGAGGCGCAGATCGCGCGCGAGCTGATGAAGTTCGCCGCCAACGGCACGCTCTATCGCGGCTCCAAGCCCGTGATGTGGAGCGTGGTGGAGAAAACCGCGCTCGCCGAGGCCGAGGTCGAATACGAGGATTACACCTCTGATCAGGTGTGGGTGAAGTTTCCGATCACCTCTCCGGCGCACGGCGCACTGGCCAATGCCAGCGTCGTGATCTGGACCACCACGCCCTGGACGCTGCCCGGCAACCGCGCCATCAGCTTCTCGCCGAAAATCGCCTACGGGCTTTACAGGGTAACGGATGCGCCCGCCGACAACTGGGCGAGAGCGGGCGATGTCCTGATTCTGGCCGACGTGCTGGCCGACAGCGTGTTCAAGCAGGCTCGC
>Ga0306924_10000310_pt1 | contig 40159 bp, 27 predicted proteins | sample sta12Can44000111_FD_203756 | JGI IMG/M metagenome (GOLD analysis project Ga0306924, IMG submission 203756) | Lab enrichment of tropical soil microbial communities from Luquillo Experimental Forest, Puerto Rico - statanox.12C.anox.44.000.111 (v2)... | ecosystem: Environmental > Terrestrial >... | reverse complement strand
TGGACCATGGGCAATAAGTCCTCGTTCAGGCGAAAGAAGGCAGGGCGGACACTCGGCGTGGCGTCGAACTGTTGATACAGCAGCGGCACGAACTCACGTCTGACATCCACGTCTCGGATGAACCTCCCGACCTGCCACCAGTACATCCGGCGGAAGAGCCAGATCGCCTCCGGTCGCCGGAGCGTCGGCATTTCGCAATAGTACGTGTTCAACAACACCAGCCCGGCCACGCGCTCGGGGTGGGTCAGCGCCCAGTCGATGGCCGGTGGGCCCGAGGCGTCGTGCGCGACGAGGATGGCTTGCCCGAGCCCGAGTTGGGCGATGACAGCGTCGAGGTCACCGACTTGATTGTCGGTGGTGTAAGGGTAGCCGGACGGCTTATCCGAACTGCCCCACCCGAGAAAATCAAATCGCGGCGCGGCCGCGAGAGGTAAGGAGACAGACGGTCGTAGAGGTGTACGTTGTCCGGGAACCCGTGCATGAGAATGATCGCCGGTTCCGCCCCCAAGTGATCTCGGACGTAGATCCGGTGTTGGTCCCGCTGAACAAAAGTCTCTTGGTAGGCCATCTTTCCCTCGAGACGGAGTGTCACATAACAGATCGCGCTTTAGCCGCTGGGTGCGGCCGCTCGGGGCCGAGGGAGTTATTCTTGACTGCGGCGGTCGCCCGCCGGCAGACGAACATCAACGCCGCACCCCACAGCTCAAGGCGCGGCTCCGAATTTTCGTGGTGGCGATGTGGCTTGCCGTGTGACCCTCGCGGTTGGGGTCATTCACGCAGAGGATGATACCACCCTTCCATCCCGCGGTCAGTGGACTAAGGCTGATGGGCAAGTCGTGTGAATGCTCCCAAAGGGTCGACTTGAGCCGTTGGCTCGGGTTCGAAGGCGGTCGATGAGCTCGACGGTCCGCGAATGGCCGCACGTGGTGGTTTGGGGACATTCGTACCAAATTTCTGCGCGAGCTAAGTGATTGTTCTGCCAACGCCCGCACAGCGGTGCGAAAATACGATTTCTGCAATAAGCCCGAGAATTAGCCCCTCGCTGGCGTAAGGGGATGGGCAAAGGTCCGGGAGAACGGTGATTGGGGAAAATCGGCCCGCGCGCCTCTAGTGCAAATAGCAAGACTACGGAGGCAACATTGCCTTCATTACGGTGGCAAGCGGGTGCAGGTTAGAGCTGTATCGACAGCGTCACAAGCCGCGCACGCCTTAACAGAAGGCTCGTGCTTAAGGAAGCATAGCATGTCCGACGTCTAGTACGCGAGCGCGGTGAAGCTGGTTGTCGCGCCTTTTGACGTGCCCGGTTGCTTGGGACGGGTCGGCAGCCGGCGGAGCGACCCGGCCACCGCGATCGCCGAACGCGTAGCCCTCGGTCGGGTACCCGATAAAATCGGTCGGCAAAAAGGGCATTGCGATAGGCGCGCGAGGCGCCAATAATTGCGCCCTACTTGGATATCGTCTGCCGCTCAGAGTCCGAAAGTTCGCAGACTCCCCGCTGGAGGGAGATGGATTCGAACCACTGGTCCCGCGAGAAGGGATCGGCCTTTTCGAGACCACCTTGATCGACCTCAGGCCCCTTCACCTCCGCGGGAAGCAACTTACCTCGTCCTGGAGTTTGCTTCGGTTTGCTACCGCCAAAGAGCCTAACTCTGCGGGTCAATTTCAGCCTCGGCGCAGTAACGATCGGGGCGGAGAACTTTGCGTGGCTCGCTGACCAGGCAACCGGTACGCCGTGGGTGCCGCGCAACCCGCGGCCGATTACCGGCCCGGCCCAGGTTCGCGAGATCCTTCTAATTGGCGGCTTGAACTCAGCACGGACCAGAGGCTGCGCTGGACTCAGCGATCGCAGATGCGCTTGAGATCCTGCCACTCGGCGTCATCGAGCAGGGAGGGACCGGTGGCCGGGACGTTCTCGGCTTCCAGCATGGCCTGGCGTTCGACCGTCAGCGGATGGCTAGCCAGGATCGACGGCGCCTCCGGCCGTGGCCGGTCAGACGCTCCAGCAGGGCGCCCAAGGGTGCGGTGGGCCGCCCCAGGTCATGCATGATTGTCACCGCAAAGTGATCGGCTGCGGCTTATCCTACTCGGTTGCAATCGCCGCTATCTCGAATATCTCTCCAGCCTGGACGACTTCTCGGCCAGCATTCGCGCGCTCGACCGTCTCACCCAACCCCGTCCCGTCAATGGTCGCAATCTCAGGGGCCTGAACTTTTTCAGCCGCGCCGAGCAGACCCTGCTCCGGCTTTGCAACGTCCCGGCTTCAACATCGCCGGCCTTCGCCGCGCCGACCTCCGGCCGCTCGTCGCCCAATGCTCTCCCGCCTCCCTCTCCCGGCAACTCGCCCGCCTGCGCCACCTCGGCGTCATCAAACGCGTCACCGGCACCTATCGCTACTACCTCACCCGCGCTGGTCGTGCTGCCGTTGCTGCCGGTCGCCGCCTCACAGAGCACACCATCATTCCCGCTCTCGTCTGACAAATCTGCTCACAACCTGCAAACATTTCGGTCGTAAAGGGACTAAGCTGTTCTCGTTCGAGCTGGTGGGCTATCAGATACATGCTCGGCTTCTACGCCGCGGCGCTCAGCATCGAGATCAAGATCGACTATGGCGAATTACAAGACGCACGCTGATTCGAGCGGGCGTGGCACCTCGTCCATCGGGCAAGCATCGCCGAAGGCGACCGGCCACAGCCGGCGCGAAGCGTCCTTTGGGTGGTTAGATCCGGCGGTCACACTCGCTCAAGATCGGCCGAAGTCGCCGAGAAAGAGAAGTCCGCGCAGACCGACATGATCTACCCACCAGATCTCAAATGCGTACCTGGAAGCGAGCGCCGGATTTTCACGGGCAAAGCGGCTGTGCCACAACTGTACTATCGGATCCTAGAGTCCGTGCTGCGCGCGGCTTCCGACCTCTCCTCGCAAGTGGGATGAGGTAATTGGAATATGCCCGGCCAATTCCTCTATTGCGGCTCCAGCGGATAAACATAAACGTGTCCGCGAGGCAGCGTCGAGTTGTCATTTTCTGCGAACACACAACACGTAAATACCAAGGCCGGCGTGCCGTTGGGGAGCGTCTGCGCCGCCCCGGGCCCTTGCCGCCGCTTCCTACTCGGTCGGGAAGGATATGTCGCGGGTCGAGGGCTCCTGGATCGGCACTCCGCCCGGAAGACCCAACCCGACCCCAATAGCCTCGTCCATCGTCTCGTCGGTGCGGCGTTCGATGCGATCGACAAGCATAAAACTGGTTAGCTCGGGATTGCAGCGCCTAAAGACAGCATCAAAGTCGGCCGGGATGCCTTGCTTGCCCTCTAGCCGATATCGGGCCGCCCGCCCGACGGCATGCATTACGAAGTCGGCTACTTCCAGTGCCGGGGCGCCTGCGCTCTTCGGCAGGAGGCAGTGTTCAACAGGGATCTTCTGTCCATTCTCCTCGAGTTCAAGAGCTCCGAAATATTCCATGACCAAAGGATCTGCGCGTTGCGATGCCTCGAATACCAGGGCGACAGAGCGTGCCTGGGAACGGGATAATATTTCGGCGATGCGCACCTTCAGGACTGACATTACCCAAGCCATGAGCTCCTGATCTCGCGGATATTCCGTGGTCAAGGTCGCTACCGCCGCGAAGCGAAAGAACGGCTGATTGGCAAAGAAACGGCTCATCGCGGCTATATTTGCCCGGGTTGCGCGTCGCCCAAAATCAACAGCGTGTAATGGGGCATCAAAGCTCCCGGTCGTTCCTGCGCGGCGTCTGCCCCAGGGTTGAACCAGGACACGATCGTAATCCCGACCCATGACAGCGCACCCGCCGAGCCCGTAGATGGGTTGACCTTTCAGCCGTTCGTGCCCGGTATCATCAATGGCGAACATTAGGCAATCGGGGGCCAAAATCAGGGAACCGCTTGGAGCTGAAAGTCTATATTTTGTGTGCGCCGTTGCCATCGGCGCCATATACCCGCAACGATCGCACCGATCAAGGGACGAGGAACAGCCCGAGGTCGGGCCGGGGAGCTACCTACTAACCATCCCCCGGCGCGCCCGAGCGGGGTTTCTCCGTGGCGGGACCAATAGTTCGAATCCATATCCCTCCAGCAGCGAGTCATCAACGAACCGGTCCGCGCCCGCGGATAGCTGTAGAGCTTTAAGGGTGCGGGCGCTTGCCTACCGCGGCGCGCGATATTCGCGGTCGGCCGATCCATCCACTGGGCCCTCGCCACGGCGCCGTCCGGGTTGGTTAAGGACGCCTGGGATACTCGCCTGATGATCTTCGTGTTGTCGCACCTCGCCGCCGGAGGCGCGCGCTGATGCCGTCACACGGCGTGGCCCGGCTCTACGCTGACCGCTTCCTGAGCGGTGGCGCCATGGCCGCCGGGTTGGTCGCGTTCGCCATCATGTTCCCGGCATGCGTGGCGCCAGACTTAACTTCGCCATACCCTGATCCGCGCTCAAGACCCAATTTGCCATAGCTCAATTGGGCCTTCCTCGGCTACGTTGATGGCTACCAATCTTTAAGCCGCAGTCACTCAGCGAGGTCGCGTGCTATGTTCGCCGCGCCGATACGGAAGCCAACAGCGCAGACTATCCGGAGCTTGGTCAACCAGCGCTCCCTGTCCCCATCCCCCCGACCGTGCTGCTACCCGGCTCCGCCGCTGCAGCTCCAGCGTACGATCGGTAACCAGGCTGTCTTCCACCTCTTGGCGACAGCAGCCGCGCACCCTTCTGCAGCTGAGATGGACCATATCGACGAAGCAGAGGCGGCTCACACGACTTTTCCTGATGCAGCTGCGCCAAGCCTCCGTATCGGGGCAGTTGACGATGCGCTTGAGCATGAGGCGGACCGTGTTGCCCACGAGGTAATGCATAACCCGATAGCCGCACCGGCGCTCAGCTCAGTGGCGCCGCAGCTCGATCGAAAATGTACTGCCTGCGAGCAGGAAGAGAGCGCGCAAGCAGCGCAAATGAACACGCCGGCTGCGCCTGAAAGCGACGCCGTCGAAGCCCCGGTCGAAGTCCATCAAGTCTTGAGCGGACCGGGCGAGCCGCTGGACGCCGCAACGCGGTCATTTTTTGAGGCCCGCTTTGGGCATGATTTCACCGCGGTGCGCGTTCATGTCGATGCGGATGCCACGGCCTCGGCCAAGTTGGTCGACGCGGAGGCCTATACGTTCGGATCGCATATCGTGTTCGACGAAACCCGATACGAGCCCGAGACGCCAGAGGGTCAGAGATTGCTGGCGCATGAGCTGACGCATGTTGTCCAGCAATCCCAGAGCAGCAGTGCACTTGGCATCCAGCGACAACCCGCCTCCGGCACACGTCGATCGCGCTCCGCAGCCCAGCCCCACGGTAAGGTGCTGTTCGTCCAGGTCGACCGCAGTGCGAACACCATTGCCTTCGTCACCGAGTCGGGGACCCTGACTTATACTTTGGAGACGCCCACCGAAGTACCGGTCGGCAGCTACACCTTTGCCGTCGCCGTGCGGGGCAACAACCTCAATCTTACCGCTCCCCTCGACGTCACCACGTTTTCGGGGTTCCGCTATCGCATCGCGCCCGGCCAACCCAATCCGGCCGATCTGCTGCGGCGAGAACACCAGGTCACCATTCAGGTTATCGAAAGCGGGACTGCGGCGACATCGTCGACCACCTCCTCATCAGCGACGGCAACGGGGGGCATCGAGGGGTCGACCCATTTCAACGTCAGGCTGCTTGGCCCGGAGGCATTCAAAGCGATCACCGGCCTCTCGGTTGCTTCGCTGCCTGAGGGCAAGTTCGTGCGCAGTGACGAACTCGGTCCTTCAGCAATCGCCATCGGCGTCGTGCCCCAATCGCGCCTGGAGGACATTCCCTTCCCAACAAGTCGGGGCGGGGCGGGCCTTTTGCCAGGCGTCGGCGGCGCCTCGGTGCTAACGCGGTTCCCCTCTTACCCGATCCCGCCCAACGCGACCGGGATCATCTGGACCCAGGTCGGCGCGGGGCATTTATCCGAGTTCGCCAACGTTGGCGGAAACATCATACCCCGGGGCTTCCGCTACGACCTCTGGTGGAATTTGTTTCCGAGCCTACGGGAGACCGGGGTTCCCGGGAGTTTTCAGAATGACTTCCTGTTCACGTTGCTTCCTAACCAGACCATCGTGTACCGCAGCAGCGATCCGGCGGCGGCGCAGAGCTTCGCCGAGCGGCTGCTAGCCAGGGAATACAATCAACCATATCGGTTTCCGCCGCGGCCCGGCAGTGGGGTGACGGTTTGCGGCACAAACTGCATCACTGTCCCGGCCGATGAGGTTGCCGCCGCTTTGGGCGTGCACCCGGAGATCCTCACGCCGGAGGGGCCAGTCGATATTCTACGCTACGGCAGGCCTACGCCAGGCGCGCCGTTCGAGGCGTCTCAGGCTGGCCGTGGCACGGCCGTGCGCGAATGGCTCGGCCAGGAAGATGCGTATTTCGCAGAGCGCGGCCTAACGCGGATACGAGTGCCGGGTTTCACCCCGGCCGCACGGGGTGCCGTTGGCTTTATCAAGGTTGGTGGGATCGTCATGCTGATCTACGGCGCCTATCGCAGCGCGCAGCGCATTGGCGCCGCGTCCGAAGCCGAATTGCCGCGCGTGGTGGAAGAGGAAGCCGGATCGTGGGTCGGTGGCGCAATCGGCTCCGCGCTCGGGGTGGCGGGCGCCGGCGCGGTATTTTGCGCTCCGGCCGGCCCAGCCGATCTCATCTGCGTGGCAGGCGGTTTTGTCGGAAGCCTGCTAGTCGGGACAGTAGGAAGCGCCGTCGGATCGTATGTCGGCGGCAAGATCGACGACTGGATGCAGGACATCGCAGAGGAGATCAGGCGAAACGAGTTCAGGAAGATCTGGGGCGATCAAGACCCGCCGCCCGAGGTGATCCGAAATGCAGAGCGCGTTCTGGATGACCCGTTCTGGGGGCTTGGAGGTTGGTGAACCGGCGCCTGCCTCGTGAGGTCTGGGCTTCACTACAGCTGCGGCTCTTGCTTCGATGCCTAGGTAGGTAGGAGCTTCGCGGCGGAATAGTGATGGTGAGCGGCATCGGCCTTGCGGTGCGGATGGAAAGCAAAGCGCGGCGTCGCTGTCTCCTTTTTTCGAAACAGCGCGTCGAATACCAGGCCTTCGACGAGTGCCTCAATATCGCGACGACCTGTAAATTACCGATGCTCCTATGCGTGCGAAGACCACTACGACGGCGCCGCGCGTAGCGCCAACAACATACGCATGCGATTCGGCGGCGAGCTGGGCTCGGCCTACCCGTTTCCGTGTTCTATTCGCGGGCCAGCGTGGATACTATCGTCGAGGGCACGCTTATTGGTCGGTTCTATCGTCGCGCGCGAAAGGATGCTAAATTATGTTCACTCAAAAGGTTAGGGGACTGACGAAGGCAGCCGCAAGTCCGACGAGCCGGCTCTCGCCTCGACGCCCTCCCCTCGCAACGCGACCATTTGGCGGCGGCGCGGTCGCGCACGCGCTCATGCTCCAGCGGAGCACCGGGAATGAAGCAACGCTCCGGCAACTGACCCAGCAGGCTACAAGTCTCACAAGGAACGAGGCTCACCGCTACAACGAGGTCGGCGCTGACCCGGCAATCCGGACCGCCGGGGGGCCGACCCCCGGCATCGCACGGGATTCCAGCAATATCCCTTTGTTTCCATCTGACTGGGCGGACCGACCTCAACTGTTATCCCCGCGCGCTGCGACGCTCCTCCCAGGCGCCATGCAACCAAAGCTGGTTGTCGGTGAGGTCAACGATTCGCTTGAGCATGAGGCCGACCGGGTTGCCGACCAGGTAATGCACCCGCAAGAGCGGGGCCCTTCGATCAGTCCTATTCCGAAGCGGCTCAACTCGATAGGCTCCGCAAGCGATGATTCCCGCACTGTGCAGACCTGGTCGGCGGCCGGCTCGCGCATGGAGATGCCTGGACCAAGTATCGTGCACGCAACGCTTGCTACGCGGGGCCGCCCCTTGGACGCGCCCGCGAGACAATTCCTCGAGACGCGATTTCGCTACAGCTTGCCCGAGATCCGTATTCATGACGATGCACAAGCCGCGTGCTCGGCCGCAGTGATGGGGGCGCGCGCCTGTACGGTGGGGCAAGACATTGTGTTTGGCGCTGCCGAATACCGTCGGGACGAGCCTAGTGGAATGTGGCTGTTGGCACATGAGGTCGCGCACGTCGTGCAACAGAGCGCTTCGGAGGGTGCACAGCCGAGCGCACTCGCTCTCACGCAGGCATGCCACCACGTGCAGCGCCAGGTAATAATGCCAACGGCGCCTACTTCTTCCATTCCAACATTCTCGGTGAACCAAGCGACCTACCTCAACCTCATTAATCTGGCACTTGGGCAGATGAGTGGGCGTCTTGTCGAAAGCGAAACGCTAGTGACCACCATCGTGCCGATTCTGCAGGCAATGCTGACGAGGGTGACCTGGAAAGACCAACAAGGAGTGACGCATGGCGGCGGTCCCATCCGTCACACCCTTCCTGATGGGAGCATCGTGAATCTGCAACTCATACTGAATGATCAGGCCAACCCGCTGAAAGCAGGCGAATTCGTTCGTATAGGAGCGACCGACGCCGAACTCGAGATCTTCATCCGCCCAAACGTCACCTCGGATGATCTTGCAGAGACGCTGTACCATGAGGCGCTGCACATGGTGAGTTGGCTGATAAACCGCCCGAAACCGGCTCTCTCATTACGCTCGGGCGGCCGCTCGGGACCGGCGGCTGCGGTCGCCTCGCTCGATCTTGCGAGATTGAGCAGGCAGATCGACACTGTCCGCATTTGGCTCGACACGCTCGCCCAGAGCGTAAACCGACGGCGGGCGGCGAGCGCGCAAATCGGCGCGTCGGCTCTCGATGCCATGGCGCGCTGGCTGGTGGAGGAAGTTGAAGTTCGCGCTGAAACTGAGGTGTTCCGGCTCGCGCAAAGCACTCAGCAAGCGGTTACCGCGCGCGGGCCGGCAATCATCATCGGAACCGGTACCAACTGGCAAGTCAACAGCACCATGGTCGATCGCTATGTATTCGATTTCAGTGGCACCTTTGCGCCGACGGATCGCGCTGGCTTGACCGCAGACGACCAGAAAACGCTCAATACACTGATGCAAATTCTGGAAGGTATTTTCCAGAACCGCGTTCGTCGTCGATTCAGCCCCAGCCCGTACCTCGTCGGTCGGGGTATCCCACGCGCACAAGTGCAGTGGCAGCCGCCACCCCTTGCCCCGCCCTCGTCATTCGGTCCTCCGCCGCTGCCGTGACGCCGAGGAAGGAGCGGCGACCATCTACTCGTCGCTGAGGTAGCGACGGCGGCGCGGATTAATTGACGTTAGATTGAATCGAAGGCCGCCGCCGATATTGCTTCCCGGCCCGGCGGGGAAACCTTCCTGGGCGGGTGTGGAAACGGTCGACCACGGCTCCGCAAAAACCCACGGCTCGACGCTCACTCCGTAATCGCCCCATGTGTGCTGGTAACCGATGCCGCCTGCTGCGGAAAGCGACAAAGGAAACCCTGTGCCGGCGTCAAACCGGCCGGCCAGACCGAGATTGGTTCCAGCCAAGGCTTCGGCGTAGATCGAATCGGCGTCGCCCAGGTTCCACGTGTAGCTGAACCCGGCATAAGGCGCCAGGAAACCACCGACTGGCACGCCGTTGACCTGACCCCAGCGCGACAGGCCGACGCCAAAAATTAGGTCGGCCTCACCATGCTTGGCGCGCGCCCATCCCAGCGAGAGCATGGCGTTCGCAGTTGGATTGAAGCTCCACCCTGGAGGCGCCACAGACCCGGATACCGGCGGTTGAAGACCCCAGGACTGCCCCGCCGTGAGCCAGAAGCCCCGGCCGAAAACGTAGCGGGCCTCGTCGCTGGGGGCCTCTGGTCCGTGGTGGTAGCTGAGGCCGAGCGCTCCCGTGGTGGTGGCGGACGGCCCACCGCCCAATGGCGGGAGACCGGTCGTGGGGCTGCGCGGCGTCCCGAGGGGGGAGACGCCCCCGAGGCTTGCGAATACGCCCCACTCATCCTCCGGCGAGGTTCGGTCGCGCACCTGTAACGTAAAAGATGGAAGATAGGTCGCACCGACGCTCGGATCGGTCGACGACTGGAAGACCAGCGGCGTCGAGAAGACGTCGGTGCTAAGCGTACCGACAGGATTGTTGCCCGCGAAGAACGGCCCGTTGAGGAGACTCGTCAGCGGCTGGTTGGCTTGCGGCGCGTCGCCGCCGCCCGAGGTGCTGGACTGCGAGGCGAACAGATCCCTGAGCAACGCGTCGTGCAGTTCGCGTCGCACACGCTCATCAAACGACGAGTCCTGCCGAGCGATGCCGACCCCGCTCGCCTCATTGACCTGTACCGCGCCGTCACCACGTGCCGCGGCAATAGCCGCTTGGTGTGCGTCCTGCTCGATGGCTCCTTCCGCGCCGGTGGGCGGGGCAAGGCCACCTCGGCTCTGCTGAACGACATGCGCAAGCTCATGCGCGAGCAATTCTTTGCCCGCATTTGTCTCGGGCGCGTAGCGGCCGGGTGCGAACACGATATGCCGCCCGACGGTATAGGCGTTGGCGCTCATCTCGGCGGCCGAACGCTCGGCCTCCTCGCCCAGGTGGATCTGGACGTTGCTGAAATCCTGGTCGAACCGTCCTTCCATGTCGGCCTGAACGGCGGGTGGTAGAGGCTGGCCGGGCGAGCGGAGAACGTCGGAATATATCCCTGACGCCAAACCGATGCTGTCAGTCAACCCCTTGACGGCCTGGTTGCCGATGGCGCGCTGCAAATCGGCGAGACGATTGGGGTGAACGGCAACTGTGCCGCGCGCCCGGCTTGCATTGGAGCTAGCCGCCGCCACTTTTAGACGCTCGGCCATACGCGATTGTCTATGCATCGAACCCTCCCAGCGGTCGAGCGCGTAGGATCCTTACTCGACCACAATATAGGATCGGATCGACCAAGCGGACACCGAAGAATCCGCGTTGAGGCTGCCGGACTGCAGTTCCGCTGCCACGCTCAGCTCCGGCCGTTGCTTGGCACGGCTTCGCCCTCGAACGGGGGTACATTGACCGTCACAGTCACGCTGAGCGAGGGCCGCAGCTTGCCTCCCAGCGAGGTCCAGAATTCGGCGGTGTTCTTCAGCGCGTCGGGGTGCATGACCAAAATTTGAGGCGCCGGTTCGTGACTCGCGAGGCTGCCATGCAAGAACGATTTGGTAATCGTTGGATGTGCTAAAAGCACCTGGAGCACATTGCTTAGAAGTTGCTGCTCCTGCAGCGCCAGCTCTGGCCCGCCGACAGGCCAAGCGGTGACGAGATATGTGAAGGCGATGGGCCGCGCAGACGGACCTGTTCCCGCGGGTGCCTCGCTAAAATCGCGATTCTCACGGATTTCGTAAAGAAAAAGGTCGACGGCCGTCTGGGTTGGATTGAACGATTCCGACGGACGGTCGAATACGATCTGCGCGGCCGCGAGTTCTCTGGGTAGGCCCGGCTGGGTCAGGATCGCACGCAGCGTCAGGCTGAGGTCACTGATCATGCGAAACCGACCAGATTCGGCCCAGTTTCTGGTGCTCGCGGCGCGCCGCGTGCAACAGATGATCCATGCGGACCGGCACACCTTCTGCGGCCGCGCGGAAAGCGGCGGCCACCGCGATGTTTTTGATATTTCCACCGGCCAGCTTAATTTCGCGCGCCAGCGTGGCAAAATCTACGCTGGCGTCCATTGGCGTCTCGCGCGGAAAAGTGACCTGCCAAATGCGCCGCCGGTATTGCTCGTCCGGAAACGGAAATTCAACCACAAATTGCAGGCGGCGCACGAAGGCCTCATCCAAGTTCTGGCGGAGATTGGTCGCAAGGATTGCTACTCCCTCGTATTCCTCCATCTTTTGCAGCAGATACGCGATCTCGATATTAGCGTAGCGGTCGTGCGAATCCTTCACCTCGGAACGCTTGCCGAAAAGCGCATCCGCCTCGTCAAAGAACAGAACCACAGAGGCGTTCTCGGCAGCACGGAAAACGCGGTCGAGGTTTTTCTCGGTCTCGCCAATGTATTTACTCACGACCTGCGCGAGGTCGATCTTATAAAGATCGAGGCTGAGTTCACCTGCGATCACCTCGGCGGCCATGGTTTTGCCGGTGCCCGGCGGCCCGGCGAACAGGGCATTTAACCCCCTGCCACCCGAAAGCTTGCGATCGAACCCCCAATCGTCGAATACGAGCTGGCGCAATTTTGCCTGGTCGCCGATTTCGCGCAGTTGCGACACCTCGTCCGGTGGGAGAACGAGATCATCCCAGCCCTGCTTTGGCTCAACCTTGCGGGTAAGCCGTTCGAGGTCGTGTCCCGATTGCGCGCGCGCCCCGGCGAACAATTCGTCGAGGGCAGGTGGCGCCGGGGTCTCCTGTCCCATCAATGCGCTTTGCCATGTCGCGCGCGCGTTCGCGGCATCGACCGCGCTGACGATCTGTCCGGCGGTCATCCGGAAGCGTTCTGCGAGAGCGTCGAGCGCCGGCTCACAAAGAGTGGCGCCGAGCTCCGCTAGTTGCTCCCGCCAAAGAGCCTTTCGTAGACCGAACTCACGGATGCCGAAAGGGACATTTACGATGTTCGCCGGATCGTCCGGGGAGGCGATCCATGGGCTTGTGCCGGCGAGAACGGCAATATGCGATTTTTGCCGGATTGCCGCCAGCAATGCCCGGTACGAGGCCTTCTTTTCATCCGTGCGAAACGCGTCGAGGCCGTCAAGATAGAGTAGGAGGTGGCGCAGCCGGGCTTCGTGGAACAGAACCCGCAGCGACGATCCGAGGCCGCCGCCACTCTCAGCGACGCGAGTGAGATCAGCGATCACGACCCCAAGCCTCAACTCGCTCGCCAAGGCGCGCGCCGCCGTGAGCCGCCCGGAACCGGGCGGGCCATGGAAATGCAGGATGAGCGGCAAACCCCGCTGGACCGCACGATGTCCGAGCGCGCGCAACGCTTTGCGTGTTTCGTCAGGTATTTGCAGTGAATCAAGGCCGGGTCCTGCCGGCACATGCCGGCAGAACCCGACAAGGCGTGGATCCAGACCCTGCCTTCCGAGCAAGATCCCGAGAATCTGCTGATCGACGATGATGTAATGCGCCAGCAAAGGCGGCTCGACATGGCTCGGGTCGGAAACCAGGTACAGCACGCCGTTGCGGATGAGCGGGGCATCGGGCATCAGATGCGCGAGCCGCGCCATCTTCTCCACTGGGGACGCTGTGCGGAGGTTTAGGGCGAGATCGACCGTAGCACGCCGCCTTGTCACGTCGTCCTGGAAGAACCCGTAGAGCCGCTCGTACCTGAGATCAAGCTCAGGGGCGAGCGCGATCAGGAACAGATCCATATCAAATGGGGTGAGCCCGTATTGCCGCGCCAATAGTTCCAGCGGCTGCACTTGCTCGACCAACGAACCGCCGGCGAGGCTTTCGGGTGTCCGGAACCACGGCGTACCTGGCTCACGGGCGAGCAGGTTCTCCGCCTCCTCGGGGCTCACATAAAGTCCGCGCAGGGTCGCCGCCGCCACGCCACCACGCGATTGCGACGTCTCAAGTAGATGTGCCAGCAAATCGTCGAGCCGCCGTAAGGCCGGTGCGAGCCCGGGCAGGCGCTGCGCCTGGTTCGCGTGGTAGGCCCGATCAGCTTCCATCGGCAGACCGCTCACTCCCCCCTCCGCTGTCCTCCGGGGTAAGAGCACTCATTGCCGCTTCGATCAGCGTCCGGCCGAGTTCCACCGTGGCTAGCGGTCCCAGCGCGTCTGCAACGGTTTCCGGCGTGGCGGCCGCGAGATCACGGATCGTGGTAATCCCCGCCGCAATCAGTTGTTGCTCGCGGGCCGGGCCGATGCCCCTGACCGCGGTAAGGGCTGGCTCGGGAACTGTCGCCGCGAGCACCGTGGGCGGGGTCATTCTGACAGCCGCCGGCGCGGGCAGGGCTGGCCCCGGCGCCGGCTCTCCGATGACACTCGATTGAGTGCCGTCCGGCGCGCAGGTCTGCGTGCCATCGCCCGGGGTTGCGCCGGGCGGCGTCGGACTGCTGAGCCCTCCCGGTGGCGGCTGGGGTAGCGGGACAGGCTGCAGGTCATAAACGATGCGAGCATTGGAGACGTGCAGCTCGCCCGGCGACTGTGCGATAAAAGAGCAGGGGAGGTCCACTGTGGGCTGCGAAGCCAAAGATAACCGTTCGACAGTGAGAGCGGCACCGGCGGGTAGAACGATCCGCATTGTCGCGGTCGCGCTCGACGCGGGCGCAGTAAGCTGCGCCGGCTGAGCCGCGAAAGTGTGCGGATCGAGTTCGATTTGCTGTGTAGCGCCGAGGTCAACATCGTTCGCGTCCTGAAAGCACACAGCGATGCTCGGTAACGCATTCGCGGCGCCGACGACAACGCGACCCGCGAAGTCGAGAGCGTATGCACCGGCTACCTTCAGCGCTGCCTTCTGGACCACGGCACCGTTCGCGGTCCCGATGTTGCGGTAAGTCGTTCCGACCGCATCGTGCGTGATCGCAAGAAGGGAACCGGTGCTCGGGTCGGGTTGCCACGCATCAACTTGCGACGACGTATCGGTGCTCTTCAACGAGACCATCTGCAGCACGCAGTCGCCCCCCGCTACGCGAACCCGCAGCTCCGCCTGGGCGCTTGCCGCCGGTGCGACAAAGCGGTTCCGCCGGGTCACGACGTTTGTAGATGGGGGCAACGTCACAGAATCGCCGCGCAGCAGCGTACCGGTCGCGTTCAGCCAAAAGATTTCGGCAACAGCGTCGGCAGTGGCCCCGGTCTCGCTCGCGGACTCGATGACCGACGCGACTGTGAAATCGTGCGAGCAGCCGGCTGCGACGGCGGCAACCTGCGACAACGATCCGTTAGTAAGCTTCGCCTCGATGCGCGACGGATTGTCGGATGATTGCACCGGCTCGATCTGGCCGGCGGTCAGCGTCCAGTTTGCCGGCCGCCGGTCGCCGACCGCGACACGAGCGATCGCAACCACCCAATTATCGACGGTCGCGCCGGCGACTAAACGCCCGGTCGCGGTAAGTCGCCCTCCGGCCGGATCGAGAGCGAGTGGTGTGGTGGCGACATAGATGCGGTCGCCCTGCGGCTTGACCGCGATCGCAATGGGTCTGGAACGAGCCGCTGGCGAGACGTCTAATGGCAGCCTGACGCTCGGCGGCAAAAGGCGACCGTTTGCGTCAAACTCGGAAAGGACAACGGGCGGGCTCGCCGCTGCCCTGGCCACGGCCAGCGATCCCGCCGGTACAAAAAGGCCGACGGCGTATACGGTGACCCCGTCCGCCGCTATGGCAACCCCTAGCGGCAGCATCGACCCCGAAAACCCGCTCGGCGGCGGGAGTGAGGCGGCCCAACGCTGGGATCCCGTCGCGGCGTCCAAGGCGACGACGCGACCCGCCGTCTGATCAACCGCCACCACCGTCGCGTCATCCGATGTCAGCGCCAGCGCCGGCTGCGCCGAAGCGATGGCGAGCCGATAGCGCTCGTTTCCCGTCACCAGATCGAAGCCGACGATCTCGCTGTCGCCCGCGGCGTAGAGGTTCGTGCCGTCATGCGAGACGGCGAGAGCGGCGCCACCGCTCAAAGAAAACAACGTAGGCGGCGGCTTTGTAATCGGCGGCTTCGTCGTGAGATCGAGGGCGACCACACTGCTGTTGTGTGCGGTCGCTGTGTCCGAGCCACCGGAGCTTTCCTCAATGGCGTACAGAGTGCGACCGCGCGGATCGATCGCGATCGCCACAGCAGCGACCTCCCTGGTGAGCGGGTTGACGGCGAGAGTGGCAGTATCGACCGTCAAAATACTCGATGCATCACCGCCGATCGCGACATATAGCGTCGCGCCATCCGGCGAGTACGCGAGCGCCTGCGGCGACGCCCCCTCCGGCGACAGCGGAGCAACAAGCGCATCAAAGAACGTGTCGAATAGGCCAAGCGATTGCTGGATGGTGACGAGTATTGGCTCGGCTGCGGTCAACCCCGTCCCCGTGGCCGTCCACTGAGTGAAGTCCGAATTTTGCAACAATTCGGCTGCCGGACAGGATGGTGTGCCCGTCTGCGCCACATAGGAGTGAACCGCTGCGGCAATCTCCGGCCGGTCGATGACAGCATCGATTTTTCCAAGAGCGTCGTAAGCCGAGAGCGAGGCGCGCTGGGCCTGCGCTCCCGTTCCGGCGACAAAATCGATCGGCATCTGGAAGCGCGCCGGCACGGTGCGCAGCCGCAGCAACAGCGGCGATGACAGGCCCGCCGCGCGCCACGAAAAGCCTGAATCAGTCGAACGCTGCAGAATCCGATCGGAAGCGGGCGGCGTATCGACACCCAGAAATGCAGCCCCGTCGAGGGCTTCGACAATAACCCAATAGCGGATGCCCGTCTTGAGCTGAACCGCCGTCGCAAGCGGCACGTTGGTCCAATGCCGTTGCCCGCTGGCATCGCCGGTCAAATCGAATGGCACTGCCTTAGCCAGCAACGAAGTCTGCGCAGGTTTGCCGTCGAAATCGGCGTGCAGGTCGAGTGCGATCCGGGCCGCCGGGCCATCGGCGGCGACATAGAGATCGAATGACGAGACATTCACATCGGCTGGGGGGAGCACCGGCTGGGCGAGTGTTTCGTTGGCCGAGCAGTGGATTGTCGTCGATTCCGTCGTCGTCCCCGTGGGTCCATAGGCGACACGCGACGGATCGAAGGCTCCGCGTATTTGCAGAGCGGTCTGTGGAGAGACCGGGGCAGCACGAGCGGGCAGCGTCGCCCGCAACGCGCTCGGATCAGTCGTCGTAACGCTGGCAAAGTCGTAAGAAAGCAGGACCTCGGGCAACCCTCGGGCGACCAGTGGCGCCGTCCCGAGATATTCGACATCGAGCGTGATGGCGAGGCGCCCAAGCGTGTCGGAATGGACAACCAACGGGATCGCATAAAAGCCATTGGTTACGGTGGCGTCCCCGATCGCTCGCTGGATGGCGTTGGTAATGTCCGGCGTCGTTGCGGCAACACCGAGTTCGCCTGTCTTGGACCAGAACGGCGGAAGCTTGCCAAAGCGCAGGGTGAGGTTGGACGGCATCGAAACGATATCGACCGTCACGGAGGAGTGGTCATTTGGCAGCGTCGCATTGGCGAGGCGCAATCGCTGTGCGCCGATCCCCGGCAACACGCCCCCCGAGAAGTTATAGTTGGATCCCTGAGGTGCCGGCACCGTTCCGTCCTTGCCGACGGCGAGAAAAACGCCGCCACCGACGTCTACCCCCAGCGTTTGCGGATTTATGCCAGTTAGGCCGGCCCAGCCGGTCGCGGTCCGTCGCGCATGGAAATTCACTTCCACGATATCGGTGGCGGCCTCCTGGATCGTGGCACCAAACGCGGCGCCGTTCGGCCCAAAGCGCAGCGTCTCGGTGTAGGTGCCGGCTCCCGGCGGCGGGACCGGCTCCACCGTGACCGTCGCTTTGGTTACCAAGGCGTTCGCGGGCAGGCTCCGCCACACGATCGTCCGGTCACCTTCGAACGGATCGTCGCCGCCGTCATATTTGTCGCGGAGCCGCACCTCGATCGTCTTTTTAGACCTTGAGCAGCGCCAGCACGGGCAAATGCGTCTGATAGGCCGCAGGTGGCGCCATCATCGGCGGCGCACCCACCGGTTGTGGGAAGGTGAGAGTAGGCGCAATGAAAAGATGCAGGGCGATGGTATCCAGATCGAGCTGCGAAACCTGCACGACGCCCTGCTCGCTGACGGGTGTCGTTGCCGCTGGTGCGGCAGCGGTAGTCCCGGGGATTACAGTCCCGGCGGGCGCGGGGGCGGGCGTGACGGCGTTAGTGACGGTTATCGAGAACGCAGTCTTTATAGGCTGAAGCTTCAAGTAAATATCGTCGAAGTCGCCATGTCTCTGCAGGTCCCCGACGGTGCGTTTCTCGCCGCAGCACTTTTCGAACCACGGCGAGTGGCAGTAGGAATCCGGATCGAACTCGTCGTTCGGCGGCGACTTGAACATGGCCCTCCAGAAATCGACCTCGAGGTCGTCGAGCGTCGTATCGTCGGTGTATTCGAGCAGCTTCTGTTCCTGGAACTGGTCGATCAGCGTTTTCCACAAAATGCGGAACTTCGGCTCGGTCTCGATGTCGATCGCCCCGGTCGTGCCCGGGATGCGCAAGCGCCGTTCGTCCGCATGATAAAGGTAGAACAGCACCCATTGCGCCGTTGCCTCTTCCGGCTTGTCGCTCCTGGCGCAGACGGCCGGGAAGAAGTTGAGCTGGTAGACGTCCGTTATCGGATAAACTTTGAGGTTATGCTGGATAACCTTGTCAACACCAGCATTATTGGCCGTATTCCATTCGAGGTTGCAGAGTACTTGCATGTATCCGGTCCTTTTCGGGATTTGCGCGAAGGCTTGGTCAAGGATGTATGTAGTGAGCTGGGCAAGCGTCATGCCGCCGATCTTGTCCGAGTCGGTAGCGTGATCGACATTCTTGACATTGGCGACAGCGGTCGCGACCTGCTTTGCAATGTCCTGTTGAACATCGATCTGCATGCTGTTCCAGTTCTCGGCGGTGATCAGATCACCGGGTCGAGCCGGAACATAAGGCGTCGGTGCAGTAGCAGCCATCGGCGGTGCCTCCCTCTCAGGTGCGGTCGCGGGTAACGGACGTGGCGATGCCCGCCGATTTGGCCTGCACAACGCCGATCGGTCCGGGTTTGATGATTTGTGCCACGAGGGCGGGAAGCGGGTCCTCGCCCGAGCCAAGCACCCGCCCCGCGAACACGATCGCGCGCGCCGATTCAAAGCGGGCGCCTGGATACGAAACCGTGAGGTCGAACATCGCCGGCCCGGCAAAGCGCACGGTGATTGCGATCTCGTCGGCCCAGGCGCCGTTCTCTTTGGCGATGATCCCGATCGCCCCAGGAACACCCGGTTCCTGCAGGTATATTGCGCTCGGCGTCGTTGCGCGCCCGCCGCTCAAATAACGCGTGCGCGGCTGGGCGAAAGGCACTATCTGCGGCTCCCAGCCGAGCGGCACAACGGTTACCGGCGTGGCATAAACGAGGGACGATCCGCCCGGGCCTGTCGGGAGCAGCTTAGGTAGATAATGGTCGTCGTCGGGTGGCTCAAATACGATTCCCGCATAAGTTTCGCTTGTTTGGTCTTGCGAGGCAAAGCGCGCCGCATTGAACCGGGCGCCGAACTGGTCCGGCAGATCAGTCGGCAGGTTGACCGTGAATGCTCCAGACTGGTGACTCTCCCACGTCGCGGTCAGCGTCACCGTCGAATCATCCGGAAGCGGCGCAAAGCGCGCTCGCTCGTCCACTACGGCAGAGGAAGGCTGCGTTTCGTCCGACTCTGCGTCGAAGCGGCTGACGCCGAAGATACCGGCGACGTCCCGCGGATCACCGGCAAAATGGTCGATATCGAAATGCGCCGTGTCGAACCGAGAATTGTCGCTCCGCAACAGCAGCCAGTCCGAGCGGCCGCGCGGCAGTCGCAACGCGTCACTCGGCAGTACGTCCCGGGCGATGACGCGGACACCGCCGCCCGCCGCAAGCCGTGATGCAAGGCGGCGTGCACCGGCCCGCGGGTCCATCGCCACCGCGTTATACGCTGCCCCGTTGATCTCGACATCGAAGATGCGAGCCAGCGTGTCGACCGCGAGCAACGGGTTTGAGCCCGACGGATACCATTGCCCTTCAGCTACGACCATAAGCCCGTCGAATGGACCGAACGTCACACCTGCGCTAGCGCGAACCCGCGCGATCGGCGCGTTCGCGGCATCGAGCAGCTGGCCGGTATTGCCCTGAGCATGCAGCCGCCCCAGCAGCTCGAGCCGTCCGTCCGGCGCACTGGGCGGGGTGCTTGCCTCGGCGGGATTGGCCTGGCTGACGCGCACCTGGGGATAAGGCTGCGATGTGCTTGCTAGCGCCTCGAGAAGCACGACGTTACCGGCAAGCGGATCGACCAGCGCCAGGGCGGGGCGCGTCCCGGGTTCGCCCGCGCCAAACGGACGGGCGCCGGCGAATGGCACGAGGACGCTCAGGGCAACTGGCGTCGCAGTGGCCTGATCGGGCGTGACCGGCACGCTTACGCCCGTCGCATCGGCCAGCGAAGCAGCGACGCGACCCTCGTTCGCCGCCGAGATCGCTAGCGTCTTTCCCGGCTCGACAATTGCGCCGACGTGGATGCGGTACCCGGTCGTAAGTCCAATCAGATCGACCCCACAGAAGCCTCCGGGGCTCGATAGCGCGAAGCGGACGTAGGATTCGGCAGCCCCCTGATTTACCAATGCGAAGCGGTCGCCGTTCTTGAGCGTCTGCAGTGTCTCGGTGACAGAAAGCGGCGGATACTCGATTACCTCGATTGGCCGCAGCGGCAGCACCTCGATCTTGCTTGTCTCACCTCGGGTCGGTGAGGTGAGGACAAGCTGCCCGTTGCCGTTCACCCCGGCTAATCCAGGCCGGACGGCGTTCAGTGCGGCCGCGATCTCGTCGCCGAACGTCCGGTCAGGCGCGGCGCCCGAGACATCGATATCGACCGGCCGATTGTCATCGATAGCCAAGCGCAAAACGGAACGCTGGGACAGATCGACTCCCGTGCGAAGATCAACCGTGCCGATCAACGTCGCGGGCGTCGCATCGATCCCGGCGCTGGCAATCGCGTTGCCGACCAGCACCGCGCTCGCGTCACCATCACCCGCTGTCTGCAACGCAATACGAGACGCGACCCCCACCGAGGCGCTAGTAACGACAATGCGGGCATTACGAAAATCAGCCGTGAGCGGGGCCGGGGACGGGAAGGCAGCAATGATCCGCGCGGCGATCTCTGTCGGCGTCGTATTCTTGGGATCGGCGCCACGGCAGTCGACCAGAACCGGCGCGCCGGCATCCAGCCCAAGCCGGACGAACGGCGCGGCGCTCAGGTCGAGCGTCGGCGGAAGGTCGTGAGCGCTGACGAGCGTCGCCGAGGTCGCATCGTCGCCGCGATAGGTGCGACCCGGGTTGATCCCAAATATGCGACGGGTCGCGTCACGCTCCGACGGTACTAGAAAGGAGATCTCACCGGCGCTGCCCGCGACGGCTGAGGCAAGGCGCACAAACCGTCCGTCGGTGCTGGCATATGATCCGCCGAGCGCCGCATTGATGAGCCCCGCTATCTCGGCCGCCGAAGTGTGCGCCGGATCCCCGCCGCCGCACTGAATCTCGACTTCCGGACGGCCATCGATGGCGAGCCTGACGCGATCCGCGGCGCTGAGATCGACACGCTGTGAGATATCCACCAGTCCGGTAAAAACAACCCGCTGCGCGGCTGTTCCGGTCACCACGCTCGGTCCAGGGCCAAAGATCGTCCCGGAAGCATCGCCGGCACCAGAAATGGCCGCAACAGCGCTTGCCTGCCCTGTCGTCGGCGAGGTCAGCACCAGCCGACCGGTCGCGACCGAAGCAAAGGTGGGCAGCCCAAACGCCAGGTTGATTGCGTCCGCGACCTGCTGCACCAACACCGCGCGCGGCCGCGGCCGCGGCCGCAGATCCTGGCTGGCGCAATCGACGTCGCGCGGCGGCCCGCCATCGAGCGCGAGGCGGAGATAGCGCGTGACGCGAAGATCGAGGCCATCATGCAGATCGACACTGCCGGCTAGCGAGCCGGACGAAGCGCCGGCGCCCTGCGCCTTGGCCACAAAGACTCCGAGAACTCTATTGCTCGCCTCATCGGTCGGAAACGCGCGTGAGACGAACGGCCGCACGCTCGTCGTTTCGATGGGCAGGATGGCGACGGAGCCCTGATCCCCTGGAGCGGCGGACGATACCGAGAGGTGCGATCCGTCTGTCGAAGCCACAGTTGCGCCAAGCTGCGCATTGATGACGACGACGAGATCGGTCGTCGCAACGTTCGCCTTCGCAAGTCCAGTCGCAGCGAAATCGACGATCGTCGGGGCGCTGTCGTCAAGCGCAATCTGCACGCGCTGCACCGCGCGCAGATCGGCGCCGAGGGTCAGATCGGCCGAGCCTGTGAAGCGGGCCGAAGTCGCGTCGGCACCAGTCGCGCGGCGCGACGTGAATCCGAAGATGAGGTCGAGAGCGTCGCCCGACGGCGCAGTAAGAAATCGGATGCGGCCACCGGATCCGACCACGCGCGAGGTCAGCGTCACCGCTGCGCCATTCTGGGTCGCGACGGGTAACCCGACCGCTGCGTTTATGGCGGTCGCGATGTCGCCCGCAAGTGTCTTTTGCGGCATCGGGCCGGCGCAATTGATGACCATTGGCGGGATCGCGTCGATCGCAAGAGCGAGGTTGGAGCGACGGCTGAGGTCGATGCCTCCGCTGAGATCGACAAGGCCGACCGCCCGAGCAGGCACGGCATCCGCTCCTCGCGCGTAGGGCGTGGCGTCGCCGAGCAGCAGCGTCGTGGCGTCCCCGGTCGTGGGCGTTTGCAGAAAAATCGTGCCGGATAAACCAAGTGTCGGCGAGGAAAGCACGAGCCGCTGGCCCGCGAGCGAAGCGACATGCGGTCCGGCTTCACCCTGGATCGCGGCGACGACCTCCGCGGGCGTCGTTGCGGGAGGATGGGGACCGGCGCAGTCGATCTCGTAAGAGGCAGTACCGTCGATGGTGAGCCGCAGATAGCGCCGCGAACTCATGTCGATCGTCGATGGCAGATCGACTGCGCCGGAGATTTGGGTACGACGCGCCTCGGCGCCGACGTATTCGTGCGGTGCGATGCCGAGAATCGCCGGGACGGCGTCGCCCACGAGGTCACCCAACTCGAGGGAACTCGCGGCGCCCACGCTCGCCGATCGGATCAGGAGATTGCCGTTATGGGCCGCAGCGACGATGCCGGGGGCGGCGGCGAGCGCACTGAGAATCGCACCGAGATTCGCTGCAGCGGGATCGGGAAGATGCGGCGCGAGATCGAACGTCGCTGGTGCGGCGCCGTCCGCAGAAAGTCCGAGCAACGAGCGTCCCCGCAGATCAACCGGCTGCGAGAGGTTGACGTTGCCAAGAAAAGCCGCAGCCTGCGGGGGGAAGCCGCGAACCAGCGCCGACCCAATCCCGAATAGCGCTGTCGCCGCGTCGTCCCCGGAAGGCTCGATCGTCGTCAGCAAGCGGCTCGGCGACCGATTCCACCACGTATCGAGTTGCGCATCGTCATCGGCGATGATGAGGCCGAGCGCCTCGGCCGTTATCCGGAAGATACCGCGAACCGTCACCGTGCCGTCGATGAAGGTGAGCACGTAGCGCTTCAGATGCGCTCGGAAGCGCTCGATCGTCTCATCATCGCGCGGCGCAAGCCCATAGAGCGCAGCGATGGCCGACAGATCGGACAAGGTGGGCGAATCTTTGTCGGCATAATCCACCCAGTGCGCGAACATCATCGCCGAGAGGCTGTTCTCCGCGCCAACCAGTTCGCCGCCAAACGCATCGATGAGCGCTGAAAGCGCGGTCGGTCGCGGCAGCGCCGCGAAGGTCGGCGGCAGGTTCGCGATGACCCGGTCGCCTCCGAATGCCATTGCTAGCCTCCGGCGACCTGTACGTCACTGGCGCTCATTTCGAGCGCGATCGACCACTTCTCTCCGTTCTGCGGAGGCGGCAGGACGACACTGAACGTCCCGGCTTCGATCTCGTCGTCGGTTGCCTGGCCGGATTTTCCGACCACCAGCGTGCGATCCGGGATGCGGTTCTCGGAGAAAAGCGGCTGGACATCACTCGACAACACATTGCCGATGGCGGTGGTCAAGGTCGCTGCATCGGTCGCCGGCGCCACCTGCACCGCCGCCACGAGCGCCTCGACGAGCGGCTGCGTCCCGGGGTCGTTGATGTCGGCGCGGGCCGCGAGCACGTCCAAGAAGCGGGGATTCGCCGCCTTCAGCTCCGGTACTGCGTTGATCGCGGCCAACATGGCCGCACCGGTCGCAGCATCACCGGCCGGCAACTGATCGACATAGGTTTGCAGTGCGTCGATGAGCTGGCCGACCAGCTTCAGCTTGCCCGCCGGGGTGATAGACGTCGTCAGCGTCAATGCCGTGCGGGGGGTGACGAAGACATAGCGCGCGACGACCGTCGCCAACACGCCAGCTGCCCGTGTTTCCTGAATGCGCCCATTGACGCTGGCATAGCGGGCCGCCTCCGTCGACACGAGCAAGACCACCTGTCCGAGCGGCGAGGTCTTGCCTGGCGGGCCATTCGGGTCCCGCACCTCATCGATGGTCGAGCGCTCGTCGAACACGGCGCGGGCGAGCGCGGCCAGCGTCGCCGCGCCGAGCCCCTGCAAGGTCGCCCTCGCGCGCGCCCGCAACTCGTCGTCGGTCTCCGGTGCGGCGCCGAGAACCGTGAGGTCGAAATTGGTGATGCTCGCGATACCGGCGATCGGCACCCGCAGCGTGACAATGGAGCCGGCCGGCACCACGCCGAGCGCGCCGATGGCGGTCCCGGTCGCGCGGATCGGAACATCAAGACGCTGTTGGCCTTGTTGCAGGGTCCTCAGCTCCGTCGTCACAAAGACGATCCGTTGGGCTGTGGCGACCTCGGTACCATCCGGAATCGTCACGGTGCCCGTGGTCGCCGGGTCACGAAGGAAGGTCACCAGCCCGGTCGCGTACTCTGCTCCCAGTCGAGTGAGACCGAGAATGGATACGACGTAGTCGAGCGATTGGCCCTGAGCCGTATCGATAAAGCCCGATAGGTAGGCGTTGTAGATCTCTTGGTAGACCGTCTGGATCTCGCGGCCGATCGCCTCGGTCAGCGTCCGGGTCACGCTGCCGATATTGATGTCGCTGAGCGGCGACTGCGTATTTGGCCGGAAATAGTCGACGTAAAAGGTGGTCGTATCGAGCGGATTGGTGCCCTTTGGCAGCCAGACGATGCTTGAATCGCCGGCAGAAAACACATAATCGATGCCGGCAAGGAACACGTGGACGCTGGGTGCGGTATGTCCGGATTGATCGGCGATCGTGCCCTTTACGCTGCGAACCGCGCTTGCGGGCTGCGATAGAGCGTAACGCAGCTGCTTTATATCAAAGGGAATGGGTTCGTTGACGATGCCGCCGACAATGGAGGTGAGAAGATCGTCTACGAGATCGGCATAGCTGCGCTGAATGAGCGCAAGCGTGTCGACATTCATGGCGGCCCCCCCAAGAAAAAGGGGAAGACCAGGTTGAGCGGCGTGTCGCTGCCGATGATTGTCAGCGAGACGCTGATGTTGATGCGGTCGCGAGCGCCAGAGGTCACGTCCACCGAGATGACTGTCTGGACGCGGGGCTCTGCCGCCAGCGCTTCGAGTACGAACAGCTTGGCGCGATTACGGTTGGTGGTGTTGTTCAGCTCGCCGATCAGGGTGTAAAGCCGCGAGCCGTAACTAGGGTGACCGAGTTGGATAAGATCACCCTGCCGCGTCAGGAAGCGCAGCAACAATGCCTGCTGCAGGTTTTGCGCGTCCTGCAGGGTCTGGAGGTCAGCCGGCTGACTCTGCGTCACCAGGAGATCGCTGCCGCCGGCGCGATCGTTCTGGTACTGCAGATCGCCCAGCAGACGCAGGTCGGACCCCAAGCGTGCCCGCGGATCGCTCACGGCGGATTGCTGTCCATGATGAAGGGCGCGGCAGGGGGGCCGAGAATCGAGAGAATTCCGGGTGGGCTGGGGATCTGATCGCCGATGCGAACCAGCGGCATGCCATTGATCGACACACCGGAGCTGCCCAGCGGTCCGATGACCAGCGGGTATGGAATGCCGGTCAGCGAGTTCACCATCATGCAGAGCGAACCGGACACTGCGAGCGGCAGACCACCCGAGGTCACGACCGGTTGAAATGTTCCAACGATAACCCCAGCATCGGGGGCGCCCGTGGCGCCCGGTGTGACGACGACCATGCAGCCGATGGAAACGGGTGATCCGGGCATCGCGATCAACCGGGCGAGAAGGTTGTCAGCCCGCCGATGGCGATGGTCGCGGCCTGAACCGTCAATGATGCCGAGGCCTGAAGCGTCGCCTCGGCCGCGGCTTGCAGCGAGAGGCTGGTGCCGGCGTCGATCTCGGCGCTGGTGCCGGCCTGAATGGTGACGCCTTTGGCGGCCCGCAAGGTCATCGAGCCGCCAGCGGACAAGGTGATGTCGCCGACCGCCTGCAGGACGACGTCGCCGTCCTGGTTCATCGTGATCTTCGTCCCGCCGGCGAACACGGTCACGGTGCCGCCCCCGCCGTCGGGCTGGTCGAGGGTCATTTCGCTGTTGCCCGCCGTCGCGCGAACCGTCCCGTCCGTGAGGCGGACCGTTATCTTAGGCGGCATCTCCATGATGATCTCGCGCGGCGGCGTGCTCGAAGAGATGTTACGGACCGCCGATTTGATTGCCGCGTTGTCGTCCGCGTGCAGCGGCAGATGCATGATCAGCTCGTTCGTCGTGTTGACGGGCGGGCGGTCGTCGTCCGTGTATAGCCTTCCGACCACGATCCCCTGGTTCACATCGCCCTTCTCAAAGGTAAGAAGCACCAGATCGCCGACATTCGGGATGGCGGCCGTGCCGACATGTCCCGTGACAATCGGTACGCGTTTGAGCACCAGCCCGGTATTCTTCAGGCGGACATCGCAGCCGTAATTGTCATTGTCGCCGGCATCGCTGTGCGGGCTCACTGCCTCGACCACGCCGAGCTCGGCGACGCGGATCGCGCGCAATTCCTCCTGCACGATCCGCTGGATGGTCTCGACGATAGACATCATGGCAGCGCCTCGCTTGGAATGGCGGCGAACCGCACGGTGGTGGTGAAGCCGCCTTCTTTCGTTACGCGATGGGTGACATGACGGACCTGATAGGTGTCGTTGATGGTCGCCGTCGGCACGTCGCGCAGCGCGATGGCATCGCCCAGTTTTATTTCAGGGCGTCCGGGCATGGTAACGACGCCACTGACAGCACGCCGTTGTATGGTACGCAGCCGGGCCGATGCAGCGGTGGCGGCCGCCGTTGATGTGCGCAGCGCCGGACGTTCCACAAAGATCGGCTTAGGCCCGCTGCCGGCGGTGCCTTCCGACGACGAAAAGTCCTTGACGAGCCAACCCCAGGAGTCAGCGCCGGCGCGGCCGGTCGGGCTTTCGCCCCAGGCATGCACGGTCACATCCGTCTCCGACAATCGTTCGATCTCGAGCGTCAAGATCTGCTTTGCGTAGTCGACGTCGTGGACGACTTGGCCGGTCGTGAACGCTTGGAACACCAGCTTGCCGCCGCTGTCGATATACGCATCGACACCCGAGAGAGCGGCAAGCTCGCGAATTTGGGCAACCGCGGTCCGGTGCTTGTCGATCACATAAGCGGGGAACGTAATGCCGTCATCCACCGCGCCGAGCCCCACATTGGCCTGGGTCGCCAGATCCCGTACGATCGCGCCCGCGGTCTGACCCTCGTAGGTCTGGTCGACCCGCAACCGCGCGAGTGCTCGGCCGGCGCTCGTAAACGTCACCTGACGCGTCAGCAAACTCGTCCGGATTGCTTCCACGAGGCCGGTAAAGACCTGCGTGAAGCCGCCATTATCGGCGTAGCCGAGTTCAAGCGTGGTGTTATCCCGAAGCGCGGGATCGATTCCGCCTACTTGGCCAAGGGTGAGCGAAGCGCTGTCCGGCCAGGCGTCGATGTCCACGCTCACCATCAGATCGGTGGTCACGCTGGCCTTCGGTTCCGCGGTGGTATCCACCACATTGTGGCCGATCGAAAGCCGATAGGCGGGTGTCAGCAGCGTTGTCATGCGGCGATGATCGATCCGTTGCGGATGAAGTCGAACCTGAGGAGGTCTGCTGAGGAAGGAAGCTTCAGCCACCCTCTCAGCCATAAAGGAACATTATGGTGGCCAAGATTGCTGAGGTCGAGGTTGGCGCAGGTCAATGCCAACACCGCCGCGGCCGGGGTTCCGTCGATCTCGAATAACCAAGTATCCGGTGCATCGCGCTTGAACCGAAAAGTATTGACCGGCTTCACTGCTACGGGCTGCTTTATTCCGCTGGAAGCGGCGGCGTCGATGGTGAACATTTTGGTGACATCAACGATTTGTTCGTAGGTCACACGTATATAGACCAGTAGCAGAGCCGCCTTTGTGCCGGCTTCGAACGCTGTTGCCGTCCCGGGTGGTCCGATCGTGATCGTGACCTTGTCGCCCGTTGCTATCTTGCTGGCCGGCGCCAACCGGTTCGATGCGCCTATCCGTGTCCCGCCCTTGGACCAGAAGACCTCGAACGGTTCCGGGGTGCGGGTGACCGCGGTGCCCGTCGGATCGTCGGAGGTGAACTGCTTCACCGATGGGGGCGCAAGCTTCGTAATCGGCGGCAGCGTGCCGGCGTTCCACGCCTGGATCGTATCGCCAGCCGCTTCCTCATGCGCCAGGACGATCCAGTTCTTCCCCAGCCCGTTATCGGTAAGCGACTTCTGCCACGACTGGATGATTGTCTTCCCCGCCTTCATCTGATCGATCAGCGTCGCGAACAAATCTACCGATCCGTCGGCAAGCGGACAGGCATCGCGGAAACCGACGATCCCGCGCAATGGCGCGGCCGGGTCGACGATCAGGTCGAGCCAGTCGTTGTGTGTAGCGGAAAACAGCGTATTGCAATTCGAGAGCAATACCCATTTCGGACCAGAAAAGCGCCGGTTGTGCGAGTCGGCCTGGATCAGCGAAAAGATGTAGTCAACACCTGAAAGTGTGTATCCCTCGACGCCAAACATGTCGCCGTTGGTGGCACCGTGCGAGCTGATGAAAACGACGTCGGCGACAATATCGCCCGCATCGGCGCTCAGCTTGTGGCCTGCCGAATCGACACGTGGATTGAGCGTGAAGACCTGAGTGAACGCCAGCTGGTCGTTCATCTGCGAGACGTTATCCGACGGATGAGGGCCCGGCCAATTGGCATCGAGCCCCTTGCCGTCGAGCCCTTCCGGCATGATGCAGACATCGGTGAAAGCCTGGCTTCCATGCGTCCGGGTCGTGGTGATCATCGGCAGCGCCGGATGCGCCGGGTCGAGCCGCCGCTTGGTGTCGGCTGGATCGGCGTTCAGTTGCAATAGCAGGTTCTTCCAGCCAAACCGGTCGCGCCACAGCGAGCCCCAAGCGATCGTGTCGACGACATCAGTGCCATCGATGCCGACATAAAATAGGTCCTTTACCGGCGGTGCGACTTTGGCATCGGTCATGCGCCAACCTCAAAACGGATCGGCAGGCAGCTGCGCATCGGGATCGCTGACCAGCTGCGGGTGCGCCTCCGGCGGACCATCGCCGATCAGCGGCGCCACAGAGCCCGAGGTCGCGACGGTGGGAATGACAAAGATAGGCTCCTCGCCCTGGTAGACCCGATCGAGCTTCGAACGCGTAGCGTCGTCGACAACGCCGCTCGGCGCGAGCCCGGTCAAGGATTGGAACTGCGTAACGGCCGCGGCGAGGTCCGTGACCAGCAGACCGAGATTACTGAGGCGCTGCGAAACGCCGTCGTCGGTCGCGATGTCGCCGACGTCGATGAAATAGTCTTGGAACAAAACAACGTCGTTCGGATCATCGCTCGCGGCGTATCTGAATTTCGCGGTCTTGAAAGCGTCCGCCATCACCACCGAAAATTGTCCGTTAACGTCGGTCGTAGCACTTGCTGTGCTGCCGTCGGGAAACTCGATCGCGACCGCGGTTGCCGCGCGCGGCAGGAAGGTGCGGTCGAAGATGGTCGCGGCCAACTTGCGTCTCGGGTCGACGCCGTCCGCCTTTGCCAGCACGACGTCGAGGTCCTTGGAGCCATCGAGCTTTGTGCACAGGATCGGGCTGGTGCCGGAATTCGGTGCGCTGTCCTTCAATCGCACCGTGAAGGAGCCGAGCACAGAAAGGATGTAGACGCCGACCGGCTTCGGATTCGGATAAGTGAACGATCCATCCGGCCTTGTCGTCGCAGGAATGGGACGGCCGCGATCGGGACCCCGTGGGCGCTCGCCGACGAGGAACGAGCCGTCTGGCGCCGTGAGCAGATATTCGCCGTCGGGCGCGGTCAGCACGTACTGGATTCCGCCCGCCGGCGATCCGTCCTCGAAAACCATCGTGCCCTTGACCGTGATTGTCGTCGGATCGGCGGGTTGCACCAGAAACGTGTTGGGTTGCTGACTCCCGTGCGAGAGAATCACGACCGGATCGCCCGCCTTGCCGACGCACCAGCCAGCGTTGACGGCACCCGGTGTCGGCAGGTTGAAGGTGACGGGTGGCGAGACGGGTCCCGGCAGGGCATCGGCCTTCACGAAAACGATCTCGGTACGACGGTTCGGGCGCCAGGCATCCTGCGTGTTTCGCACCGGATCCTGCTCGTCGCTGCCGAGCCACTTGACGATTTCGCCCGAGCAGTTCGGAAAGAACTGAGTTTCGGGAATCGCGAGCGCGTCGGTGCTGAGATACGCATCGATCAATGCGAGCCACGTCCCATCGCCGACGATGCCGTCAACCTGAAGGCCGTGATCCGACTGAAAGTTGCGTACTGCTGCGTCGGTCAGGGGACCGTGTCGCTCGTCGATCGCGCCGGCGTAATAACTGAGGCCGGAGAGGATCTGTTGGTACTCGCGTACGCTCCAATTGTCCGCGAGCCGGGTCACGGCGCTCCCGCTGTGGCGCAGCGCGTCCCACTCCGCGACCGAAGCATCGTGCGCACGCCCAGCCGTCAGATAGGCAAAGACCCCGCGGGCTCGGCGTTCCGAGAGCGCCTGGTTATAATCGGTCGCGCCGACGAGATCGGTATAGCCGACGATCAGCGTCTTTTCGTCGGGATGCGCCTGGGCATAAGCCAAGACGTCGCGCAGTACTTGGCGAAGGCATGGCTCGATCAGCGCCTTGTCGAACCAATAATGAACGACGAACCCGGTCGCGGCGGTCGAGCCCTGCCGCAAGTGGATGACCACTCTTACCCTTTGCCCGGTCGGCACCGTCGCGGAGGCGGTGCCTGACAAAGCACCAGCGACAGCGGAGGCGATGTACGAGCCGGCCGGTATCGGGTCATCCGTCCAGACGTTCTCCGTGCGGTCAGTCAACGTCGCCGAGAATGGGGTGCTGTTGTCCGGCGCGTTCTTGACCGTCACGGTGATCTTGCTGGGGTCGAAATTCGGATCATCGTCGACGATGACCTGCACCTCGAGGATCGAACTTAGTTTGGGTGGAGGCGGAGGGGGAGGCGGCGGCGGAGGCACCACATCTTGTGGCGTGGGCGCGGGGGTATATTCGACCAGCGAGATGTTGAACTCGAACCGCTGAGGCCGGCCGGCAATCTCCCGCACGCCGAATTCCTCGATGAGGACGTTGCTGATCTTGGTCGCGGTCGCGATGTCGGCAACGAACGAAATCGGGGAGGCCTTGCGGTGCTTGTCCCGCAGCGTCTTCAGCGATGCCGCCGCGGCGGCGCCGGTCAGCACTCCGTTCAATTCGATGCGCGTTGCCCGTCGCCCGAGATCCTGCAGGAAATCCCCCTCCAGCGCCGGGACAAGATGTTCCTGTAAGGCTTCGTCTTCCCTGCCCTCGATCGCCTGCACCAGCGGCAGTTCGAAGCCGTCGAGCATGGGACGACCCATGGCCTAGCTGTTCAGCGTGTTGAGATCGCCGATGATACCGGTCAGCAGATCGAGGATTTCCTGCTTGAGTTGCGAAAACGACGGCAAGCTGGTCACCACGTTCGCCACGTTCAGTACATCGTCGATTGCGCTCTTTTGCTGCGGTAATAGCGACTCCGCCGTTTGCAGGAGCGTCGTAGCACTCGAGGTAAACTGCGAGACTTCGGAAAGACCGGGGATTGCCCCGACATCAATATTGTTGATCGCGTCTTTCAACTGGCCCATCAGATTGATCAGCTTCGTCAATAGATCGCCCACCTGAGGGACGATCGGCTTCAGTGCGGCGATCGCCGGCTTCAGCGTTGCGGTGCTGCTGTCGAGGAACTGCTTGAACGTCGTAAGCGCGTCCTTAAGCTGCTGATACAGGTTAGTCGTGTCTGGCATGAAGGACTCCTCACGGCTTCGCAGCGGCTTGCAGTTGAGCGAGTAAGGCGGAAAACTGCGGAAGGAAACGCTCCAAACCTGTGGCGAGCGCCTGGGCAGCAGCTATGTTGTCCGCGATGCCCTGCAGGCGATCGAGCGCGTCGCCGAGGATATTGCCGTCAAGCCCGGTGGCTGCACCCGGCGTCGGCGCTGATTCTACCGGCTTGACGAACTCCCGCAGGGTGATGACATAGCTGATTCGCAACGGCATCCCCGCGAGTTCCTGAAGGCGCAGCTCCTCGATCAGCACCAAATCGAGGTTGGAGTCAGCATCAATATCGGCGGTAAACGGCACCGGTTTCGCCGCCTTGAACTTCTCGTCGAGCTTCTCTGCCGTCGCCAAGGCGTTGGGGCCGGTCGCGACGCCGGAAACGACGATCCGCAGCAGTCGCCGTCCCATATTCTGTATCAGGCTTCCCGACATTCCCGGCGGCTTTTGCTCGCTCAGCACCCGCCGGTCCTGTGTTGTGATCTCCTGCACCAGCGGCAGTTCGATGTCGTCGAGCACCGGATGCGCCATCGTCACACCTCGATACCGTGGCGGCGCGCGTCTTCAATAAGGGCGACGCGTAGCTGTTCGGCGAAGTCGATTGCATCGATCAGAGGGCGGCGAGTGGCGTCCGGCGCAGGTCTAGAGGTCTCCGGACCGGTAAAGAACAGCTTCTCGCTGGCGCGCGGTGACGGAAATGAAGGGTAAATCGCTCGGTCGACACCGCTGGGCAGCAGGCCAGCCGCCTCGGCCGTGGCGAAGCTGCTGGCTTCGATCGCCGGCACGAACATCCTCGTGGCAGCACCACGCTCGCTCTCAGTAGCGCCGGGCAGCATCGCGAGCGACGCATCGAACGCACTCGACAGCGGCGCATTCACGTCCGGCACCATTGCCAGACCAAACCTTGGACTTGCCGATGAGCCAGGACCGGGGAGCTCCGTCTCGCGCGCCAGCACCGCCTGTGCCGGCGCCGGAACGAAGCCGGGTTGGGGCGGCGCGATCGGCGTATCCCAGCCGTTGGACAGTCCACGCCGGCCTGACCGCTCCGGCGACACGCCAGTCGCCACTGGTGTTGCGGCGTCGTCGGTACTCGCTCGCCTTGCTGGCCTAGCTTCAGATCGGCGGCCGACATTCTGCCCAGTTGGTAGCCCGCCGGCGAAATCGATTTCGCGGGTTCCCATCGCGCTTTTCCAGCCGCTCGCCCCCGGCGCGAGGGTTGCTGTCCCCGGCGCGAAGAGGGGTTGGCCAGCGATGCGGGCTACGGTCGCGTTAACCCCGGCGGCGGCACGCACGCCGACGGCCGCGCTGGCTATCCGCGGTATTGTCAACGGCGGCGGCGAATCTTGGCCGGCGGGCCGCGCCTCCAGGCCCATTTTGGCACGGATGTCCGGCCGAACCGCGCCAGGCAATTCTCGGACGGTCCCTGCCCAAGCGGTGAGCTGGGGACGTGACGCTGATGCCGGCGCCCGACCCGCAAGACGCGTCCTTTCACTGTGCCGAACCGTATTCGGCGCGACGGCGGTCCGATTTTGCGTGCCTGACGTGGGTAAGAGCGGCGAACGCAGAGGCGCGGGCGTCTGCGAAATCGCCGAGCCGAGCTGCGGCTGCTGTGCGCGATTGTATGGCGTAACAGATCGCGTCCGGTGGCGAGACGAAAGCAGCGTTTGGGGGACAAGCCCATCCGACCCACTTGTCAATTCCGCCAGCGGTGTCCCAAAAGGCGAGCCCAACCAATCGGCGAGATCGAGCGAGCCAAACCGCACCGGCCAGGAGGAGGCCAGGACGTAGTGACGAACCCACCGCGTCCGGCGCTCGCTTTGGCGGGCCCAGGCGGTCGCGGAATGGCCTGATACCGCCTCACGCCGCCGCATCGGCCGGGGATCGCGCACTGTTGGACATTTCGAGGTACAGCAGGATTTGCCCGATCGTCATCCCGCTCACTTCCTCTGGGGTCCAGCCGAATTCCTTGGCGAGGATGAAGCACGCTTTGGCGAGCGGCGCCTGCACGAGTTCCTGCAGCGCGTCACGGGGCGTATCGATCCCGCTGATTTCGTTGATCCGCTCGACCAGGAACCGAGCGAGCCCCGCGGGCAGTTGCAGCACTTGCTCAAACTGCAGAGGCGGTTCGACCAGAGCCTGCTGGATCATAAAGGGGGCCGAGAGAGAGTCGTCGTCCTTGACCGCCTTGGCGATCCGCTGAAGGTCGCGAACCGTCAGCGGGCGCAGCCGCACGGTCGCGGCATTTCCTGCGAATTCGGCGGGCAGGACGATGTCTCGCGTCAGGCTAGCCCCAGCCAGCAGATCTTCAGCGGTGATCATTATTAGCTCGCGAACGGCTTAACCGGCGTCGGTGAGGCGCCTGGCGTCGCGAACACCTGATCGACGATCTCCAGACTGAGCGCCCGGAAGGTTACGTTTTCCATGACAAAGTCATCCTCGGGAAGGCGGAAGCTCCAGTTGTGGAACTTCACGCCGTGCAGGACGAGCTGCGCCTGATCGGTTGTACCTGTCGGGCCTGCGACCGCCGGGTCCTTCAAATGGACGATAATATCGAACGCGGGCTGCACGAACGGTTCGGCGAGCAGGGCGGCGCCCCTCCCCAGCAATAACGTGACCAACGCTCCAGAGATGTAGGCCCGGTCGATCGCACCGCTGATGCTGATGTCTCCCGGGTGCAATACCACGGGAAGGCGCGCCCCGACTTCATGGAACTCGTGCAGCCCGGTCTGTACGGAGACCTGAATGCCGGTGGCGCGTCCGACGGCGACTGCATCACTGCCAAAGTAGGCATTCGCCACGCTCGATGAGTCGGTCGCCTCCAGCGCGAGGTCGGGATTTCCCGACTTCGCGAGCGTGATCGACGCGGTCTTCCCGCTGAAGACGTTGTGCATGAACGCTGGCATCGTGGTCTCCCGCGCTAGCTGAGAATCATCGTGACCTTGATGAAGTTGATGCTGAAAACCGGCTGGAGCGTGATCGTGACCTGAACGATGCCGGCAATCTGCTGATCGCGCGTGGCGGTAACATCGAGGCCGTAGCCAACCAGCATCTCATCGTCGAGCATGGACTTGAGGAAACTGTTGATTGTCGCCCTGAGCGCGGCGCGGACGCGGTCGTTGTTCAACAGCCCGATATAGGGGCTGGCGGCGGCTCGGACGCCGTACTTCGCGTAATCCACGATCCGTCGGGTTGTGATCTCGCGAAAGGCGCCGTCATCCGTGGTCTCGCCGCGGAGCACTCTAATGCCGCGCTCGATTTCGAGCGCCGTGACGCGGTTCTGCACCAGCTCGGTGAGTTGCGCATTGTTGAACTTCACCTCGAGATTGGCCACGGCAACCGTTTTGTTGGTCAGGCTGATATGCGGCGGCATTGCCGCCAGCATCCCGGCGATCACGGCCGCCGCATAGGCGCCCGGCACCGTGATTGGATTAAGTGGTTGATCCGCTGCAGCGGTGCTTGTGGCCTGAATCCCGGGCGCGACGAAGACCACCCGGTCGCTGCCAAGCGTGTTGCCGATTAGCGTATCGACGTAGGTGCCGATCTGTATGGGCGTGGGCGCACTCAGACTGGTTGAGGCGAAGTCGCTGCCAACGATCGCGATGCGGTCGCGCTTGTAGACGTCGGTAGACGCCTTCTGGCAGTGGGCATCGAGAGCGGCGCCGGCCTGGGCGGCGGATTGCCCAGCAGCGAGGATGATATGGGCGTCGACATCGAGCAGCGGATCGTAAAACGAGGCGTCATTGTAACCGTTGAAGGAGGCGCCGTCGTCACCACCGGTAAAGGGAAGGCTCTGCGGCGCCGTCGGATGCTCGGCGACATGCGTACCAGCAGTTGCGGTTACGAGGTTCGAGCGGCTCTGCGGATCGTTGACCTTGGAGACCAGCATGTTGCCGTCAGTGACGAGGTAGACCTCGCTTGTCGTGCCAAGTGTGACTGTGACTTTGACGAACGTGGTGGGATCGACGGCGTAATCGGCGGTCACGACGTCACCAGCGACAAGGTTGTCGCCAAAATTTAGCGTGTTGCCGGAGAATTCGACCTGTCCCGCCGTCGGCGCCGCGTTCACGATTGCAGGCACCGCGACGGTGCCGTTGACCTGGCGGATAATGACGCGGTTCCGGCCGGATGCTTTCGAAGCGTGTCCAAGGGTAATCTGCTTCGCTATGGCCTGCCCGCTGGTCAGCGTCACGATGTCCTCGGCTATCAGCACGTCGGAAGCGGCCGGCGCGGCGACCACCGTCGTCAGCGCGTTGCCCCAGGTTCCGGGGGAATTGGCTGTGAGTGCGGCACACTGACCGCTGGTAGATTGCAGCGTCGCGGTTGCCGGCGCCGCGCTCGCCGCCCCGACGCGCATCGCGTAGACCGTCGTCGCGCCGTTGTTAAAAGCGAGTTCAAGGGCTCGGACCAAGGTCAACGAGTTCTGCCTGCGTCTCGTCGGATCATTCGGATCGATAAACGAATCGTAAGATCCGAAGAAGGCGAGAGCGTCATTATAAGTAGACAGGAGTGTCGGCTGGTTCAGGGCGCCCTTGGCAGCGGTCCCGACCACCCCAAGATTGCCGACTGTCACTTGCCCCGGTGCAATCAGTCCCTCCGACAGCACGTCGATATAGACACCCGGCAAAATCATGGTACCAGACATGCATTAGCCTCCCTGCCGCACGACGCGCAGATAGAGAACCCCGGTTTGATCGAATTTTGCTTGCGAGTATGACAACTCGAAGCGATCGGTAACGCTGGTCATAACCAGCGGTGCCGGAAACACGACGTGTGTCGGAACGTAGCTTTCCGGAATTCCGTCGTTGTTTCGATCTCCCATCGCAATCGGTGCACCATCCGATACGAATTGCGCCAGCAGCGCGGACGGAGACGCAAACGAAACAAATTGATTGCGCGCCGGGGCCGATGCGTTGGTGATGTTTGCCAGGAACTGTACCAGCGTTCCCGCATCGGCGGGGGCGGGCGCACCGTCGAAGGTGCGCGTGATCGTGACGCTACCGGTCGGCGGATGCAGCGGATCCGCAAAAAACGTGAGCGCAGCCAGTTCCGTGATGATCGACTGCCCGCGGATCGAGAACACCGGCGTTTCTTGATCATCCCATCGCCCCAGATCGCCGAGCACGTTCCAACCCGCCCCGGTCGCGGCCTCTTGGGATTGGATCGGATGGATAAGGCCGCTCGCGCCGCCGACGTCTTCATATGGAAACTCGTACAGCACATCGTAGTCGGCGAACCGCCGCCACGCGATTGGTTGTTTTGTTTCCTCTGGAGGCGACGATCCGTCGAAGGACAGCTTCAGGAAGCCCTGAGCGGCAAGATCTGACCGCTTGGTGAGAATATTACTGGTTAGCGCTGTGACCGCGTCGTCGACATCGAAGGCGACAAAGCCCCAGAGCGTGAAGCGCATCGTCGCCCTCACCCGAACGGCCTGCTGATCGGTCGCGACGATCGAACCATGCCCCGTCGACCCCACATAGTTGCCGATACCCGCGTTGCGCATCTCGGCCCGCGCCATGGCCAGGCTTGGCTTCGGAAGGCCAGCGACCTGGGCCGGTACGAGCGGCTGGAACGCAGACAGCATTGCCGCAAGGACGTCGCTGGCCGCCGGCTCGGGCACGACCCCCGCCTATCCCTGCGCCGCCGGCAAATCGGCTTCTCGCCGACCGCAGCTATTTTGGATAGCCTTGCAAAGGGTCGTGTTTGAACCGTGCGATAGAGGGGTTGGCGTCGGGCTCAGCTCACGGAAACAGCCTTTTTCGCCGGCGGACGGCTCGCCGTACGAATCATGCCGCGACTTTTGAGTATCGACGCCGCTTGGGAAGCCTCGGTCACGACATCCTCGCGTCGAGCGCCAGCTGAAAATGGTCGTTTCCCGGCTCCGAGGAATCACGAGCTCCCCTCCCTACGTTTGATGACGCTCTGATCGGGCTTTGGCGGGCCGCGGTTCGATCCGCAGCCGTGGGCGACAGCGGAAAAACCAAATTCCCGAGCAAGCGTCAATTAGCCAAGCCTAATCCTCGGCACGCGACCCCGTCTACAAATCTAAAATTTCACTTGGAAGTCAAAGTCGCTACCGAGGGTTGCGGTTCTACTATGACGGCCGCATCTAGATCGCTGGTGACGAATTCCCAAAGCAAGAAGCAGATCACCGCTCTGACACGCAGCCGCATGCCGCTGGGCCACTTCGATCGAGCCGTGAGCCAACCGCCTGCCAGTCCACGCTCATCGCTGCCCCTGTTTTCTATGTTGGCTAGGTCTGCCACTGGCCGCGTGCACTGTCAAAACGGCGCATAGCGGGCCTTGTGGAAAATCACCGGCGCACTGAATGGCGTAGTTCGTTCCCTGTGGAGCGCAGGGTGTTTGCAGCCAAATTCAATTTCCGAATTTAGTATTTTCGTAGATATCGTAAACTCTTGCTATATAATCTGACGTAACTTCAAGTCGATCATCAGATATAGCAAGGTATTGACTTATAGCACTGCCTCTCAACACAAAACAGAGCGTCGTTTGCCATTGATGTTTTTGAACATGCTCGAGAATGCACACATAGCTGGGCTGCGTTGGGAAATTCTTTACTGGAGGCGTTGATGAATTCTGATCGTCTAACACGCTCGGAATTACGCGAGCTTGAAAACCCAACCCACGAAAACCTAACCCCTACTGGGTGTCCTCCACTAGAAACGGCGAGGCTACGCATAAACGCTCTTCGTCGTACCACTGGCGAATTACATGAGACCATACCTGGAATTGTGGTTTAGTATTACCCACGTCAATACGTATAAATACGTGCATCAGATTATCAATTTTTTGGAACTCTCCAACATCGCAATAAAGGACTTCGTAGGCCCCCCCGAATCCTGAACGGATCGGCTCTCCAGTTAAGGTTTCACGGGACATAAGCTCGCCCGAGAACGTGAGCGCCGTGAGGTCGGGCGTGATCGTGTCATCCGCCGGAGCAGGCATCCCGCTCACAAGCGTTTCGAATGCCTCGGCACCACTACCCGCCACAGCATATGGCCCGCACAAAGCAGATTCCGCCCGTGTAACCCCCCAGCGTATAAACCCAATTCTCTCTGGCAGGGGCGATAATGGCATAAAAGTCCCGAATCTGATCCCGATAGTGAGCCTCTACGAATTGGTCCAAGTCATGAGCAGTATGGTTATCTTCTCTAAACCAGTCCTTTGCACGTCTCTCGAGCTTACATGCTTCATCATATTTCCCAGACCAGAGTATTATTAATTCCGCTGTGATCTCTATCACTTTTCTACATAAAGTATGGGGCTTCAACGAGATCGTTCGTCGTCGTTGTCGCGGTATGTCTGCGCCGGTTGGCAGCATGAAGTCCGGGTCACCATCCTTGGACGAAATGAATATGTCTCCTAGAAGCGTGCGGCATTGTCTGGGATGAAAACAAGCAATTAGCGTCATTTATTGACCAGCTTCCGCCGATGCGGTGAGTCTCGAAATCGTCGCCTGACTGACATTGTAGCTGCGGGCCGATTCCGTTGCTACTCGGAGTCACGAAAGCGAAACTCACAACGGGGAATCTTCATGACCACCCGGCAAAGCGCTTTCTTCATGGTGTTCGTCACCGCAACCGCCGCGCCTTCCCAAAGCCTATCTCTGCAGGGTGTCCCCACGCCCGATCCTCCCACGGGGCCAGGCTGCGCGCGCAGGATAGCGGACAGCTGGATTCCTGGAATATCCAACGGGACGGTAGTTGATCGTCGGTCTGCTGCCCAACTCGCACCCGAAAAAGAACAGATCATGCGCGTGTGCAAGGTCGATGAGGCAACGGCGGAAAAGGCTGTCCGTGGAAAAATTCCATGGGATGCGCCAACCTTCGTCGATCAGGGACAGGTCAATAACTGCGTGATCTGGTGCGAAATTCGGGTACGCAAAATCATCGTCGGTGACTACCAGCGAAGGGAGATCATCGCGAACCTCTGCTTTATCGGCAGTGGCGTTGCACGTCCAGGCGGAGCGCGGGCTGGTGGACTACGCTATGCCCATCGCCCACTATTGGCCTGAGTTCGGCGCGCACCACTTCGCGGTTGGGCACTCCAGCGAGTGCTTCAGCTTCATCAAGGATTGGGTGGAGAAGAAGGTCAGGCGCCAGCTGGCGCATGCTCAGAAGCGAAAGGGCTTCGGCTGGGAACGATGGAGTAGGC
>Ga0306924_10000308_pt1 | contig 40325 bp, 34 predicted proteins | sample sta12Can44000111_FD_203756 | JGI IMG/M metagenome (GOLD analysis project Ga0306924, IMG submission 203756) | Lab enrichment of tropical soil microbial communities from Luquillo Experimental Forest, Puerto Rico - statanox.12C.anox.44.000.111 (v2)... | ecosystem: Environmental > Terrestrial >... | reverse complement strand
AGCTCTACGAAAACGGCCGCATCCAGCATGCTGCCTGTTGGGCGCACGTGCGACGCCACTTCTACGACCTGGAACAGGCCCACAGTTCGCCGGTAGCGCGCGAAGCCTTGGTGCGAATCGGGGCTTTATATGCCATTGAAGAACAGATTCGCGGCAAGCCCCCGGATCAACGCCGTGCTGTACGTCAGGAGCAATCAAAGCCTTTGTTGGACTCTTTGCGACATTGGTTCGAAGTAACCTTGTCGAAGCTCTCGCGTAAGTCGGAAACGACGGTGGCGATTCGATACGCGCTCTCGCGCTGGGATGCATTGACACGCTATATGGAAGATGGACACATCGAGATCGACAACAACGCTGCGGAGCGCTCTTTGCGAGGTGTGGCCTTAGGCCGGAAGAATTACCTGTTTGCCGGATCGGATGCGGGCGGGGAACGTGCGGCGGCGATCTACAGCCTGATCGGCTCCGCCAAACTCAACGGCCTCGACCCCGAAGCCTATCTGCGCGAGGTGTTAACCCGCATCGCCGAGCATCCCATCAACCGCATCGAGGAGCTATTACCGTGGAATCGCGTCGTCAACGTCCCGCCCACAAACCCAATCCCAGCCTAAGAAATAGTGCCGACGCGAGCCATTCTGTCCATGCGGACCTGCCGCACATCGCCACCCTGATCGCCGATGGCGAAATCACCGTGGGCATACTCCATCCTGTGGGCTGTGTGGCAGTGGCTACCGATGGTCACAACACCTTGGCCATGCTGAAGCGTCGGTCAGACGAGACCCTTGCGCAATTGCTCACGCGGCTCGACCAAGCTATCGAGCGCGCCTGGACAGAAGAAATCTACACCGACGAAATCAATCCTCCTGTCTCACCCACCTTCCGAGCTACTCGCAAACACCGAGGGTGAACTTCCGTCAAGACGGTACACCACGTACGCTTACGTGCACAACATAATCAGGACTACACCTAACTCTGGCAGGGGTACGACGTTTCATTTCACACTGTCGACCGATATGGCAGTTTGACACCATCGGTCGCGTAGTGCAGTGCCGAGCAATCGTTCAACAGGTGTTGCCTCAAAAGCGCTAGTTGAGGTTCTCGAGTGAATCCTGCGTCGCATTGCGAGGGTTGCCATTCGACGGTTTACAAACGTCCCAAACTGGCGTGATGAGCAGGAATGAGAAGGTCGAAGCACCACTGCATGAGATTGAAAACATTTAGCCTGACACCTAATCCCTTTTTCGGGACCAGGTGTCAGGCTCAATCTCGCCGCGTGCTTTGGCGAGTACGAGCGACGGGAGCAACCACCGCCGATCCGCGTGCTGTTTGCGTGCTGTTAACGCGATTAAGAGTGCTCTTAAGGGACTTGTGTGTCATCTGTCGTCCTGCATGCTGTTGAAACTACGTTTCTTTGCGGATTCGATTCCTTCCGCGCTCACCATTCCTTTCAAGAATTTAGAGATAAGACTCCATGTCTAACCCGATCAGTAAAGTGGACTCTCGGACTACGTCGAAATACAGGCACGCGAGAAAATGACGCCCGGCACACGGTGCAGTTTGTCGGAGTGGACGGTAATGAATCTTGGTGTCGTCTGCCAACCACGCCGCATCCAGGCGCCAGGCAGAAGAGAAACCTTCAGGAGAGAAGGCTCCGAACTTGTAAGCTCAAGCTCCGACCACTATTGCGCCCGCTCCACGAGCATAATGTTAGAGTGCTCCTGAACCCGCTCCACTACAAATTCGCGCCCGTCCGGCGAGACGTCAAAGTCACGAATGTCAAAGTCCGGACCGACGTCGCTCAACTGACGCTCGGCTCCGGTTTCTACATTCAGAGCCCACAGGTTCTTGTGCTGAATCTCCCCGCGCAGAATGACCAGTTCATGCCCGCCCGGCAGGAACGTGAGATGCCGCGCGCCTCGCGTTAGTACTACGTCCGGAAGCGGATGCGGTGACCCGTATGCCGTCGCCGCTTGTAATCGGAAGGTCGTCCCGATGTCGGGCCCCGAATAAACCACTAAACTGCCATCCGGTGACCAGTTGGGATCCACCGAGTACTCCTTCACGAACGGTTTCACAACTCCGCCATCGAGCGTGATCCGAAACAGGTGGACCACACCATGGTCCTCGGCCGCCGAGAGAATGGACAAGTTGTTCGGGACCCACGCGGGCGTGCCCTTCCACTGCAGTGCATCGGATACGATCCGGACGTTGGATCCCCCGTTGTCCATCGCATATAGCACGGTTTTTCCATCCTGCTTCACCGTGAATGCCACAAGGGAGCCATCGCGCGAGAGGCTCGGCCCCCCTACAATCTGCGCGCCCCTGCCTCTCCACAACTCGGTGCTCTTCCCGCCCTCGAACTTACTGATGCCTTCACCCGCCGCGCCTCTGGTTACATAGAGGATGTAGCTCGATCCGAATCGGGGTGAGGAAACCGCTTTGCTCTCCAGCGGAATCAGCTCGGGCTTCGCCTTCGCCTTCGCCGAGCTCTCGATCGGCAAACGCCATAGCGTGCTTCTGGGAGCCGCCAGCGTGACCACCAGCCGACGCCCGTCCGGGCTCGCACAAAGCGACGTGTAGCGATCCAGCCCTGAGCTTAGTCGGTGAGCGATCCGGTGGTCCACATCCATGCCGTAGAGCCAGGGTCCCGACCCACCTGGATCGCTGGCCAGATACAGCAGCGTGTGCGAATCGATAAATACCGGATGACTCACTTGCCCGTTTTGCGAGGTGATGCGCTCTGCTTTCCCGCCGGAGGGGGCAATCCGCCAGACGTCGAGTTTGTCGGGAAGCGCGCCCTGGACGAAATACAGAAAGTTCATGTCCGGCGACCACAACGGAAAGTGCGAGTGGAGGCCGGGCGCCGCGGTGAAGATAGGCTGGATTCCTGAACGCATTCCGCCCTCTGCCACAAACATGGGATCGCCAGGCCCTGGAGTGTGGTACGCCAGGCGGGAACCGTCCCGCGACCAATCGTACTCGGCGACTCCTTCCATATAGCGCTCGGGATCTCCGCCAAGGGTGGGAACGGCCCAGATGCTGATCTCCGCCTGGCCCGTCGGACTCGGCTGACGCGCCCAGAATGTTACGAAAGCATGATCGGGAGTAAATCCAAGCGTGCGGACGGAAGGGTTTACCAGCTCCTTCACGCTGCCGTGCGTCAGATTGTGAAATTGTCCCGAACCCAGCTGCGTCAGCCACACATCCATCGGGCCGTCATGGTCCGAGAGAAACGCAACCAATTGCCCGTCGCGCGACAAGCTGGCGGCCTCAGCGACCCCGTCGAAGTCAGTGATGGCTTCAAACCGCGCATCGGCGATCGGGCTATGCCAGAAATACTCCCTGCTGCGAATCCACTGGATTGAGGCAATCGCCACCGCGACGAGCAGGATCGCGAGCGCCCAAACTAGCGTCATTCTTCCGATGGAGACACGAGAGTAGGATGCCCGACCCGCCCGTGGGGTCATAGCCGGTGCTGAGGTGGAGGGAGCCACCTCGGTTTCCTCGACATTCCTCAGACGCCGCCCCGCCGCCCATGCCTCTAATTCCACCCGAGACGCGTACACCGATCCCAGCCGATCATGCAAATGCCGGTGAACCGGCATCCCCTCGCGCTTCTCCCAGCGCTGAACCGTGGTCACGTCACGGCCCAGATAGGCCGCAATCTCCTTCCACGAGTCCAGGCGGTCTTCCGGTGCCCCCGTGGATTGGGGCGTTCGAGGGGATGGCCCGCCCATGACGTTCTCCTATCCTCCACGCGGCTATCGCGAACCGGAGGAGAAGCATTGTACCGTCCGCTCGGGAGACGGCAAAGAGCGGTATTCGACGGCGAAGTAGGGGAAACCCGGTAAATTCGTATCTTGCCATTTGACGAGATTCCAAAAAAGGAGGGTTGTGACGGCGCGTTTCCATCCCGCGACGCACCGAAAGAGGAGGACGACATGCGACGAAAAGTAACACGCCAAGCATTGATCTTCGCCGTGGTCGTTTTGGGTCAGATCGCTCACGCCGAATCGTGGCGGCTTAACGTTGGGGCACAGAGCCCAGACCAGGCGGGGCAGACCAGGCGATAGTTCCCGGAAGTTGGGAACGTGACCGTATATTTGGTGGAAGTATTCTCCACGCGACCACTGTTGACACAAGTGGAGCCGTCGAACGTTGAGCCATCCGGCGTAGTGCCGGGGCAACCAACCTGGAAGGTCGGACGCGCCTGCCCTGGCTTCAGGAACGTGACGCTCTGGACCTTTTTGGCGCGTTCACACTGCGGCGGAGTTTACAACGCTGAGATGAAACGCTTGATGCTCGACTATGCTTTTCAGTTTGTCGACCGTGAGATTTTTCTCGTGGGCATCGCCCACATTCGGTCGCAACCATGCAGCAGATTGGTGGTATTTTGACCGATCGCCACGTTCAAAGAACTCTCCACGGACAAACATCCGAGTTCTGGGTCTTTGAAGTCCGCAGGCCGTAGGCGCGGATGAATGATGGCGTGAAAACCGTAGGCTGTTGATCAGGGCATATTCTTCGGAGCCGCCGTACCGTCCGACCACTTATCCGCTAGGACGAACAGAACAGTCACACGTTCCTGCGGATCATTCGCCACCATGACGGGTGAGTTGGGGTCGTCGGCTCCCCAGGTCTTCGTCATGTCGCCGGGGGAATAAAACATCACATGCGGGTGCCAGCTCTTGCCCCGGTCGTTCAGGTACTGCTGCTTCGACATCATGTAAGCCATCGCGCCAGGCTCCAGCGCGGGCAGTTCATTCTTATCCAGTGCCGTCGCGATTGCCTGCGCGATTTCAGCCTGCGATTTTCCTGCCAGCACAAGCTTGGTTTTCATCAGATAGATCGACGCAAAGCTCCTCGCGGCTTGCGCGTTGAAGCAATGGGGCGCCCGCATCTTTGAATTCCAGAACTCCGCGTCATCCGTGCCATGCGCCCATGACCGCACCACGATGCAGAGAAAACCGTTCGTGCCCTTCACCGCGGTCTTGTATCCCTCCCGTCCCAGCACCATGACTTCGGCGCCATCGGAGATGGAACTGGGCGCAGCACTGCGAGCCAGCACGATCTCGGCAGTTCGGTCCATCAGGTATTGCTCGATCGGAGCCATGGTCGGATAAGGTGTCGTGGCATCCTGTGCCATCACTTGGTACGCCGTACCGAGCGCAACAAGCAGTGCGAAGCTTTTGATTGCGCTTGCGCCAACCTTCTTTTTCCGCATTGTTTTCCTTTCTTGAGAATGGGCCTTTTTCTGTCAGGCCGTCAGGGTTGCCCTGCCCTCACTATATGGACGAACGGCCGGACCGGAAGTCGACAAAGCGTGCAAGAAATTTTCCGGCCCCTGCTTCGCAGTTTCCTTCGAATCGCCCCCGCCCAACCCTCCACACACGCTCCCACTCCTGCGCACAGCGGGGTGCGGGTAGCGTTGTCATCATCGTGGTCAGCAATCGCTCATCAGCTCATCACATGCATGTTCTTATCTTTGCTCGTGTACGGGGGGGAATTGTGTAATTCTGTAATGTCGCTCTGATTCAACAAGTTAGCGCATTACACATTCTTTGCATTACACATTCAATCTGTAATGCAGCAGAGGGGGGTGCTCAACATTTCGTGTCGTCGTCTACTACCCCGTCAAACGGCTGACGGGGTAGTAGTGGAGCCGGGAAAAACGAGGCCACGCCGTAACGAATGAGTAAAACAGTATTAACTCAAGAGTAATTGCACGAGAGACGTGCAGGCGCGCGTCGAGCGGGCATGCCGCGTGCGGACGTGCGGCGTGCGGAGGGGGGGGCGCCCGAGAGGGCGCGCGGTCGGGCAGGGCGAATCGCGGAGAACTCGCTTAAACCGGCTAGGCGCTGACAAGAAGGACAATCCAAAATTCTTAGGAGAAATGAATCCCGAGAATTAAGGGTGGCGTCCCCAATTTGCAGATTTTGACCCAAGAAGACCTGTCGATGCTGATAGCCATGAGTGTCGATGCTGATAGCCATGAGTGTCGATGCTGATAGCCATGAGTGTCGATGCTGATAGCCATGAGGAAGTCAGTGTTGGGTGACCAATCCGTCTCACTCGCGGAAACCCATGGGCCGCATTGGTACAATCGTCTTCTCCCGGTTCAACCCCAGACCGGTACCCGTTGCGGTCCCGCCGCCTTTCAGTGTTGTCCGACTCATTACGTCGCAACAGACTCATCGAGAATTCGAGAGACTTCGCTGGTGCTCTGTTTCTTGGCGTAGCCTCCACGTCGCAATACTTCTGCAATGCCGGTCAAGGCAGCCGCATCGTCGATGGTCGCCGGGATTTTATAGTCGCTCCCATTGGCAATTTTCTGCATCGTGCCCCGCAGGATCTTCCCAGACCGCGTCTTGGGCAGAGCTGCGACGACCATCGCGGTCCTGAACGCCGCCACCGGTCCGATCCGCCACCGAAGCCGTTCGACTTTCTAACGTGGTTTGAGTATGCGCCCGAGCACGCGGAGGACTTCGAACAGTTGGTCCGTGAGCTGAGGAAAACCGAGGAATGGGATTTCGTCCAGCGCGAAGTGGACGTTCGTTTGACCCTGTAAAATTCAGACGAAAGAAGTTTTGCTGCCAAGATCTCTCGCAAGTCACATCTTCTTCGGATACTGATTCCGTTGCCGAGACGATCGCTCGCCGTGTCGCCGCAAAGCGTGCCTCATCATCGAAAGTCACTTCTTCTTTACCGATACACACCGAGGTCGGCCCATATTCCATTCAAATCCTGAACCGGCGCCTCTTTCATTGAATCTGTCCCGTGCGGTAAGAATCCGACTGTCCATCGTGCCCAACTGGCCTGATATGCATCGATTGACCCTGGCATGAGTGACTTTGAAGGTAAGCGTCATAGGAAGCAGGGTAGAGGTTCTTTGCTTGTGTCTGCAGGCACGATCTCCCCCGGGTAGGCCAATCCGACGGACAAGTTTCTGAAAGCGCGAGTTCGAGCGCAGCGGATCAAAGCCTGGCCTCAGAAGAACACCCGGATTAAATCGTTCTTCATAACCCCTTTCAAGCCACCAGAGGCTTGGATCCAGATCAAGTGGTGGGAGTCTCTGGGATTTGCACAGCGACTTTGGGTGTTAACGGGTATAAATGGATATTCCTTGCCTTTGGGTGGTCATCGGGTAACAATGGGTATAAATGGATATCCGCACCCACGAGATCAGGAACATCACGATCACGCCGGAAATCCTGAAGCTTATCGCCGAGATCGATGAGTTCAAGGGACGTTGGCAGGTGATGGAGTCCATTGCACGTGAAAAGCTGACCACCCTGAGGCGGATCGCCACAATCGAGAGCGTTGGTTCCTCAACCCGTATAGAAGGCGCAAAGCTAACCGATCGGGAAGTAGAAAAGCTGCTCTCCGGTGTAAAGGCAAAGTCATTCGCAAGCCGCGACGAGCAGGAAGTCGCCGGCTACGCCGAAACGATGGACATGGTTTTCGAGAGTTTCGAGTCCATAACCCTCACCGAAAACCACATCAAGCAACTCCACGGCGTTGTTCTCAGATACAGCAGCAAAGATCATGAGCATCGCGGTCACTACAAGAAAGTGCCGAACCATGTCGAGGCCTTTCGTCCTGACGGCAAGAGTCTGGGCATTGTGTTCGAAACGGCGACGCCATTCGAGACGCCCGGATGGATGAAGGAGCTCGTCAATTGGTTCAATGAGTCGGTCAGTGAAGGAACCCACCATCCGTTGATACTCATTGGGATTTTCATTGTGGTGTTCCTGGCGATTCATCCATTCAAAGACGGCAACGGCAGGCTGTCGCGCGTCCTCACGACTCTGCTATTGCTGCGTGCCGAGTACGGGTACGTTCCCTACAGCTCTATGGAAAGCGTGATCGAGGCCAACAAGGATAACTATTATCTGGCGTTGCGCCGTACCCAGCAGACTGTCCGAAAAAGAAAGCAGATCTGGGAATACTGGCTGGTGTTTTTCCTGAGAACGATGGTCAAGCAGAAGAACAACCTTGCCGCGAAGGTGAAAGAAGAACAAGCGCTGCGATCGTCCTGGCCGGCGCTGTCACGCCAGATACTGGAACTCGCCAAGACGCGAGGAGAAATCACGATCAAAGAAATTAAGGAATCGACTGGTGCGAACCGCAACACGATCAAACTGCATTTGCGAAAGCTGGCGACCGATAACTATCTAGCGCAAGTCGGCAAGGGCCGCGGCGCACGCTACACGCTGAAGTAGATGGTGGTGTGGGCATTCCGTTGTTGCAAGGCCCCAGCATCCGACACGCGGAACTGCATTCTTTTGCCATAACGGGGACGGCGCTTCTTCAGCCACCGTCCTCATCGTTCCAGCCGCGCCTCCGTGTACAATCCCGTCTGCTCGCTCAGTCCCCGAGCCCGGTACTCCTCTATGTATGCGTCCGGCAACCGATCCCATCGCCTCATCGCCGTTCTCCTTAGCGTTCCTGCCGCGAGCTAACCCTCGCCAGCTCACCATTTCGGGTCTCCCCAAGCCAGGCCACTTAGCTTCCGAGTGACGACCCCACTAGGCCAAAAATAAAGGAATTCGAACAAAGCCTGCCGCCCGGCTAACGAATGGAAATTGTCGGCGAATTGAAAGAGCAGATCAAAGGACAACTGCAATCGCTAACCGTGGTTATTACGTCGGTACTGGCGATCTACTTGGCACTTGTCTTCCAGTTCAATAATGCAATCGAGCCACTGATCGTGTTCGCAGCCATCCCTTTCGGCGCGGTAGGCGTGCTGGGGGGCGATTGGCTGATGAACATGCCGATAGGATTCATGGTGATTCTTCGGCATCACAAGTCTCATCGGGATCATCGTGAGTCACGTGATCGTGGTGTTCGACTTTATCGAGGATCGGCACCAACATAGCGAGCACTTTGCGAGGCTCTAATCGATGCCGGCATTCTTCGCATCCGCCCAGTCCTTATGACAGTGAGATTAGCGGTGTTCCCATTGGCGTTGCACGGAGGGCCTCTTTGGGAGGCGCTGCTCTGCACAAATCGGACCCGACCGCGACCATTCCCATTGAATTCCCGATAGCAGGCGGTCTAATTAGACCGCTTTTCTTGCTCTGAGGCGGACGCCAGAGCCTTACCCAGGCAAGCATGCCGGCCCTATGGGTTCAAACGACTTGTAGGTGAGCACGAACTCCTGATGACCGAGGCTTTCCGAGCAACTCTGGCTGCCAGAAGCCACTTCCAGGACTTTGTTGTAGATTTCTTTCCCCACATCGTCCACGCTGCTTTCCAAGCGCAGAATCTTGCCGGCGTTAACATCCATGTCCTCGCTCATGCGATCGTAGGTTTCGGGATTGGCACAAATCTTGATCACCGGCGAAATCGCCGAGCCCACAACAGATCCCCGTCCGGTAGTAAACAGGATTACGTGAGAACCGCAGGCGATTAATTCGGCGATTTCGGCATTGTCGTTGATATTGGGAAAGCCGAACCGAACCTCGCCATCCGGCACGACATCGAGAAGGTAAAGGCCGCCCCGTGGAGGAACATCGCCCGGCTTTAGGAGTCCAGAAATCGGCGAATCGCCGCTCTTGCAATAAGCGCCGATGGATTTTTCCTCGATCGTGGTCAACCCACCTTCTGCGTTCCCGGGGGCAAAGCTGGCGTGGCCCATTTCCTGGTAATAGTGAGCAGCTTTCTCTACGGATGCCTTGAGTTCTTTGCCGAGGTCAGGAGTAACCGCCCGGGCCGACATCACTTCTTCCAGCCCGATCATTTCTCCCGTCTCTTCGAAGATCGTGGCAGCACCTTTTTCAACCAGCATGTCGAAAGCGCGACCCACAGCAGGGTTGGCAGAGATTCCGCTCGTTGCGTCGGAGCCGCCGCATACTGTTCCTACCACCAGCTCGTTGATCGATATTGGAACTCTCGGCACTTCCGCGACCTGCGTGAGCGCCTGCTCCACCCATGCCTTCCCAGCTGCGATCGATTTCCGGGTCCCGCCCGTTTGCTGAATGACAATCGTGGATACCGGTCGGCCACTGCCTGCTACCCGCTCAGCCAGACGGTGCCGGTTGAAGCTCTCACATCCTAAAGACAACAGAAGAGCTCCTCCAACGTTCGGGTGTGTGCACAACTGGTGCATCATGCGGTCAGCGTACGCGTTGGGATAGCATCCACCAAATCCGATGAGGTGAACGGGCTGACCGCGGAAATAACTCACGATCTCGCGAGCCACGTGGTGGGCACATTCCACGAGGTACGCAACAACGATGCAATTGCGTATGCCCTTTCGGCCGTCAGATCGGAGAAAGCCCTGAAGCCGCATGCTATTTGACGAAGACATGGTCTTTATCCAGTGTGTAAGTCGCAATGTAATCGCTTTTCAAATTGTGCAAGTGAATGTGCCCTCCCGCGGGAATCACCTCTTTTGCGGAACCGATCGGGACGCCGCACTTGTAGAGTTTTTCGCCTGCTTTGATTTCCCGGGACGCCACTTTATGACCAATTCCGATGTCCTGCGAGAAAAGTACTTCGCGTCCATCCAGCAGATCGCGGTCCCCGGGCCGAATAGGCCTGACAACGACAAGGACGTTATCGTCCCGATGGATTCGTAGTAGCTTGGCAGATTTTCCTTCCGTTTTCATTAAAACTTCCTGTGTTTTAAATATGCGTCAACAGGGTCGACGCCTTCGAGAATTGCTTTACGCACCAGGTTTTCCTTGCGTAGTACTTCTTCCGTTTCTTGTATAACTTGCTCTGCAATTGCGCCGGGGATAACCACAACGCCGTCACGATCGGCAAGCACGTAATCACCAGTTGAAATCGTCACTCCTCCAATCTCGATCGGCTGCCCTAGTGCTGTTGTTGCCCACCTCCCGACAACATCAACGGGAGTGAAGTACTTGCAAAACACCGGGAAGACCGAAGCTTCGATGAACGCCGAGTCCCGACATCCGCCATCGAAGATGTAGCCGAACACTCTCTTGTAGCGCAATGTTTCGGAAGAAAGCTCGCCCATAAAAGCGAGCGAGTTGTCGTTGGGCTGACAGACCAAGACAGTCTCTGACGGGGCCTTCGACAGAAGCTCACACCATCTCAGGAGACTCTGGTGCGCATCTAGGCTGTCATCCCGCCTGCCTTCTATAGTGAATACGGGGCCGGCCAGCTTCTGACTAGCGTTCAATGGGCGAATGTCTTTGGGAAGAGTCTGCGTTGCGAATCCTTTTGACCTAAGAACGTCATACACCGCTCCGGTGTAGCACACGCCTAGTCGGTCAGCGAAAGACGGCGTCTGATTGGTCACTGTGCTCAACTTAATTCTCGTCGAAGTTGATCCTTGAACTTCTCGGGCTCGCGATATTTCACAGTCTGAAGGTGCTCACAATAAAGGACGAGCTCGCCGGGCATTTTGAAGACCTCGTAGGAAACTCTGATCATACCCATCTCTGGATATCGGGGCCATTTCTCCAGCTGCGTGCGTATCGTATAGATGGTGTCACCTACAAAGACCGGTTTAATGAACCGCAGCTTGTCGTATCCGTAGCTGAACGTGTGAATGTTGTTGTGGGCCATCAGGCCGAGGCCCAGGCTGAACACCATAGCCCCTGCTACCAGGCGCTTCCCGAACACGCCTTCCTCCTTCGCGAACACATCGTCGGCCACATAAGGGTGCATGTCGAGCACGATCGCATTGAAGAGCATGCTCTCGCCCTCGGATATCGTTCGTCGAATCGAGCGTGCACGCATGCCAACCTCGAAATCTTCGTAAAGCCAGTCCTCGGCGTTCCAGATTGCAATCTCTTTGTGTTTTGCCGGATCAGGGTTCGGATTCTTCACATTTGTCCTTCGATCGTCACGCGATTTGAGGTCTGGACGCACGCTGAGCGGCGTAACGCTCATTCAGCCACTGCACCAGGGCGCGGTCTTCCAGCTTTCCCCGCAAGCAGCGGTTGATCTGAATTCCGGCTGCTTCAAAGAAGGGAACAAATCCGTCGAAGCGCGGACGGACATAGGCGGTTTGGAGTGTTAACAGAGTGCTAGAAAAGAAACCGTCGGCTGCGGTATTGACCGAGGCATCGGTCCAAGCCGCCAGGCTCGCAGGTTGGCCGCCTTCCCGAACGTAAGCACCACGCTGATGCTCGGGAGTCACCAGCCACTTCGCATATGCAACCGCGGCATTTTTGTGTTTGCTCATGTTACTTACAGCGACTCCGGTCCCTCCCAGCATGGTGCCTGAGCATCTCCGGGTTCCCGCACCAGGAGCATTCGTAAACTTCAACGGCACAGCAGTCCCAACGCGCGAGTAGTTCGAATAGCCGAACCCGTAGGGACAATAGACGGCATCAGAATGGCTCACCATGTAGTCGTAAACCTGAATCGGATTGGAGTCGACGGACCTTGGGTGTGCCACCGAGATCAGGGAGTGTAGTCGTTCGAGAACTTCTCGTGCCACAAACTCCTCGACGAAGAGTTCTCGCTCTTCCGGAATCGGGTGGCCGAGATTCGCGCTGAGGGTAAAAAACAGGCTGATGGCATCCGTGGGACAAGCGGGAACAATGATGTGCTTGCCGATTGCGCGTGCTCTGTACCCGAGTTGCAATACCGCACTGAAGCTTTGCGGAATGGGATCTGGGAAGGCGGCCATCAAGTCCGCGCGATACGCTGCCACTTGCGCAGCAGCATCGATGGGATAAGCCCAGAGTCCTCCGTCATACCAATAAGAATCCCAGGATGGACCCACCGAGTCTTGCACAAAGCGGTCCTTCTCTCCGTCGCTGAGGGAAAGGGCCAAATCCACCAGCACGCCGTGAGCCGCGGCGAAGCCCACAAAGGGATGATCCACGATGATCAAATCGTATCGATCCAGGTATTGCTCGATAGGAGCTTCCCCGAACTCGCGCAAGGTTCTGCGGTCCCATTGAATGTTGACTCCCGGGTTCTGGTGGTGGTACTCGGCCACGCCGGCGAGCAACGGAGCGTAGCCGCGGGGATGATCCCAGGTCAATCCTTTCAACCTAACTTCCACTTAGGCCCCCCTCGCGCACCTCGAGGCGTATTCAAGCCGCCGTTTTCTTCTCAGCCAGAAGGATATGCTCGCAGCACAGGACGACCTCATCGCGCTGGTTCAGAACTTCACATGCCTCCACTACACGGCCCAGGTTTGTTCGCTTAGAGTCCTCCTGCTTTTCCTTCACGGTAACGCGGGTTCTCAGCGTGTCGCCGATGAAAACCGGCTTTGGGAACCGCAATTTGTCGTAGCCATAGGTGAATGCCACGGGGTTAATCTGGCTGGCGGTCAGTCCAATCCCAATAGCGAAGGTCATCGTGCCGTGTGCGATTCGCTGGCCAAATGGGGTTTGCCGCGCGAACTCGATGTCGACGTGATGGGGGAAATAGTCTCCGGTATGGCCCGCGTGAATCACGACATCGGTTTCGGTGATCGTCCGGCCGGAGGTGACGCGCTGAGCACCGACCACATAGTCTTCGTAATACTCTGTTTGGGTCATGCTTGTGGTTTTCCTGCCGGAAGCTCCAATTTCCGGCCACTGACCGCATGCGACAGTATTCGCGAGGCCCGGCGAAGGGATTGCTTTACTTGCGGCGGTCCAAGGTTGTCTCCGATGCGCGCGATGAAGGGAATCGTCATGGCTGCAATCGCCTCGCCGTGCTGATTCAACACGGGATAGCTGATGTTCACAACCCCGTGGACCTGATAGCTGGCCAGTTCCTCGTAACCGCGCCGGCGAATTTGCTCGAGATGCCCGTAGAGTCCCGATGGGATCTGTTTGCCGGAGCGCAGCCGCCACGCCCCCAAAGAGCGCGAGCGAACTTCGTCGCTTTGAAACGCAAGGATGACGTGCCCAGAGGCGGTGTTCAGAAGATCAATGTTGGCTCCGGGTCGAACCGAAAAACCCATGTTTCCGGGAGCATCGGCCTGCGCGACGATCACCACCTCGGCGCTATTGAGCATTGCAAGGTGACAGGACTGACCGGTCTGGCTGGCAACACGCTGAACCAGGGGCCGGGCCTGAGTGATCAAACGTTGCAGAGGCCGGTGTTGATGAACGATCTCAAACAGCTTTAGCGTGAGTTGATACCTCTCGTCGGGTCCCATCCGCGAGATGTAGCCCCGCTCCTCCAGACAGACCAGCATGCGAAAAATCTCAGGCACACTGCGTCGTAGCCGCGTCGCAATTTCGCTGTGCGTCAACGCGTCGGATGCAGCCGCCAGCAGTTCTAGAATATCCAAACCCTTTTCCAGAGCAGGTGCGGCATAGCGTGCACGACGGGAGCTTTCCGTACGCCCGGCTCGTGATTTCTGTCTCATGGGCATGGCGACCCAGTAAGAGTACTACGTTATTTTTCTAATGAAAATATAATTTTATGGGTAGAATAACAGATCCATAGCCTCCAAACGAGCGATCTGGGGCTGCTTGGCTAAGCTTTCGATGAGGGGTGGTGCGTTGAATTCTTCTGCAACGGCTACGCAAACGATGCGGGATCGACCTCTCCAGGGTCTTCTCGTGCTGGACTTCAGCCAGTTTCTTTCCGGCTCGCTAGCAACCCTGCGTCTGGCGGACCTAGGCGCCCGCGTGATTAAGATCGAGCGCCCCGGATCCGGGGATCTGGGCCGCACGATCTATCTCAGCGATACCGATGTTCATGGTGAAAACACTTTGTTCCACGCCATCAATCGCAACAAGGAAAGCTATGCAGCTGATCTGAAGAAACCCGAGCATCAAAAGAAGTTACGCCAACTGATCGCAAGCGCTGACGTGATGGTGCAAAACTTCCGGCCCGGAGTGATCGAGCGCCTTGGCTTTGGCTATACCGACGTTTCGCAGATCAATGATCGCATTGTGTATGGAATCGTCTCGGGTTACGGCAGCGCCCATGCGTGGCGCGATCGGCCGGGTCAGGACCTGCTGGCTCAAGCGCGGTCGGGGATCATGTGGCTGAGTGGAGATCAAGGCGATCCCCCTACTCCGATGGCCTTAGCTATTGCCGACATGCTGGCTGGCCATAGCCTGTGTGAAGGCATCCTGGCCTGTCTGGTCAGGCGGAGTCTTAACGGCCGAGGTGGACTGGTCGAAACGAGTTTGATCGAGGCCTTGCTGGACTTTCAATTCGAGGTGCTGACAACCCATTTGAACGATGGCCGTCGGCCTCCACACCGAAGCGCCTATCGAAATGCGCATGCGTATCTGGCTGCGCCCTACGGCGTCTACGACACGGCAGACGGCTATCTCGCCATCGCCATGACGAATCTTCCAACCCTCGGGAAGTTACTCGGCCTCCCCGAACTCGAACAGATCTCCGATCCGGCGGATGGGTTTCGCCACCGGGACAGCATCAAACAAACCATTGCCCGCCGATTGAAGGAACACACGACCGAACATTGGCTTGAGATCCTGAACGCCGCTGACATCTGGTGCGCTGAGGTTTTGGACTGGCCGAAGCTCTGCGCGAGTGAGGCATTCCGTCAATTGGATATGGTGCAGACCCTTCGCAACGGAACCGGAATCGAAATCCTGACCACCCGGCTTCCGGTGCGGCTCGACGGGCAAGTGCTTAAGAGCGAGAAACTGGCGCCCCGAGTGGGGCAACACAACGCAATCATCGAGGAAGAATTCGGGTTCTAGCTCAGGTGGTACACCCGTTGTGCATTGTCATGAAACAACTTCTGCTGATCTAGCTCGCCCGCAGATTGGGTGATTGAGCGCAACGCATCCACCCACTGCGCGAAGCGCGCCGAGAGCGTACACACCGGCCAGTCACTCCCAAACAAAACGCGGTCCCATCCGAAGCTTGTGATCACGTGCTCGACAAAGGGCCGGAGGTCCGCGGCCGCCCAGCTTTTCGGATCCGCATACGCAACCAGACCGGAAACCTTGCACACGACGTTGGGGGCTTTTGCCATCTCCGAAATGTGCGCACGCCAAGGATCGAGGTCATGTTCCTTCACACGCGGAACTCCGCAATGATCAAGAATGAAACTTGTATTGGAGCATTTTTTGACGAGATCGATGGCAACCGGGAGCTGGCGCGCAAGAACACAAATATCAAACGACAGACCGTACTCAGAAAGGGACGCCACATTCCTGATGAAGGTATTTTCCCGCCCCACCCCGTCCGGCTGTGTGTGGAGCACACGGCGAATCCCTTTCAGCTTGGGATGGCCCGCAATTTTGTCCAAGTAGGTCCGGAAATTGTCGTTCTCGGGCCGGCCACAGGCCACCACACCTTCGAGTGGATTGTCCGCTTGCATGGCGAGCGCGAGCAGATGCCGCGTCTCCTCAAGCATGTAGGGTTCGTCGACGTCGGCCTCGAGGTGTACGGACTTCACTACTCCCAATCCGGATGCAGCATCGAGGTAGTCCGCCATGCGGAACGAACGATTCAATTGGGGAAGTGAATCTAGCCAGGAGTATCGGAACAGATCGAGATCCCAGAGATGCTGATGTGTGTCGATGATCGGCATAGTGCGCAAGGACGCAAACTGTACTTTTCGCAACTCGAACTGTCCATCAATCGCAGTGGAAGACCTCTTCCATGTTCGCCCACCACTCGCCCTCTTCGCGAGTCGGTAGTGGATTTTGCATCGGCATCATCACCGACCACCATTCTTGTGTCTTCGGATCCGCTGCCATCTTCGCCATGTCCGCCGCGTAATCAGAGCCATGGTATTCGAAGTATCCGAAAAGCAGATCGTCTTTGAGGTAGATGGAATAATTGCGAATATTGCACCTGTGGATCATGTCCAAGACTTCTGGCCACACGGCAGCGTGGTATCGCTTATACGCATCGAGAGACTCGTGCCGGACTCGGATCACCGAACCATACCGTTTCATCGAAATGTCCTCTCCCCGATCGCGTTTTGCCTAATGAAACGGGATCAGGAAGCAAAAATGAATCCTTGCCGCGCCCGAAGGCGCCCTACTATATTCGATGCCCGTGAAACTTGGCTAGCCCGGTGCCCCTGCAAGTTCCGCGTTTGATTAGTTCATGACAAATTACAGAATCAATTCACTGGAGACGCGTGACGTACGTTTCCCGCTCTCACACGGAGCAGGTAGCGACGCCATACACTCCGGCGCAGAATACGCTTTCGCTACCACCCTGCTTGGATCGGATGGCGACGTCTTTGGCACGGGGATCGTACTCACACTCGGAACCGGGAATGAGATCGTCTGCGAAGTTGTCGAATTGCTAGGCAAAGCGATGGTCGGCCGTGAGATCGAAGAGATCATGGCCGACTTCGGAACTGTCAGCCAAACGCTCTCACAGCATCCGCAACTTCGCTGGCTGGGTCCGCACAAGGGCGTAGTGCATTTAGCCCAGGCTTCGCTCACGAATGCGTGCTTTGACCTCTGGGCCAAGAGCCGAGGTGTTCCCCTATGGCGGCTACTTCTCGACCTCGATCCAGGGCAGTTGGTCGGGCTACTGGACCTGAGTTACCTCGAAGATGTCTTGTCGCGAACCGAGGCAGAGGCCCTGCTTCGGGAAAATGTGGGTTCGCGCGAGAAGCGAGAGAGCATACTGCGAACCGGCTATCCCGGCTACGACACATCGGTCGGATGGTTTCAGTACGACGATCAGCGAATTAAGGAACTGACACGACGGGCGATGGACCATGGATTTCATGCGTTCAAGCTGAAAGTCGGTTCCTCCGATGGCCAGCGCGACATTCGCCGAGCACATATGCTTCGTGAACTCGCAGGCCCCAAGGCACTCATCATGTTTGATGCGAACCAGCAATGGACGCCGCCGCGCGCCCTGGAAATGTGTCGGGAGCTTCGCGAAATGAATCCTTTTTTCATCGAGGAGCCTACTCATCCGGATGATATTCATGCGCACGCAGTATTGGCGCGAGAATTAGCGCCAGTGACCGTTGCTCTGGGAGAGCATGTCCCGAACCGTATTTTGTTTAAGAATTTCATGGAAGCGTCGGCAGTGCAGATCGTTCAGGTGGATTGCACGCGGGTGGCTGGGATTTCAGAGTTTCTCACGGTTAGTCTACTGGCGCGGAAGTTCGGCCTGCGGGTCGTGCCTCACGTCGGAGACATGGGACAGATTCATCAACATCTGGTTCTGTTCAATCACATCGCCTTGGAGCACCAGGCGCTCTTTCTTGAGTGCATTCCGCATCTGCGGGAGCATTTTGTGCACCCGGCACGGGTGGAGAACGGAGTTTATGTCACTGCCCAGGCTCCAGGCTGTTCGTCTGATCTGACAAATATCCGCCCCAGCTAGCCTGGCTCAGGAAGTGATTTCTCCAGGCTGAACCGCACGCTTTTCAGCCATCGAGCGATATTGTGCGAAGACCACTCGCAGTGTGCGAAGGTTGTCACGCCCACTGGTCTCAGGCTCTGACCCTTCTTCGATTGCACGCATGAGTGAAGCCATCGGTCCCACAAAAGCATCTGGGATCCACATGCTGTCCAGGCGCGCCGAGAACCAATATCCCGGATTGCGCTTCGACATGAACTCCAGTGTGTCGGGGCGCCCCGTGGGGTAGTTGTACATCAGTCCAATGGTCCCCTTGATCACGCCCTCCGTTCCTTCCAAGCGAAAAATGGCATAGGGGTCGTCTTGCCAGGTGGTATGGCAGACATCGATCAAGACCTGCAGACCCGAAGTGTATTCCCAAGTCGTCAGAGTTTTTGTTTCCGCACGAGTGGTTTCACTCGGAGCGCGGCTGCCGCTGGTGAACACATAGTCAGGATCGCCCAATAGATATCGCAACGAATCGATGTAATGAATGCTGTGGAACATGATCTCCACTTTGTCACCCTGATAGATCCAGGGCCAGAGACTCCAGTCCGTTTTGCAATGCACCTGAATGCAAGCGTAGGTCGGAGTTCCCAGCCATCCGTCGTCAATCAGAATGCGCGCACAACGGATGCCTGCATCCCAGCGCATCTGTTGATTGACTGCGATTTTAACCTTGGCACGTTCTGCCAGTTCAACGTTGCGCACGGCTGTGGAGTACTCCTCGGCGAATGGTTTTTGGCACAGCATGTGCGTATGCCCAGCGGCAGCTTTTTGAACAATCAATGCCTGCTCGACGGGATAGACCGCAATGTCGACAATTTCCACCTCAGGCGCAGCCAAGAGTTCATCCACTGTTCGAAATACCCGTGGAATGGCGTGTTCTTTCCCAGTGCGTTCCGCTTTCTGTTGGTCACGGTCAGTAATGCCGACAACCTTGAACCCAGCCTTCCGGTATGCCGGAAGATGTGCATAGTTAACGATGCCGCCGGCGCCAACAATCCCAATTCCGTAATCCAAGCGCTTCGGCAGTCTCGGTTTGTAATCGAGCTGAGGGAAGATTTCAGGCATCTTGAAAGTTCCTGCGAACAAACGCAACGGCAAACTCTAGCAGCAACCTCCGAGAAGCGAAAATAATTTTGTCGACGCTCTCACCAAAACTCCGCGATGAGTTTTACTCTGTGAAACTGCTGGGATCTGGATCGGGCAAGTTTCAACTGAAACTTGCGCCTGGCGTGCCCTTGGATTTACGATCCGCTTCTTTCAAGATGGAATAGCAGCGATAATTTCCATTGGATGAAATCGGCAAGGAGTGATTGATGAAGCTCATCCGGTTCGGGGAACCAGGCAAGGAGGCTCCAGGGATTCTTCTGCAGAATTCCACGCGTATTGATGTGTCTGCCCTCACCCGAGATTACGACGAAGGCTTCTTCTCCGAGGATGGGCTCCATCGTCTTGAGAAGTGGTTGGAGCGCAACGCCCCATCAGCTCCGCGAGTCCCTGATTCGGTAAGGCTCGGCCCCCCCATTGCAAGGCCAAGCAAGATTGTGTGCATTGGCCTGAACTTTCTGGACCATGCGACAGAAAGCAAGATGGAAATCCCGAAAGAGCCGGTTATTTTTTTCAAATCCACAACTTCGCTCGTCGGCCCGAACGACGACCTGATGATTCCGAAGAACGGTTCGAAAGTCGATTGGGAGGTAGAGCTCGCGGTGATTATCGGGCGCAGAGCAAGCTACTTAGAACCCGACGAGGCACTCGACTACGTGGCTGGCTACGTCTTGCACAATGATTGCTCGGAGCGCTCATTCCAGCTTGAACGTGGAGGACAGTGGGTCAAAGGAAAAAGCGCGGATACCTTCGCACCACTGGGTCCGTTCCTGGCAACCCGTGACGAGGTCCCTCTCACCACGCATCTGGGCATGTGGCTGAAGGTGAACGGTATTTTCCGGCAACGAAGCTCCACGAGCGAAATGATCTTTGACGTACCCACACTCGTCAGCTATGTCAGTCAATTCATGACCCTGCTGCCGGGGGACATTATCAGCACGGGAACCCCCGCGGGTGTCGCGCTGGGGATGAAGCCCCCGCAGTACCTGAAGTCCGATGACGTGGTCGAGCTCGGCATTGACCAACTCGGTGATTCGAGACAAAACGTGGTTGCGTGGAGGCCCGCGCTTTCCGAAGCGACCCTGCCCGGCGCGCGATGACGGTCCAGCGAACGGAGAATTCTGCTCTAAAATAGCGCTGTGATTCCGAGTACGTCCCTCAAGGTCCTCACTCTTCTACTGTTCCCCATTGTGCTCCTGCATGTATCTACAACCCGGGCACAGGCACCCCCTTCAACGAAGTCCAAGCCTCCGACGACCACCCCTGCGAGGGTCCATTTCGAAGACATCGCCGCCAAGGCCGGCCTCGACGTGCTGAACGTTTACGGAGGAGACGCACACAAGGAATTCATCATCGAGACCACGGGCAACGGAGCAATCATCTTCGACTACGACAACGACGGGTGGCCAGACATCTATCTCCCAAACGGATCAACGGTTGAAGGATTTCCCAAAGACAGAGCTCCAATCGGGCACTTGTACCACAACAACCACGACGGAACTTTCACTGATGTGACGGCTCGCGCTGGACTCGAGCGCTCAGGTTGGGGACAAGGCGGGTGCGTCGGCGATTACGACAACGATGGGTACCTCGACCTGCTGATCACGTATTGGGGGCAGAACGTTCTCTACCACAACAACGGCGACGGCACCTTCACCGACGTCACCGACGAAGCAGGCCTGAGAACCGCAAAGGACCAGTGGAGTACGGGATGCAACTTTGTGGATTATGACCGTGACGGGAAGGTCGACATCTTCCTCTCGCGCTATGTCGATTTCAACTACGACTCCGTGCCGCGGCCCGGGCAGGGACGTTGGTGTCAGTGGAAAGGTATCAACGTCATGTGCGGTCCTCGCGGGTTGAAACCCGGAGTCAATGCGCTCTATCACAACAATGGAGATGGAACCTTCGCTGATGTGTCGCAGAAGTCTGGCGTTCTCGCGGCAACGGGGTGCTATGGATTCACTTCCTTGACGTCAGATTTCGACCAGGACGGTTGGCCCGACATCTACGTCGCTTGCGATTCCACTGCCAGCCTTCTCTATCACAATAATCACGACGGAACCTTCAGCGAGATCGGCAAAAAAGCTGGCGTTGCCTACAACGAAGATGGCTCGGAACAGGCAGGCATGGGGCTTTCCGCCGACGACTTCACACACAGCGGATTTCAGGACATCATCAAAACAAATTTCAGCGATGACACTCCCACTCTCTACCTGAATCGCGGGAACAATGACTTCGACGACGTGACGTATAGCTCGGGGCTTGGAAAAATCAAGAACTGGCTGGGATGGGGAGTGCAGTTCTGCGACTTCGACAATAGCGGATGGCCTGGAATTCTGATCGCTAATGGCCACGTTTATCCCGAAGTGGATGGCAAGTCCCTCGGGACCAGTTACCGCGAACCCAAGGTCGCTTACTACAATCTTCGAAACGGATCCTTTGCCAACATCACCGCTGATGGAGGTTCGTCTCTTTCCGAGCACCATTCCGGACGAGGCCTCGCACTCGGAGATCTCTTCAACGACGGACGCCAGGAGGCCCTCATCAACAACATGAACGAGAAGCCTTCCCTCTACTACAACACTGCGTCCGTCGGGAATTGGATCACCCTCAGGTTGGTTGGCGTGAAATCAAATCGGGCGGCCTTGGGCGCGTCTGTGACACTAGAGCAAGGCGATGACAAACGCCAGCAAGAAGTAAGGAGCGGCGATGGTTTTATTTCGCAAAGCGATCTGCGATTGCACTTCGGACTCGGACAGTCTTTGAAGGCCGACAAGATTGTAATTCGCTGGCCGAGCGGTGTGCTGGAAACGCTCACTGGCCTGCCTGCCAATCACTACTACGAAATTCGCGAAGGCCAAGGAGTCGATGCCGGCAAGACACATGGAGTCAGCTCAATTCACATCGCACCCTGAACGGTGAGCACTCACAAGTCGCTTTTTAGGCAGCGCCGCCCACAGAAATGATTGCGATTGCGAAGAGCAGAACAGCGACTCCAACCCAGTTGTAGGCCAGGGCCCGGCGGCTGGCTCCCTTCCACTCGCCACTCACGACTCCCCAGAAAAGCGCCGCGATGATATCGATCGTCATGAAAATGGGCCATCCGATGATCCCGCCGAGTGCCCCCATCACACTTGCTCCCGCTCCGTAAGTAAGCGTACCTCCGAACCACAGCAGTCCCATTGCGAAGCCGAGTAGCCAATGAAGTCCGGCGTTCCCGTGACGAAACACCCCCCACGTGCGATTCCTGTTCAGCAATTGAACGCAGTAGAAGAAATTCGCTAGGAATCCGCCGGAAACTGCTACCGCCCAAATCGGATTCGCTGCCGTCGTGTTGCTTGTGCCCAGTTGCAGCGCACGCAATCTCAGTTCGTCACCGAAAACAAAACTGAAATTCAGCATCGAAGAAAATATTCCGGAGAAGATACAGATGACTAACCCCACGGTGAAACCGGAACGCTGTCCCTCCTTGTCTCCGGCACTGCGCTCTCGCGCCCGGCCTGCCAGCGCCAGAAGAACCAATCCCAATGCCATCACAAGAGTGCCCACAATCAGCGCTATGCCGCGCTTTGTCGCGAGTTGATCGGAGTGGAGTATGGCCATTGGCAAGAGCGATCCGAAGGAAGCGGTGATGCCAAGGATCAGCGCGAAACCAAGCGCCAAGCCCACTCGGCTGATCCCGAGTCCGAACAGAGTCGCGCCCACTCCCCAGAGGACGCCGAAACCCAAAACCTTTGCCAGGGCTGAGGTCGATACTCCGGTGTACACGCTGCCGAGTTGCGGCACTGTCGCAAATGCAATCATCCACGGAATTACAACTAGGCCGGAGACGGCAAATGTCAGCCAGCTGTTTTCCCACTGCCAATCGGTCATTCGCTTCATGGGGGCCGCAAAGCTGCCATTGAGCATTCCGGCCAGGACAACGAGCAAAATTCCAACCTCAAGGTTTTCTGTCATTTCATTTCCAGGAGTGCAGAATGTTCCCTTTCGTATCTGAGCTATAACGAGCGAAGAAAATGAACCATGCAGGTTTGGCAGGTCAAGAAAAATCTGCCGCCGAGCCTCTTTGACAGGTCAAACCGCCGTCCACTGGCTTCACGGGGTCTTTAAAAGCGGAGAAACTCAAGAAGCAGATTGTGGTATGGGACTGGGACTTCATTGATAATTGCCCCTTTGAGACTCTGTGAGAATCACACGATGTGCAGACAGATGCTGTTTCTGATCTCGGTGTTGTTGTTCGCTGGACGAACCAGTGTCGCTGCATGGGCGCAACAAAATCGAGGAGCCGGCGATGGATATGTCGGATCTGCTTCCTGCGCCAAGTGTCACCCCAGCATCTACGAATCCTTCTCCAAGACGGACATGGGCCGATCCATGTCGGAGATCACGTCCGCAGTTCTGGAGAAGCTTCCTTCCAGTGCCCAGGTGACAGCTCAGGGGTTCAACCGCCATTACGAGGTCTTCGCCCGTGAAAGCAAACTGTACCAGAGCGAGTACGCACTCAATCCGGCGGGCAAGGACCTCTTTCGTGAATCGCATAAGATTGATTTCTTGATTGGTTCAGGCGCAAATGGAATCGGCGCCATTATCCAGCAAGGAGAATACCTCTTCGAGGCTCCTCTCTCGTACTACACCAAGCCAGACAAATGGGCGCTTTCGCCTGGCTATGAATTCGGGGACTATGGCTTCAATCGCCCAATCCTCGCGGGCTGCATCACGTGTCACAGCGGGCGCGCCCGGATCACTGCCAGCGAGAGTGCGAGGATGATGGATCCGCCTTTTTCAGAACTCGCAATTGGGTGCGAAAACTGTCACGGGCCGGGCGAGACCCACGTTGCATCCGCGGAAATGGGAGAGCCGGCCTCGATTGTGAATCCGGCAAAGCTCGCTTCCCGCTTGAGCGATAACATCTGCATGTCATGCCATCAGACGGGCGATGCGCGCGTTCTAAAAGACGGGAAAAGCTACCGCGATTTCCGTCCCGGGCAAGAGTTAGAAGATACGCTCAGCATTTTCCTCGTTCCCTTTGATCACGCTTCTGCTCCGAAAGACGACTTGCTGGAGCATTATCTTTCCATGCGCTTGAGCCGCTGCTATCTCAACAGTGGCGGAAAGCTGAGTTGCATTACATGCCACGATCCTCATGTGCAACCATCTGCGCAGCAAGCTCCTGAATATTTTCGCCAGAAATGTCTCACTTGCCACACCGAGAAAAGCTGTGCGATTCCGCTCGCTTCGCGGCAAAGGAAAAGTCCTCCCGACGACTGTGCCACTTGTCACATGCCCAAGCGGGACGTGACCGTGATCTCCCACTCGGTGCTGACGAACCATCGCATTGTCGCCCAGGCGGAGGAGCCATTCCCGCAGGCCGCTTTCCATCTGACCACGGCTCAGCTTCCGGACCTCGTTGACCTCAGTTCAGATCCGAACAATCCCACTGCGCCGGACCCCCTCACCCGATTGCAGGCCTACTCGCAAATCGTATTGCGGTATCCGGAATATCGGGCACGCTATTGGGCGCTCGCCAACCAACTCAAGGCGACTCACGAAAAGAATATTTCCGTACTGGAAGCACTCGCCGATGAGGCGGTTCAGAAGCGTTCCGAGGAAGATTCGACACTGGCAATCCGATACCTGAAGGAAGCCATCGGGCAGGGGGCAACGAATCCCGTCGACTTCGAAGAATTGGCCAATCTGCTAATGGCTTCAGGCCGCGACCCGGAAGCTCTCGCTGTTCTCCCACAGGCTATCAACATGGCTCCCTACGATGCGAATCTTTATCGCCAGTACGTGAAGCTCCTGCTCAAGCAGAATCGCGTGCGCGAGGCTTGTGCTCACACCACCGACGCCGCCAAGAAATTTCCTCAGGATGATTCGTTGCGAGATTTCTTGTCCCGGTGCGCTGGGAATGCTCCGGGCAAGGCGACCAACTAAACCACAACTCTGCCGGTTAGTTTCGTGCCAGCGCGAGCTTGTTCGTACGCTTGAGATTGGGCTTCGGTTCGTGTTGCGAAAATCCCATTGCAGTGGAAACCGCACGGGCTGCCGAGGTGACAGCTCCGGCCAAAGCACTTACGAGCCCGGGGGTGACTCTGGTGACTGGCCCAGACACACTTACGGCAGCGATCGGCGTCCCAGCGGAATTCAGAATCGGTGCACTGACACACCTTGCGCCCTGGACCGCTTCTTCATCGTCGACGGCATATCCCTGCCGGCGAATTTTCTCCAGTTCCTGGCGGAACTGCACCAGGGTGCCGATGGTCTTTGGGGTCGCTGGTTGAAACGCAATCGAATCCAGAATCGTTCGCCGAGTTTCTTCTGGCAAGAATGCAACGAGTGCTTTGCCTAACGCGGTCACGTGTACTGAGCGCCGTGTGCCAACTCGTGAAGAGAGTCGGAACTCATGTGGACTCTCGATCACGTCGATATAGAGCACAGTTCCCTGATCCAGCACACCCAGGTTCACCGTCTCATGCGTCGACTTCCACAGGTCCCACAAAATGGGGCGCGCCACTGCTTGCAAGGTAGCCTCCTGGTTGCCGCGAGCGGACAGCTGCGAAAGACGGGGTCCAATCAGATACGCTCCCGCCTCGGTTCGCAGCAGATACCGTTCTCGCTCCAGGTGCTTCAGAAAGCGGTGGGCTGTGCTCTTGTTGATTCCGGTCTGCTGGCAGATCGCCTTCAGCCCCAACCCACTCGATGACCCTTGCAGGGCTTCCAGGATTTGCAGCACCTTCGAGATCACACCGACAGAAGGGGAGCCACCGTTAGATTTTTCAGGTTTCGCCATAAACGCGCCTTAAGACTCGGCAAATGCGCGGGAGAATCGCGCGTACTCAACCATACGAGACGCCGTTCCAATACCCGAAACAGTAACATGTTCTCTTGCTGGGATTCCAGTAGATTGTTTCACTATATGAAACAGTATTTGCATAAATGAAATTTTTTAATTGACAACATTTCTGGACCGGTGCTAGAAGCTTGGGCTGCGTGGGGTTTTCACTGCGGGCCGCTGGGGGCCCGAACATCCGTTTGAGTAAGAACTTCGATCGCTGAGCTGCGGTTCACTGCCGCAGAGGCCCAAGCGCGACCTCGTTTGAGGGGGAGGACTATGATGGCGCACCGGATTGTTTCCGTCAGACTTCAGCAGTGGATTGCGGGACTAGCCATGGGCTTCGCAGTTGCACTCGTCCTGGCACTCTCCGCCTCACCCGCCTGGGCTCAAGCCACCGCCGCAATCAATGGCACCGTCCGCGATACCGCCGGAGCGGTGATTGTCGACGCCGCCGTTGTGCTGCACAATCGCGACACAAACCTCGATCGCACGGCACAAACCAACGGCGTGGGCTCCTACGTCATGACCAATGTGCTGCCCGGAAACTACGATCTGAAAGTGACCATGAACGGCTTCGGGCCCGCGGCCAAGACCGGCATCATCCTCCTGGTCAATCAAACCACGACCTACGACTTCACCCTCAAGGCTGGATCGGTCAATGAAGTCGTAGAGGTGCAGGATAACCCGGTCACGCTGGAAACATCGACTTCCGAACTGGGCGTTGCCGTGGTCCGGGAACAGGTCAACGATCTTCCGCTCAATGGGCGCAATTTCACCCAACTGCTGAACCTGACGCCCGGCGTTAGCACAGTCAACGTTTCCCAGAACTCCGCCACCAGCGGAGGTATCTGGTCGAATCCCGTCGGCACGTTCTCGTATCCGTCGGTGAACGGTCAGACCAATCGTAGCAATCTGTTTCTCCTCGACGGAGTCAACGACCAAGGATCGTTCGGCAGCACCTATGCGATCCCTCCGATCGTCGACGATATTCAGGAGTTCAAGGTCCAGTCGCACAACGACGACGCTTCGTTCGGTGGGGTGCTGGGCGGAGTGGTAAATGTGGTCACCAAGTCCGGAACTTCGCGGTACCACGGATCGGCGTGGGAATTCTTGCGCAACAAGTCTTTGGATGCAGGGCGTATTTATCCGTTATTTACGCCCGACGTTCAAAGGAACCCCGCGAACCAGCCCGGTTTTCAGCAGAATCAATTTGGCGCGACCTTTGGCGGACCACTCCCTATTCCTGGGGAACACGGGAAGAAAACATTTTTCTTCTTGAGTTATGAAGGTTTCCGAAACCATACCGCAGCTTCCAACTCGTATCACACCCCAACCACAACGCAGCTTGGCGGCGATCTGACGGGAAGCAATCAGATCTACAACCCGTACAGTGGCCAGGCTTTCATGTGCGATTCGAGTGGGAACCCGGAACCAGCGAATCCACCCAACTACGTTCAAACGGTTGCAACGCCCTGCAACAAAATTCCCGGCAACATGATTGACCAGAAAATGGTCGATTACGCAAAAACGATATTCCCAGCCCCCAGTATCCCCAACGTGGCGGGCAACGGATTCAACGCCATAGACACTACGAAGACTATCACTCGTCAGGACGAAGGCAGTGCCAGACTCGACCACCAGATCACCCAGCACGACTATGTATGGGCCCGGTACACAAGCTTCCGACAGCCGGTTACTGGATCGGGAGGGTTCATTGGAATTCAGCACCAGCAAGTAACCAACGGCTACAATGTGGGTGCGAACTACACCCACTTGTTTTCTGGAAGTACTCTTGCGGAGTTTCACTTTGGACGCACGGACGTAAACATCAACCAGGGCTCGCAGTTCCAGACTGCCCCCCCCTCCTTTGGCACACAGATCTTCAACGAAAACTTCGCAGGGAACTTCAGGGGTGGGGTCGTAATGATTCCGAATGTGGTAATCCAAAACTACATTGGAAATCCGAATCCTGCCGCGCACGGGGCTGCCCAGGTTGACCGGACCAAAGTATCGGACATTTGGGAATACGGAGGTGACTTTACCAAGACGATTGGCCGTCACACGTTCAAGGCTGGCGCAAATTTCGCCAGTAACAATGCGAATGCGCTTTACTTGAACTCCAACGTTCAGTTCTCCTCAGGAAACACTGCGAATCCCAATCCCCCTGCAAATGCTCCTACAACAGGGGATGCTTTGGCCTCGTTCCTTCTCGGGATTCCTGTCAGCGCTGGGCGCCGAAACGTAATTGAGACGGAGCACGGCGGCTGGGTAGATGGTTTCTACGCCATGGATCAGTGGAAAGTCACCAACAAGCTCAGTGTGAATCTCGGGTTGCGTTACGACCTCACCCTGATTCCGATTTACGGTGACAACAAAAATGCGAACAACTTTGTCGGAGACATGAATTTTCGTGATGGAACATACATCATCGCCCGCAATGCACCATCCTGCGCACAGACAAATGCCGCACCCTGCATACCGAATGGCACTCTTCCCGCCCATGTCATTGTGACTCCGCTTGGCGGGAATGCCATTTTTCACAACGACCACGGTAACATTCAGCCGAGAGTCGGGGTCGCGTATCAGCTTTGGGCGAATACCGTTCTGCGCGCCGCTTACGGCAGGTTCTACGACAACTGGGCAGCCATCACTCAAACTGCGCAAAACTATGAAGGAACTTGGCCTAGCTTGGACCAACTCGGGTCCGCCAACATGAACCCCATAAAATCAGGTCCCCCCACTCTCTTTGCTGAGGATCCCTTCCTCCTCGGGACTGGCAGCCCTGTGACTGGTCCAACGCCGTTTACCCAGTCCACCTGGTTCGCCGATCCCTACCTCAAACGTCCGTATTCCGACCAGTGGAACGTCGGTGTCCAGCAACAGGTCACGTCCAACTCCGTCTTGACAGCGAATTACGTCGGCTCTGTAGGACGAAAACTCGACATTGGCGGAGCCTACAACGTAGCCATGGAAGCTGGAGGCAATGCGAACTGCCTGCCTACCAATCCCAACTGCGGTGCGCCCTTTCCTTATATTGGCGCAACCGCCTACGACCGTAGCGTAGGGAGGAGCAACTACAATGCTTTGCAGGTTTCCCTGAACGGGAAACAGCAGCACGGACTCACGTACCTGGTTTCTTATACCTGGTCGAGGAGTATTGATCTCGGTTGTACGGGATGGTACGGCGTGGAAGGTTGTTCCATCCAGAACCCCTACAATCTAGAGGCCGATAGGGGGCCCGCAGCCACCGACCTTCCACAGATATTTTCGACAGCCTGGGTCTATGAACTGCCCTTTGGCAAGGGCAAGCCTCTCTCCTCTGAGAATCGAGCCGTCAATGCTCTGATCGGAGGCTGGAACTTCAACGGCGTCCTGTCGTTCAGCTCGGGAACCCCTTTCGACGTCGGCAGTAGCCACGACATTGCGGAAACGGGCAACTACAACTACGGCAACGGTTATGGCTACGAGAGGGCAAACTTGGTTGGTAGCCGGTATCCGAGTAGCAAGGGACCTGATGGTTGGCTCAACACGGCTTCTTTCGTGCAGCCCGCTTTGGGTACCTTTGGAAATCTCGGAAGGGACTCACTGCGTTCGGATTGGAATAAGAATCTCGATCTATCTATTTTCAGGCAATTCGCCTTCACTGAGCGCTTCCGCATGGAGTTCCGTTTTGAAATGTTCAATGCGACAAACACTCCCGTGTGGGCAATCCCCATCACGACGATCGATGATAAAACGAACTTCGGGAAAGTGAGTCACGCGGCTAATGTACCCAGACAGCTCCAGTTCGGTCTCAAGCTCTACTTCTAAGCGCCTGGTACGACGTGTGGCGCAGAATGACTAGGAGAGCGGGCGCGGCTCGATCAACCAATCCGTCGCGCCCGTCCAGTCAGCCCACATCCTCTGGACTCCTCCGGCCGGCAGGATCGTGATTCTGGGAGCTAAAATATATGGTTTTTGCTCCGGCAAGTCTCGGAGCCGCGCTCCGCTAGTGCTACTGGAGGAGGGCCACAGGGAGATGTTTTGGCTAGGCAAAGAACCGACTCGATCTGTCCGATGTCCGCTGATCTATGTGGGTTCCCTCATCATGGCAATTACGCTCTCCCCCGCCGCACAGACCGCGAATCCCGCGCACGCCGACTCGCCATCGCGGCCTCCAGTGATTCCTCAGAATTGCCTGTCGCAAGCTCGTCGTTCCGACAACATTAACGAAGTATTAGAGAGCATTCACGACCATCCGACCGCCGGAGCTTACAACACCCTCGGCGTTTTGTATGCTCAGCAAAACTGGGGCTCTTGCGCCATTTCGGCGTTTGAGGCCTCTCTCCGGGTACAGGACCTCAACTGGGAGGCACATTACAACCTTGGCGTCGCTCTGGTGAGGAAGGGGGATCGGGCTAGAGCCATGCAGGAAATACGGACGGCAATCCAGCAGAAGCCAGACTCGCTGACCTCCCGCTTCGCACTTGCCAACCTCCTGGAGGCAGAGAAGGAACTCCCGGAGGCCGAAGAGCAACTTCGGTTAATCTGCAAACAAGATCCGAAGTTCGCTCCTGCCACTCTCAAGCTCAGTCAGGTGCTGATCGAGATGGGCAAGCCGCAGCAGGCGATTGGAGCTCTGGAGGATGGCCTCAGCCAAAAGCCGGCACCGGAAGACTCAGAGACCTTGCAGGTAGCTTTGGGCATTGCTTATGCCGAGAATGGCGAGATCGACAAGGGACAGAAGACGCTTAAGGGTCTTATCAGCACTCAACCAAGCTCCGCCGACGCGCACCTGCAACTCGGGTTGCTGCTAGCACGACGGCACAATCCCGGCGACCAGGAGGAGGCGGCGAACGAGTTCCGCGAAGCCCTGCGCCTCGACCCGGGCAGCGATCCGTCCAGGTTGGCATTAGGTCAAGCACTGATTAGGTCGGAAAAATTCTCTGAGGCTGCTCAGCTCTTAAGCGAGTACACATCCCACAAAACTCGGGATTCACAGGGCTTTTATGCGCTTGGCTTGGCCTACAAGGGGCTTCACCAGCTCGAAGCCGCAATCCGCCAACTGCAGGCGGCAGAGCGTATTGACCCAGGAAATCCCGATGTCCACACGCAGCTTGTGCCGCTGCTGGAGAAGGCCGGCCGTAAAGAAGAAGCTCGAGTCGAGAAAGGCAAGCTGGCGGCGCTGCTATCACGCGAGAACACCGACAACGAGATCAGCAAACTGAATGAAGAAGCAAACCAGCTCCTTGCCGCCGGAGACGCAAAGGCAGCTAGTGAGAAATATCAGAGAGCTGTGCAACTCAATCCCAAGGACGCCAAGCTCCGTTACAACCTCTCGCTCTCCCTCGACCGCATGGGAGACGTGGCGGCAGAAAAGAAAGAATTGCTGAAAGCAATCGAACTGGATCCGCAGTTCTCGGTTGCACAGAATCAGCTGGGTCTGCTTGCGCTGAATGCAGGCCAGCAGACAGAAGCTGGGGTTCGCCTCAAGAAGGCGCTCGAGGCTCAACCAACCTTCGCGGAAGCGCAAAGCAACCTGGCGGTCGTGTATAGCCAGATGGGCAAACTTTCCGAAGCCGCATCCTTATTTCAGCAAGCCATAAAGAACGACCCAAACTACAGCAAAGCACATGTAAATTATGGCTTGCTGCTCGCGCAACAAAGCTTGTTTGCGGAGGCCGAACAACAATTCCGAACCGCGATCCTGATCAATGGCAAAGATGCGAATGCTTATTCGGCACTGGGGATGCTGCTTGCCAAGAGCGGCCGATCCTCTGACGCGGTCACGTGTTTTCGCAAGGCAGTGGAGCTGGAACCGGCTTCCGCACAAGCACACCTGAACCTCGGAATCGCTCTGGCGGACCAATTTGATCGGACAGGCGCGTTCAATGAGCTCTCCGAGGCGGTGCGGTTTGAGCCTCAGCTTGCTGCGGCCCACTTCAATTTGGGCCGCTTCTATTATGAGGGTGGAAAGTACGAGGAGGCGGACCGGGAACTCACCGCGACGGTTCAGATCCAGCCGAACAATCCAGGAGCCCTATATTTTCTTGCGCTAACGGCCAAACAGAAGAACCAACCAGAGCGCTCGACTCAACTCCTGCAGAAAGTGGTTCGGCTCCAACCTGACAATGCGGATGCCCAATACTTGCTGGGCCAGGATCTTGATCACTCTGGCGACCATCAAGGTGCAATCGAGCATTGGAGGGCCGCGGTTGGCGCGGACCCGAACCACTCCCAGGCGCTTTACAACCTGGCGAAATCGCTGGCGAAGGTTCACGATCCTGAGGCGCAGCAATATCAGATGCGCTTCGAAACCCTTCAGAAAGAGCAGCAATTGGCAGATCGGGTTTCCGAACTGGGAAACCTCGCGATCGAGGCAGCAAATGCCCAGAACTGGCCTCAAGCACTGGAAAAAATGAACGAGGCCATCCAACTCTGCGGAAATTGTCCGCAGAGCGCGCATCTGCACAAGAATCTCGGGCTGTTCTATGGCCAAACGGGCAAAGTTGGCGAAGCCAAGAAGGAATTGCACACTGCTTTGGAATTGGAGCCCAATGACAGTGAAGTTCGAAAGGCACTCGCAGCGCTTGAGCGAACCCAAGAGGAACAGTCTAAATAGCGAACCTAGTATTGGAGGTTTCCTCTGAAAGCGAACTCGCACTCTTTTCGCCTCGACGGCAAGCTCGCGGTGGTGACCGGCGCGGGTAGCGGCATTGGCCAGGCAGTTGCCTTGTGCTTCGCGGAAAGGGGGGCATGTGTCCGGCTCCTGGACATCGATGAAAAAGCCGTCGAATCCGTGGCCTCGGAAGTCTCGACCAATGGCGGCAACGCCCGGGCCTTTGGCTGCGACGTCACGCTGCGGCTGAACGTGAACTCCGCATTTCAGAAGATCGCTGAAGAAAGGCACATCGACATCCTGGTGAATAATGCCGGGATCTCTCACATAGGAAACCTCCAAAATACTTCTGAAGAAGACTTCGATCGAGTTTTTTCTGTCAACGTGAAGGGGATGTACAACTGCATGTGCGCAGCGGTCCCGTACATGATGTCGAACGGAGGCGGCATCATCCTGAACATGGCATCCATCGCTGGAACCGTGGGCCTGGCTGATCGCTTCGCCTATTCCATGAGCAAGGGTGCGGTCGTGGCGATGACTTATTCGGTAGCCAAGGACTATCTTGCCCACAATATTCGCTGCAACTGCATATCGCCGGCTCGGGTGCATACGCCCTTTGTGGATGGCTACCTGCGCCGGAACTATCCGGGTCGGGAAAAGGAAATGTTCGAAAAGCTCGAAAAGTCGCAGCCCATTGGAAGAATGGCAAGGCCGGACGAGATTGCAGATTTAGCGCTCTATCTCTGCTCGGACGAAGCCTCCTTTATCACGGGCTCGGACTATCCAATCGATGGAGGTTTCTTCAACCTTCGCGGCTGAGCATTCGTCCTGCCGATCGCCCTTTCACCATGGATCTCGAGATCAAGAATAAGGTTGTGCTGGTAACGGGCGGCGCTAAGGGCATTGGTCAAGCCATAAGCAAAGCCTGCGCTCAGGAGGGCGCCATTCCCATAGCTGTAGATCGCGATGCTGCTGCTTGCCAGCAGCTTGAGACGGAATTCCAGACGGATCGTTGCCAGGTACACGTGATTTGTGCGGATCTGTCGACCGCTCAGGGTTGCAAAGACGCAGTGAACCAGACTGCATCGAAGTTCGGCCGGATCGAGGCGTTGGTAAACAACGCTGGCATTAACGACAAGGTCGGACTCGAGCACGGGAGCCCTGAGGAATTCTTGGCTTCGCTTGGGCGCAACCTGCTGCACTACTACAACATGGCCCATTATTCGTTACCGTATCTGAAGAAGACTCGCGGCGCTATCGTAAATATCAGCTCGAAAACGGCTCTGACCGGCCAGGGCGGGACCTCGGGCTATGTCGCCGCCAAGGGCGGCATCCTTGGCATGACACGCGAGTGGGCTGCAGAACTGCTCCCTTACGGGATCCGTGTCAACGCAGTGGTGCCCGCCGAGGTGATGACGCCTCTCTATCGGAACTGGCTCGACACTTTCTCCTCCCCAGAGGAGAAACTGAAGAGCGTGGTCGCCAAGATCCCGTTCGAGAATCGCATGACAAAGCCGAGCGAAATCGCGGACATGGTGACGTTCTTGATTTCTCCGCGGGCAGGACACATTACCGGGCAATACGTCTTCGTGGACGGCGGCTATGTACATCTCGATCGTGCCCTGACCTGACAAAAACATGAGCCATTCATCGGTTCCACTCACAGAACGGCGCTATGCGGTCCCTTTTGCTCTGGTCACAAGCCTTTTCTTTCTCTGGGCTTTTGGCGTCAACCTCAATGACATTCTGATCCCTCATTTGAAGAAGGCCTTTCACCTGACTGATTTCCGCTCGTCTCTCATTCAGACGGCCTTCTTTGGAGGATATTTCCTCGCTGCCCTGCCCGCGGGCTGGCTCATGGAAAAGATCGGATACAAGCGAGGAATTCTGCTAGGACTGCTGACGTGCGCCACGGGAGCGCTGCTATTTGTGCCTGCGGCTTCAGTTCGCCTGTACGGCTTCTTCTTGTTCGCCTTGTTTGTGATGGCCTGCGGTCAAGGTGTTCTGGAAGTCGCCGCAAACCCATATGTAACCGTTCTCGGCCCGCCTGAAAGCTCCGAACGACGCCTGAACTTCGCGCAATCCTTCAATTCGGTCGGAGCGGTCATCACGCCAATCGTGGGCGCAGCATTCATCCTCACAGGCGTGGAATATACGCGTGCGCAACTCGCCGCCATGGCCCCGGCTCAGTTGCAAGCGTACGAGATCGCTCAGGCATCCACCGTCAAAGTACCGTACCTCGTGATCTCCGGCCTGTTTCTTTTTGTCGCAGTGCTGATTTACCTGGCACACCTGCCTGAAGTGCGGGAAGAAGGTGAAGTCGAAGCGAGCGGCTATACGGGCCTGCGAGGGTTGTGGCCTTACAAACACCTTTTTAAAGGAGCGCTTACCCAGTTCTTTTACGTTGGCGCCCAGGTTGGGGTAGCCAGCTTCATTATCCGTTTCGCGCAGTACAGCGTTCCCGGCATACCAGAAAAACACGCAGCCGATTTTCTCAAGCTTCATTTGCTGGGATTCATGATCGGCAGGTTTACCGGATCGGCGATGATGAAGAGTATCCCCGCTCCACGACTCCTCGCGCTTTTCGGGGCTGCTGCCCTTACGTGTCTGAGTCTGGTGCTTCTGGGCACCGGCGTCGCACCCATTTGGGCCCTGGTCCTGCTCGGCTTCTTTCATTCAATTATGTTCCCCACGATCTTCGCCTTGAGCCTTAAACGCCTGGGGCCCCACACGAAGTTAGGGTCGTCGTTGCTCGTCATGGCCATTATTGGGGGCGCCGTGTTCCCGGCCATCATGGGTTACATCTCGGATGCGACCACCATTCGCTATGCCTTCCTGGTTCCTTTCGTATGCCATCTTTTCGTTCTCTATTTTGCGATGCGGGGCTACCGGCCGGTCTACGATCCAACCATGACGGACGAGCTTCAGGGTATTCCCGCGGAGAACTAGAGCGCGCAAGCCAGCGTAGAAAGAATTCGTATGCGTCTCATATCAGCCCAGGTCCTTGCCTGCACGGTTTCTCTAATATCAGGCGCCGTGCTTTGGTCAACTGCCCAGACCGAACCGGGCTCCTGCGTTTCTCCAGCAACCAAGACCGCCGAGCAGGTTTACAAAAACATTCAGGTCTTGAAGGAGGTCCCCGCCGAACAACTGATTCCAGCGATGCAACTCATCACCGCTTCGCTGGGGGTGCAGTGCGATTTCTGCCATGTGGAAAACGCGTTTGAGAAAGACGACAAACAGCCAAAGCAGACCGCCCGCAAGATGATCCTGATGATGTTGGCCCTAAACAGAGATAATTTTCAGGGACAACGGAAGGTCACCTGTTACGCATGTCATCGAGGGACTCGCAAGCCGCTGAATGTGCCGATTATCGATGATGAAAACCGGATCTCACCCGAGATGGAATCACACCCGCGGCCACCAGCACCGGGCTTGCCGACCCTGGATAGCATTCTCGAAATGTACTTACGGGCCATGGGCGGACCTCAGGCAACTGCCAAAGTTTCCACGCGTATTCAACACGGAACTCTGAATGTTGGCGAAAAGGGTTACCCTGTGGACGTTCTCTCGGAATCGCCCGACAGGCGACTGACAATCGTGCACTTCGCCGATGGCGATCATGTCACTGCTCTAGGCGTCGATGGAGGCTGGTCGAGCACACCCGGTGTTCCGGTGCACAACATGGGCACAACCGAGTTGCAAGATGCCCGTCTGGAAGCGGAACTGTTCTTTGCTGCCAATCTGCGAACAGTCTTCGGAGAACTTAAGCCGCTCGGAACGGCCAGAATTAACGGGAAGGAAGTGTTTCTAGCCACAGGGAGCCGGAACAATTCCTCACCTGTGCAACTCTACTTCGACACGGAAACGGGGCTTCTGCAGAGGATGACGTACTACACCGAAACACCGTTAGGCACGAATCCCATGCAGGTCGATTACGCGGATTACCGCGAGCAAGATGGCGTTAAGACACCCTTTCAATGGACCGTGTCTCGCCCCAATCGACGATTTACGATTCGGATTGAGAAGACTCAACAGAATGTCCCGATCAACGACAGCAGACTACGTGGCAACCTGAACGGGCCATCTCAGTGAGGAAGCCCAGGACTGTCACGTAAGGTTTCGCGATTTCTCCCCGTTTTAGTTCTCGCCGTATACGGCGATGGCAGTTGCTCCGGCAGAGTGCTCGAGGACCCCAGATCACACTGGTATCCCCACACTTCGCTGTAACCCTGCAGCGAGTTATTGGCCCACACCGCGGAGCTACCCCAGACGACAGATTGTCCGCTACGTTGGTTCCCCAGACAATCGAAGTCCTGCAGAGCATCGATGTACCAGTGCGAAATTCGGATCTTCTCTAGATTGCGCCCCAGAAGTGTGTCTCGTCGAGGTCTCCGGTGAGCGCGCACCCGCCAGTTGCCGAACCACAGGAGAGCTCATTGAGATTGAACTGCCCGGCGAAATTTCCACAACATTCCGCCTCCTGCACAAAAAAAACCTGGCTGACCAGTGCGATGACAACAACGGCGCGTGATTGAAAAGAGGTTCCGTGGTCAAGATCGAGACCTCGCTTAAGCCCATCGCTGCACAGAACCACTGGTGCGCAAAACCTGACACTGATATCAGAAACGAAATCCCAGATGTACTTTCGTGTCTCAATAAGCCATTTCGGTGTGTAAGAATTTGCACGTTGTCAGCCATGCGCGGCGAATGAAAAAAGCTTCGGCTGCTTCGCCCTGCATCCCCCAGGAGGACAACGTGCGAGATATTCAACAAGTGTTGATGGAGAAACAACAGGCTATTGCGCGAGTGCGCAGTGAAGTCGAAGCGCTTCGGTCGTTGACTCCATTAATGTCAGAAGCGGGCGTGTTCATTCCAAAACTCAATGTTCACGAGCGTCGAATTGAAACTGATGGTTCAGCGTTTCGCGACGCTCTCCAGACGGCCGGGCCATTGCTCGTCGAAGAAGACGGAATTGATCCTGAGATTCGTGCGCGCTTGGCAGAGGCCGCCGAAGCTGGCCTGAACCTGAGCGGCACGAGTCGAATCTCACGTGGACTGAGACGAATAGCGGCGTCGGTGTTTGGCCGGAGGTGAGTTCGGATCTAGTGGTCTTACGGCAGGTCCGCCGCGCCTTACTCTACCCTCGGTTTCGTGAGCCCCGTGGTGAATCCGCGGGAGCGTCAGAGAATTGAAACACACCGTGCTTTCGCGCAATCCTGATCGAGAACTATGACCCGGACCGGCCCCTCCCAGAGGGGAAACGGCCCGGGTTTTCCTTCGGGCTTAACGAAAATGTAAGCGTAGATTTTGCAAGAAGTGCTATTGACGACCGAGTTATCCGGCACTAGAGTGCGCGCGATTCGACGGTTGTTCAACGGGGAAGCCGCCAAAGGCCGCCGTCCGCGGGGAAGAGGGCGGCGGCCTTTTCGATAATGCGCTCGGCCCACCATTTCTTGGCTGCTCTTGCGTACAGGACGCAAAAGACGCTGCGTCACGCGCTTCCGGATTTCGCCACCTTTCGTGCAGCATCAAGGGTCCGGACGCCGCATAAGTTGATACAGCACATGGACAGCCTCCTTGGATACGCGCGTACCAACTTCGTCGGTGGACGCGACCGCGCACCGGCCCTAACTGATTTTCACGCTGCGGTTGAGCACTTTCACGAGACGCTTGCCGAGGTTGCGCGATATCTTGAATCGGGAACTGAATTCAAGGACATTACGGCCGAGAGGCTCCTTCAGGGTTCTTTTTCAATAAGAAGGTGACCCCTCGAGGTCCGCGAAAGGCAGGAACTTGCGCTTGATCGAGGTACCGGTCGTGACGGACACCCTGCCGCAGATCGCTGCGGCGATCCACATAACCGTTATGAGAAGCGAGATACGGTCTGTGATGGGGCCTGGCCTCGGGGAGATCATTAAGACGGGGAAAGCCCAGAGCATAGGGCCGACCGGTCCGTGGTTTACCCATGAATTTGAGGCGGACCCGACGACCTACGATCTCGATATTTGCGTACCCGTCTCCGCCGCTGTCAAGAGTGTGGGGCGTGTCGAGAAGCGTGAGATAGCGAGCTTGAAGGTCGTGCAGACGGTTTACCAGGGCGACTCCGAAAGACTGGCAGTAGCTCGGGCTGAGTTCCATGAATGGATCGAGGCGAATGGGCACGATGTTGCAGCCGATTTCTACGAGCGTTACATAGTGGGACCGGAATCGGTCCCAGATCCCGGAGAATGGCGAACGGAACTGCGCCGCCCTATTTTGACGAAGCTCCCGTAAAACGCAATAGGGGTTGACGGAGGGGTCGGAGCGTTGGGCGCTCGAGCTATTCAGCGCTGAGGCGGGGACAAGCTCCGGCGAGTCGTGTTTCTCCTGCCGACTCGATGGCCCAGACCAACAGCGTGGCAGATCGATCTCCTCCTGTCCCCTCAAGTACTTGAGAGCAACTTGACCTCGACATCTTGACAGCTTGCCGGGCCACAAATTTGAGGGACAATCAGGCAACAGGTTTGGGACTCAAGTCCGTCAGGGAACGTCTGCTTGAGCGCCACGAAGATGCCTGATCCCAAGCAAACGCCTGTTGAGCAAACGCTGACGTCGGGCGCGCTGCCCGATCTTAGAGGGCACGAGCGCATCCCCTTTCGCCAACACCTGGCTCAACCATCGGTCGATTACCAATCTGCTGCTGGAAAGTGGCTCTCGCGGGGCGAGCCCCTAGACCACCAAATCGGCCAGGACGTCGCAACCCATCCCTGGTGGAAGGTGATCTGGCTAACCGGTGTGGACTACTTTTCGACGCTCGGCTACCAGCCGGGCATCGCGCTGCTCGCTGCGGGGGCGGTAGCTCCGATCGCCACTGTGATCCTGGTTCTAGTTACGCTGCTTGGCGCTTTGCCAATCTACGCCCAGGTGGCCGAGCGCAGCTATGCAGGGCAGGGCTCCATCGCTATGCTCGAAAGCCTGCTCGACGGCTGGAAGAGCAAGGTTCTCGTCTTAGTCCTTCTTGGCTTCGCAGCCACCGACTTCGTGATTACGATGACGCTGTCTGCGGCCGATGCTGCCAAGCATGCTATCGAAAACGAATTGCTGAAGCCTACGCTCGGCGAGCATCAAATCCTCGTGACGCTCACGATCCTCACTGTGCTTACCGTGGTTTTCCTTAAAGGGTTCAGGGACGCGATCGGCCTCGCGGCCGCCGCGGCGCTCCCATATCTCGCCCTGAATCTCATCGTCCTCGGGCGTGGGACCTTTGAAGTGATTGCGCACCCGGCTCTGCTCGCGAGCTGGCGCGGCGCACTCGCCATGAACGGCGATGTCTCGATGTTGCTCGTGGGGGCAGTCCTGGTGTTCCCGAAGTTGGCACTGGGTTTGAGTGGTTTTGAGACCGGAGTCAGCGTGATGCCCCTGATCAACGGTGGCGAGCTAGTGTTGTGTCCGCGAAATAACTAGACCACTGTATTGCTCTTCTTTCTGCGCCGTGGCAAGGTGCAGCCGGGTTGAATCTTCTCGAGCGTCTGGCGGCAGCGCGACAGCTTTTCCATGATC
>Ga0306924_10000307_pt1 | contig 40436 bp, 29 predicted proteins | sample sta12Can44000111_FD_203756 | JGI IMG/M metagenome (GOLD analysis project Ga0306924, IMG submission 203756) | Lab enrichment of tropical soil microbial communities from Luquillo Experimental Forest, Puerto Rico - statanox.12C.anox.44.000.111 (v2)... | ecosystem: Environmental > Terrestrial >... | reverse complement strand
CAGCAGCAGGCGGCCGGGAAAGGCGTGCAGGGTTTCGAGCGTGGCCGATATCTTGTCGGGGTTGTGGGCAAAGTCATCGATCACGGTGATTTCATTGGCGGCGCCGACAACCTCCAGCCGCCGGCGAATGCCGCTGAACTCGCCAAGGTAAGCCGAAGCCGCCGGAAGTGCGACGCCGCAGGCCTGCGCGGCGCCGAGCGCAGCGAGCGCGTTGGCCACATTATGGAGCCCCGGAACTTTCAGCACCACTTCGACGGCCGCATCGCTATCGCGCGCGTTGACCTGAAAGGCTACCCCATCGGGCGCGCGGACCGGTCGAGAGGCAACGAGATCGGCTTGCGCGGCACGAAGACTGTAGGTCATCGCCCGTCCCGGCTTCAGACCGGAGAGCAGCGCCGCGGTTTCCGCATTATCGAGATTGAGCACTGCGGTCTGCGCCTTGGCAACAAACCCGCGGAACAAAGCGCGCAGCTCGTCCAGCGATTTGTGGTCGAGCGAGATGTTGTTGACGACTGCAATGCGCGGCTCGAAAAAGGCAATGGAGCCATCGCTCTCGTCCACTTCGCTGACGAAGATGTTGCCCTCGCCGATTCTCGCGCTGGCAAATGGCGAGCCCGCATTCATGAAGTTCCTCATATCCGCGCCATTCATGATGGTCGGGTTCTTTCCCGCACGGTGCAGGATCCAGCCGAGCATGCCGACCGTGGTGGACTTGCCGCTCGTGCCGGCTATGCCGACGCCCAGGCCCGCCGAGTTGAAGAGCTCGGCGAGAAGTTGCGCGCGGGTGGTGATGGCGGCGCCAACGCGACGCGCGGCTTGCACGTCGGGCACCGTCTCCTCGACAGCCGCGGATGTGACCAGGATCTGGCTGGCACGCACGCCACTGCCATCCTGCGGATGAAGCAGCGCGCCGCGCGCACGTAGAAAATCGAACCTTTCGGCATTGCGTCCCTGGTCAAGCGCGCGGTCGGAACCCTCAACCCGTCCACCCCTCGCCTGAATGATCAGAGCGAGCGGAGTCATGCCGCTACCGCCGATACCGCAAAAAAAGTATTCTCCGGGCCGGGACATCGGCGAAACCTAGAAGAGTTGCCGATGACGGGCAATGCAGGCTGCGCCCCAGGTTCCCGAGTTCGCAAAGCACGCGCGGCACCCACGATGCTCTCTTTTGAACTGTGAGGGCATCGCCGAAAGTTTCGTGATGACAGTATCGGTTGAATTTAAGCTCCTAAACGAGCCAGCCAGTCAATGATGGTTCCGGCGCCCGGATGAGCAGAGAAAGGTGCAGGATCGGCGTGGTCGCGCCGGCTTCGCGCGTGTCTGCGGAAGTGGCGCAGAGAGTGCCGGCGCTGGCGGCATCGCTCTATCCGGAGCAGCCGCCGGAGATCGTCTTCCACCCACAATGCTTCGCCTCGCACGGGCATTTCGCCGGCGATGACGAAACCCGTGCACAGGCTTTTCTCGACATCGCCAACGACGCGAGCTTTGACGCGGTATGGTTCGCGCGCGGCGGGTACGGCTCCTGCCGCGTGGCGCAAGCAATCCTGTGCAGGTTGACGAAGCCGTCGAGACGAAAAGCCTACCTCGGCTACAGCGACGCCGGTGTGCTGCTTGCCGCATTGTACCGGGACGGGTTCGCGGCCGTGGCGCACGGTCCCGTAGCGCAGGACATCCTGCGGGACGCGGGAGACGCGGCGGTGGCGAGAGCGCTTGCGTGGATGATCGACCGCTCGCCGGAAGCCTTGGAGCCCACTGTCGCCCGCATGAAGAAGACCGCAGCCTTCAATATGACAGTTCTAAGCCAGATACTTGGCACGTCGCTGCAACCTGACCTCGACGGACATGTGCTCATGCTGGAGGAGGTCGGGGAGGCAATGTACCGGATTGACAGGTTGCTGTTCCACATCACCAGCAACGCCGAAATCAGGCGGGTGGCAGGCATCATGCTCGGCCGCTGCAGCAGGATTACCCCGAACGAGCCGGATTTCGGAATGAACGAAGAAGAGATCGCCTGCTACTGGTGCCGCAAATCCGGGATCCCTTGGTTGGGGCGCGCCGACATCGGGCATGACGCCGACAACAAGATTGTTCCCTTTGGGGCGTGGGGGTGACGACCTCGACACGTTCCTGCATCCGGCGCAGGCGTTCGAGCACCCAATGCGGGTCGTGAACGACCCCCGACCCTCTCGTAACAACACGCCACCCTCGCTTCCTGGGTTTCCCACGCCTGCGAGACACGCTCCTTATGCGATTTGACGTAGGATCGTCAGCGCGTAGTTTCATGCGCCGCCACTGACCTCGCGTCCGCAGTCAGCGCGGCGCGCCGTTCACCAGAGGAAAGATGCGCATGACAAAATCGATCGAGCACGTGCACTGGCCGGACGCCCCCGACATGTGGATGCCTTACGCGCCGGCGATCAAGGTCAGGGGCGGGACCACCGTCTATCTCGCCGGCGTCACGGCGGCGCCGGTCTATCACCATCATCCGCATCGCCCGGAGGAGTTCGATGCCATGCCGCGCAGTATGGAGGGTCAGGCGCGCGCTGCGCTCGAAAACCTCAAGCGCGGGCTTGCGGCCGTGGGGGCGACCTTCGCCGACGTGGTCACCGCGGACCGCTTCGTGACCGACCTTTCCGACCAGGACGCGCTCAACCGGGTCTGGGGCGAATATTTCCGTGACGCCAAGCCCGCGACGACGACGGTGCAAGTGGTTCGGCTCGCGACCGATCCGCGCTGCCTGGTCGAGATCAACGCGGTCGCGGTTGTGGACTGAACACCGTGCATTTGCGATGGCAAGCAGAAACGATCGGATCATTGTCGTTGGCGCCGGCCCGGTTGGCTTGACCGCCGCGCTCGCGCTTTCCCGGCGCGGGATTGCGACCGTGCTGCTTGCGGCGGAGCCGGAGCTCGTAATGGAGCTGCGCGGCTCGACCTTCCATCCCCCGACGCTCGACCTCCTCGACGAGTTCGAGGTCGTCCCGCAGATGATCGAGGCTGGGCTCAAGGCTCCCACCTGGCAGTTCCGGGACCGCGAAACCGGGCCGGTCGCGACTTTCGATCTCTCGCTGCTGGCAGGCGACACCAACCACCCCTATCGCGTCCAATGCGAGCAGTGGAAGCTGATGCGCTTCCTGGAAGAGAAGCTGCGCGAGCTGCCGGGCGCCGGCATCCGCTTCGGTCACGAGGTGACGGCGGTGCGCCAGGACGACGATGGCGTCACGGTAATCGCGAACACTGCATCGGGACCGGTCGAGATCGCCGGGCGCTATGTCATCGGCGCCGACGGCGCGCGCAGTGCGGTGCGGCGCTCGCTCGGCATCGCCTTTGAAGGCTTCACCTATCCTGAGCTGTTCCTGATCGCCTCGACCAGTTTTCGATTCGAGCAGGCGCTCACCGATATCGCCTATGTGAACTACATCGCCGACCCGCAGGAATGGCTGGTGCTGCTGCGGGTGCCGGAGCTGTGGCGTGTGCTGATACCGGCGCCGGAAACCGGCGAGCGCGAAAGCCTGCTCTCCGACGAATCAGTGCAGGGGTTGCTCCACCGCGTGGTGCCGCGGGGCGAGCCTTACCACATTGCCCATCGCTCGCTCTATCAGGTGCATCAAAGGGTGGCAAAGAGCTTTCGGCACGGCCGCATCCTGCTCGCCGGCGATGCCGCCCACATCAACAATCCGCTGGGCGGCATGGGAATGAACGGCGGCATCCAGGATGCCTTCAACCTGGCGGACAAACTCAAGGACATCTGGGCGGGCGCCGACGACTGCCTGCTCGACCGCTATGACCGCCAGCGCCGCACGGTCGCGGTCGAGGCGGTGCAGCAGCAGACCCACCGCAATGCGCAGATCATCAGCGAGCGCGATCCGCGCACGCGCAGGAAATCTCTCGACGCCATGCGCCGGACCGCCGCCGACAAGAAGGCGGCACGCGAATACCTGCTGAACTCCTCGATGATTGCCAGCCTGCGCCGCGCCGCAGACATAGAGTAGAGCATCGGGCGGGAGCGGCTCAATCCTTGATCTGATACTTCGTCTCGCTCCGCCAATAATCCGGAAAGCCGACAACGGCTTGCAGCTCGGAAAACGAGACGGCCGCCGGCTGCGGCACATTGGATTCCGGCCGCAACGCCGTGAGCGTCGCCTGCATTGCAGCAATGGCGGAAGAGAGCAGCATTACCGGGTAGACCGCGAGCTTGTAGCCCATTTCGTGCAGCCTTTGCGGCGGCAGAACCGGCGTGTTGCCGCCGGGCACCATGTTCGCCATGCAGGGCCTGCTCATCGCCGAGCAGAAACGGTGCATCTCATCCTCGCTCTCCGGCGCTTCAAGGAAAATGATGTCGGCGCCCTCGGCTTCGAAATCCTTGCAGCGCGCGAGCGCCTCGTCGAAGCCGTGCACCGCGCGGGCGTCGGTGCGCGCCATGACGAGGATGTCGACGTCGGTGCGCGCGTCCACCGCGGCGCGGATTTTCATGCGCGCCTCGGCGCGCGAAACCACCTGTTTGCCGCGGGTGTGACCGCATTTCTTTGGGCTGACCTGATCCTCGATCATGACGCAGGCGGCGCCGGCGCGGGCATATTCCACAACCGTACGCGCAACGTTGATGGCGTTGCCGTAGCCAGTGTCGCCGTCGCCGATCAGCGGCATCGGGCTGGCGGCGGCGCAGCAGTTGCGCAGGCTGTCGACCATCTCCGAAAACGAGATCAGCCCGGTATCAGGCAGGCCAAGCCGCGCGGCCGAGACCGCAAAGCCGCTCATGAAGCCGACCTTGTAGCCGGCGGCGGCGACGAGCTTCGCCGAAAGCGCATCGTGACACCCCGGCATGATAGCAATGTTCGGCTCAAACAAGAGCTCGCGCAGTCGTTGGGCCGGGGTGGGCACGGCGCACCTCGTTTTCATTTCACAGGATCGATGCCGGCAGCCTTGATGGCCGCCGCAAACGATTCGAAGTCCTTTTTGAAGACGGCCCGCGACTGCTCTGCGGTGAGCCCGCCCGGCACGATGCCGAGCCTGGTCAGGCGGTCCGAAATGTCGCGCGATCTGGCGAACGAGACGACCTCGTTGCGGACCGCGGTGAGAACCTCCTCAGGCGTTCCGGCGGGTGCGAGAAATCCGTTCCACGACGAAAACTCGAAACCGGGCAGCGTTTCGGCGATCGCCGGCAGATCGGGCGCAGCCGCAATTCTGTGCGCGGTGCCGACTGCAAGCAACCGGACGCTGTCATCGTTTGCATGCGCCAGCAGGACCGAGGAATTGCCGAAATAAAGATCGGCCGCTGCGGACACGAGATCGGATACCGCCTGCGGCTCGCTTTTTGCCGGGACCATGAGCAGCTCGATGCCTGCGCGGGCGAACAGCAGAACCGGCGCAAGATGGCTGATGTTCTGCGTGCCCGCGACCGTGAAATTGAGCTTGCCGGGATTGGCCTTCGCATAGGCGATGAACGCCGGCAGGGTTGTCGCCGGCAGCGCCCGCTTGATCGCCAGCATCTGCGTGCCGGTACCCATGTTGGTGATTGGCACAAGCTGCTTCATGGGGTCGAAATGGAGCTTCTGCAATTGCGGCGTCAGCACAATCATGGAGGCGGCCGCGAACAGCAGCGTATAGCCATCAGCCACCGCCGCCGCGACCTGAGCAGTGCCGAGCGCACCCCCCGCGCTCGGGCGGTTTTCGACCACGAAGCTCTGGCCGAATTTTGCGGAGAGGTGCGCCGCCGCGAGCCGCGCCATCATGTCGGTGTTGCCACCCGGCCCGAACGGCACCACGACGGTCACCGGCCGTGTGGGCCAATCCGCGGCGCAAATGGGCGCCGCAGACGAGAGGGCTGCAATCACCAGGAAGGCGAGGGACAGTCGCAAGGCGCAGGCCATGCGAGCGAAACTCGCGCACCCCCGAACGGCTGGCAAGACGGGCGCCTGTTGCACATCCCATTGCCTCCTTTGTGCTGATTGCGAAGGTAGTTACCTTCCACTGATCTAGTGCGACAAAACGGAACTTTACTATTGCACCACCGGGGTAATGAGGAATGATTTTCTTATTTCTCTCGAGTTATTGCGCTTAAATAAAACGATATTCTATTAGCAGCTCCCCGACCTCGCGGGAGCAAGCCATGTCCGATCATCGCTCCACCCGTTGTGCTCCCAATCTGCTTTCCCTCTATGCGTGGGCCATGGCCGCAGCCATCGCTCTTGTCGTTCTCGTCATCGCCAGCGTATTGCCGCCGATCGGCCGGTGATGCGCAATGTCGCCGAGCCTCGCGATCATTCCCAAGACCGCCCCCTTCCAGGACGACGAGATCGATCTGCTTAATCGCGTGGTCGGACCCGCCAGCCCCACACAGCGCGCCTGGCTCGCGGGCTTCCTCGCAGGAGCGTCATCGGTCCCGCAGGCGCCGCAACCTTCGGCACCGGCACGTCCGGCCGAGCCGCTCACCATCGTGTTCGCGAGCGAGTCCGGCAACTGCGAGCGGCTTGCCGGCGACCTTGCCAAGGCCGCGCGCAAGGCGGGCATGAAGCCCGCGCTGATCGACATGGCCGATCTCGATCTCGCAGTTCTGCCGGCGTCGCGTCGGCTGGTGGTGATCGCTGCCACTTGGGGCGAGGGTGAGCCGCCGGCGCGCGCCGCGCGTGCCTATGCGGAACTTATGGGCGAAACTGCGCCGCATCTCGACGGCGTCGAGTTCGCGGTGCTGGCGCTTGGCGACACCGCCTATGCCGAGTTCTGCGCGGTAGGCAAGGCAATCGACGCGCGTCTTGACGCGCTCGGCGGCAAGCGCGTGGCCGAGCGGCTCGACTGCGATCTTGATTTTGAAGAGCACGCCGGGCGCTGGATCGAGCGGACGCTCGCAACGCTGGTGTCCCCGCAGCCGCTTCGCGGCCAGGTGATCGAGGTCGATTTCGCAGCAAAGGCGGACGCGCGCCCCCAAATCGTCGAGGCGGAGGTCACCGAGCACATCAATCTCAACTCATCACGCTCCAAAAAGGAGACGATCCACCTCGCGCTTTCCTTCGACGGGGCGGCTCCGGCCTACCAGCCGGGCGACTCGCTTGATCTTTATGCCGATAACGACCCGGCCGAGGTTGACGAGCTGCTTGCAGCAGCTGGCCTTGCCACCGATGATGCGCTGCGCGCCGAGTTGATTAAGGCGCGCGACATCACGACGCTCTCGCTCAAGACTCTGGAGGCCTATGCCGCGGCGACGGACCATGACGGCGTCAAGGCGCTCATCGGCAATGGCGAAGGGCGCGGCTGGATAGCCGGCCGGCAGTTGATCGATCTCGTTACGGCCTTCCCTACCACGTTCAGCGCCGAGCAGGTGCGGGCGCTGACGCGGCCGCTCGCGCCGCGTGCCTATTCGATTGCCTCCTCGCGCCTTGAGGTGGGCGAGGAAGCGCATTTGCTCATTTCCGCCGTGCGCTATGAGAGCCACGGCCGGCGGCGCAAAGGGGTCGCTTCCAATTTCGTCGCCGAGCGGAGCAAGCGCGGCGACCGGATACGCGTCAAGCTGCGGCCGAACCGGCATTTCGCGCTGCCGGCCCCCGAGCGCGACGTCATCATGGTGGGGCCGGGCACCGGCATTGCGCCGTTTCGCGCGTTCGTGCAGGAGCGCCGTGCGACCGCGGCCAGCGGCCGCTCATGGTTGTTCTTCGGTGACCGGCAGTTCACGCACGATTTTCTTTATCAGCTCGAGTGGCAGGAAGCGCTCCATGACGGGACGCTTGCGCGCATGGATGTTGCGTTCTCACGCGACCGGCCGGAAAAGATCTATGTGCAGCATTGCATGTGGGAGGCACGCCGCGATCTCGTCGAATGGCTCGAGGGCGGAGCCTATTTCTACGTCTGTGGCGATGCCAAGGCGATGGCGAAGGATGTCCGTGCGACGCTGGTCCGCGCCTTCGCCGACGTGAAGGCGATCTCCGACGAGGCGGCCGAGCGTGAGGTAGGCGCGATCGAGCGCGAGCGACGCTATCTTCAGGACGCCTATTAGAGCGCGCGTTGGTCAACCGAGACCCGATTTCCGCCACGGGTGGCATTACCTCTCTCCTGAAGGGCAGTCGCAAGCACGATGAGCAATGAACTGTCACGCAATGAGCGCATCAAGGAGGCGAGCGATTACCTGCGCGGAACGCTGGCCGAGGGGCTGCGCCAGGAGATCACCGGCGCGATCAGCGAGGACGATGCGCAGTTGGTGAAATTCCACGGCATGTACCTGCAGGACGATCGCGACCTGCGCCCCGAGCGCACGCGCAAGAAAATGGAGAAGGCGTTCGCCTTCATGATCCGCGTGCGGGTTCCGGGCGGCGTGCTCTCCACGGCGCAATGGCTGGCGCTCGATCGGGTGGCGCGCGATTACGGCAACGGCACGGTGCGCCTGACCACGCGGCAGTCGGTCCAGCTGCATGGGGTCATCAAATCGAATTTGCGCCCGACCCTGCAGGCAATCGATAGTGTCCTGCTCAGCACCATTGCCGCCTGCGGCGACGTCAACCGCAACGTGATGTGCAATCCCAACCCGGATGTGTCGCGCGCGCATGCCGCGGCACTCGATCTTGCCCGCGCAATCTCGGATCACTTGACGCCACGCACGCCGGCCTACCGCGAAATCTGGCTCGAAGGCGAGCGCGTCGCCGGCGGCGATCACGATGTGGTGGAGCCGATCTACGGCAAGACCTATCTGCCACGCAAATTCAAGATCGTGGTCGCGGTACCCCCCTCAAACGACGTTGATGTGTTTGCGCACGATCTCGGATTCATCGCCATCCTGGATCAAAGCGGCAATGTGCAAGGCTGGAATGTCAGTGCGGGGGGCGGCATGGGCATGACCCATGGCGAGCCCGAGACCTATCCCCGCACCGCCGACATCCTGGGCTTCTCCGAAAGCAGCGATGCGCTCGCAATTGCGGAAGCCGTCGTCACCGTGCAGCGCGATTGGGGCGACCGGGCAAACCGCAAGCATGCGCGACTCAAATACACCATCGAGGATCGCGGCATTGACGCTTTCCGCGCCGAAGTCGAGCGCCGCGCTGGAACGAGGCTCGCCACCGCCAGGCCATTCGCCTTCACCTCGACCGGCGACCGCTACGGCTGGAACGAGGGCGCGGACGGGCGCGGGCACCTCACCCTGTTCGTCGCGAGCGGAAGAGTACGAGATGCCGGCCCCCGCGCCGAGCAGCTTTCGGCTTTGCGCCGGATCGCTGAATTCCATGACGGCGATTTCCGCATCACGGCCAATCAGAACCTCATTGTCGCCGGGGTGCGGCCGCAGCACAGGCATGCAATAGAGCAGATTGCCGCAAGCAACGCGCTGCTTGCGCCGCAGCAGGGCTTGCGCCGCAATGCCATGGCCTGCGTCGCGCTGCCGACTTGCGGGCTCGCGCTGGCGGAGAGCGAACGCTATCTTCCCGACCTGCTGGAAGCGCTTGAGGCGAAGCTTGCGGCGCACGGCCTTGCCAACGATGAGATCGTCATCCGCATGACCGGCTGCCCCAACGGCTGCGCGCGGCCCTATCTCGCCGAGATCGGGCTCGTGGGAAAAGGTCCGGGCCGCTATAATCTATATCTCGGCGCTGCATTCGACGGCTCGCGACTTTCCAAGCTCTATGCCGAGGACGTGGATCATGCCGCAATCGTGACGCGGCTCGATCCGCTGTTTGGGGCCTATGCGGCCGAACGCGAGGCCGGCGAGCATTTTGGCGATTTCGTCATCCGCGCCGGTGTTGTGGCGCCAACCAAAAATGGGCGCGACTTCCACGCCAATGTCGGGGTCAGGCGAGCAGGAAGAACGGCAGCGGAATAGGCTGGCGATGGTCTGGCTCGCCCCCAGCTTCCTGCACGGCAGAAGGAAGCCATCGCAGGGCGCCAGTTCTCCTATTGCGGTCTGATCACTCCCCATCCGATGCGCAAGAGGGGGAGGCGTCCCTGCACCCGGCGCTCGAATGCGCGCGGCACCTCGGCCACGAGATTTGGAAAGCGCTGCTTGAGGGCTGCGGGCGGCGCACCAGCGGTGTCGGTGCTCGGCCACACCAGGATGGCGCCCTTGGCCTTGACGGCATCGAGGCTCACCCACGGCGAAAGGCTGGGCGCGGCATCGAAAAAGAGACTGGGGCGGCTCGGCGCGGCCAGCGCGACGAGGGCGGCGATGCGCGGCTCGCCGGTGACGATCTGCAAGGGCGCGCCGGTGCGGCGCTGGAAGCTCTCGGAGAAGAAGCGCGCGATGGCGCCGGCCGGCTGGCCGACCCGTAAATCGACGTTCAACCATGGCAGAGCCAGCACTGAGGCTGCAGCCATCACAGGCGGAACGAGCAGGAGGCCGAACCAGGCGGCGATGAGGACGTGCTGCCGGGTCAAGGTGATGCTCTCGCCTGACGCGACGACCACCGCGAGACCGGAAAGAATGATCAAGGGTGCAATTCCGCCGACCGGCCCCGACAGCCCGATGATGACAGCCAGCAGCGTGCCGGCGAACGGCGGGATAAGCGCAAAGAAATAGACGAACTGCCGCGCGAACGGATCGACCGGATGACGCACGATGACTGGGGCGGGATCGCGCCGCGGCCAAGGCCATCCGGCGACCAACCCGACAAGAACGAGCAGGCCGGCATGCGCCGCGAGGATCAATCCGATCAGCCGTAGCCAGCCGACAAAGCTGCCGAGCACCGCAGAGGGCGTGCGCAGGCCGCCCGGCACGTGCAGCAGCCCCCCTCCCGAACCGACCAGCCATATGAGGTGCGGGACGGCAGCCAGAACGGCGACGCCGGCCGCAATCAGTGGATCATAGGACTTGAGCGCGCGACGGGCGTGCTCGTTCGCAAGCGTGAAGATGACAAGCAATGCGAGCAGGACGAGACCGACGTAGGTCGTCATCAGCAGCAGGCCGGCCTCGATCGCGAGCGGCAGCCAGTACGCGCGCTTGCCTTCGCCGACGGCGCGCCAATAGTGCAGCAGCGTCAACGCCCACAACGGCATGGCCAGGATCACCGGGCCGAAATCCGGAGTCGGCACCGTGAAGGCAGCGATGCCCGCCATCAGCAGCACGGCGAGCGCCGCGTGCTGCGGTCCCGCGATCGACCTTCCGAGCTGGAACACGGCCCAGTAGGTTATGACCACGCAGACCTGCGAGAGCGCGTAGACGCCGAACAAGTGGCGCCCGGCAAGATCGTAGGCGAGCTCTGCCAGCCAGAACGCCAGCGGCGGCCCGAGATAGGAGCCGAGCTGGAACTCGTGTCCGATCCCGAGCGTGAGCGGAAGGTCGCCGGGTGGCCCGGCGTAGAAGAAGGTGGGCACCAGCGTCCACAGCAGGGCCTGCGCGAGCGCCGCCAGCCACACTGCCAGCGCCGGGCGCGACCGCAACAATTCCACCAGGATGGAGACGTAGAGCATCAGCCGGAGATCTCAGAACCATCGCGTTGTCAGTCGGGTGCGCCGCCACCGATCCGTGGCCGAGAGCCCAAACCGACAACTTCTATGGAATCGATCTCCTAAAGAGGCAACGGCGGTGTCTTGCTTGCCACGATATCGGCGCTCGCCTCGCTGAGCTCGCCGTAGCTTGCCGCCACCGGCGCGAACGAACGTCTGTGATGAATGGTGGGACCGAGCCTTGCCAGGGCGGCGAAATGCTCGGGTACGCTGTAGCCCTTGTGATGCTCGAAGCCGTAGCCGGGGTGGATGACACCCAGTCGCGTCATCAAGCGGTCGCGCGTCACCTTGGCAACAATCGAAGCGGCAGCGACCGAGGCGATGATGGCGTCGCCGCCGATCACCGGCCGGCACTCGCAGGCGATGTCGATGCGGTCACGCCCGTCCACGAAAACGAGCTGCGGCCTGACCGGCAATGCCGCCACCGCGCGTGCCAGGGCCCACAGCGACGCGCGCAGGATATTGTCGCGATCGATGCGCCAGGGCGGCGCGCACGCAACCGCGACCTGGGCGCTGGCGCAAATCCTGGCATGCAGCCTGGCGCGGGTTTCCGGATCGAGCTTCTTGGAGTCATCGAGCCCGCGCGGAATGCGTTTGGGATCAAGGATGACCGCCGCCGCGACCACCGGTCCTGCGAGCGGTCCCCTGCCTGCTTCATCGCATCCCGCGACCGGCCATATCCCACGCTTGAGCGCGGCGCGCTCACGACGGAAGGTGGGTCGAGCATCCTCCTCCGCGAGCGGCAGACGCGGCGAAGCCTCTGCCGCGCGAGCGGAACGTCCGCGAGGAGGCGGTTCGCGACTCATGCCGCGATGGTGCCTGCCGCATTTGCCAAGTCAATCACGCATGTGCGCGGTTGTGGACACGGGATCGAGCCTGATCCCGCCGGACGCGGGGCGTCACTGCTCATAAGGTGAATGCCGCCAGCATGCGGCGGACGCATCAAAACCCGTCGTCCAGGGGAACAGTCTCGGGCTTCGTTGGCCTGTCGCGCTTGGCCGGCGCTTTGGGCTTTGCTGTTGCGCCAGGTTTGCTCGCAGTATCCGGTTTCGCGGATGCATCAGTCTTCTCTAGCGTGAAGCTCTCGCTCGCCAGCTTGCGGCCGCCGAACCAAAGCTCAACAACCCAAGTGCCGGGCACAAGCTCAAAGTTGTCCTCCAGGGTATAAAGGTCAGCCCTCGTTTCTCCGATCGTCGCTTCGATCGTGGACTCATCGCGCGTCACGCGTTTGCCCGGCGTCGGTTGCAGCCCGGGCGCAGGAAACACAATAACTTTCCTGAGAGCAACCGTCGCCCCCTCGGGCTCGCCGATTATTTTGGAGCGGAAACCGAAGCTGGTTCCGATCTGGGCGGGGATGGCTGTTTTCGTCTCCTGATGCTGAATGTTCGTACCGGTGGCGAGCTTTACTCCGTGCGAGTCGCGTCCTTTGGACTCACGATCGACCGAGTAAGTGCCAAAATCCGAAATCTCGAGACGCTCGACCTTCGGCGTCTGGGCCAACGCCGCACCAACGGCAAGCAGCAGCGCAAGAAAGGAGGCAGGAAACTGCATGGGCTTTTCGGCAATCCTTCCGCTGGAAGGCGGGGTGCGGTGCTCGACGGGACGCAGCCCGCTCGCCCACCCCGGCCAATAATCAAACATCATCAAGGTTGCAAGGCCACTTCCCTGACGTCCCATTGCAAAGCTCGTGGGTGGAAGTGCTATGTGTGGCTCGGTCATGGCAGACTGGATTCGAGCATGAAGCGCCGCGAGTTCATCGTCGGCCTCGGGGCTGCGTCGGCGTGGCCGTTCGCTGCGCGCACACAGCAAGCGGGGATGCCGGTGATCGGGTTTCTGCACGCCGGCTCCGCCACCGACAGGACCCATGCCGTCGCCTCATTTCGGCAAGGCTTGGCCGAAGCGGGCTATTTCGAGAGCGCAAACGTGGCCTTTGAATTGCGCTGGGCGGATGGCCAGTTCGGCCGCTTGCCGGCCCTGGCGGACGAGTTGGCAGACCGCAAGGTCACCATCATCGCCGCATTCGGAAACGCCGCCGCGCGCGCCGCAAAGGCCGCAACCACATCCATCCCCATCGCGTTTGCGAGCAGCAGCGATCCGGTCGCTGTAGGCCTCGTTACCAGCCTCAACCGCCCGGGCGCCAATTTGACCGGCGTGAGCATCCTCAATCAGGAGCTGGATTCGACCCGGCTCGAGCGACTGGTGGAGGTCGTTCCGCGCGCAACCACGATTGCCTTTCTGATCAACCCGGAGAGCCTGACCGCGGACCCGAAGCTGCGCGAGATGGAGAGGGCGGCGCGCATGCTCAATCGTCGATTGCAGGTGCTGAACGCGCGCAATGAAGGCGAGTTCGACCAGGTGTTCGCGAGCGTCGAGCAGCAGCAGATCGGAGCGATGGTAGTTACTTCAGACACCATGTTCTCCAACGAAAGCATGAATCTTGGCCGTGCGGCGGCCCGCCATATGGTACCCACGATGGGAGCCTATCGCGATTTCACGCGCGCTGGCGGCCTGATGAGCTATGGCAGCGACCTGAGCGACGCGTATCGTCGCGTCGGCGCGTGCGTGGCGCGCATTCTCAAAGGAGAAGCACCAAGCGATGTGCCGGTCATGCAATCCACTAAAGTCGAGTTCGTCATCAATTTGAAGACGGCCAATGCGCTGGGCCTCAAGATTCCGTCGCAGCTTCTCGCGATCGCCAACGAAGTGATCGAATAGTGCACTGCTGGAAGGTTGTACATGACCACGCAGAATGCGATCCCTGTAATCGACCTCTCGCCGCTGCGCCGCGGCAGCGATGCAGAGAGACGCGAAGTCGCTCGTCGAATCGACGCCGCCTGCACCGAGATCGGATTTTTCCTTGTCACCGGGCATGGTGTCCCCCAGGATCTGATTACGGCGGCGCGCCAGCAGGCGATCGACTTCTTCGCGCTGTCCGACGAAGAGAAGATGAAAGTCAAGCGGCCTCCCGCCAAGATCAGCCGCGGTTACAACTGGGTCGGCGACCGGTCGATTGCGTACTCGATGGGCCAGGTGACGCCGCCCGATCTGCAGGAAGCCTTTGCGTTCGGACCCGATGCCGTCGCCGATCTGGCCTCGCGGGTGGATGCCGCCAGTGCGCAGATGTATGCGCCGAACATCTGGCCGGCGCGTCCGGCCGACTTCAAGAAGGTCATGCTGAACTATTACAGCGCTCTCTCGGAGGTGGCGTCGCTTGTATTGGGGGCCATGGCAACGGCGCTCGGCGCCGGCGAGACCTATTTCGCCGACAAGTTCGATCGCCAGGCAAGCGTAATGCGCGTGATCCGCTATCCGGCGGTGAGAGCGCCGCCATTGTCGGGACAGCTGCGCGCGGGCATGCACACCGATTACGGCATCATGACCTTCGTGCGCGGCGACGACACGCCAGGCGGGCTGCAGGTCAAGCATCGCCAGGGTGGCTTCATCGACGTCCATATTCCGCGTGACGCATTCTGCTGCAACATTGGCGACCTGATGGCGCGCTGGTCAAACGACCGCTGGGTGTCCACGCTGCATCGAGTCGCGGTGCCGCCGCCCGATTCTGTGCCGACGGATCGCATCTCGCTGGTTTTCTTTCAGAACCCGAACCCCGACACCGTGATCCGCTGCTTTCGCAGTTGCGTGGCGCCGGGTGAGGCGGAGAAATATCCGCCGATCACGGTTGCAGAGCACTACCTTGGCAAATTGATGAAGGCCGGCCACAGCCGGCTCGATGCCAACGCCGCGGACGCGCTGAGCTGACCTCAATCGGCCAATGCGCCGCGCCGGCCGGCCCACGGGCGCGCTGCGTCGCGAAAATCGCGCCAGGCGGCGCGGACCTCGGTTTCCGCGCTCGCAAGGCGGCAGGCCTGCCAGCCGAGCACGGCGCCGAGCGCCTCGCGCGCGGGAGCCGGCATGGCTTCGGGCGCAAGCTCGGCCAGGAGATGGCGCGTCGTGCCGGCGTCGTTGTAGCGGCCGAGCCGCTCCTGCAATCGGCTCAGCCTGCGCGCGTAGCGCCTGGCGGCGCCGTCCTCCCCGAGCAGCGGCAGGAAGAAATCGGCGGTATAACGCAGCCTCTTTACGGACAGGCGCAGCTGGTGCCGCTCTTCCAGCGCAAGCCGTTTGAAGTGCCGCCCGCGCTTGAGCACGCGATCATGCTGCTTGGCGAGAGCGCGCATGGCAAATTCGACTGCGGGCGCGGCGAGCTCCGGCAGACGCTCGCCCGATACATCGCATCGCCATCCGCGCTGCTCGATCCATCCCCCGAGCTCCAGCTCGAAACGCCCAACGCGGCCATTCGCCAGCGCCGCACGGGCGGCGGCGTAGCCGGCGCGGCGGGATTTCTCTGCCATTTCCCTCATCAGATCGAAGCCCGCAACCGTGCTGCAGGCACCCGCCACCTCCGCCAGAGTCTGGTCGAGAAATACGTCCCAGTTGCGCGCCGGGCCGAGCGCCGAGGCCAGCCACTTGGCGTCGGCGCGCAGCGACGCAAGCGTCGCGGATGGCGCCAGCGATCGCAGCAGGGTGAGCGCGCAGCGCAGGCGCCGCAGCGCGATGCGCGACTGGTGGATGCCTTCGGGATCGCGTCCATCTTCGGCCGCCGGCTGATTGCGCACCAGTTGCTGCAAGGCGGACCGCAGCAGCTGGGCGAAGGCGTCATCGAGCGAGACCTCGTCCCCGAGCGGCAGTTTGGACGGCCAGTAGACCGCAGGCGCCGTCTCGAGGGCGAGCTCCAGGCCGCGTTCGGCCTTGGTGCGTGTGGTTGGGCGGACCGCCGCCTGCTCCGCCAACAGCAGGGCGAGGTCGTAGAGGGCCGCAGGGCCGCCGCTCTTGAGCTCGATCTCGATCTCGCAGACCGGCGCGGTACGCTCTCCCGATTTGAGGACTCCGGAGTCGAAGGCGACTTCGACGGTTCCGCTGGGCAACGTCAAGGTTCGCAGGCGGCGGCGCACCTCGGTCGCGAAGACCGGCTCAAGGGGCTCATGCGCCAGCGCCTCCTGCAAACCCATCGAGATGAGCGGCGTCACCGCCCTAAAGTCAGGCGCAATACCCGCCACCGGCGTTTCCCATTCGCCGCGGCGGAGCGCAAGGTCTCCCTCAGCGGGCGCCAATTTCATAGTTTGCACGAAGCGCTTGCCGCACTGGCGCACACGCAGCGTCACACCCGCGCCCCGCAGCACGCCCGCCGGGGTGTCGTAGTAGGTATCCTTGAGCAGACGGACGGTGCCTTTGTTGCGCGCATACGCTGCAATCACAGGTGCGTCGTTCAGCCTGCCAAGTTGCTCGGGCTCGACCAGAAGCTTGAGCTCGACTTCCGTGGACGAAGGATGAGAGGCCTGACCGGCAAGGGAGAGGCGCGCCGGCGCGCTAGGCTGCGCCTTCTCCGCATTTCCATTTTCGGCGGTAGGACGGCCATTTCTGGCCTTGAGGATTCGATTAGACCTGCGGCCGCCCCGCTGGCGGGGCGCCTCGATTTGAGTGGTTCCCTCGCCGTTCCCGGCAGATAGCGCCGCGGCGTGCGAACCTATCGTCGACTGCGCGGTGCCCTCCGGTCCGACGGGGGATGACCCCCTACGGTCAGGCTCACGGCCACGCTCCCCCGGCACCAAATCCTCCTCTGGGATTTGGATCACCGCCTTGGTGGTCGGCATGGTTAGGGCCTCGAATTCGAAGGACAGCGAAGCAAGCTAGATGTCATTTAAATGACAACCGGGTAGCTTGTCATCCATGCGAAACAAGAAAATTTTCAAGCATTGGACCGAAGGGAGAACGCCCGTAGCTCGCGGACGGTATCCCTATCACCCCTGTTGAATCTTTGAGCAAACTGCGCTGTTCACGGGCACCTGAATCCCGTTGAGCGCCTGCGAGCACCATCATCGATCCGCAAGCTCAAACGGAGAGCCCCCAAAAGCGTTGCATTGCTGCTAGTCTCCATTCGGTTCCGCCCTCCGACTACCAAGTTGTGTGAACGTCGGAGCGGCACACTGGGGCGAAGCCGAGACGGATCGAAGTGTCCTCAGGGGGCGGGGAACGTTCATGGAAATGGAAATGCTTCATTCCGCGGGCAATGCCCTGCTGATCATTCTCGATTGGCAACGCCTGCTGTATCTGTTCGGCGGCGTGTGCATGGGGCTTGCCTTGGGCATCCTGCCCGGCATCGGCGGGATTGCTGGCTTGGCGTTGCTGCTGCCCTTTACCTACAACATCGACACGGCGGCGGCGTTTGCGCTGCTGTTGGGCATGGGCTCGACCACCACCACGGCCGATCCGATCTCCGCGATCCTGTTCGGAGCGCCCGGACACGCTGCATCCGCGGCAACCACGCTCGATGGCTACCCCATGACGAGGCGGGGGGAAGCGGGCCGCGCGCTGGGGGCATCCTACATGTCGGCGCTGATTGGCGGCCTGTTCGGCGCCGCGCTGATGGGATTTTCGCTGCCTTTGCTGCGTCCGGTCATTCTCTTCATGGGCTCGCCCGAGCTGCTGGCGATCGCGGTGTTCGGAATCTCCATGGTCTCCTCGCTGTCGGGAAACACGCCGCTGCGCGGTCTTACCGCTGCCTGTTTCGGCATGATGCTGGCGATGATCGGCACCGATCCGCAGACGGGAACCCTGCGCTGGACCATGGACAGCCTTTATCTGTGGGAAGGCTTGCCGATCGTGCCGGTGACGCTCGGCATCTTTGCGCTGCCCGAGCTTTGCGATCTCGCTATCGGAAGAATGGCAGTGGTCGAGAAAGGCAAGACCATCGATACCAAGAGCGGCATGTGGCTCGGCATCAAGGATTGCCTGACGCACTGGTTCCTGATTCTGCGTTGCTCGTGGATCGGTGCTGCCATGGGCGCGATCCCGGGGATCGGGGTGGCGGTCATCGACTGGATTGCATACGGCCACGCATTGCGGACCGAAAAGGGCGCCGCGCAGTCGTTCGGCCGCGGCGACGTACGCGGCGTGATTGCGGCTGAAAGCTCGACCAATGCGCGCGAGGGCGGTCACCTCGTGCCGACGGTCGCCTTCGGGGTGCCGAGCAGCGCCGGGATGGCGATCCTGCTCGGCGCGTTCCTCATCCACGGCCTGGTCCCCGGGCCGGACATGCTCACCAAGCATCTCGATATCACCTATTCCATGGTGTGGAGCATTGCGATTGCAAACATCCTCGGCTCCGGCCTTTGCTTTGCATTCAGCGGCCAGCTCGCGAAGCTTGCCACGCTGCGCTACACGCTGATCATGCCCTGCGTGCTCAGCCTCATCTACATTGGCGCGTTCGAGCACTCGCGGAACTGGGGAGATCTGTACTCGCTGCTGTTCTTCGGCCTGCTGGGCTGGGCGATGAAGCATTTCAGATGGCCGCGTCCGCCTCTTGTGCTGGGATTCATCCTGGGCGGAATTCTCGAGCGCTACATGTTCATCTCGATTGAGCGCTATGGGCTCGAATGGATGACGCGCCCGATCGTCATGGTGATGTTCCTGCTGTCGGCGATCAGCCTGGCGCGGCCGCTGCTTCAGGATATCCGCGAGCACCACGGGATGCGCGCGATGCTGTCGAATTTCGGAGCCCCTCGCCTCTCGACCGGCAACCTGTTTCCGCTCGCGCTTCTGTGCCTGTTCGCAGTGATGATGGCGATGTCGATCCCGTGGTCTTTCGAGGCCAAGATCGTACCGACGATCGTGGGCGTGGGCGCGATCATCGCGTGCAGCCTGAGCCTCGCCAACGACATTTTCAGCAAGCAGCACGGAGAGGACGTGGTCGGGCTCGACGACCAGGCCAAAGCAGCGGTGACGCAGAAGATCCACATGGACATCGCGTCCAAGACCGCGCATCTGCCCGGGCCCGTCATCCTTTTGCGCGGTTTCCTGTTCTTCGGCTGGATGGTCGCGTTCCTATGCTCCATGGCGGTGATCGGTCTGATCCCGACCGTTCCGATATTCGTCGTCGCCTACATGCGCCTGGAGGGACCGGAGCAGTGGCGGCATGTGCTGCTGATGGCCGCGATCATGGTGACACTGATCTACGTTGTGTTCGATCAGCTGCTCAGCATCCCGTGGCCGCCTACGCTGCTCGGCACATGGTTTCCGGCATTCAAGGTCATTCCAAGCGTATAGCCGTGGCCGCATTGGCAACGGCCATAGCACCGGCATCAAGGTTGCCGACGCGCGGCGTATCCTGGAGCGAACATGAACCTTCTCGTCCGCAATGCCCGGCTGCGAGGCCGCGACCAGCTCGTGGATATCGGTATCACGCAGGGACGGATCACTGCGGTTGCTCCCGCCCTCGCCGCATCCGCCGCGCAGACGATCGATGCCGCCGGCGACCTGGTCGTCCCGGGATTTGTCAACCTCCATCTGCACGCCGACAAGGCGCTGCTGGGAGAAGTCATGCGGCCGAACCGTTCGGGCACGCTGCCGGAAGCGATCGAGATCACCAACGAGTTCAAGCGCAAATACGATCCGTCGGAGGTGGCGCAGCGCGCCTCTCGCGTGGTCGAGGCCGGGATCAGCAACGGAACGACGTTCTTCCGCCTGTTCGCCGACGTCGGAACCATCGGCTCGCTGCGTGCCGCGCGAGGGCTGCTGCTCGTGCGCGAGAAGTACAGGAGCTGTTGCGATATCCAGGTGGTCGCCTTCCCGCAGGAAGGTATCGTACGCGATCCGGGAGCCGCCGAGCTGCTCGACGAGGCAATCAAGCTTGGCTGCGATGTGGTCGGCGGCCTGCCCTGGTACGAGTACACGGACGAAGACGCGCGACGGCATATCGACATCTGCTTCGAGCTCGCCAAGCGGCACGATCGCGACGTCCACATGCTGGTCGACGATACCGACGACGCAAATTCCCGCAGCCTGGAATATCTCGCGCTAAAGACCATGCGGGAAGGATTTCACGGCCGGGTGACGGCCAGTCATTGCGGGGCAATGGCGGGATACAACGACGTTTATGCCGCCAAGGTCATCGACATGGTGGCGACCGCGAACGTCACCATTTCCGCCAACACCCACATCAATCTCGTCTGCTCGGCGCGCATTGACCGCGAGCCCAGGCGCCGCGGCATCGCGCGGGTGAAGGAATTGCTGGCGCGCGGCGTCAATGTCGTCTCCTCGCAGGACGACGTCGACGATCCCTACTATCCGTTCGGCAAGCCCGACCAGCTCGAAGTCGCGCTCATGATGGCGCACACGGCACAATTGACGCTGCCGCACGAGCTCGAGCAGGTGCTCGACATGGTTACCTCGAATGCGGCGCGGGCGGCACGGTTGCCCGACTACGGGATTGCGCCCGGCAACAACGCCGACCTTGTCGTTCTGGGCGCCCCCTCCGTGCGCGAAGCGCTCCGCCTGCAGCCGCCACGCCGGCATGTCATCAAGAACGGGAGAGAGATCGCGCGCACCCACATCATGCAGGAGCTGCGCGTACCGTGAGGCGGGGATGCTGACAGTTGTCGCAGCCGCCATCGAGGTTGCAACCGGCATTGTCCTGATGGTTGCGCCCTCGGCGTTCGCTCGCGTGCTGCTGGGCACCGGCCTCTCGTCGGCGGGACAGGCGGTCGGCCGGATTGCCGGATTTGGGCTGCTGTCATTGGGGTTGGCCTGCTGGCCCAAGGACAGACCGGCCGCCGGTGCGACCTCCGGCGCGCTCGCGTCGCCGGCACTGCTGATCTATAACCTGCTCATCACGCTCTATCTTGCGTATGTGGGTATTGCCCGCGAGCTGGTGGGCACCCTGTTGTGGCCGGCGGTTGCGCTGCATGCGGTTCTGTTGGCCTTTCTTGTTCATGCGAGGTTCTTCAAGCCAAAGAGCTGACAACACTCGGGCCAGATGCCATGACCAATGTGCGATGCCGGGGGCTTGCCGTCGCGGTTGCGGTCACGCTGGCAGCTGCATCGGCGCTGCCGTTCACTTCGGCTTTGGCGCAGGCGACATGGAAGCTTCCTTCCGCCTATCCGGCCGACAATTCTCACAGCGAAAACCTCGCAGCCTTTGCCAGCGATCTGGCACAGGCGTCCGGTGGCAAGTTGACGATCGAAGTTCACCCCAATGCGTCGTTGCTTCCCGCATCGGCGATCAAGAGCGCGGTGCGCATCGGGCAGGTCGAGATGGGCGAGGTCCTGATGTCCCTGCACGACAACGAGGACGCGATTTTTGGCATCGATGTCGTGCCGTTCCTCGCCAGCAGCTACGAGGAAGCGCGCAAGTTGTGGGCGGCGTCCCGGCCGACGATCGAGCGCAGGCTGGCGTCTCAAGGCTTGATGGTGCTGTTTGCGGTGCCGTGGCCGCCGCAGGGCATCTTCGCCGCCAAAGCTGTCAATGGGATAGCCGACATGAAGGGATTGTCGTGGCGCGTGTACAATTTCGGCACCCAGCGCATCGCGCAGATCGTCGGTGCCTACCCCGTCAGCATCCAGGCCGCCGATCTGCGGCAGGCGCTCGCCACCGGCTTGATCAACGCCCTCATGACCTCAGGCGCCACCGGCTACGACGTCAAGGTATGGGAGAGCATGCACTATTACTACGACACCCAGGCCTGGATTCCGAAGAACATCACCTTTGCGAACAGGGCAGCCTTCGACCGGCTCGACAAGCCGATGCAGGATGCAGTGCTCAAGACCGCTGCTGCCGCCGAAGCGCGCGGCTGGCGGTGGTCGCAGGAAAAGGCCAGGTGGTTCATGGAGCAGCTCGCGGCCCATGGAATGACGGTGGTACCGCCGAGCGAAGACTTGAAAGCCGGGCTGCGGCAGATCGGCGACCGTCTTTCCGGTGAATGGCTCACGCGCGCCGGCGCCGACGGACAAGCCATCATCGATGCCTATCGCAAGCAAGCGATGTGATGACCGGACGAGATCGGCGTTTTGACCGCCGGTGAAGCTGCGGGCGCCGGCGGCAGGCGCGTCAAGGCGCAATGGCACGCCGCGCGCAGATGCGTTATAGCGACAATCAATGCGATCCGATGGTCCAGACACCATCGCTCGCGAGAAGCAACCAAGCCGGGAAGGATGACCAGGGAGGACTGCCATGATTATGAATCGACGCCGTCTGCTCGGTGGCGCATTGGCCGTGCCGGCCGCAATCGCCGGTGCGCGTTCGAGAACGGCGCATGCAGCTCAGACGTTCAAGATATCCCACCAGTTTCCCGGCGGAACGATCGCTGAAGGCGACTTCCGCGATCGCCTGTGCCGGACATTTGCCGCCGAGATCGAGAAGCGCACCAATGGCGCGCTTACCGGGCAGGTCTATCCCAACTCTTCGTTGATGAAGACGGTGGCGCAGTTCTCGGCGCTGCGCAAAGGCGCGCTCGACCTGAGCCTCTATCCGATCTCGTACGCCGGCGGCGAGTTCGCCGAGCTCAATATCGGCTTGATGCCTGGATTGGTGAGCTCGTACAAGCAGGGGGCGGCGTGGAAGCCTTCGGAAGCCGGCAAGAAGCTTGCTGCCTTTCTCGCGGAGAAGGGCGTCATCATCGTGTCCTGGATCTGGCAGGCCGGCGGCGTCGCCAGCCGCTCCGTCCCGATCGTCGACCCGCAGGATGCCAAAGGCCTCAAGGTTCGCGGCGGCAGCCGCGAGATGGACATGGTGCTTCAGGCGGCAGGGGCCACGACGCTCTCGACACCATCGAACGAGCTCTATGCGGCAATGCAGACCGGCGCCTGCGATGCCGCGATCACTTCCTCGACCAGCCTGATCTCCTTCCGTCTCGAAGAGGTCGCCAGGAGCCTCACCACCGGCCGCGGCAAATCGTACTGGTTCATGCTTGAGCCGCTGGTCATGTCGAAGCGGATATTCGACGCGCTGCCCAAGGACCAGCAGGACATGATCGTCGCGCTGGGCGGCGAGCTGGAAGAATTCGGAACCAGGGAAGCCATGGCCGACGACCAGAAGGTGGCGGAGGTCTATGCCAGGAAGGGCGCCAGGGTGTCCGATCTCGACGCGGCCACGGTCGACAAATGGCGCGCGATTGCACGCGAGACGGCGTGGAAGGACTACGCCGCCAAGACTCCGCTGTCGGCAGAGCTGCTCAAGCTCGCCGAAGGCATAAACGTCTCCTGACTCGAGCAGCGGGCGGCAGCGGTGCGCGGCCTCGAGCGCATCGAGACGGACACTGCAGCGAAGCCGGCGGCCATTGCGGTGTCGCCGGCGGCCGCCGCTGAGCGCGTCCTTGCAGCCATCAACGCGCTCGTGGTCAAGCTCTCGTCGGTGGCGCTGGTGGTCGCCGGGTTTGTGCTGACCTACAGCGTCATCGTCCGTTACTTTTTGAAGATTTCGACCGACTGGCAGGACGAGATGTCGGTCTTTCTTATTGTAGGCGCGGTTTTCATGTCGGCGGCTGCCATTCAGTCCAGGCGCGGCCACGTCGCGGTCGAGGCGATCACCGAGCTTTTGCCGCCGCGCGCGAACATGGCCCGGCAGATTCTGGTCGATGCCGCGAGCCTCGTGTTCTGCGCCTATTTCGCCTGGAAGACCTGGCTCCTGCTCGTGGAAGCGTGGACGGAGGGCTTCCATTCCGGCTCGACCTGGGGCCCGCCGCTGTGGATTCCGTATTCTCTCATGACGGTGGGGATGACGCTTCTATCCTTCCAGATTCTGCTCCAGGTGGTGCAGGGGCTGTGGCCCCGAAGCGCCACACAATGAGCGTCCTTTCAATCGGACTGCTTTACGGCGCCTCTACCCTCGTCGTGATGTTCGCGGGCATGCCGATTGCGTTTGCGCTCGGCGCGGTAGCGACCTTGTTCATGCTGTTCTTCATGCCGGCAGGCTCCGTCGATACCATCAGCCAGAATGTCTACGAGGAGATGGCGTCGATCACGCTGTTGTCGATCCCGCTGTTCATCCTCAAGGGCTCCGCGATCGGCCGCTCGCGCGCCGGGCAGGACCTCTACTCGGCAATCCACGTCTGGATGTACCGCATCCCGGGCGGGCTCGGGATTGCAAACGTGTTCGCCTGCGCCCTGTTCGCCGCCATGGCGGGATCTTCGCCCGCCACTTGTTCGGCCATCGGCTCGGCCGGGATTCCGGAAATGCGCAAGCGCGGCTATTCCGCGGGCTTTGCCTCCGGCATCATTGCAGCAGGCGGGACGCTGGGCATCCTGCTGCCGCCCTCGATAACGATGATCCTCTACGCGGTCGCCGCCGAGCAGTCGCTTGGCCGGCTCTTTCTCGCAGCCATCGGCCCTGCCCTGCTGCTGGTGACGCTGTTTGCCGCGTACGCGGTCTGGCGCTATCGGCGCGAGTACCAAAACGCCTTGGCGCTGCATCAAAGGAGCGGCGCTCATTCGGAGCTGCTCAGCAAAAGCACGCTGACGCTGCGCGAGAAAGTGCAGTTGCTGCCGCGGGTGCTCCCGTTCGTCATTCTTCTCACCGGCGTGATGATCGCGCTCTATGGCGGCTATGCCACGCCATCGGAAACCGCGGGTCTCGGCGCAGTGCTCGCGCTCGCGCTCATCGGCAGCATCTACAGCGTGTGGAAGCCGCGCGACCTCTCGCCAATTCTGGCCTCGACGCTGCGCGAATCCACCATGCTCATGTTCATCATCGGGATGTCGCTGCTTTATTCGTATGTGATGAGCTACCTGCACATCAGCCAATCGTCGGCACAGGCGATCGTGGAGCTGGAATTGTCGCGCTGGGTGCTGCTCACCGCGATCCTCCTGATGGTTGTCGTGCTGGGCTTCTTCCTGCCGCCGGTATCCATCATCCTGATGACGGCGCCGATCATCCTGCCGCCGCTCAAGGCGGCCGGCTTCGACTTGATCTGGTTCGGCGTGGTCATGACGATCGTCATGGAGATGGGGCTGATCCATCCGCCGGTCGGGCTCAACATCTTCGTCATCAAGAGCATTGCGCCCGATATCCCGCTCGGCGACGTGATCTGGGGCATCATGCCGTTCGTCGTGCTGATGATGATCTCGATCGTGCTGCTATGCCTGTTTCCCGGGATCGCCACCTGGTTCCCGGATGCGGTCATGGGGCCCTGAGTGCGCGCTTGTGGGGAGCCGCGTCTCAGAACAGGCTCAGCTGCTCGCTCGCCGGCCGCGGCGGATTGAAATGCTGCGCGCTAAGCGCCGTGCGCGTCCTGTTGAGGCCGAGCTTCTCGCAGGCCAGCTCAAAGCGCCGGCCGATCATCCACGCGACCGGTCCGCCACCGGTCATGCGCTTGCCCCAGCTGGAGTCGTAATCCTTGCCGCCGCGGGTCTCGCGGATGAGCCTGAACACATGCTGGTAACGATCCGGGAAATTTGCCATCAGCCATTCGCGAAACAGGTCGCGCACCTCCAACGGCAGCCGCAACAGCACGTAGCCGGCCTCCTGCACGCCCACGGCCGCCGCGGAATCGAGAATGCGCTCGATCTCCTCGTCGTTGAGAGCGGGGATCACCGGCGCCACCATGACGGATGCCGGAACGCGCGCGGCGCGCAATTGCCGCAACGCCTCGAGCCGGCGCGCGGGCGTCGCCGCGCGCGGCTCCATGACGCGCGCGAGCTTGCCGTCGAGCGTCGTCACCGACAGCGCAACCTTGACCAGATTGCGCTCTGCCATGCGCCTGAGAACGTCGAGATCGCGCGTCACCAGCGCCGACTTGGTGACGATGCCGACGGGATGGCCACATCGCTCCAGCACCTCGAGGATCCGGCGCATGATCTGGTGCTCGCGCTCGATCGGCTGATAGGGATCGGTATTGGTGCCGATGGCGATGGTGCGCGGGACATAGCCTGGGGCGGAGAGCTCGCGCTCCAGGAGTTTCGGCGCGTCGGGCTTCGCGAACAGGCGGGTCTCGAAATCGAGACCCGGCGAGAGCCCGAGATAAGCATGCGTCGGCCGCGCGAAACAATAGACGCAGCCATGCTCGCACCCACGATACGGGTTGATGGAACGATCGAACGAGATGTCGGGCGATTCGTTGCGGGTGATAATCTTGCGGGTGCTGTCGAGGGTTACGGTGGTCTTGAACGGCGGCAGCTCCTCCATGCTCTGCCAGCCGTCGTCGAAGGCGAAGCGCGCGAGCGGCTCGTAGCGGCCGGAAGCGTTCGACTGTGCGCCGCGCCCGCGCCGCCGGTCGCGCACAACGGCGACTTGGCTATCGGCCGGCGCATTCAGATCGATGGCGGCCGGGCGCGCCCTGCGCTCGGGCTTTAGCGACGCCAGACCGCCCCGCCCCTGCGTGACCGTTTTGGGAGGTTCGGCGTGACGAGCTGCAGACGAGCGACCCACTGGAAACAGCCTCGGTTTGCCCTGCGGCGATGGCTAGGAACGAAACAAGAACATAGGGGCGCAAAGCTGGCAAAGCAATAGGCCTGCGAAAATCTTTCAGCGTGCGAGCTGGGGGGCAGCCGTCGAGCGCACTGGCGCGGCCGCTGGCTGCTTTGCGTCCGCGGCGGTTGCAAAGACGCGGCGAGTTGCAAGGATGCATCGAGCTGCGGCAACCGCCCGAGCAGGACGGCTTGATGGCGATCATGCGAACCACGTCCTTTCTGATCGCGGTCTGCGCCATGCTGGATGCAGCAGCGGCGCCGGCGCAGCCCTATCCGAGCCGCTCGATCACGCTCGTCGTTCCGTTTGCCCCCGGCGGCAGCGCCAGCACGGTTGCACGCAGCGTGGCCGACAAGATGAGCGAGGAGCTCGCAGCGCAGATCATCATCGAGAACCGGCCCGGCGCTGGCGGCACGGTGGCCACGCGCGCGGTAGCGAAGAGCGCGCCCGACGGCAGCACAATCCTGCTCGCGACCAGCGCGACGCTCGGCACCGCGCCCAGCCTGTCTCACAATCTCGGCTACGATCCACGCAGGGATTTTGAGCCAATCGGGCTGATCGCCGCGACACCGAACGTGATCGTCGTCAATCCCGACTTTCCCGCGCGCTCGCTGGCGGACCTCATCAGGATCGGCCGTGAGACCGCAACGCCGATCCCCTACGGCTCGCCCGGCGCCGGCACGCTCAATCATCTGACCATGGAGCTGCTTGCGCACCGCACCGGCATGCGGCTCTCGCACGTTCCGTACAAGGGGGCGGGGCCCGCGCTCAACGATCTCATCGGGGGACATATCGGGGTTCTCATCAGCGCGGTTCCCAATGCGCATAGCCACATTGCCGCCGGCACCGTGCATGCGCTCGCGGTCACGGGCGCGACGCGTTCGCTGCTCATCCCGGCGGTGCCGACGCTGGCAGAGGCGGGCCAGCCCGGCTACGAAGTGCCGCTGCGATGGGGACTCGCAGCACCCGCCGGCACCGGGCGCCCTGTCATCGACGCCTTGAGCCGGGCGCTCAACGCAGCGCTCGCAAGCGAGGACGTGCGCTCGCGCCTTGCGCTCGAGGGCGCAGAGCCGCAACCGACCACGCCCGAGGAATACGCCGCAATGATCGCGCGCGAGCTTGCGATGTGGTCTGAGCTGGTCAGAGCCGCCCACATCCGGGTGGAATAAAAGCCTTGCAGCGCATTGCGCCGATGGCGGAATGCGCCTCGCTATTCCGCCCTGCGAGGTGCCCGCGGCTTCACAAAACTTTACGTGCGCGACATCGGCGAGCAAACACCAGATCCTAGATTGCTGCCCGTAGGCAATCGAGCCTGCGGCCAAATAGGAGTTCAGGATGGCTGACCCCAACATTACCCAACCGGGCACTCCCGACCCGACCAACCGGAGGACCAGCAGAGGCGCGTTTGTGGTCGCACTCGTTGCCGTTGCGCTCCTCTCCGGGCTCACCGGCAACATGCTGTCCACCGCGTTCGGCCAGGGTTTCGCCTGGCATCATTTCGGAATGCGCGGCGGCGGCATGTTCGGCGCACCGCTTACGCCGGCGCAGATCGACGATCGCATCGACCGCATGACCAAGCACATGGCGATTGAGCTTGACGCCACTGGCGACCAGCAGGCCAAGATCGCCGGCATCGCCAAGGCCGCCGTCGGCGATCTGCGGACGCTGCGGGAAAAGGCGCAGGCTGCGCGCACCCAGGCCATCGCGCTCTTGACCGCGCCTACCATCGATCGTACGGCCATCGAGCGGCTGCGCGCGGAGCAGATCGTCCTTGCGGAAACTGCGAGCAAGCGCATCGCGCAGGCGCTGGAAGACAGCGCCGAAGTGCTGAGCCCCGAGCAACGCCGCAAAGTCGCGGACTGGATCGCATTCAGCAGCCCGTGGGCGCACTGGCATCGCGGTTGACGGACCCTAGTTGGTGTGAGCGAGCGCGTTCTCCTGATCGAAGACGATTCCCGTCTGGCCGGGATGCTCAGCGAGTATCTCGGCAAGGCGGGCTTCCACGTCATTCACGCCGAGAACGGAGCACGCGGCCTCGCGCTGCACGAACGCGACCCGGTGCATGCCGTCATCCTCGACCTGATGTTGCCGGATACCGACGGCCTGGAAATCTGCCGGCACATCCGCGCTCGATCCGATTGTCCGATTCTGATGCTCACCGCGCGCGGTGATCCGGTGGATCGCATTGTCGGGCTCGAGATGGGGGCTGACGATTATCTTCCCAAGCCGTTCGAGCCGCGCGAGTTGCTGGCTCGGCTGCGTGCGATCCTGCGCCGAAGCCGCACCGGCCCCGAAAGCGAAGGAACCCGTTCAAGCCGGGATGTGCTCCGTTACGGCCGCCTCGAAATCGATCGCGGAGCGCGCGCGGCGAGCATAGATGGCGCGCCGTGTCCGCTCACCGGCTATCAGTTTTCCTTGTTGCTTGCGCTGGCGGAGCACGCCGGGCGGGTCATGTCGCGCGACGCGCTCATGGACGCAGTCAAGGGCGAAGCGATCGATTCCTTCGACCGCTCGATCGATGTCCATGTCTCCCGTATCCGCGCCGCGATCGAGGACGATCCCAAGAAGCCGCGGCGCATTCTTACCATGCGGGGCACGGGCTACGTGTTTGCGAAGGCCCAGGATTGAGAAGCACCAGGAAGGTAGAACCATATAACAATCTGATGAAACGGCTCTATCCTCAAGTCTATCTCACGATCGTGGGCAGTCTCATCCTCGTTGTCCTTACGGCGGGGCTGCTCTGGCATTTCATCGCGGGCCTTCCGCCATTCGGCCAGCCGTTCGAGATTGCGGGCGAAGTCGTCGCCGAGCTCGTTCCCGCGCGGGACGCGCCGCTGGCACAGCAGCAGCAGGCGATCGACCAGCTGGCGGGCCGTCTCGGCGCGGATCTCGCGCTCTATGGCCGCGCCAACGAGCCGCTGGCGGCGGCCGGTCGTTCGCTTCCCGCACCCGCTCGCGGCAACCGCGCCGGAGGCTGGATGCGCACGCCCGCCGGGCCTGCCGTTTCCATACCGCTGCCTGACGGCCGCTGGCTGGTGGCGCGGCTCCCGGCCCGGCAGCGCCCCAGCGCGCTGGTGCTCGCGGCCTTCCTTGGAGCCATCGCGCTGGTGGTCGCGCTCGGCGCTCGTCCCGTCGTGCGCCGCCTCACCGGACGGCTCGAGCGTTTGCAGCGCGGCGTCGAGTCGCTCGGCGCCGGTGACCTGCGCGCGCGCGTCAAGGTCGAGGGCCGCGACGAGGTTGCGCGTTTGGCGCAGAGCTTCAACCAGGCGGCCACCCGCATCGAAAGCCTGGTCGGGGCTCACAAGATGCTGCTCGCCCATGCCTCGCACGAGCTGCGCACGCCGCTCACCCGCATCAGGCTTGCGCTGGAGCTCGTTGACGCCCCTCCCGATCGCAAGCGCGAGCTTGAGAGAAATATTGCCGAGCTCGACCAGCTGGTGGACGAGATACTTCTCGCAAGCCGCCTGGAAGCGACAGAGCAACTGGATGTGCGCGAGGAAACGGATCTGGCGGCGGTCGCGGCCGAAGAATGCACGCGCTACGACGATTGCTGCGTCGAAGGAAAGCCTGTCCTGGTACGCGGGGACCCGACGCTGTTGCGGCGAATGATCCGCAACCTCGTCGAGAATGCGAAGCTCCACGGCAAGCCGCCCATTGAGGTGACCGTCGGACGCCAGAACGGCCGTGCCGTGCTGCGTGTATCGGATCATGGTCCGGTCATTGCTGAAGAAGCGCGCGACAAGCTGTTTTCGATGTTCTACCGGGTAGGCGGAACGGGCGGCGTGAAAGGCACCGGGCTCGGCCTGGCACTGGCCAGGCAGATTGCGCGCCGGCACGCGGGCGACGTCACCTACAACCCGGAGCGCGGAAGCTGCTTCACCGTCAGCTTGCCAGCGAGCGCGTAGCCGACCGCCCGACACTTCGCTGACGCGCAACCGGGGCTTCGACCAACCTTCTCAATTGGTTCTGTGACTGACTTTGTTTGTGTCTTTAATTCGCAAAATTGCGACTCTTGATTGCAGAATTGAGAAGCCTATCGCGTTGCGTGAAATCCTCACTCGTCGGGTTTGGTCGGGTTCGTTTGGCCAGAATTCAGGCTCGGGTTCGTTTGGCCAAATCGACCGCAGCCGATCAGTCGGTAGGGGCGAGGCATCAGCGCGTTGACGCGCGTCTGGGACGCGCTATGCCTCGCCCCTACAAAGAACTCGACAAATAAGATTGAGTCCACGTTGCGCAAGTGCGCCGGGAAAATTTCAGCGCGAAGCCGATTGAGGATCACCCTGCGCGCTGGCAGGATGCCGGCATCGCGCATCTGTATTGCCTGGGCATGGACGCAGCAGTCGAGACGCAATCGCAGACCGGTTGGCAGCATGAGCTCTACGATCTGCTGCGCGAGAACGGCATCACGCAGATCGCCTACGTTCCCGATGCCGGCCACAGCATTCTCATCGACCGCTCGCTCGCCGACCCGAGCGTGCACTCCATCGCGCTCACCACCGAGGAGGAAGGCGTCGCGCTCATTGCGGGCGCCGACCTCGGCGGCACGCGCGCCGTGCTGCTGATGCAGTCGAGCGGGGTCGGCAACTGCATCAACATGCTCTCCCTGATCAAGGGCGCGCGCTTCCCGTTCCTGACGCTCGTGAGCATGCGCGGCGATTTCGGCGAGGGGAATCCCTGGCAGTTCGCCATGGGCCAGGCCACCGAGCCGGTGCTCGCAGCCATGGGCGTGGTCTGCCTGCGCATCGAGCGGTCGGACGAAGTAATCCCGACCATGAACGCGGCGCTGACCATGGTGTTCAAGGGCGCCCAGGCGGTCGCCGTGCTGCTCTCGCAGCGCCTGATCGGCGCCAAGCCTTTCTGATGGACACGCTTTCGATGATGACCGCATGCCTGCTGACGTGAAACCGGGCCCGACCGCGGCTGCGGGAAACTTCGCGCTCGAGCGCGGCGAAGCGGTGCCGGCGCTCATCGGCCGGCATCAGGACTTTCTCATCGTCGCGGGACTGGGCGGCACTGCGAGCGACGTCGGCGCGGTGACCGGCGATGCCGCGCATGTCTATTCGCTCGCGGGCGCCATGGGCGCCGCCTGCATGATGGGGCTAGGCCTCGCGCTGGCGCGGCCGGACAAACGCGTGCTGGTCGTCACCGGCGACGGCGAGCTCTTGATGAATGTCGGCGCGCTCGCCACCGTTGCCGTCGTCGACCCCGTCAATCTCGCGATCCTGTGCGTCGACAACGGCCACTACGGCGAGACCGGCTGGCAGAAGAGCCATACCAGCCTCGGCGTCGACCTCGAGCAGATCGCCATCGGCTGCGGCATCAAGCACACGTGCACCGTCGCCGCCGCGCGCGACATCGCAGCCGGCGCGCGCCTCCTGCGCGAAGGCAACGGTGCCTCCTTCGTGTGCCTGCGCGTCAAGCCGACCGAGCCGCCGGCGTTCAAGCGCAATTTCGACGCCTCCCTGCAGCGCGACCGCTTCCGCGCGGCGCTGGGCGGCACAATGAGCCCGCGAGGATGACTACAGTGCGGAACGCGCTTCCACATCGCGCGGTCAAGCCGTCTCAATCACCCTGCCCGGCGTCATCAGCACCAGCAGGGCTCGCTTCGCGCCCGTGTGCCGACGGTACTCCTCAATCTGCTTGAAATAATGCGCGATCGTCGATTGGTCCGGATCGACGTCGCTCTTCCAGTCGACAATCGCCTCGATGCCACCGTCTGAGTCGGGCGCGATGGCATCCGCAATGCCCGAGATGAGGATTTCACCGAGCGGGGTGCTCTCGCGCCCGAAGATCGTGTGTTCCGGAACAAGCCTTTCGCGCAACTGCGCGATTTCGGGGAGGCTCAATGTTCGCGCGATGGTTTCGGCAAGCTCTGCCGGCGAGATGCCGCGTTTCGGATCGCTCTTCGGTTCGAGCCCAAGCTGCGCCAGCAATTCCACCGCGCGCCGATGAAGATCATGCGGTCCGCTCGGAGTTTCGCCGGTAAGCACCTCCTCCATCAGCTTGTGCAAGATGATGCCGCGCTGCGAGCTGCCGGCTACGGAAGGCACAGGGATTGCGGTGGCCTCCTCCGCATCGTCGGCGCTCTCGAAGAGAGGAATGGGCGTGGACGGCACCTCCGCTTCGATCTCGATGCGGCTCGGTCTTACCCAATCCACTTTTTGCGTGGCTTGCGCGATCCGGGCCGCTTCTTCCGCGAATATCGCCCTCGTCTGCGCGTTTCCCGTTCGATCGGGCGCCGGGATTTTCGGCTTCCCGAGGCTTGCCGGATCGAGGACAACGAGCCGGTCGAGCTTGAGATCGACAATGTTTGCCCAGCATCCATCGGGAAGGTCCGCAGTGTGGTGGGGCAGGATCAGCATGTCGCGCGCGCGGGTCGTCGCCACATACCAGAGCCGCACGCGCTCGCGTCCATCCTCCTCATCGTTGTGGCGCCTCAGCTCCGGATAACCGGCGGGCTCGACCCCGAGCACCGGGATCGAGAACACGTTGCTTCGCCGCTCCTGCATCACCCCGCTCTCCGTGCGGGGCGTCCCCGTCATGTTGATGGGAATGACCACCGGCCATTCCAGGCCTTTGGCGGCGTGCACGGTGATCAGCGCGATCGCGTTCTCCTCGGCATCGGGCCTGCCTTCCACCTGGCGGACCGCATCTTCCCAGTTCGCCCGCATGTCGCGCGCGAAGGCGCGCAGCCCGCGCACGTCGTACGCGCGCGCCATTTCGAGAAAAAGATCGACATTGGCAATGGCGCGTTCGGAACCGCCCCTGAACCGCTGCCGAAGCTGCGGGCGCACGTTGAGAGCGGCGACGGCGTCGGCGAGGAGCGCGTAGGGCGTTGTGGAGCGCGCTCTTCGGTGCAGGGATTGCAGGATTTCGAGCACGGAGCGTGCCAGCTCGTGCTTGACCGTGGCGGCATCCGTGCGCAGATCGAGATTCGGCAGGCGATCCGGGCGGCTCGCATCGGCCGGCAATGCATCAGAAATATCGAGCAGCTCGCCTTCGCTAAGCCGACCAGCGGGCCGCGCAGCAGCGCCCCGAGCGCCAGCGTGTCCCTTGCATCGGCAAGCGCGCGAGTCACGGCAATGAGGTCATGAACCTCCTGGCGGCTGAAGAAGCCCTTGCCGGCCTGCGTCGATACCGAAAGTCCCCGATCTTCCAGAGCCTGCTCGAAGCGCCAGAGGTCCGTTCCGGTCGGCGCCAGCAGCGCAATATCGCCGGGCCAGCAGAGGCGTTCGCCGGCATTTTCTTTTTCGTCGCGGATCATCACGTTGCCGATGAGCCGGCTGCAGGCATCGGCAACGCACTCCGCTTCGGCATCGCGCAACGCCGCCGCGTTCGGATCTTCGTCGTCCTCCACTTTCAGCGCGGCGACCGCGATTGCCTTGGCACCCATGTGGATGGACGAAAGCTCGGTGAAGCCGGGCTGTCCGGCGCGCTCCGAAAGCACGTGCTCGAACCAGCGGTTCACAAACGACAGGATGGGATCGACCGAGCGGAAGTTGGCAGTGATGTTCAAGAGGCCGCTCTCGCCGATGGCAGTGCGGGCGAAGATGTAGGCGGTCACGTCGGCGCCGCGGAACCGGTAGATCGCCTGCTTGGGATCACCGACCAGAAACAGCGCACCGGGTCGCAGCTCCCGGCCCAATCGGTTTGTTATCGATGGCTCGCATGGCTCGCCGCACAGGAGCCAGAGGATCTCGATCTGCAGCGGATCGGTATCCTGAAACTCGTCGACGAGAACATGACGGAACCGGCGCGCAAGCGCCCGCCTGATCTGGTCATGGCTCACGAGCAGATCGCGGGCGGTGTAGAGAAGATCGTCGAAATCGAGCAGCGCGGCGGAGCGTTTGTAGTCGCGCCAATCGCGCATCAGCTCGTTCATTGCAGCGGCGAGGCGCGCCAGCAGCTCGGCTCCGATCGCGGAGAACAGGGCCTCGAGGGCGTCGTGAGCCGATTCGTAGTGCACCTTGGCGCGGTCGTGGGCCTGCTGCCCGTCGGACTTTGATCGTCCCGCCGCAGCGGCGGCTTGGTGCCACTTGCCGCTTGTCTGCAATGCCCGTCTTTTGCGGTTCTGAGTGAAGAGTGTCTCGTGTCGCGGCAGGGTGAGGGCATCGACGAGTGCCCGGTTGCTCGGGGACGCCGTTGGCGACAGCTCGTCCAACGCTTCGACAAGCTCGATGAAGGCTTCGCACTTGGCGTCGGTCTGCTGCTCCCGGAAATGCAAGCCGTCGAGACCGTTTGCGAATGCATTTGCGGCCGCGATAAATCGTTCGACGAGCGCGCGGGACCAGCACTGCCCCTCGGGTTTGGCATCGCGATTGCGGCGCAGGAATTGCGCCAGCTCGCCGAGGAGCTTGAGCCCGCGCCGCTCATCTGCGACCACGAGCTCCGCCACGACGCCGTCGTGGTCCTTGCCGACGAGATGCGCCCTCAGCCAGGTCTGGTAATGCTCATCAAATGCAATGTCGGCCTCGCCCGGATCGATGATCTCGGCCCCGGGATCGATATTGGCTTCGGCGGGATAAGGCTTGATCAGCTTCTGCGCGAAGCCGTGAATGGTCGTGCAGGTGAGCTGGTCGATGGCCTTGCGCGCCCGCTGCATGTTCGCTTGCTGCGCGGCGGAGAGGCCCTGGGGAAAGGCAAGCGCAATCTGGTCCGGAACCTCGCCGCTCGCGAGCGCATCGACATAGCGCGCGATGCGCTGGAGGAGCTCGCTTGCGGCAAACTCGGTAAACGTCACCGCGGCAACGTGCATTGGCTCGATCCCATTGGCGAACAGGACCGCGACGCGACCCGCCATGAGCGCGGTCTTGCCCGAGCCCGCGCCTGCCTCCACCAGCAGGGATCGATCGATCGCGGTGAGCGCGGTCGCACGCGCCGGCGCATCGGGAAGCCGCCTTTTCATGCTTCATCCCAGATATCGGCCGCGGCACCGAGCTGCTCGCGCGCGGGCTCGCGCTTCCGGTCCAGGTAGCTGGGGCTCGCCGGCAGCGCGAAAGCAAAATCATTGTACTGGTCAGCATCCTCGCCCGGCACCGCGATGCCCGCGGTCATGCTCTCGCGCGCGATACGCAGCGCGTCCGCGAGCCGGGCAAGGACCTCGTCCACTTCATGCAATGGATAGAGCGCCTGCTCGCCCTCCTCTGCGCATGGATAAAGGAGCGATGCGTCGACCTTCACCCGCTGCCCGATCAGCGTCTTGACGGCGAAGGCATAGAGGCAGCGTTGCAGCTCGCTGCCGCCCTTGATCACGACGTCCGCCATGTCCTTGTTCAATCGGCCGGTCTTGTAGTCGATGACGCGCGCGCGCTTGCCGTCGCCGGCAAGATCGAGACGGTCTATCTGACCCTGGATTGCGATGCCCGACCCGGGAATCTCGACCGGCCTGGCCACATCCCAGGGGAGATTCGTGCGCTTGACCTCACGCAGCGCGCCGAACGGGATTTCGGTCCAGCTCTTCTGTCCCGGCATCGGATCGAGCGGATGGCGCAGCGCCGCCAGGGACATCTCGCTGACGCGCTCGAGCGTGCTGTGCCAGATCACCGCCGGCGGGATCGGCTGCTCCCCTTCCCACTCCGCCGCGATCTCGCCGAGAGCGTGCTTGACTGCTGCTTCAAGCTCCGCGGCACCGGCGGCTGCGAACCCCTTCGTGTCTTCAAGCTTCTCGACCGCGCTGCGCAGCACGCCATGGACGAGGTTGCCGAAAGCGAGCGCATCGACGGTGAGCGGCTCGTCGGCTTCGTCCGGCTGCTTCCAGCCAAGGACATAACGCCAGACAAACCGGATGGGGTCGCGCAGCAGCATCCTGAGCGATGTCGCCGACTTGGCGCTGTCGAAGACCTTGTGCAGGCGGGGATGGGCCCTGCCCACGAGGCCGTCATGCGGCGTGATGTCGACGTCCTGCCAATCGCGCCAGCAGGCAAGTCCGGAAGCGCCGGCAGGCGTCGTTGCAAATTCGGCAGGGCGCGCAAGCAGCCGATCGGATTCGCTTGCGGCATGGTCGGGGATACGGGCACGGCCGAGATAGATTTCCTCGTTCATCCCTGCGACGAGCGGCGAGCGGCCGAGCAGACGGCCTTCCACGTCGCGGCGGCTCAGCGAGGCCGTCACCGACCTTGCCGCGGCGACGATGGTTTCGAAGTCCCGCCGATCGGGGTCGGCGATGGGGAGCGGATCGAGGCGCTCGACCGGCATCACATGATCGGGGATCAGCCGATCCTCGGATATGCCGCGCGGCCAGCGGCCGGTATTGAGCGCGAGCAGCCGTACATAAGGGCGCGGAGCCGATGCGAGCGCCATGGCGGAAGCAAAGACGACGTGCGTCGCCGGCTCGAGCCCGTCGTCGCAGCGCAGGCGCGTAAGCGTCACGGGGAGCGCCTGCGCCCGCCCGTCATCGAGGGCGCGCCGCCACAGGCGCAGGGCCACCCCGGAGAGGAGTGTTTCGCCCGCTTCGTCCGCCGCCGCCGGACCTTTCGCTAGCAGGCGAAGAACGTCGAGAACGGTCTGCGACCGGTCGATGCCGTCGGGCCACTCGCTTGCCGCAGTGCGGGCGAAGGCCTGCTCCCATCTTTCCAGGACGGTGAGCGGCGCATCGGGCGGCAGGACGCGGGTCCAGCCCGGCGGCAGATCGCGCAGCGCCGGCGTGTCGCATGGCAGCATCGCAAACAACCGCCGGACTCTTTCCTGCGAGAGTCCTTTGACCAGCACTTCGGCAAGCGCGGCGGCAAGCTGACCATCGCGCCCGGCCACCACCTTTGTGCCGTGCACGAAATGAACCGGGATATTGCAATCGCGCGACAAAGCGAGCACGTGATCGTCGAAATCGCTCGGGCTCGCGGCGGCAATCGCGATCTCTTCCGGCCGCGCCGCTCCCTCCGCGAGCAGCGCGCGCATCCAGCGGAACGCCTCGACCGCCTCGTGGTGCGGGTGCGCGCAGGAATAGAGGATGCGCTGAGCCTTGCCCGGAGCTTCCGTGCGAATTTCCGCTCGCATCTGCCGTATCCAGTCGGGGACGTGCCGCGAGCCCGCCATCCACGTGAGCGGAACGATCTCGCTCAGCGCGGCGAGCAGCGGCCGCCAGCACGGCGACATCTCGCTGTGGCCGTGGATCTCGACCGGACCCAGCACGGCTTTCGCAAAGCCGATGCGCGCGCACGAGAGCTCGACCAGATCCTGCGGCCGCTTCATGGACGGCGGCAGCCGGCGCAGCACTTCCTCTTCGAGCTTGCGCAGCGCCTGCAGCCGCGGATGCGCTTCGCGCGAGAGATCGATTCCGGCATTCCATATCTTTTCGAGCGTGCCCACCGCGGCGCGCACCATGCCGGGGAGCGCCTTGATCGGCTCGAGCTCGCCGAGCTGCATCGCGGCAAGCGAATCGCGCACGGCGATTTTCAGATCGTCGGGATCGATCGGGCGCAGCAGCCCGCCGGCAAGCCGCGCGGCGAGCTGGCCCATGGTGAGAATTTGCACGCCGCTCGCGCCGGCACGCGCGGCCTGCACCCGCGCCATGTGGCCGGCGAGGCGGGTGTGGACGACGATGGTGCGGCGCAGCGGCATGAAATGCGGCCTTCACATACTGAGAAAAAGGCAAGCCGTCCCGAGAAGTCGCCACTTCACTAATGCCGTTGTGTTGGCGCCGGATAGCGGCCTGTTCAACGCCCGCTTGCATAAGGCTCGGTTTTGCGGCCCTTATTTAAGGCAGCCTTTATTATGGGTCGAGCCTCGGTCGCTTATGCAAGGCAGCCTTAGCTACAGGGTCACCCTTTTGTCGGAACTCGCCATCCGCGCCGGGACCTTATCAGCGCCAACCTCCGTGCCGTGAGGGTTACTATTGCTCGACTGCGGCGTGACTGCAATTGCGCTCTGGTGCCGGCAACGGCCATCGCGTGCTCGAACGCCTCTATGAGGGTCCGATCGTATCGGTGAACGAGGTGCGTGAACTGACCGGCACCGCCGGCATCGGGTTTAGGCTTGTTCCGGCCTGACTCTCGGCCCACTCGCGTTGCCGCACCTACACGCCATCCGCCCGCATGGTCACGCCTCTCGTCGCAGCGTAGACTCGCGTGATGACGTCGGGGCCCCAACGCTCACCCCCCTCCCCCCTCGCGCAGGCATTGTTTGCTCCGCGCTCGGTCGCGATTGTCGGGCAGTCCGACGATGCCGGCAAGGCCGCCGGGCGGCCGCTGAAATTCCTGCGCCGCATGGGTTATGCCGGCAACGTCTATCCGGTCAATCCGCGCCGCGAGCGCGTGCTGGGCGAGCGCGCGTGGCCCTCGCTGTCGGCGCTGCCGGAAGTGCCGGAGCACGCCTATGTCGTGACCGCGACGGCGGCCGCCATCGACGCGGTCGAGGAATGCGGGCGGCTCGGGGTGCGGGTCGCCAGCGTGCTCGCCGACGGTTTCGCGGAAGCCGGCGCGCAGGGCGTGGCGCGCGAGGAGAAGCTGCGCGCCATTTGCGCGCGCACCGGCATTCGCCTGGTCGGACCATCGAGCCTCGGCGTCGTCGACCTGCGCAGCAAGGCGATGCTGACCGCGAACGCCGCCTTCGACGGAGCGGACCTCCCCGCGGGCCGCATCTTTGTCGCTTCCCACAGCGGCAGCATGATCGGCGCGCTCGCCTCGCGCGGCCACGCCCGCGGCGTGGGTTTTGCCGGCCTCGTTTCGGTCGGCAACGAGATCGATCTGTCGCTCGGCGAGATCTGCGAGGCGACGCTCGAAGATCCCGGCATCGAGGCCTACATGCTGTTTCTCGAGACCATGCGGCACGCCGTTGCCCTGCGGCGCTTTGCGGCCGGCGCAGCCAAGCGGAAAAGACAGGTGATCGCCTACAAGCTTGGCCGCTCCGCCGCGGCGCGCGAGCTTGCCGTCACCCATACCGGCGCGCTTGCGGGTGAGGACGACATTGCCGATGTTTTTCTGAAATCCTGCGGCATCGCGCGGGTCGACACGCTGGAAGGCCTCATCGAGGGCGCGTTGCTGCTTGCGCGCGTGCCGGTAGCGGCCCCCGGCCGCCGGGCCATGCGGGTCGGCGTGGTGACGACGACGGCTGGCGGCGCGACCATGGTGGTCGATCCTCTCGCCAGCCGCGGCATTGAGATCCAGGCGGCGAGCCCCGCAACGCTGGCAAAGCTTGCCGCCGCCACCGGGGTCGAGGTGAAGCCGGCGCGCATCGTCGATCTCACCATCGCCGGCGCGCGCTATGAGAGCATGAAATCGGCGCTCGAAATTCTGCTCGCCGCGCCCGAGTTCGACCTCGTGCTCGCCGCCATCGGATCGTCCGCGCGGTCCTATCCGCAGGCGACGGTGCGCCCGGTGATCGAATGTGCCGGCACGGGCAAGCCGCTCGCGGTCTTTCTGGTCCCCGAGGCGCCGGAAGCGCTCACCGCGCTCAGCCGCGCCGGCGTACCGAATTTTCACACCCCGGAAGCCTGCGCCGATGCCATTGCGGCCGTGCTGTCGCGGCGGCCGCCGCTGCCGCTCACACGCCGCGCTCGTGCACTCGCGCCTGAACCTCCCCTCGCGGCGCCTGGGGCCCCCCTCACCCGCTCGCTTCGCTCGCGACCTCTCCCCACAGGGGAGAGGTGTTCGAGCGTGTGGCTCAATCAGCGCGACAAGCACGGATTACCTCTCCCCGGTGGGGAGAGGTCGGCGCCGAAGGCGCCGGGTGGGGGGGGCAAGATCCTCGACGAGGAGGCCTCCGCCTCCCTGCTCGATCGTCTGGGCATTGCGCGCGCTCCCTCCGTCACGCTCGAGGCCGACATCGCCTGCCCGCCTGCCCTGCCGTTTCCCTATCC
>Ga0306924_10000303_pt1 | contig 40552 bp, 38 predicted proteins | sample sta12Can44000111_FD_203756 | JGI IMG/M metagenome (GOLD analysis project Ga0306924, IMG submission 203756) | Lab enrichment of tropical soil microbial communities from Luquillo Experimental Forest, Puerto Rico - statanox.12C.anox.44.000.111 (v2)... | ecosystem: Environmental > Terrestrial >... | reverse complement strand
CTCAGCATGCCCGGCTGCGATTTGGCGAGAACCACCAGCTCGGCCACGGAGCGGACGGGCACGGACGGGTGCACAGTCAGGACTTCGACGGTTTCCGAAACACCGGCGACAGGCGCGAATGTCTCCGGACCGTAGCCGGCATTCCTGTAGATCAGGGGTGCTATGAGAAGCGTGCTCGTGCTGCCCATTAGCAACGTGTAGCCGTCCGGCTCCGCGGCCATGACCGATCTGGCGCTGACCGTTCCCCCGCCTCCACCTGCCCGGTTCTCGACAATGATCGGCTGTCCCAGCGCAGCGGCCATCTTGTCCGTCAGGAGCCGGGCCATGATGTCCGGAGGACCGCCTGCGGGCGACGGCACAACGAGCTTGATGGGCCGATCGGGGAAGGCTTGCGCGCTTTGCAGGATCAGCAGCGCGAGCCACGCAAGCAACGCGGGCATTATTTTTTGCTTCATGGTAACGGTCAGCTCAGCGTCCCGCCGGCAGCCTAGGCACTTTCAGGCGCCGTCCCAAGCCTGCCCCCAACGGTCCTGGTAGACGATCTTGGGCAGCGGGCCGCGCCGCACCGGCCCGAACTTCCCCAGGGGATAACCGATGGGAATGATGGCGTAGGAATGAACGCCGGACGGCAAGCCGAGCGCGGCCTCGGTCTCCTTCTCGTAGAGGAGATGGCGCGTCGTGAGCGTGGCGCCGAGACCGAGCGCGCGCGCAGCGAGCAGCATGTTCTGCACGGCCGGATAAATGCTGGCGCCGGACCACCGGTTGGTCGGCTGCGCGCCCTGCTCAAGGCAGGCAACGATCCAGACCGGCGCCTCGTGAAAATGGTCGGTGAGATATTCCACAGCGGCCGCCTGCCGCCGAAAGCGCTCGGGATCCATTCCCGGCGGCGGGGCGCTCGATCGGTAATGCGGTCCCATCACCTCGTCGAAAGCGCGGCGATACCAGACTTGCACCGCCTGCTTTATGGTTCGGTCCTTGACGACGAGGAAGCGCCACTGCTGGGCATTCGCCCCGTTGGGTGCGCACTGTCCCGCCTCGAGGATGCGGTTGATGAGCGCATCGGGTACGGGGTCGGGCCTAAGTCGCCGCATTGCCCGCATCGTATGGATGATCTCGAAAAGCTCGGTGCCGTCGGCCATGAAATGCCCCTGTTCCTGATAATCTCGTCGCCAGTGTAGTCGTGATGATAGCAGCTTTGCGGTGCAACGCTTCCGGCGGGGCACTTCTGGCGGGCACTTGGGCTTCCTGCCGGGCACGGTCAATCACCTTACTCGGGGCCAAGGCAGCAGTTCAGCACGATATTGCGCTCGCACTATTCGATCACGTCGTCGGCGGTGGCGAGCAGCGAGCCCGGGAAGCCAATGCCCATTGCCTTCGCGGCTTTGAGGTTGATGACCAGCTCGAACTTCGTTGGCCGTTCGATCGGCAAATCGGCGGGGCGCGCACCGCGAAGGATCTTGCCGACAAACGGGCCGACGCGGCGATAAAGGGCGATCAGTTCCGGACCGTAGGACATCAGGCCGCCGCCGTCGGGAAAGGTCCGGAATTGCGAGATGCCGGGGACACGGTGCGTTGATAGGATGTCGGCAGTTCGGGTTCCGGCCTGGCGGGTCAGCGGCGAGCCGAGCTGGATGACCGCCTGCGGTCCTTGCTCGAGCCCCGCCTGCAGCGCCGTGTCGAGGCCCGCGTTGTCGTGGAATTCCATGACCAGAACGTCGACCGATGCCGTTGCTGCAGCGGCCTTGATTGCCTCGAGCTGATAGGTGCCCGTCGTTGCATCCCACAGAACGGCAATTCGTTTCACATTGGGAACAGTATCGCTGATCAGTTGAAGCCACTTGCCGCACAGGGTCGGCGCGTCCAGAAAGAGACCGGTGAGGTTGCCTCCCGGATGAGCCAGGCTCGCTACATAGCCGCTGGCGACGGGATCGCTTTCGAGATCGTTTGCGACTATCGGCAGCTCGGTCGTTGCCGCTCTCGCCGCTTCTATGGACGCACGCGCTGTTGGAACGAGTACATCCGCGCGGAGCTCGATAAGCTCGCGAGTCAGCTGCGGAAGAGCGTCCGGTTTGCCGTGCGCCCAGCGTGCTTCGATTTTGACGGTCTCTCCTTCGACATAGCCGGCCTCGTGGAGCCCCTGGCTCAAGGCATCGAAGACCGGCGATCCGGAATCTGGAAATCCCGGATGGAGAAACCCGACGATCGGAACCTTTTGCGCCGGTTGCGAGCGCGTCAGCGTCGATCGTAGCAGTGCAGCGCCCGCCAGGAGGGCGGTGAATTTGCGTCGGGTATTCGGTCAATCATTGGTGCGGCCATGCGGGCTCAGGAGGGGGCATTGTATCGGCTCAAACGGGTACTTCGATAGGGGCTGGAACAACATCAAAATCATTCTCGCAGCGGCCAATTAATTTCGCTCGGGTCGATGAGGTGGCCCTGCGGGTTCTCCGGCAGTAGGCCGTCGAGATACGTCATTCTGCGTATATGCCGCCGATCACCATCGACCTACTTTGACCATGTCCATGTCGGAGCCGGAGGCAAAGGAGGCTACCATGACGCAAGCACAGCGCGCATTTGCGAGCACGGCGGGAAAGGTCGAGCTCAAGAACTTCAAACAGCCGGATCAAACGCGAGAATTTCCCAAGGGGAGGCTCGAACTGATCAACATCGGGGGAGCAACAATTGGTCGTGCCATCTTCGAGCCAGGCTGGCGCTGGACTACATCCGTGCAGCCGATCGCCAACACCAAAAGCTGCGAGGCGCCGCACTTCCAATATCATGTATCCGGCATGTTGCGGATCAAGATGGACGATGGCACCGAGTTTGACTGCAAGCCGGGGGACGTTTCACTGCTGCCTTGCGGGCACGACGCCTGGGTGATCGGGGACGAGCCGGCGGTCGTAGTCGACTTCCAGGGCATGCTCGACTACGCCAAGGAAGCTGCAGGACGCTAGAGTTTCAGTGAACATCAAGTTGAAGGACCCGGACCATCGGCGGCCGCCAAGGCGCAAACGGCTGCCGCCGTACGGGTTTCGACTCCAAGCTTGATAAAGATGTGTTCCAGGTGCTTCTGGACCGTCCGGGCGCTGATCATCAGCAGCGTCGCGATCTCGGCATTGGTCTTGCCCGAAATGACCAGTCTTAAGACTTCCTGCTCGCGTCGCGTCAAGGGCAGCGAAGCCAAGTCCTTCGCACCGATCTGAGCGCCTTCGCGCTTCATCAGCAGAAAGCCGCCGCCTTGCACAAGGAGCGGATCGCAGACGAAGCGAAGGGAAAGCTTGGCTCCGTTCCGGGAGATCGTGAGCTGAGTTCTGGATTGCGAAGCCAGCCGATCGAGCCCCCAATTCCGGTTCCTGCGCAGCCAATCCGCAATGGCGTCCGGCAAGTCCGCGCCAGGACCGGCCCAAGCACCATAGAAGAATCGCCGAATCAGGTCGCAAGCCTGCTGCGACACTTCGATCGGCCGACCGTCCTGACCAAGCCTGACGACATGCCATCCTCCGCTTGCAGCCAGGTCCTGCAGCGATGCCAATCCAGCCGAGGCCTGCTCGCGCGTGATGACGTTGGAATAGAGCGTGGCCAGGGGTCCTCGAATTGCTTCGAGCAACGCCCGTTCGCTGTCCTGAAAATTCGAGCTGCTGCGATTGAACACAATGCTGATCACGTTGGTCGGGTCGATCCTGAGCGGCAGCGCCAGCACGTAACGGATCCCGAGCGGCCGATAGTAATCGGCAAAGACCGGGGAATGCTGAAATGCCTGCTGCGTGGTGCAATCTGAGATGCGTTGCGCGGGCCCGTGCTGACGCGCGGCATGAAAGCGCACGAGCGGGTGCTCTCGAAAGTGCCTGTCGAAGGTGGCGCGCTCTCGGGCGGAAAGCGCTTCTCCGGGCCGGCCTACTACGCGGCGAGTGCCTTCCTGCAGATCGCAAACGCTAAGCGTGGTCAGGTCCGAGCCGATCTCCTCCGCCAGCTGATTGAGGACATGGTGCACGAAGGAGAAAGAATCCTCGGCGGTCGCCGCAAGCGCCTGGATGATCTTCACACCCCGGCGCGCATCACGATCCGCCAACCGGGACAGGATCGATACCATCTTTGTGTTCCGGCTGCACGCGCGCACCTCGCGGTCCGCGTCGAGGCTTGCAGCGCTCAAACTTAGCAGAACATCCGAGTGATCGAAAGTCGGTTGAATGACCGGAAGGTCAGCTTGTGCCGAGCGGTTCATCGACGAGACTCTGGAGCTCGCCTGCATTGCCTGGATGCGGTGCATGCCATCCGCATTTGCGTTTTCGTCGATTTGAGAGTTTGCTATCTGAAACCGCCGAGCTCAAGAACACCCAAGAGGCCGGAGAATCCAGGACACGCCAATGTCGACGGATGTAACCCTCAAGCCGCTCGAAGCCGCGGCCCGGAACTCGCTGATGCTGGGGTTGTTCCTGCCCATTCAATCAGGTGCCTGGAGCCCGTCCATGGCCCCGCGCGGCACCTCCTGGACTTTCGATTATAACGCGCGCTGCACGGTGCTGGCCGAGCAATTGGGGTTTGATCTGGTCTTCGGGCTGGCGCAGTGGCTGGGCAAGGGCGGCTATGGCGGAAAGATGAAATTCCGGGACAAATCGACCGATCCGCTGTTGGTCACGGCCGGCCTGGCCGCCTTGACCAAGCGCCTCATCCTGATCTCGACCGTCCACATTCTCTATGGCTGGCATCCCCTGCATCTCGCGAAATTCGGAGCGACGATCGACAACATGAGCCGCGGACGCTGGGGGCTCAATGTGGTGACCGGTTACAAGAAAAGCGAATTTGAGATGTTTGGTCTCGAGCCGATCGAGCACGATTTTCGTTATGAAATGGCCGACGAGTTCACGACCACGCTGCAAAGACTCTGGCTGGAGGATGAGGAAGTCACCCTGGATGGGCGCTTCTGGAAAATGAAGAATGCGTATGTTTCACCAAAGCCTGTCAACGGTCGCTGTATCCTTGTAAACGCGGCCTCGTCCAGAGCCGGGCTGGCCTATGCCGTTCGTCATTCCGATTTGATTTTTGTCACCAGCCCTGTAGGAGCTGACGCGGGAAAAGCCTGCGATGCGCTGCCCGCGCACAACACGACGATCAAGGATGCTGCGCGACAGGTTGGGCGTACAGTGCGCACGATCATCAATCCGCACGTCATCTGTCGCGACACCGAGAAGGAAGCGTGGGCTCAGCACAAGGCCATTCTCGACAATCAGGATCCCGTAGCCGCGGACAATTTCTATGCGACCTTCGCCGGAGGCGACCAGTCTTCATGGAAGCATGCAACTCGAGACCAGTGGGTAATCGGGGGAAACGTGCATCTGGTTGGCACGCCGGAACAGATTGTGGACTGGTTCATCCGCCTCAGGAAGGCGGGCTGTGACGGCGTGCAAGTGAACTTCTACGATTTTCTGCCCGATCTTGAGTATTTCGGCCAGCGCGTTCTTCCCTTGATGCGGCAGGCTGGATTGCGTTTGGGCCCCACCGCCAACGCAGCATGATCGCACTCGCGGCATGCGCAACGGCACTTCCGCAGGCGCGGCTCTGCGTGTGCTCACGAGCGTGACTTGAGAGAAAGGGAGCCAATCCCCGATCAACCGAGAAAGGACGTTACCTGATCCGGATCCTGTTTTGCGACATTCCAGGAGAACTAGCATGACCTTACGCAAGCTGGGCTTCGCCTGTTTGGCCGCTGGAAGTCTTTGGCTGCCTGTTCCCTGCGCGCAAGCGCAGATTTCCGATGACATCGTAAAAGTCGGCGTGCTTGCCGACATGTCCGGCTTGTACTCGGATTTGAGCGGAATAGGTTCCGTTGTCGCTGCAAGAATGGCGGCGGAAGACTTTGGTGGCACCGTACTAGGCAGGAAGATCGAGATTGTTTCGGCCGATCATCAGAACAAGCCGGACATCGGGTCCAATATCGCGCGCGAATGGATCGAGCGCCAAGGCGTAGATGCGATCGCCGACGTGCCGGTGTCGTCGATCGCCTTTGCCGTTCAGCAAATTGCGAAGGACAGGAATCGCGTTCTGCTCATCTCATCGTCCGGCTCGTCGGATCTTACCGGAAAATCCTGCTCTCCAACCAGCGTGCACTGGACTTATGATACCTACGCGCTCGCCCAGACGGCGGGCAAGGCAATGATCGAGCAGGGAGGCGATAGCTGGTTCTTCATCACGGCCGACTACGCGTTCGGCCATGCCCTGGAGCGGGACACGGCGGCGATCGTCAAAGCGAACGGCGGCAAGGTGCTCGGTGCCATCCGGCATCCGCAGGACACTCCCGATCTTTCATCGTACCTTCTGCAGGCTCAGAACTCCAATGCGAAGGTAATCGGGCTGGCGAATGCCGGTGGCGATACAATCAATTCGATCAAGCAGGCGAACGAGTTCGGTATCGTTCGCGGTGGACAGAAAATGATCGGTCTGTTGACCTACATTTCAGACGTGCACGGTATCGGCCTGCAATATGCCAAAGGACTTATACTTGCCTCCGCGTTCTACTGGGATCTCACGGATGAATCGCGAGCTTGGACGAAGCGCTTCATGGAACGCAGCAAAAAGATTCCCACCATGGCGAACGCGGGGGTCTACGGAGCTGTCTCGCATTATCTGAAGGCCATCAAGGAGGCGGGAACGGACGAAGCACAGGCCGTCGTTCGCAAGATGAAAGAAATACCGGTGAATGACTTCTTCACCAAAGACGGCAGCGTGCGCGAGGATGGCCGCGTCATCCGCGACATGTATCTGTTCCAGGTCAAATCGCCGGAAGACTCGAAATACCCCTACGATTACTACAGGCTTCTCAAGACGGTACCAGGCCTGCAGGCTTTCCGGCCACTCGCCGAAGGTGGCTGTCCGATGATTGCAAAGAAGAGTTGACCAGTCCGGGATTTGCGACTTAGCGCGCTTCGGCATAGGACTGCTCCGCGCTGATCAGGCCTTTCAACATTCGGCGCGCCTGCAGTTGAGCGGCATCCGAGGTCAGGTCGATGAGGCCATCGAGCGACCCCCCGGTCCGATTTCCCTGCACGCCTTCGAGCATCTCGGCATCTTCGAGGAAGGTTGCCTTCGATCCTTCGTAAAGGAGCTTCGACATTTCCGAATCTGCGAGGCGGAAATTGCGCGCAAAGGAGAAGAGATAATGGCTTGATCTTTCGCTCTCAGGCGTGATCAGGTGATTCGACCAAATGGATATGCCCTTGCTGCGATCACCTTCGGGCGCACCGGTTCCCGTCTCTGCACAGCCGACATCAAGATAGACGGTCGACGGCGGCTTCCAGGTGACGAATTGCCAACGATCAACGTTGCCCCCGAAGCTGCCGGCCTTTGCGAACAGGGGCGGAGGCGCGACATCGATCAGCCAACGCCCGACCCGCACGCCGTCTGCCAATCTTTCTGTCTTGGTCGGAACTGTCGCTTCGCGGGGGTCACCCGCAAGCGTGTTCTTATGAACATAGGCTGCATGCGTCACGTCCAACAGATTGTCGATCAGGAACTGGTAATTTGAATTCAGGTGGAGGTATCCGGGCGTTGCGACCCAACCGGGGTCGGCCAGCCAGGGCATGTCAGGAATGGCACTCTCGTCGGCCTTTTCCGGTTGGCCCATCCAGATCCACACCACGTTCCACCTTTCGTGAACGGGATAGCTCCGCACGTTCGCCCCTCGAGGTATGACGCTCTGGCCGGGTACTTCTACGCACTGTCCAGTTACGTCGAACTTGAGACCATGGTAACCGCATGCGAGGTACTCACCTGCGACGTTTCCTTTCGAAAGCGGCGCTGCCCGATGGCAACAGCAGTCTGCCAGGGCGGCTGCCCGGCCGCTGGTAGTGCGAAAAAGCACGACCTTGTCGCCAAGGAAGGTGCGGCCAATCGGGTGATCTTTGAGCTCTCTCGACCAGATCGCGGGATACCAGGCCTTACGCAAGAACATTGTCATGTCTCCAGCCCTCCTTGATGAGACCGCCGTTGGTGAGGCGCGTGAAAGGCGGCCATCGGACGCCTGCTCGAGTGAGCCGATGAGCCGCTTAGCAAAACGATCACCGGCAGCGGCGGCTGTTGCGCGCGCGCCGCGGCAAGGACACTGCGCCGCCAAGCATGCGAAGAAAATTCCGACGCCTCATGGGCAGTCCTCAGAGGGAGGCCGCAAATTACCACACCGTGACGCCATGAGAACGCCGTCATTGCATCGCGGGTTGGCGTTTCGGAATGCAACGATGGCCTCAGGCATGGTATGCCGACCGTGCCGGTCATCCGTCACCGAGAAGACAGAGGTGCTTGCCCACTGCAACAATTGCCTCCTCGTTTGGAACGGCGTCCTGTTCTGGAATGGCGTCGTTACCTTCTTTTTGTTGTTGGCAATTATCTGCTGCGGAAAGATCCGCCCGTACGGTCAAGGCAGCACGCGATTTGCCTGCGTTACCCTGGCTTGTATCTGCACCGCCATCCTGGCAGCTTTGTCATATGCGACCAGGCCGTTGTACATGCTGGTCGCGATCGTGGTCGGCGGCTGCGCCAATGCCGTTCTGTTATGGGCGCTGAGGCGCGTGATACCGAGCCTGGACCCCAAGCCGGGTATACCGCACCACCGTCTGCGTCCCGATCGTGGACCCAAGGCCTGCCAAGCTCGAAGGCTTCGGACACCAGGGTGCGCTGCACGACCAAGCAGGAAGCGAATTGCCGCATTTTCAGGGGCACGACGCGCGCGATTGATGATTGCAAGATGATAACGATGAAGTTCCGGATCGCGGTGCACTGACCACCGCGCACGCGCGGCCTTAGGCCTTTGCGGCGGGTCGGGTGGAGCGATCCGTAAAGATTTTATGCAGAGTTCCACTTCGAGAACGAGCCCGTATCCTCTCAATTTTGCCGTGTTTGGGCATTGAGTTCGGCAGGGCACAAACGTGTCAGCGCTTGCATCCGAGCGCTTGCTCGGATGCAGGACTCTGAAGGTGGTGACGAGGGGAGGCCGAGATGCGAGGGGCATCCGGCCGAAAACCGACGCCGTGATTCCCCTGCGGTGCCGGAGACATCGGGCTGTCCACGCTAGCACTGGAACTTGATGGCGGTCGCCTCGGCCGCCATGCCGAAAGCGCTGTCGGGCGTGCACTGGTATCCAGATCAGTGCCAGCGAGCGGACACGCGCTGTCGAATGCGGGCGCTCGTGCCCTCGATTGGTTCAGCTTCTTTCTGGCTGACATCCAGACCGGCTTCGGGCCATTTGTCGCAATCTATCTCACGGCGCATCACTGGACACAGCTCGATATTGGCCTGGTTCTCAGCGCTGGGGGGCTGGTCGCCCTTGCCGGCCAGATGCCCGGCGGTGTTCTGGTCGATGCCGTGCGATCCGCGCGGCTGCTTGCAGGCCTTGCAGTTTCGGCAATCTGCCTGAGCGCTCTCGCCCTTGCCATCTGGCCTGTGTTCCCAATAGTCATGGGTTCGCGCATGGTCCAAGCCGCCGCAAGCTGCGTATTGGGTCCAGTGATCGCTGCGATCAGCCTTGGCCTCGTCGGGCACGCGGCCCTGGGTACTCGTCTGGGGCGCAATGCTCGCTTCGCCTCCATCGGCAATGGCGTTGCGGCTGCTGCCATGGGGCTATGCGGCTCTCTGATTTCGAATCAGGCCGTGTTCTTTCTCACCGCGCTGCTCATAGCGCCTGCATTGCTGGCGCTTGCGCGCATCCGCATAAATTGTATCAGCCCGCGTGTGAATGCGGATATCGCGCCCGCGGTCTCCGGCATGCGCACCGTGCTTGGCAATCGCCGCCTGCTGGCATTCGCCGGCTGCATTTTGCTTTTTCAATTGGCCAATGCAGCAATGCTGCCTCTCATGGGCAGCATCTGGGCCGTTCACTCGAGCGAATGGGCTTCAACCTTGATTGCAGCCTGCATTGTCACGCCGCAACTCGTCGTTGCCGGGGTGGCGCCGTCGGTTGGACGCATCGCCGACGCATTCGGACGCCGTCCTCTGCTGTATCTCTGTTTTGCGGCGCTCGCAGCGCGCGGTGTGCTGTTTGCGCTGGTGAGCAACCCCTGTTGGATCGTCGCCATACAAGCTCTCGACGGCGTCTCGGCCGCCGTTCTTGGCGTAACTCTGCCGCTCATTGTAGCAGACATCACACGCGGCACAGGGCGCTTCAATCTTGGGCTCGGCATCGTTGGCAGCGCCGTCGGCATCGGCGCCTCGCTGAGCACTACGTTGGCCGGTTATGCCATCGATCATTTCGGCAGCGGCACTGCATTTTGCACGCTTGCATTTCTTGCCCTTTGTGGCCTGGCATTGGTCTGGCTGTGGCTCCCCGAGACGCGACCAGAGCCGCAAGCGCGCCCGACGCGGGCCGACGAACCCAAGGCGGGAGGCCCTTGCTTCGCCCTGACTCACTTGCAGGGTCTGTAACTGGCCAAACGAACTCGCCTTAGGCTCAGAATCGGTTTGGCCGAACGAACCCGAGGCCAATCTCTCGTGGCGCGCAGTGTGCTCTAAGCGGTTTGATTTTGCAGAACAAACCCACGAGGAGCATTCGTCTCAATTTGCCGTGCTTAGCGCGCCCTGAACCGCGGCAAGTGCTTTTTTGATGGCAAGAAAGTCGCGCCAAGCGAGACGCTTTTGCAGCGGCTGGCGCAGGAGATATGCGGGATGGAATGTCGCCAGCGCGCGGATCTCGCGTGTGCCGGTCTGATAGCGAAACCATCGACCTCGGCTTTTGACAATGCCCTCCCTGATGCTGAGCAGCGTCTGCGCGGCAGGCCCGCCCAGGCACACCAGCAAATCCGGGTTGGCGAGCTCGATCTGGCGCAGGATGAAGGGGACGCAGATCGCCGATTCCTGCGGGGTGGGCGTGCGGTTGCCGGGCGGGCGCCAAGGCACGATGTTGGCTATGTAGGCCGATTTGCGGTCGAGCCCGATCGAGGCCATCATGCGATCCAGCAGCTGGCCCGAGCGGCCGACAAAGGCCAGGCCCTGGATGTCCTCCTCACGCCCCGGCGCTTCGCCCACGAACATCACCCGCGACTGCGGGTTGCCGTCGGCGAACACGAGCTGGGTTGCCGTCGCGCGCAATGCGCAGCCTTCGAAACGACGCAGCATTTCGCGCAATTCCTCAAGGCTCGATGCGGCCTTGGCTGCCTCGCGGGCGGCTGCCACCGCGGCCTCCGGCGAGGGCGGCGGCGTCAAGGTGCCTGCGCGGCGCTCAACGCTTTCGACCGGTTGCGACGTGCGCGATTTGCGTGAGCCCGGCGACGGCGCGCCCGCGGCGCCCGCTGCTGCGGCCTGCTGCGGCGGGCTTTCTGCCAACCGGTCGACCGGAGTCTCACCCAGCAGGGCGTCGACGCCCGCCTCCTGGTAAAAGGCAAGGAGCGCGCAAACGTCGTGCTCGCGATTGTCGTGCATGGGTGTCACAATGCCCGCGATTGGTCGGCATTGAAAGCGCTGGGCGCGCGGCTCAGGCTTCGAGGCATCGATGAGCGCACAGGCATTACCGGCCCGCGAGGCGATGGAGTTCGATGTGGTGATCGTCGGTGCGGGTCCCTCGGGTCTCGCCGCGGCGATCAGGCTCAAGCAGCTTTCCCCCGATATGAGCATCCTGGTGGTGGAGAAAGGCTCGGAAGTCGGCGCCCATATCCTCTCCGGCGCCGTCATTGATCCGGTCGGGCTCGACCTGCTGCTTCCGGACTGGCGCAACGAGGGCGCCCCGATTGCGACCAGGGTGAGCGAAGACCGTTTCTGCTGGCTCTCGCAGAGGCACGCCGTGCGCCTTCCGAGCCCGCTGATGCCGCCGCTCCTGAGCAACCACGGCAGCTACATCGTTTCACTTGGCAATGTGTGCCGGTGGCTTGCAGAGCGGGCAGAGGCGCTCGGCGTTGAGATCTATCCGGGATTTGCCGCCGTGGAGGTGCTGTTCGACGCGAACGGCGCCGTTACCGGCGTTGCGACCGGCGACATGGGGATTGCGAAGGACGGGCACCGCAAGGACAGCTTCACGCGCGGCATGGAGTTGCGCGCGAAATACACGCTCTTCGCCGAGGGCGCGCGCGGCAGCCTGAGCAAGCTTCTCTTGGCGCGCTTTGGCCTCGAAGAAGGCCGTGAGCCGCAGAAGTTCGGTATTGGCCTCAAGGAGCTCTGGCAGGTTGCGCCGGGAAGACATCGTGCCGGCCTGGTGCAGCACACCTTCGGCTGGCCGCTTCGCAACCGCACCGGCGGCGGCTCATTCCTCTACCACTACGATGAGAACCTCGTCTCCGTGGGCTTCGTGGTGCATCTCAATTATGAAAATCCCTATCTTTCGCCCTTCGAAGAATTTCAGCGGTTCAAGACCCACCCCCTCGTTCGCGGCACATTCGAGGACGGCAAACGGCTCGCATATGGCGCGCGCGCCCTTACCGAAGGCGGCTGGCAGTCGATTCCCAAGCTGGTCTTTCCCGGCGGGGCGCTCATCGGCTGTGCGGCCGGCTTCATGAATGTGCCCCGCATCAAGGGCAGCCATAACGCGATGCTCTCGGGAATGCTCGCGGCCGAGCACGTGGCGCAGGCGATCAAATCCGGCCGCGCCAACGATGAGCTCTCGGGCTACGAGGCGGCGTGGCGTTCGTCGGCCATCGGTCACGATCTACGGCGCGTGCGCAACGCCAAGCCGCTGTGGTCGCGATTCGGCACGTTCCCGGGCATTGCGCTTGCCGGCCTCGACATGTGGGGGAATACGCTGGGAATTTCGCTGTTCGGCACCCTCGGCCACGGCAAGCCCGATTTCGCAACGCTCAGGCCGGCTTCGCAATACGCGGCCATCCCCTATCCCAAGCCGGACGGCAAGCTCACGTTCGACCGTCTTTCCTCGGTGTTCCTCTCCAACACCAATCACGAGGAGGACCAGCCGGTGCACCTCAAGCTGTCGAATGCCGGTTTGCAGGCGAGTTCCGAGCATGACCGCTACGGCGGCCCTTCCGCTCGCTATTGTCCGGCGGGTGTCTACGAATGGCTGGAGGAGGGGGGCGAGCCCCGTTTCGTCATCAACGCGCAGAACTGCGTCCACTGCAAGACCTGCGACATCAAAGATCCCAATCAGAACATCACCTGGGTTCCACCCGAAGGTGGTGGCGGCCCGAATTACCCCAATATGTGATGCAACGTCACGATGCTGCCCTTATCGCGGCCTTGAAAGGCGGTGGACATGTCCAATCGGGGCCGTTATTGCGGGCCCAGCCGAAACAGGCCATTCTGCGAAAAACGCGGCCGCGCCCAGTGCGCTTGTCCGCCAGATGGAGTCGAGCCGTGATCCTTTCGTCCTGTTCGAGGCGTGCGGCCGCCGCCGCAGCCGCTGCCATTATTTTTGCCTGGCCTGGAATGGCGACCGCGCGGGACGAGGCGCCGCCGAACCTCTCCCACACTTCCACGTCGGGCAGCTATCTGGCGGCCCGGCATGCGAATGGTGAGCGCGATGCCGCGTCGGCAGCATCCTACTACAGAGCCGCGCTGCGCGGCGATCCCCGTAACAACGAGCTGCTCAGCCGCACCTTCCTTGCAGTGCTGGCGAACGGCGAGATGGAGGACGCGTTCAAGCTCGCGGAGCGCGTGCTGCAGGCCGACAAAAGCGATCGAATCGCGTGGCTCGTTCTTGGAGTGCGGGCGCTCAAGCAGAAGCAGTACCCGCTGGCCCGCAAGCAGCTCGCGCAGTCCGTGCGTGGCCCCATTACCGATCTTGCCGCGACGCTGTTGTCGGCGTGGACCATGGCAAGTCCCTCTGAGGCCAAAGCGGCGACCGATTCCATCGACAGGCTCGCCGGCGCCGATTGGTACGCCATTTTCAAGGATGAGCACGCGGCCCTGCTTCTCGATCTTGTGGGCCAGAAGAAGGAGGCGGCAAAGCGCTACGAGCGTGTGTACAAGCTCGATCCCACCATGCTGCGAGTGGTGCAGAGCTACGGCAGCTTTCTCTCCCGGCAGGGCAACGAAGGCGATGCGCTGAAGGTATTTACGACCTTCGATGAAGCCTTGCCGCGCCATCCGTTGATCGTCGAGGCGGAGAACGAGCTCAAAGCCGGGAGGAAGCTCCCGCCGCTGGTCGATTCGCCGCAGGCCGGCGCGGCCGAGGTGCTGTATGGCCTGGGTTCGGTGCTCGGCCGGCGCGGCGGCGAAGACCTCGGGCTCATCTATCTGCAGCTTGCGCTTTATCTGGTGCCGTCGCACCCGCTCGCCCTTTTGTCGCTCGGCGACCTGTACGAGGCAATGAAGAAGCCGGAGCTTGCCAACAAGGTCTACGAGCATGTGCCGCCCGGTTCGCCGCTGCAGCGCAATGCGCAGATCCAGCTGGCGATGAATCTCGATGCGCTTGATCGTACGGACGAGGCCAAGGCGCACCTGGAAAAGCTGATCGCGGCCAATCCCGGCGATGTTGAAGCGGTCATGGCGCTGGGCAACGTGCTGCGCGCGCGCAAGCAGTTCGCCGAGTGTGCCGACGTCTATTCCAAGGCCATCGACACCATCACCAAGGACGAAAAATCGAATTGGGTGGTCTACTATTATCGCGGCATCTGCTACGAGCGCGCCAAGCAATGGCCGAAGGCGCAAGCCGATCTGCAGAAGTCGCTTGAGCTCTATCCCGAGCAGCCGCTCGTCCTCAATTATCTCGGCTATTCATGGATCGATCAGGGAGTTCATCTTGATGAAGGGATGAGCATGATCAAGCGCGCCGTCGATCAGCGCGCCGATGACGGCTACATCGTCGATTCGCTCGGCTGGGCGCATTATCGGCTCGGCCACATGGATGAAGCGGTCAAGCAGCTCGAGCGTGCCGTCGAGCTCAAGCCGGAGGATCCGACCATCAACGATCATCTTGGGGATGCCTATTGGCGGGTGGGGCGCACGCTGGAAGCGCAATTCCAGTGGTCGCATGCGCGCGATCTCAAGCCGGAGCCGGAGGATCTCGCCAAGATCGAGAGCAAGCTGAAATCCGGTCTGCCGGACGACACATCCTCGGCGGCTGACGCCGAGCAGAGGAAGGCCAGCCCGGACGGCGGCTGAACATGCCGGCGGCGCGGGTCGAACAGGCGCCGGCGAAGATCAATCTCACCCTTCGCGTCATCGCCCGTCGGTGCGACGGCTATCATGACATTGAAAGCCTCGTCGCATTCGCCGGCGTGGGCGACACCGTGAGCTTCACGCCCGGCGGCCATCTGGCGCTCTTGGTTCGTGGACCAGCCGCGGCGGCGTGCGGCAGCATCGCCGACAATCTCGTGCTCAAGACTGTCTGTGCGCTCGTCGACCGCGTCGGCGGCCTCAAGCTTGGCCGCTTTCTCCTTTCCAAGCGACTGCCGGTGGCGGCCGGACTCGGGGGAGGCTCGAGCGACGCCGCGGCTGCCCTGCGGCTGCTCGCGCGCGTCAACCGTCTCGCCCGGGATGATCCCCGCCTGATGCAGGCTGCCCGGGCGACCGGCGCCGATGTGCCGGTCTGTCTCGATCCGCGCCCGCGCCTGATGCGCGGCATCGGCGACATTCTTTCCGATCCGTTGCCGCTCCCGCCATTGTCCCTGACCCTGGTGAATCCCGGTGTCATGTTAGCCACCAGGAATGTCTTCGCTTCGCTCCGAGTTGTCCGCCCGCCCAAAGCGCGGTTTGGGTGGCAAGGCGAGCGCACCGGATTGGTTGATGCATTGGCCGCGTCCGGCAACGATCTCGAGGAGCCGGCAATCAGGCTTGCGCCGGTCGTCGGGGAGGTCCTTGCGGCCTTGCGGGCATCGCCGGGTTGCCGGATCGCGCGCATGTCCGGCTCGGGCGCCACCTGCTTCGGGCTGTTCGAGCGAGCGGGCGCCGCGAGCGCTGCCGCCCGCCTGCTGCGCGCCGAGCACCCGTCGTGGTGGGTGAGGGCAACGCGGCTGGTCGAGCCGAGGACGCAGCAGCTCAGCTCAATCGGGTAATGCAGAACTCGACCGTCTCCTCCAGCGCCGCTTTCATGGGCGAGCCGGGAAACAAAGCAAGCGCATCAGTGGCGATCGCGCCATAGTGCCGGGCGCGCTGGATAGTGTCTTCAATCGCGCGATGCTTCATCATCAGATGGATGGCGTGCTCGAGGTCCGCGTCGGAAGCATCCGAATTCTCCAGAGTACGCCGCCAGAATGCCCGTTCGCTCTCGGATCCTCGTCTGAACGAAAGCACGACGGGCAGCGTGATCTTCCCTTCGCGAAAATCATCGCCGACGTTCTTGCCGAGCTTTGCAGCCTTGCCGCCATAGTCGAGCGCGTCATCAACCAGCTGAAACGCGATCCCGAGATTCATGCCGAAGGATCGGCACGCGGCCTGCTCGTCGCGCGGCCGCGAGGCGAGCGCGGGACCGACCTCGCAGGCGGCGGCGAACAGCTCGGCCGTCTTGGCGCGGATGACCGCGAGATAATCGTCCTCGGTAGTGGCCGTATTCTTGGCGGCTCCGAGCTGCATCACCTCGCCCTCGGCAATGACAGCGGCGGCCGCGGACAGGATTTCGAGCGCCTTGAGCGAGGCGACCTCGACCATCATCTTGAACGCCTGCCCGAGCAGAAAGTCGCCGACCAGCACGCTTGCCTCGTTACCCCACAGCATGCGGGCAGCAAGCTTGCCGCGACGCATCTCGCTCTCGTCCACGACGTCATCGTGAAGCAGCGTCGCAGTGTGCATGAATTCGACCGCCGCGGCGAGCTTGATATGTCCGTCGCCCCGATAGCCGGCAAGGCGTGCCATCGCCAGCGTGAGGATCGGACGCAGCCGCTTGCCGCCGGAGGATATCAGGTGATTGGCAACCTCGGGGATCATCGTGACCTGTGATCCGGTCCGCGACAAGATCGTGGTATTGACGCGCGTCATATCGTCGGCCACGAGATCGACCAGCCGATCGATGGACGACGGTGAACGACTTTCAAACGGAACAATAACAGCCAAAGCAGGGCTCCGAGCGCGGGGACGAACGAGCATAGAAACGCTATGATGAGGCGGCAAGTGTGTCGAGGCGCACATCCGCGCCGGGGAACGACCGGGTTAGCAGGAAAACGACTGGGTTAGCAGGAAGACGATGACCCCAGCGGAGGCCACGACGGTGCTTGCAGCGCAATCGCGCCCCCTGGGGCAGCCCGAAGACCGGCTCCGCCATCGTCAGCAGGCCGGGCAATTTGAAGCGCACCGCATTGCGGTTCTGGTGCCATGCTTCAATGAAGAGGTCTCAATCGCCAAGGTGGTGGCCGATTTTCACACCGCGCTGCCAGAAGCCGCGATCTACGTCTACGACAACAATTCTACAGATCGCACGGCCGAAGTCGCCCGCGCCGCAGGCGCTCTTGTGCGCAGCGAGATGCATCAGGGCAAGGGCAACGTGGTCCGGCGCATGTTCGCCGATATCGAAGCCGATGCCTATGTGCTGGTGGACGGCGATGCCACATATGACGCGTCAAGCGCCCGCGCCATGATTGCGCGCCTCCTGGAAGGGGGGCTCGACATGGTGGTGGCTGCGCGCACCGACCTTGAGCAGAACGCCTATCGGCTGGGTCATCGGGCCGGAAACCGGATGCTTGCGGCTTTCTTCAGATCCGTCTTCAATGCCACCTTCACCGACATTCTTTCTGGTTTCCGCGTGTTCTCTCGCCGGTTCGTAAAGTCGTTCCCGGTGCTGTCGAGGGGATTTGAGATAGAGACCGAGCTTGCCGTTCACGCCCTCGAGCTCGAGCTGCCCGTGGCCGAGATCAAGACCTCCTATTATGCGCGGCCACAAGGTTCGGCTTCGAAGCTCAATACATGGCGCGACGGCCTGCGCATTCTGCTCACCATAGTGAGCCTCTACCGATCGGAACGACCTCTGGTTTTCTTTTCCGGCATGGGCGTTGTGCTTGCGGCCGCTTCGATTGTGCTCGTGATCCCGATTTTTGTGACCTATCTCGAGCGCGGAATCGTCCCCCGGATCCCGACGGCAATTCTCGCCACCGGTCTCATGCTGCTGGCCTTTCTCGCCATCGTTGCCGGTCTCATCCTCGACACGGTCACGCGCGGCCGGCGGGAAGCCAAGCTAATTGCCTACCTGCAGCAAAGCGCGCCGGGCGGGGGAACAGACCGCCGACAATAGCATTTGGGAGACATCGATTGCTTGAGCTTGTCCGCACCAATGATGCCGTACTGGTCTCCGCCATCCAGGCCTTGCTGGATGCCGCCAAAATCCCGCACATCGTGCTCGACCAGAATATGAGCGTTCTGGAAGGCTCAATCGGCATTCTGCCGCGGCGCGTGCTGGTTACGGAGGTCTACGCCGGAGCGGCGCGCCGGCTCCTCGAACAGGCAGGCTTGGGGCATGAGTTGCGCGGCGATGCTCGCTGAGCAGGATTGGAGCGAGGATGCTGTGCTCGGAGGTCGGCTGCGGCTGCGGCAATTCAAGCGCGGGCATCGCTTCGGACATGATTCCATTCTGCTGGCGGCCGCATGTCCGGGGCAGGCGGGCGAACGCGCCGCCGATCTCGGCGCTGGAGTGGGTGCCGCAGGGCTTGCACTGGCTGCCCGAGTGGGGGGTATCTACGTTACGTTGGTCGAAATCGACACGCGCCTCGCAGCGCTTGCGGCGACCAATGCGCAGTTGAACGGGCTCTCGGAGCGGGTCCGCATCGCTAATATCGATTTGCTGGCCCCTGCAGCCGTCCTCGCGGCTACCGGGCTCCGTGCCGGGTCGCTGGCGCGTGTCCTGATGAATCCACCATTTAATGATCCGAAACGGCTCAAAGCGTCGCCCGATCCGGCGCGCCGGCTGGCGCATGCTGCTCCGTTCGGGACGCTTGCGGCGTGGGTTGAGGCGGCGGCAAGGCTTCTGCGTGCGTCCGGCACGTTGACCCTGATGTGGCGGGCGAGCGGGCTTGAGGAAGTGCTGCGATCCCTGGGCCCGCCTTTTGGCGGGGTGATGGTACTCCCGATCCATCCCAGGCCGGGCAAGGCCGCAGTGCGGCTCCTCATTCGAGCAACCAAAGGAAGCCGCGCCCCGCTCTCTCTGTTACCGGGATTCTTTCTCAACGATGACAAGGGTGGCGCATCGGCGGAAGCCGAATGGGCGCTGCGCGAAGGCGCAGCCCTTCCCCTGGCGGAAATTTGAGGAATACCTATAGCGTATCGCACGCGGAGATCGGCGTGCCGAGTCCCGCCGACGGTGGCCGCCTGGTTTGGTCTCAGACCTTCCGCTTTGCGGAATTGCATTGCGGATTGAGGTGCGACATCGCAGCGATCGTGCCGATGAGCAGCATCAACATATAGATCTTCAAAGCATCCCCCCGGGCGTGCCCCTTTGCGGTAATCCATGCAATAGGCGCTATGGGTTGATGAAACGTAACTTGAGGCAAGGCGACAGGCGGCCTAAGACAGGGACAAGCTACCCGCGAGACGTCTCTATCGCTTTGAAGTAACGCAAAGATTGGAGCGCCATGACCGATCAAGGCATTTTCGAGCATCCAAGAGCGCTGTTTGCGAGCGCCCGGCAGGCATTGCGCCCCATTTTGCCCGGCCGGTTGCGGGGAGATGTTCCGGTCGTGCCCGTGGTGCGGCTGGCGGGAGTCGTCGGCTTTTCAACTCCGCTCAGGCCCGGGCTTACCCTTGCCAATGTTGCGCGTCCACTCGATCGTGCGTTTCGCATGCGCAACGCGCGTGCGGTCGCGCTCCTGATCAACTCGCCGGGCGGCTCACCCGTTCAATCGCATCTCATCTACCGCCGCATTCGCCAGCTCGCAGCCGAGAACGGGCGCGCGGTAATCGCCTTTGCGGAGGACGCCGCGGCCTCGGGCGGCTACATGATCGCCTGCGCTGCCGACGAGATCATTTGCGACCCGTCTTCCATTGTCGGCTCGATCGGGGTGGTAGGCGGCTCCTTCGGCTTCGCCAAGCTGATGGACAAGCTCGGTGTCGAGCGAAGGCTCTATACGTCCGGCGAGCACAAAGCGATGCTTGACCCGTTTCTGCCCGAGAATCCCGAGGATGTGGACCGGCTCAAGGCCGTGCAACGGGAAATTCATGCAGGCTTCATCGAGCTGGTGAAGCGGAGCCGGGGAGCCCGCCTCAAGAGCCCGGAGCAGGATCTGTTCTCCGGCGAGTACTGGACCGGCGCCAAGGCGGTTTCTCTCGGACTTGCCGATGCGGTCGGCGAGCTGCGTTCGACATTGCGCGAGCGCTTTGGGGCGGATGTTCTCACCCCGCTCATGCCGGCGTCGCGCAGCTGGCTTGGGAGGGTGCAGCCCGGGGTTCGGGTGCCCGATCTCCCGTTGCCGCGCGGCGGTCTTGCGGAGGAGCTCATATCCGCGCTGGAAGAAAGGGCGATATGGTCGCGTTTAGGATTATAATAGGATGCGAAAGCTGACAGGAGACCCTTCATGCCCCCTATCCTCATTCCCACACTGACCAGAATCGCGATCGGCGCGCTCGGTGCGGGCGCGGTCGCGCACTGGATCGTCAAGGAGGTGCGCCGCATTAATGCGGAGCTCGATCGGGTCAGGACGATGCCCCCCGTCGATGCAAGCGAGCGCCACACCTTCCCGACGCTGCGTCGCGATCCGGCGACGGGCGATTGGCGGGTCACCTGAGACGCCTGCGCCCGCGCGCCGCAACACATGAAATGCGAGCTTCCGGCCCATATGCGTCCCGAACGTTCATTCCAGGGATTGATCCTGGAGTTGCAGCGCTACTGGGCGGATCATGGCTGCATCATTCTGCAGCCCTATGACATGGAGGTGGGCGCCGGCACGTTTCATCCGGCCACCACGCTGCGCGCGCTTGGACCGAGACCGTGGAACGCGGCTTACGTGCAGCCCTCGCGGCGACCGAAGGATGGCCGCTATGGAGAGAATCCCAATCGCCTCCAGCACTACTACCAATTTCAAGTGATCCTGAAGCCGTCGCCCGGCGACATTCAGGATCTCTATCTCAATTCGCTCTACGCAATCGGCATAGATCCGAAGCTTCACGACATCCGGTTCGTCGAGGACGACTGGGAATCGCCGACGCTGGGTGCCTGGGGATTAGGTTGGGAATGCTGGTGTGACGGGATGGAGGTCTCGCAATTCACGTATTTTCAGCAGGTCGCGGGTTTTGAATGCGCGCCGGTTTCAGGTGAACTGACGTACGGGCTCGAGCGGCTCGCAATGTACGTACAGGGTGTGGACCGCGTCTTCGACCTCAATTTCAACGGTCGTGAGGGTGATCGTCGGGTTACCTACGGCGACGTGTTCCTGCAGGCGGAGCAGGAATACTCGCGGCACAATTTCGAGTATGCCGAGACCGGGATGCTGTTTGAGCAATTCAGAATGGCCGAAGCCGCCTGCCGCAAATACATTGATGCAGGATGGGTCACGTCGGGCAACTCGAAGCGTCACCTGATGGCACTGCCCGCCTACGACCAGTGCATCAAAGCGAGTCACGTGTTCAATCTGCTTGACGCGCGCGGGGTGATTTCGGTTACCGAGCGGCAGAGCTACATTCTACGTGTCCGCGAGCTTGCCAAGGCGTGCGGCGAGGCGTGGCTCGCAACACCAGCCGGAGGACCAATGCAATGAGTGCAACCCCTGAAATCGGCGGACGTCAACCGCTCGCCGTCGATGTCGAGGCCGGCAAGAGCTACTGGTGGTGCGCCTGCGGACGCTCGAAAAAACAGCCGTTCTGTGACGGCTCGCACAAGGAAACGGAGTTCAGACCAGTCGAATGGAAAGCGGAGAAGGCGGAGCAGGCGTGGTTCTGTGCATGCAAGCGCACCGGAAATCGCCCGCTGTGCGACGGCAGCCACAAGAAACTATGAATGCCCGACCTCCTGCTCGAGCTGTTCTCCGAGGAAATCCCCGCGCGCATGCAGGCGCGCGCGGCCGATGATTTGCGCAGGCTTGTCGCCGATCGGCTGGTGGGTGCGGGCCTCGTCTACGAGGGCGCCCGAGCGTTTGTTACCCCACGACGACTGACGCTCGCGGTGGAGGGCATCCCGGTCAAGCAGCCCGATGTAAGGGAGGAAAAAAGGGGTCCCCGGGTCGGCTCGCCCGAGGGAGCTATTGCGGGGTTCGTGCGCGCCGCCGGGCTCTCGTCCGTCGGCGAGGCCGAGGTTGTTCGCGACAAGAAAGGTGACTTTTACGTTGCGGTCACCGAAAAGCCGGGACGCTCGACCATCGAGATACTTGCTGAAATCCTGCCGGAGATTATCCGGGAATTCCCATGGCCGAAGTCAATGCGGTGGGGCAAGCAATCGGGTAAGGAATCGTCCGCTTCCTTGGCTCTTAATGTTGACGCCCCGGATAGCAGATCGCTGCGCTGGGTCAGGCCGCTGCATTCCATTGTCGCTACCTTTGGACCAGACAACGAGGAGCCGGAAATCGTTCCGTTTCGGGTCGACGGCATTACCGCGGGGGACGAGACGCGCGGCCACCGTTTTTTGAGCCCACAACCATTCAAAGTGCGCCATCTCGAAGACTATGCGGCAAAGCTCGAGAAGGCGAAAGTCGTGCTTGATCCGGAGCGGCGCAAGGCCATTGTTGTTGCAGATGCAAAGAATCTTGCTTTCGCGCAAGGCTTTGAATTTGTGGAAGACGACGATCTTCTCGATGAAGTGGCCGGTCTGGTCGAATGGCCAGTCGTACTCATGGGTGCGTTCGACAAGGAATTTCTGTCGATTCCGCCCGAGGTGATTCGCGCCACCATCCGCAACAACCAGAAATGCTTCGTGCTGCGCGACTCGAAGACCGCGAGCCTTGTCAACCGGTTCATTCTGGTCGCCAATACCGAGGCCGAGGACGGCGGCAAGGCCATCGTCGCCGGTAACGAGCGGGTGATCCGGGCGCGGCTCTCGGATGCAAAATTCTTTTATGAAACCGATCTCGAGACCAGGCTCGAGGAACGGCTGGCGAAGTTCGAGCAGATAATATTCCATGAGAAGCTCGGTACGCAGGTTGCGCGAATTGCCCGCATCGAATCGCTTGCCGGGTATATCGCCCGATTGATCGATGCGGATATCCAAAAGTCCGAACGCGCCGCCAGGCTTTGCAAGGCAGATTTGCTCACCGATGTGGTTGGGGAGTTTCCGGAGCTGCAGGGCCTCATGGGGAAATATTATGCCCAGGCACAGGACGAGGATGAAGCGGTCGCACATGCTTGCGAGGATCATTACAAGCCGAAAGGCCCGGACGACCTTGTCCCCGCGGATCCGATTGCGGTTGCTGTCGCGCTCGCCGACAGAATCGACAGCCTGGTGGGCTTCTGGGCAATAGATGAGAAGCCGACCGGATCAAAGGACCCTTATGCCCTCAGGCGCGCTGCCTTGGGAACGATCAGGTTGATCTTGTCGAACGGGCTGCACCTGCCATTGTCGGGTCCTTTCCGCGAGGCATGGGACCTGCACGCCCGTCCAAGTGGCGATCGCGGCCTCCTTCGATTGGACGCTCTCATCCCCGATCTGCTTGCGTTCTTTGCCGACCGCCTGAAGGTGCAACTGCGTAACCAGGGAGCGCGGCATGATCTCGTCGATGCGGTCTTCGCGCTTGGGGGGCAGGATGATCTGTTCCTTATCGTCCGGCGCATTGAGTCGTTGGGAAGATTCCTTGACACCGAGGACGGGAAGAATCTGCTTGCCGGATACAGGCGGGCAACCAACATCATTCGCATCGAAGAGAAAAAAGATGCTCGCGAATATGTCGGCAATCCGGATCCCGCCCTTTACCGGCAGGATGAGGAACGAATGCTATCAAATGCGATTGCTACGGCGAGGAAGGAAGGAGCAGACGCTGTAGCACGCGAGGACTATGAGGAGGCCATGCGTGCCATAGCCAGGCTCCGCCCGTATGTCGATGCGTTCTTCGACAAGGTCACGGTCAACGTCCCTGACGGCGCCGACAAGCAGAGGCTGCGCGAGAATCGCCTCAAGCTGCTCAACGAAATCCGGGACGCGACGTGCGCAGTTGCTGATTTTTCACGCATCGAAGGCTAAGGTTGGAACACTTCGCTCCGGCAGTCATTATTGAACCTGCCAACCCCGGGAGATTCCCCATGACGCTGACGGTTGCCCACATCACGCCGCTGGTCGCGCTTATTGCCGGGATCTTGATCCTGCTCATGCCGCGGCTGTTGAACTATATCGTCGCGATCTACTTGATCCTGATCGGTCTCATCGGTCTCAACAACATTCATCACTTCATGCGTTGAAAGAGTGGCTTCCTGTGCGCGGCGGATGGCATGCTTCGCGAGTAATTCGGTTGGCGCGTGCTGGCGGGTCGCACCGCGCCCCGCGCGGTCCTCAGAGGTCGTAGACCCACTGCCTTGTTGCATCCATGATCAAATCCCTATCGAGCCGCGCTCAGCCTAAAAGGAAGGTCGGACGGCCTGCTGCCGGTGGCAAAGCCGGCAGCCGCCGCACGAACGCTCGTTCCCATGCGTCGGGGAGAACGAAGTGGGTATACGGTTTCGGCAATGGAACGGCTGAAGGCCGTGCGAACATGCGGGATCTTCTGGGCGGCAAAGGCGCCGGCCTCGCCGAAATGGCCAACCTCGGTCTGCCGGTGCCTCCCGGCTTCACCATAACCACTGCGGTTTGCACGCACTATTACGAGAACGCGAACAGGTATCCGGAAAGCCTGAGGGAGCAGGTCGATGCCGCGCTTGCCCGCGTCGGCTCCGCGACCGGCAAGTCCTTCGGCGACCGCGATAATCCTCTTCTCGTTTCAGTGCGGTCGGGGGCGCGCGCATCGATGCCGGGCATGATGGATACGGTCCTCAACCTCGGCCTCAACGACGAGACCGTTGAGGCGTTGTCGAGGAGATCAGGCGACAAGCGCTTCGCCTATGACTCCTATCGTCGCTTCATCACGATGTACTCCGATGTCGTGCTGGGCGTGGGCCATCACCATTTTGAGGAGATCCTCGACGAGCACAAGGACCGCCACGGATATACGCTCGACACCGAGCTGTCCGCGCACGATTGGGTCGCGCTGGTCCGCCGTTACAAGGAGCGTCTGGAAGCGGAGCATGGCGAGCCGTTCCCTCAGGATCCTCATGCGCAGCTCTGGGGAGCGATCGGCGCTGTCTTCGGCTCATGGATGAATCAGCGCGCGATCACCTACCGGCGCCTGCACAGCATTCCTGAAAGCTGGGGCACCGCGGTCAATGTGCAGGCCATGGTGTTCGGCAACATGGGCGAGACCTCGGCCACGGGCGTGGCGTTCACCCGCAATCCTTCGACGGGGGAGAAGCACCTTTACGGCGAGTTCCTGATCAATGCGCAGGGAGAGGATGTCGTCGCGGGCATTCGCACGCCGCAGGAAATCACCGAGACCGCACGTGAAGAGGCAGGCTCCGACAGGCCTTCGATGCAAAAGGCGATGCCGGCGGCATTTCGCGAGCTCACGCGCATCTACGAGCTGCTCGAGCGGCATTACCGTGACATGCAGGATCTCGAGTTCACGGTCGAGCAGGGCAAGCTGTGGATGCTGCAAACCCGCTCGGGCAAGCGCACCGCCAAGGCGGCGCTGAGGATTGCGGTCGAGCTCGCGAACGAGCGGATCATCACACGGCGGGAGGCGGTCGCCCATATCGAGCCGATGGCGCTCGATCAGCTCTTGCATCCCACGATCGATCCTAATGTGGAGCGCGAGGTCATCGCCACCGGTTTGCCGGCTTCTCCGGGCGCGGCTTCGGGAGAGATTGTATTGTCCGCCGACGAGGCAGAGGCGCTCAAAGCGAAGGGCAGGAACGTCATCCTCGTGCGCGTCGAAACGTCGCCTGAGGATATCCATGGGATGCATGCTGCGGAGGGAATTCTGACCACGCGCGGCGGCATGACTTCGCACGCCGCCGTCGTCGCAAGGGGCATGGGCAAGCCGTGCGTCTCCGGCGCGGGTTCGTTGCGGGTCGATTATGGTGCGGGAACTGTGACCGTTGCCGGCCATACCTTCCGGGAGGGCGCCGTCATAACGATTGACGGGTCGACCGGCCAGGTTCTGGCCGGACGGGTGCCGATGATCGAGCCGACTCTCTCCGGCGAGTTTGCGATCCTGATGGGCTGGGCCGACGAGCTGCGCAAGCTTGGCGTGCGCGCCAACGCCGACACTCCGAACGACGCCCGGGTCGCTCTGAAATTCGGTGCTGAAGGGATCGGGCTTTGTCGCACCGAGCATATGTTCTTCGAGGGCGACCGCATCCGCGCTGTGCGCGAAATGATCCTCGCGGACGATGAAAAGTCACGCCGCGCTGCCCTCGCCAAGCTGTTACCCATGCAGCGCACCGATTTCATCGAGCTGTTCGAGATCATGCAAGGACTGCCGGTGACGATCCGGCTGCTTGATCCTCCGCTCCACGAGTTCCTCCCGCATGGCGACGAAGAGATTGCCGAAGTGGCCGCGGCGATGAAGGCGGACGCCAGGAAGCTGGCAGACCGCGCCCGCGAGCTGCGCGAATTCAATCCGATGCTCGGTTTTCGCGGGTGCCGTCTGGCTGTTGCATATCCCGAAATAGCGGAGATGCAGGCGCGTGCAATCTTTGAGGCGGCAGTTGCAGCTGCCAAGCGCACCGGAAAGGCGGTTGTCCCGGAGATCATGGTTCCACTCATTGCGACAAAGGCGGAGCTCGACCTCATCAAGACGCGCATCGACGCCATGGCGGAGGCAGTCGCGATTGAGACCGAAGCCAGGGTCCGTTATCACGTCGGCACCATGATCGAGCTGCCACGCGCGTCATTGCGGGCGGCCGAGATCGCGCAGAGCGCCGAATTCTTTTCGTTCGGCACGAATGATCTGACCCAGACTACCTACGGAATCAGCCGCGACGATGCCGCGAGCTTTCTCGGCACATACATATCCCGCGGCATTCTGACGTCCGATCCATTCGTCTCGATCGATCGTGAAGGCGTGGGCGAGCTTATGCGCATGGGCGTTGAGCGCGGCCGCGCCGTTCGGCGCAGGCTCAAGGTCGGAATCTGCGGCGAGCATGGCGGCGATCCCAGCTCGGTCGCGTTCTGCCATGACATTGGCCTTGATTACGTATCATGCTCACCATTCCGGGTGCCGATCGCACGGCTGTCGGCGGCTCAGGCGGCCATCGCAAAAAAGGAAGGTGGTGGCCAACAGGCAGCGGACTGAAAGCACGCGTCCAATTCGTCTTACCAAATTCAAGCAGCATTTTGATGTTCTGATTTTTCGATTGTCTTTCTGTGCGGCTGTTGCGCGTTCGGAATCGCGCAAATTTGGTCCCGCAAAGTCTTGTGGCAGCAATAGGGCAGCGAGCGCGATTAACGTTATCGAAGGCTTAATCCAGCAATAAAAAATTCGTCGCAATTGCGCCATGACGGTGCCTTGACGCGACTGGATGATGCAGTTGCGTTTTGGGGCTGGGGGTCAGCTGCTGATGCTTGCGTCACACGGAGGGCCGAAGGGTGGCCTGCGCGCCCCCTTCGGCTTCAGCATCTTCTTGTTGCTGGTGCTGCCGAGCAAGCTCGGCTACCAGGACCTGGCGGGGCAGGCTGCAATCCCGTCCCCGCTTACCCAGCAGTCGCAACGGGCCGCTCTGGCCCGCCCCTTCGGCACTAATCATGAGCAGAGGATCAGCTTTCCGCAGCCGGTCGGTGCGGCCGTGCCGTTGTCATTGGGTTATACATTGGCCGGGTTTGATCCCAACGGCGGCGAGCTGACAGACGCGATTCCAGGCCGCGCAAGCGGGGAGCGTCCCGATCGTCAATACCGCGAGTCCATGGTTGATCGCAGCCGAAAGGGCGACTTTGCGGTCTCGCACAAGGGTGACCGCCTCATCGTTATGAAGAGGGACGATTCGAGGTTGCCTTCGCAGGGTGCATCGGAGGGTGCGCCGTCACGTGTGGTTCAAGCTGCCGCTTCGGAACACGAGAACGTCGGGCGGCAGACCTTGGCGCCTGTCATGCCCAACGCTCCAGCGGAGCCGGTAGACGAGTCGACAACCGCGGCCGCCGAGATCCGCGGATATTCGCCGGGAAGCGGGGGCGAATACCGCGTCGCGAATGTCTCGCCGCAAGACTCGAGCGCGGCTTATCCGGTGCTCGCCGCGCCGGGTCAGGACAGCGATGGTACGGCGGCAGGAACAGCCGGGGAAGCCCGCAGTCGGCCCGCGACGAACCCTGCAACCGTCGATATGGATCCGGCTTTGCGTGCATCCCGACTGTATTTCGAGGTCGATGCTCTGGGACAAAAGCTGGCTTCGCTCGAGCCGTGGGCGCCGGGCGAAGCGCCGCAATTCGAGGACTTCAACAGCGCGGACGACAGAGATGGCGTGGTCGCGGCCGATCCGCTGAGCCGGGCAGCCAGTGTCTCCGGGGAAGCTACCTTTAAGCTCGCATCGCTGCCTCCCGACAGGTTGGAGCATGACGGGGACGGGCTCCTCGATGCACCTGTCGAGCGGGCCGAACTGCCTCCGATCTTCTTCGATCCGGCAGGCAAGGAAGAATCTGGCAGGGGTGGTGAGACGGTAGCGCCCAAAGGCCAGGTGACGGGCGAGGACCAGAGGCCGATGTCACCGGCTGAGCGCCTCAACCTTGACGAGAAGAGCCGCGCGAAGGCCGAGAAGTGCCTGGCCGAGGCGGTCTATTTCGAAGCACGTGGAGAGACTGCGTTGGGACAGGTCGCCGTTGCCCAGGTAGTCCTCAATCGCGCATTCTCCGGCAAGTACCCGAACTCGGTCTGCGGAGTGGTCTACCAGAATTCACATCGCCATCTCGCGTGCCAGTTCACGTTCGCCTGCGACGGAATTCGCGACGTCATCCGCGAGCCGGACATGTGGGAAAGGGCCAAGAAGATCGCAGCTGAAATGCTCGATGGTAAGCTTTGGCTGCCGGAAGTCGGCAAGGCGACGCACTATCATGCCACCTATGTACATCCAGGCTGGGTGCGAGAGATGAAGAAGATGTACAGGCTCGGCGTTCATATCTTCTATCGACCGCGCGCCTGGGGTGACGGAGGCGATGCGCCGGAGTGGAGTGATCCCGAAACGACTCAGTCGGTTGCAAAAAGCCTTTAACTGCAGAGCTGACACAGAATTGGATTTGAGGGCTTTACCGCCAGCCCCCAACTGTGATGACAAGAAGCTCAGCGGTTCAAGCCCGTAGGAGCTTCCATGGGCAGGTGCCGTCGGCTGGGCCGCAACTGCAATTCTTTCCGGATGTGGCTTTCAGGTTACAGCCATGGGACGGCGATGCCGCCGATGAAATCGCTGTGGCGGGAAATTGGCGGCGTGTGGGCTGGCCGGCGGCATGGCTTTGCCGACTTCGTGCGCAGCATCGCGCTTCTGGGACAATTCGCTTGAAAGGCACCGCGCAGACTATCGGGGCGAGATCAGGGTAGGTTGAGAAATGTTCAGGGTTTTCTGACCAAGCTCGGGCATGCTTGTGCCCGATTCGCATGGTTAAAAGGTCGTTCCGAAACCGGCGCGGACGGTATCTTAGGGGGAATAGTTATGATCGCGAGGTTCGCCGCACTCTTTGTGCTCCTGCTCGCGACAGGCGCGGCTCACGCTCAAAGCATGAATGCGGAAGCCGCAAAGCGCTTCGTGACGGGCAAGCTCTTCGCCTTCAATTGCGTCGATGGCTCGCGCGGTCTTGGGCGAATTTACGCTGACGGCTCGGTGATCGGCACGATTCAGACGAATGGATCCGGACCGATGCGTTCCGTCTGGCTGCCCCCGGGAACTCTGCGGGTCAAAGGCGAAGCAATCTGCGCTTCGCTCAAGGGCCTGTCATTCGAGCCGTGCTTCAATCTCAATCGCACCGGCGAGCACAGCTTCCGCGGCTCGGTATCCGGACTGGGGATGGTTGCCTACTGCGATTTCACCCGCCGCATGAGCGTTGCGGGATTGGGCCCGCATCCGCAATTGCTGGAGCCGCCGAGGCCCGAGGCAGCGTCATCTGCGGGACAGGAGCGCAAGTAGCTGCTCTTAGCGCCGCGTTGCATGTCAGGTGGAAGGGTAGCCTTCGGCGCGTTGGGGGAACAGCAAGCGCTGGTAAAGCCAGCCGATGCCGAGCAGTACGATCCCAAGCCCGATGAAAGACAGCGCCTGATAGAGGCCGGTAAGCCCCTGCATATCGACCAGAAAGACCTTGAGCACGGCAAGGGTCACAACGGCCGCGGAGGCAAGTCTTAGCGCCTGTGAGCGCAGGCGCACCCCCGCCGCCAGCAGCGTCACGCCGAATGCGAGCCAGACGACGGAATAGGTGTACTGCTCGGCCTGGGTCAGCGGGCCGCGCGTAAGCACCTCACCGTGAAAGAATGTTCTCACTTCCAGCGACAGATAGCCGAGGGCCAGCGCGACCGCGGCCACTGCCGCCACGGAGCTGTATGGCTGCGGGCGGATACCTCTCGAAACCAACGCGAGCCCTGCGGCCAATATCGCCGGCAGGCCGTAGGCGAGCAGGATCAAGTTGACGTATCGGCCACCAACCGGCTCGCCCGTGAACAGGGGATTCTCTGCAAGGGCAAGCCCGAACACAATTGCTGCCAGTGCAAGGGCGGCGATCACGCGCGCCCCGATGTCATGCACTATACTGTTGGTGCGCAGGCGCAGCCGTTCGAGCCCAATGACCATAGCCAGACCGATCGAGACCTGCAGCGCGATTTCGGCAAGTCCGGAATTCGCGCGATAAACATCGCCTCCATTGATGAAATGGCGGATCTCGAGAAAGACGAGCAGCACGGTCAGCAGGATCGCGCCCCAATCGATCAGGCGCGCGGGAACATCATCGGCCCGCCGGCGAAGGAAATAGCCGGCGGACCAAAAAGCCGCTGCCGGAATGCCGTAGCCGTAAAGCAGCCAATTGAAGATGGGCGTGGTGCCCACATCGCGACCGACAATACGCGGTTCCCATGCGATGCGGGCAAGGACAAGAGCCCCGACGGCGGCGGCGAGCAGTCGCAACGCCGGCAAGGGGTGCTTTTCCGATACCCAGGCAATGCCCGGCACCATGAGCGCGAGTCCCACGGTAAGCCACCCTCGTTCCAGTGCCATGGTGAGCGAAAACGCCAGCGCGGCGATGGCGCCCGCGGCAAACACCGCGCCCGCTGCGGCGAGCCCGGGCCGCGGCGGGCGCCTGCCCAGCGTTTCAGTCGCCATGGCAAATAATGCGGCAAGGAGGAGCGCAATGCCCGAGAAGGGGATCGAGACCGCAAAACCTGCGATCCTGTAGTAGAGGGCCGCAAGCATCGCGATCGGAGTAAACACCGCGGATGCGCTCCAAAGTATCGGAACGATCGGTTGCTGCGATCGTCCTTGCGCGAGATACCCCGTCACACCGAACAGCGCCGCGAAGCCCATGCCGAGCGCAAGATGCCATCCAAATTCTGCTCTTTCAGGCTCCGGCACCGCTCCCGCCACCGGGCCGGACGGTGCCACGAGATGCACGAGATCAAGATCGAGCGCCCAGCGCGCGATCACCAGCACGGCAAGCGGTGCAGCCGTGATCAGTGCCCCGGCGGCGGCTTCTGAGCGCCATGCGACCGCGACGGTCGCCACGATAAGCGCTGCGAAGGCGCCGAGTGCCGCCGGATCGTGCCTGCTCGCAAACACCAGGCAAGCAGCGACGAACAGATAGGCGCTTAAAGCGGCCGATGACACAGAGTCGATGCGCCCTGGCTGTGCATCCGGGCCGAGCAGCAGCCCCTCGACAATCAGGATCGCAGCGAGCACAAAGCCTGCGACAACATGGAAGTTGTGGGCGCCCAATGCGTCAACGCCTGCGCTCCCAACGCCAGGCAATGTCCATACGGCACTCAATGCGATTGCCGTGATCGCAAGCCACCGCCACATGCGCAGCCGAGCAAGCACAAAGGCCGTGCCGGTAACGACGGCAAGATAGATGTAGAGCGCCCAGTAGTCGGGTCGCGCGGATGCAATGAGAAGCGGTGTGACATAGGCCCCGATCAGGCCAAAGCCTGCAAGCGCAGGTCCATGCAACAATGCGGCTACGAGCGTCGCCAGCGCGACAATTCCCAGCAGAATGAAGGCCATTCCCGGGGACAGGAAGCCATACAGTGCGTCGGCGGCGTAGATGTCCGCATAGGCTACGGACGTTCCGGCCGCCGTCAGTATGGCCGGGATGTTGGCGCTCGGCAGGCCCGGAAGTTGCGCAAGCCGCTCGGTCCGTCGCGCCCATTCTCCGGCGATGATGAGCGTTCCCGCCAACAGCGCGGCCAGAGCCACTCGGACGTGTGGGCCGAGCAGCCCCTGCGCGATGGAATAGCGCACGAGAAAGATGCCCCCGAGCGCGAGCGCAAGGCCGCCTACCCACACGGCCCATTGCGTGCCGAGGCGTTCCTCGAGGGTTATTGCAGGTCGCTTGACGGGCACGGCAACTGGCGGCGGCAAAGCAGCGAGCCCACCCGGCTCCGGCCTGTCCATTCCCGGGCGAGGCTCCGCGGCGGGGGCAGGTTCCGCTGCAGCAGTGGAAGGGGCCTGAGAAGGCGCCGGCCCGGGCGGAGCTTCGGTCGCCGGGCTGGTCGCGCCCGACAGTGGCGCGCCAATTGCGCGCTCGATCGCCGCAAGTCGCGCCTCGACCCGAAACAGGCGTGCTGCCAGACCAGTCGATTTCGCGAGCGCAACGACCGCGATGATCGGGAATGCAAGCAGCAGCAACCCGATCAGGAGGAAGAAAAGTTCCATCGAAGCCCCAGGCGGCAGGCGCGACGCTGTCCAGGCGATTGGGCAGGCGAAGGCAGGCGCGGTGCAGCTGTGCAGCTGTTAAGCGAAACGAGAACCGAGGCGTTATTGCAGATCGAGCCGGAAAGGCTCCGCCTCGTAGGCCACGATACCACGCCCGATCGACTCGATGGCCGCGACCATGCGGCCGTCACGACCGAGCATGCGATCGGCAAGAGATACGAGGCGCGCGTTGGGTGTGGCCGTTGTCGAGGCACCGCGAAGCTCCCGAGCGATCGTGAGCTCGCTGCGTTCGGCATTGAGGGCGCACGCCGCAACATAGGCTCCCGCGGTCGAGCGGCTGATTCCGGCATAACAGTGCATCACCAGCGGCTTGGCGCGGTCCCAGCCGCGCACGAAGCTCAGAAGCCTTCCTACGTGCTCCTCGCACGGAGTGACGTATCCGTCCATCTCGCTCGTGATGTCATCCATCCCGAGGATAAGGTGGTTGCTCTCCAGGATATGGTCCGGCCGCTCGACCCGGTCCGTGTCCTTGAGCATCGTAACGATGTGAAGCGCGCCGGTCTGATGGACCGTGTCATGCAACCGGGCAAGCGAGCAGACGTGGATCATTGCGCTCCTGCAAACCGTTCATGCCGGTGGCGATTCGACAGCGCGTATATAGGGGAAAGAAGCCCGCCTGGAAACGCCAGGAGCGACAGCCAGGAGCGACAGCCAGGAGCGACAGCCAGGAGCGGCAGCTTGGACCGGGCAGGCTTGCTGGGCCAACGCTATGGCGGTTGTGCAACCTTCTGGAAGCATTCGAGATAGCGCACCTGGGCGACGTTGGCTGGCCACGGCGTAAGATAGTTCCGCTCGATGACGGCAGAGAATTTCGGCGCCGGACCGAAGAAACGACGCGCCTCGCTTGTGGAAAATCCGGCGAGCCGTGTCGCCTCAAGATAGGCGGCGGATCGATCGCTGGTCTTGATCAGGCTCAGGAGATCTGCGGGCAGCACAGCCGGCAGGCCAAAGCGCACATGGATCGCCGCCAGCAGCCGTGTTTCCACACTCTTGTAGGCGTCCCCGATGACGGCTTTGAACGGCGATATCATATCCCCGATCACGTATTCGGGGGCATCGTGCAGAAGGATCGCCAGGCGCCGACTGCGGTCGAGCGAGACGCGCTGGCGCGCGATCATCTCCGCGAGCAACGAATGCTGGGCGACCGAGAAAATATGCGCGCCCTCCGTTTGGCCATTCCAGCGCGCGACGCGGGCGAGGCCGTGGGCGATGTCCTCGATCTCGATGTCGAGCGGGGAGGGGTCGAGCAGATCAAGCCTGCGTCCCGACAACATGCGCTGCCAGGCGCGGAACGCATGCGAGCGAACGGCACGGCGCGGCGCAGCAGGCATCAAGCGAGCTTGGCCAGAGCCGCATGCCGGTGACATCTCACCACGTGGTCGTTGACCATGCCCACAGCCTGCATGAAAGCATACACGATGGTCGGGCCACAGAACTTGAAGCCGCGGCTTGCGAGTTCCTTCGAGATTTTCCGCGAGACAGCAGTCTCAGCCGGCACCTGCGAGGTCGAGCGGAAATTGTTTACTTTGGGCTTGCCACCGACAAAGCGCCAAAGCAGTTGCGAAAACCCCTCTCCGTTCTCCATCACGTCGAGATATGCGCGGGCGGACAGGATCGCGCCTTCGATCTTCATCCGGTTGCGCACGATGCCGGAATTTCCCATGAGCTGCTCGACCTTGCGCGGCGTGTAGCGCGCGATCTTGACAGGGTCGAAACCGTCGAAAGCATCACGAAAATTCTCGCGTTTGCGCAATATGGTGATCCAGGAAAGGCCAGCCTGGAAGCCGTCAAGAATGAGTTTTTCATAGAGTGCGCGGTCGTCATATTCCGGCACGCCCCATTCCTCGTCGTGATAGCGCACGTAGAGCGGATCGAGCTTCGGCCACGGGCAACGGTAGAGCCCATCGGCATGGAGGAGGGGAACGCTCATGGTGCAGCCTCTGCAGCGCCGGGAAATGCAAAGCGCGCCCAAGCGGGCTTTACTGCGTGGAGCTCGATACCCCCTGCGGTGAGCTGCTCCCCTGCGGCGAGCGCGTCAGTCACACGGTCGAGGCGTAGCATCGCAAGGCCGCAGCCTTGCGCGCTCGAGCCCAGCGTGCCGACCTGTTTCTGACCCGCGCTCACGGGCGTGCCGGCCTCCGGCGCGAAATGGTCGAACCGCACCGCCACCACCCGGGTGCGCGCCGTGCCGCGATGCTCGATGCGCGAAACCACCTCCTGGCCGACGAAGCAACCCTTGGCGAAATCGATGCCGCCGAGTTGATCCATGTCCGTCTCGTGCGGGAAGGCATCTCCATAAATGAAATCGAGCCCGCCGCGGGGGATCGCGAGCGCGATGCGGTGCACCTCGTAGCCGGATGCGTCGCAGGGCTCGGCGCCGAGGCTGGCCGTTGCCTCGGGTACGCGGTGCGGCGGCAGCATGCAGCGGCTGCCAAGCTCAGGGAGCCGCGGATCGCCATAGCACAGCCCGTATCGACCATTCCCGGGTGAGCCGTCCCAGATCGCCATCACGGCGAGTATTTCGGATAAATCCTCGATCAGGACTCTGGCGCGCAATTTATAGAAATTGAGCCGCTGGACCAACGTGGGTGCGAGCACGCGGGGGCAATCGAGAAAGAAGCCACCGCCGTCGGCGGCTTGGGCTTCGGCCACGATGAAATCTGCGATGATCTTGCCTTGCGGCGTCAGCAGTGCTGCGAACGCCGCATGCACCGGATCCACTTTGCCGGTGTCATTTGTAATGAGACCGTTGAGGAACTTGCGCGCATCGTCGCCGGCGACCTTGACGACGCTGCGGTCGTGAAGCAGCGCTGCCTTCATGATCACAATGTGCCAGACGTCATGGGCAAACGTAAGCTGGCGGCGAGGGTGTCACAAGGCTTGGATTGCGAACGCTACGATCTGGTCAGGAGCACCGAAAACTCACCCTTGCGGATGCGAAAGGCAAGGCCTTCGGCAAATTGTGCGACCGGCTCCTCGCCGTAGGTAGAGACGAATTCCGCGAACGCGGCAAACAGACATGCCTGGGCGAGGCAATCGCCATCGATGCCGTCGATGCGAGCTTCCAGCCAAGCCTCGTGGAGGTAGGCGAGCGCCACCCGCTTTTGTTCGTGGTCGGGAGCCTGCCCCTCTGAAGGCTCGATCATCGGCCTGGCCATTCCCGTATCGTTCCGTGGCCGGCTCCCTGACCAGGCCCGATATGTGGCAATTTAACATGGTGGCTAAGCGCGCCTAGGCGCAAATGAAGGAACGGTTAATTGCGCAAAACGCGTTGATCTTGCATGCGCTTTGCTCCAGGGGGAGCCGGGGGGCCTCTCAATGGTCTCGGACAGGCCACCCTTTTTCCTTATTTATCAATACACTAAACTTTAAATTCTCGGGGATCATTCTCGCGAAGTCGGGAGCGAGCGCAACTTGTGTCCTTGGGGAAGGGCCGCGCTCGACCTCTGCGGATTGCGGGACGTAGCCGTCCGGGCAAAGGCGGCTTCGTGTTGGGGGCCTTTCATGGCGGCATGCGCCGTTGCGGTTCGTGCGCCCGCGGCCGTTGCGCGGAAACCGGTCGCGGTGCGGTTGCAGCACCCGGCGAGACCGTTCCAGCGTCCCTTCTTGCTGGTGCGACGCTCAGTCTACGCACAGCGGCAGGCGGCCTCGTTCCTGCCGACGGGCATATTCGCGCTCAAACTCCTGATCAGCGCCTTCGCGGGCGCGGCCATCACCACCGGACTCTGGCCCGACAACTGGAGGCCGATCGCGCCGGGCGCGCTCGCGCCGGAGCGACCGGAGACGGCAATCGATCGGGATGGTTGGGCGGGCCGGGTTTATCGCCGCATGCCGCGCGCAGCGCGCGGGCTGGAGGAGGATGAGAACGATTCCGGGATCGACCGGGCACTTCCCTCCAACTATCCGCGCCGCGTCAAAACAGTAACGTTCACTGCGCCCGCGCCGCTTCCTGGCTTGCCGACCGCGGCCAATGAGCTCACCGGCAGGAGGCTGCGGTACCTGATCGGCAGCTCGACATCGGGCCCTGCACGCGACGGGGAAATCATCGAGGTTTCCTACGACACCAGCGAGCCGGCCAAGCGTGGCATCAGCATCGCCTACTGCAATCTGTTCGATGAAAAGAACACCGGTCGGTATGGCCCATATCTCAAAACATCTGACACGGCGGCGCAGTACAACGAAGGCCAGATAGATCCGCGCGGGCCGGGCTGGGAGAAGAATTTGCGCGAGCAGTACGAACGCCGCAAGCGACAGGGCTTCGCGTATGTCGAGCTCGACAATCCCGATGCCTACTCGGTCAAGGACGTAATCGGCGCGATCGAGCTTGCGGCCAGCTATGGCCTCAAAGTGATCGCCAAGAACCCGTTGCTGGTGGAGCATGGCGCGGCGTCGTACGTGGCCCATCCCAACGTCTTCGGCGTGATCGTTGAGCGCGGCGCTGGGGCGCCCGACGACATGGATGCGCTGCGCCGGCGAGCAGGCAAGCCTGATCTGCCGGTCTGGTTCGTCGCTTTCGGTTCTGGGCGCAAATGGGCCGGCAACGTCGCCAGCACCGCCAAGCATTACCGCAACATGAGCGTGACCTATTCGAGCGCCGGCGAATACGGCAATTCCATTGATATTCTTCCGCCGGCGTAAGGGTGGCAGCCGGGCTAATTGGCGTAGCGCGCAGTCACGTCACGAATGAGCTTTGAGCCTTCTTCCAGGTAACGGCGAATGACGAGATCGGCCGCTGGCGTGCAGGTGCGGTAGCTCTGCTGGTAGCCGAAGTAGCCGCGATTGAAGCTTGCAATCATGCGGGCACGGCGATCGCCGCTTGGCGCTTCGGCATCGACCAGGGACTGCATCTCGGTTCGCCATTTCTGCCCCTCGTTGGCGCCGCAGAGGCCGCGCAGATAGTGCAGTGCGCCGAGAATCTCGGCGAGGCGCTGGAGGCTGCCGTCGAAGGGTGCGGCCACGCTCTCGGCGCGCGCCGGGCCGCCTGCCGCAATGAGCGCAATCGAGATCAGCAATAAAGCGCGACGTAGCATGGGCCGGGCTGCTCTGCGCCGGATTGGTTGGAGAGGCCGCAATGTTGCCCTTCCAACGCGACGGAAACAAGGCGCCGCAGACCCCTTCACCTTGCCTGCTCCAGCCGCTCGAACGCGGCCGCCACGATCTCGGCGAGACCGGGCGTGGTCGGCAGACCCGACAGATCTGGCGGCGTGATCCAGCGCGCTTCGCTGAGCTCCTCGTTGAGAACGGGCTCGCCGGCAAGCCAACGCGCGGCAAAGCACAGAATGATGAAATGACGCTCCACGCGATCATCGCCGTCGCGCACAATCACCTCGCGGAAGCCCGCAAGCGCAACCGGCTCGATGCGCAGCGCGGTTTCCTCGGCAATCTCGCGAACGAGCGCGTCGCTTAGCGTCTCGCCCAGCTCCACCACCCCGCCGGGCAGGCTGTAGAGTCCGCGCGCGGGCGGCTGGGCGCGGCGCACCAGCAGGAATTTTCCTTCGCGCAGGATGGCCGCGCTCACCGCAACGAAGGGGCGCGCGGGATCGCTTCTTGCGGTGGCCACTCTCGCTTGCGCTCCGGCCGCATTATCTAAGTCATCCGCCCCCTTGTGCGGTATGGTCGATCCAAGCTCAAGCCTTAAGGCGCGCGACCCATGTGCGGACGCTATCTCATCCTGTCTTCCCCGGAGGCGTTCCGGCGGCTGTTCGGCTATCGGGAGCAGCCGAGCTTTCCGCCGCGCTACAACGTCATCGTCAACGCGCGTGCCGAGAGCGTCAACGACAAGCCGGCGTTTTGCTATGCCATGCGCCGGCGTCGCTGCCTTTTTCCTGCCGACGGCTTCTACGAATGGAAGGACGATGCGGGCCGCAAGCGCGCCTTCTGCGTGCGCCCGAAAGACCGCGCGCCGGTCGCCTTTGCCGGGCTGTGGGAGACCTGGATGGGCCCCCACGGCGAGGAGCTGGAGACGGCCGCCATCGTAACCGCCGCGGCCAACCGCGATCTTGCAACGCTGCATCCGCGCATGCCCGTGATCATTCCCGCCGAGGCCTTCGATTTCTGGCTCGACTGCAGGAGCGTCGACGCCATGACCGCGACCTCGCTTCTTGATGCCGCGCCGAACGGGCTCCTCGAAGCCTATGAGATATCGCCGGCGGTCAACCGCACCGCCAATGACGGGCCCGAGCTGATCGCACCGGTCGCGCCAACGGCGGCGGCGGAGCCTTCTGCGCCGGTACGGCGCAAGCCGGCCAGGTCACGGGACGAGCGGCAGCCATCGTTGTTTGATGATTGGTAATTTCGCCTCGGGCGCCTTTGCAAACGCCTCACATCAGCACCTTGCCCGGGTTGAGAATGCCCTTGGGATCGAGCACGCGCTTGAGGGTGCGCATGAGCTCATAGGCGACCGGATCCTTCACCTTCGGCAACAGGTCGCGCTTGAGAGCGCCGATGCCGTGCTCGGCGGAGATGGAGCCGCCGTATTTCGCGACCGCCGCGAACACCGCCGCGTTGACCTCGTCCCAGCGCGCGAGAAACGCGGCCTTGTCCGCGCCGAGGGGCTGCATGACGTTGTAGTGGATGTTGCCGTCGCCGAGATGCCCGAACGGGATCGGCCGCGCGCCTGCAATGAGGCGCGCGCAGGCGGCATTCGCCTCGGTGATGAAGGCCGGCACCGCTGCGACCGGCACCGAGATGTCATGCTTGATGGAGCCGCCCTCCTGGCGCTGCACCTCGCCCATGAGCTCGCGGATGCGCCAGAACATCTTTGTCTGATCGAGGCTGCCTGCGATGGTGGCGTCGGCGACCAGTCCGCGCTCGAGGCCCTCCGCCAGCAGCTCCTCCAGGACCGCGCACAGGCCCGAGGGCGCCTGGGAGGAAAGCTCGATCAGCACGTACCAGGGATGCGCGTCGGGCAGCGGATCGCGGCAGCCCGCACCATGGCAAAGCACCAGCTCGATCCCCTCGCGCGACATCAATTCAAAGCTGGTGATGCCGCCTGCCGTGCGCTCGCTCGCGAGGCCCAGGAGATCGAGTGCCGCCTGCGGGGAGGCGACGCCGAGGAAGGCCGTCTCTACCGAGCGCGGCCGCGGCAGCAGGCGCAGCACCGCGGCGGTGATCACGCCCAGCGTCCCTTCGGCGCCGATGAAAAGGTTGTTGAGGTCGTAGCCGGTATTGTCCTTCTTGAGCTTGTTGAGGTTGGGGAGCACGCGCCCGTCGGCGAGCACCACTTCGAGGCCGAGCGCGTGCGAGCGCGCAATGCCGTAGGCGAGCGCCGCGGTGCCTCCCGCATTGGTGGAAAGGTTGCCGCCGATGGTGCAAGTCCCTTCCGAGGGCAGGAGCTGCGGATAAAGGCGGTCGGCGGCGGCTGCCGCTTCGCGCGCGCGCAGGAGGGTGACGCCCGCCTCGCAAGTCATGGTGTTGGAGATCGGATCAACCTCGCGCACGCGGTCGAGCCGGTTGAGCGAAAGGAGCACCTCGCCGGCATGCGGGGTCTGCCCGCCGACAAGGCCGGTATTGCCGCCCTGCGGGACGATGGCGGTAGCAGTGTCGTTGGCAAGGCGGAGGATTTCTGAAACCTCCGGTACCGAGCCCGGCCGCAGCACAAGGGGGGTATGGCCACGGAACATGTCGCGCATCTCGACGAGGTAAGGCGTCTGTGCGTCCTCGTCGGTGATGGCGTATTTCTCCCCGACAATGGCGGCAAAGCGCGCAAGCACCGCGGGATCGGGGCTTGCGGACGGCTTTGCGGGGGAAGTCTTCGTCAGCATCGGGTCGGAACTCCTTTGAAAGCCTCGGTTTTCCGCGCGGAATTTGTTTGGTCAAAATACAATTTATAGCTGTTCACCAATAACATACTACTTATAATAGAAGAAATCATGCGAGG